>CEVA01213705.1_pt1 | contig 18491 bp, 17 predicted proteins | sample 361521 | NCBI WGS metagenome assembly CEVA01 (sample SAMEA2622823, study PRJEB7988) | marine metagenome | isolation source: saline water (ENVO:00002010), including
GGATCAGGGAACCCATTCGGCGATGTAGGGGAGGTTCCGGTAGCGCTCTGCGAGGTCGAGCCCGTAGCCGACGACGAACACGTCAGGAATATCGAAGCCCTTATGGTCTATCGGCACTTCGACCTGCCGCTTCGACGGTTTGTTCAAGAGCGTGCAGGTTCGAAGGGACGCAGGATTCCGGGGTCCGAGTGACTTGAGCAAGTGTGTGAGAGTGTGACCCGTGTCGATGATGTCCTCGACGATGAGGACGTCACGATCCGTGATGTCGGTGTCAAGCGAGGAAAGCTGTCTGACCTTGCCGGTCGACTCCGTACCGGCACCGTAGCTCGAAAGGGTAATGAACGCGACCTCAACGGGCCCATCTATCGCTCTGATGAGATCGGAAACGAAATGGAACGCGCCCTTTAACACGGCGAGAGCCAGAACGGGTCGCCCCTTGTAGAAATCTTCAATCTCCCTGCCTAGTTCCTTAACGCGGGTGTGGATCCGCTCTTGTTGTATGAGGGTGGGCCCTATCGAGGACACGCGGATCAGGCCAGTTCGTCGATGAGCGTTTGGAGTGTGCTATCCTGCGCCCGTATTGTCCTGACCCCAGCCTCGAATGCCCTTTGTGCGGATATCCGTGCGACGGTTTCCGACACGATCCGAACGTTGTTCTGCGCGCCAGGTAGAGACTCCGCTCGCTCCAGCGCCTTGGGGCTTAGATCGACTGTGTCCACGCGGGTCCGGCTACCCTGTCCAGGACTTGCTTCTGATTGGACGGTACGATGACGTCTGAACCCATCGGTGGGGAGATTCGCGGTGTTGTGGGCCGTGGTGGACAGGCGCGTCTGTGAGGCACGCAGGCCCGACAAGGAGATTGTTAGATCAACCATTCGTAAAATGAAGACAGGAACGCCGTTATCGTCAACCTTTCTCACAGTCGCAGACAGTCCGGCCTTGACGAATCTGCCAATCTTGACGACATTCTTGCCGTTGGAGTTGCCTCGGAGCGATCCGAGGATTGCTCCAAAAAAGACGCCTTGAACCTGCGTAAGGGCGGCCCACCGGGAAGCCAGCCGAATATTCGTGCAGCTTCGACAACCTTTTCCGGCGCCTGGCAGGTTAGGCGTTTTTTTATGCGATGACAGTGCCCCGCCTAAAACTCTATACTCGCCAGTACTGCCCCTACTGTGACCGGGCCAAGGCCATTCTCACTTCCGTCGGCATCACCGAGTATGAAGAAATCCCTATCGACGGGAACGAACGCGAGATGCGCCAAAGGCTCTACGACCTTACAGGTGGGCGGTTTGACGTTCCCCAGGGTTTCGTGGACGACGCCTATCTCGGCGATGACGACGATCTTGCCCGATTGGCCCAGAGCGGGGAGCTCTTGACCCTCCTCGAATCAGGTGGTTGATCCGGTCGTTGCGCTCCCCCAAGCACCCGGTTAAATTGGACACGATTATGGGATCCAGCTGGGGGAGAGGGCAAGTATGCCAGATGATCAGAAGCGTGTTCTGATTGTCCACCAGGACCGCTTTTCATCACTAACCAGCAAGATGCTCTCCGGTCGATTTCAACCGGAGACTGCCCCTGACGGCCCGAGCGCAGTCAACCTGCTGAGGGACAATCCGCCAGATGTCCTCGGGGTCGAAGAGGGCGTTGGCGGTATCCGGCTCGTCGGCATGAGTCCCAAATACGTCCACATCCCGGTCATCCTGACCTCCTCGCACCCCTCGCCCGAATCGATTATTCGCTCCCGAAACGCGGGAGTCAGCACCTTCCTCGCCAAACCTTTCCGTCCCAGCGATCTTCATTCAAGAATCCAGGTAGCGCTTGAGGAAGCCGCATCTTTGGGTACGGAATCTGTAGAGGGTTCTGACGAGGATGCTGACGGGGCGGAGGAACGCGCTGAGCAGGGCCAGTCCTTCAAAGACCGCGTCAAGTCGATCGACGGCCTCCCTTCTTTTCCAGCCACTCATGCTGAGATCATGAAGCTTGCTCGAAACGATGATTCCTCGAGCGATGATCTGGCAGAAAAGATCCAGCTGGACCCGAGTTTTCTGGCCCAGGTATCGAAGCTCGTCAATTCGTCGTATTACGGATTCCGAAAGCCGACGAACTCTCTGAAGCTATCTGTCACCCTCCTCGGCATGGAGGAGATCGGGAACCTTGTCCTGGCGGCTCAGGCATTCGAGAAACTCGGCAACTACGAGGACGGGGGAGGGCTGGATCTGGCGGAATTCTGGCGCCACTCGGTGGGAACCGCCTTTATCGCACGTGCAGTTGGCAAGAAGCTGCAAACTGAAATTGAAGCTGCCTTTCTGGGTGGCCTGCTTCACAACCTTGGCAAGGTCGTATTGGACCGTTACTTCGCGGGCTACTATAGGGCGGTCTTTGAAGCTGTAGCCTCGAAAAACCAGACCATCTTCTCAGCCGAGATTGATCTCCTCGGTGTGGGTCACGAAGAAATTGGGGGGCAGCTGGCCTCCGCGTGGAAGTTCAGCGAAAACTACACGGCCTGCATCGAACATCATCACAACCCGACGGCCACCCGTCGCTATACACGGCTGGTCTACGTCATCCACATCGCTGACTGTCTTTGCCGTCAACTCGAGTACGGATCTGGCGGAGACAGTGTGGTCCCCGAAATCAGCAGTGAGATCCTGGATCACTTTTCGATGGGTGATCGGGGTATGCGGATTCTGACCGACGCCGCCAAAGCTGACATCGACGATGCAGACTCCTTCCTGAGCGCTCTTTCTAACTAACATGTCCTCACGCATCCGAGTGCTCCCCGACGATGTAGTCAACAAGATCGCTGCTGGCGAGGTCGTAGATCGACCGGCCTCGATCGTCAAGGAACTCGTAGAAAACGCGCTCGATGCCGGTGCTGACAGGGTCGACATTTCTGTCGATGCCGGGGGCAGGTCATCCATTCGAGTCGTGGACAACGGCTGTGGAATGTCGCGGGATGATGCGCTTCTCGCACTGGAGCGTCACGCGACGTCAAAGCTACGCACCGCCGACGATCTGAATGACCTCCACACACTCGGCTTCCGGGGGGAAGCCCTTCCCAGCATCGCCGCTGTTGCTCAGATGACGTTGGAAACCCGGGTGGTTGAGGATCCCGTCGGCAGTCGTATTCGGATCGAGGGTGGAACCGTACTCGATGTAGAGGATGCCGGCCGGGCTCCCGGTATGACCGTCCACGTCGAGTCGCTGTTCTACAACACGCCGGCCCGTCGCAAATTCCTCAAATCCACAGAAACCGAGTGGCGACACATTGTTCGAACGGCAACCGGTCTGGCGTTGGCCCATCCGCACGTCGCCCTTTCAATTGCCCACGACGAGCGGCATCACTTCAGACTGAACCGGACAGACATCCGCGGAAGGCTCGAAGCTCTCTTTTCGGTCGAATTCGGGAAGGACGCCGTCTTTATCGAGGCTGAGGAAGACGGGCTTCGATGCACAGGCTACGTGATCCGACCCGAGTTCGCACGCAAGGCGTCTTCAAACTTCATTGTGGTCAACCATCGTTGGGTACGGCACCGCGGTCTGGCCACGGCGGTGAGCGACGGGTATGGGGGACTCCTCGCGAAGGGTGTTCAACCCGCCTTCGCCCTCAGCGTGGGTGTGGACACCGATCGTGTGGACGTTAACGTTCATCCCGCCAAACGCGAAGTCCGCTTCGCCGACGAACCCACGATCTATCGTTTCGTCGCGGAGACGGTACGAGATACACTCCGCCGCGAAACATCGATTCCTGAATGGACCGACCAAGCACCGCCCATCGATCTGGTTACGCCTGTCCTGCCTTCCGACGCATCCGATCACACCCATCCTCCGATGGTCGCCGACCAGCCTGATTCGGACCTGTATGTGACCGAATCGCTGGATCTGCACAATGTCCAGATCGGTCTGCCGCTCACAGTCACGAGGGAAGAGAAGAAGGCTCACCCCGCCCCCCCAACGGGACCCGCCCGCGATACGTCTCTTTTTCAGTTGCACTCTGCCTACATCGTCGCCCACGTCAAAGAAGGCGTGGCGCTGATTGACCAGAACCTGGCTCACAGGAGAATCCTGTACGACGATGCCATCGTCCGGTTCCGTGAGCATCCCTCTTCTGGGCAGGCGTTGCTGTTTCCGGTCACGCTCGAATTCGGACTCGCGGAGATTGTGGCGGTTCGAGATGCGATTGCCTTGTTCGAGCGCGTTGGCTTCGGGATCCGTGATTTCGGTGGCAGTTCCGTCGTCATCGATGCGATCCCATCCGGCATCGACGGGTGGGCGGAAGGCGCGCTGTTTCGCGCAATGGTCGATGACCTCCTTGGAGAATCGGCCTCTGCCCTAGCCTTGGGCGATCGCAACGTCGAACCCCTCGAGCATACCGTTGCCCAGGCCTACGCTCGACACACCGCCATCGCCCACGGAACATCCCTCTCCAGCGAGGAAATGCGGGCTCTGATCGACGGGCTCTTCGCGACATCCGAGCCCTATTCCAGCCCCGAAGGAAGGCCGACCCTTTACCGCCTCTCCCTCCAGGAAATCGAAAAGCACTTCCTGTAACCACCTTATGGACCTCATCGTGATCGCCGGGCCCACTGCGTCGGGCAAGACCGCTGTAGGGATCGAGGTCGCACGGGCCCTGAACGGCGAAATCATCTCTGTAGACGCCCGGCAGGTGTATCGTCACATGAATATCGGGACCGCCAAGCCGACCCCCTCAGAACAGGCGGCTGTCCCACATCACCTGATTGATATCGTGGACCCGGACGAGATGATCGACGCCGCCGACTATGCCCGGCGTGCGGCTGACACGATCGAGCAGATTCTGGGGCGCGAGAAGCTGCCTGTTCTGGTGGGGGGCGCTGGTTTCTATCTCGAGGCGCTATTCAGCGGGTTCAGTCCGATTCCGGCGATTTCAGAGGAAACCCGCGCCAGAGTTCAGGGCGAAGCCGATTTCGATCTTCAGGGCTGCCACGCACGACTGGCCAGGGTCGACCCGTGCACGGCGTCCAGACTCCAGCCGACGGATCGCCAGAGAGTTACCAGAGCCCTTGAGGTGTTCGACGAGACCGGGACGCCAATTTCGACGTTCCAGGCTGAACCCCGCCAGCCCCCAACACGCCGGTCCGCGCTCTGGATCGGGCTTCAGAGAGAGCGAGATGAGCTTTACGAGCGCATAGACAGGCGTGCGGAGTCCATTGTGGATCATGGTTTACTGGAAGAAGTCGAAAATCTGGTGAATCTGGGCTATGGGGCTCAGCACACGGCGTTGAAGACCTTCGGATACGCGGAATTCCTGGAGGTTGTTGCAGGGCAACGGCCGATCGGTGAAGCCATCCAGATGATGCAGCAATCGACTCGGCGCTATGCCAAACGACAAATCAGCTGGTTCCGCAACCGATGCCCTGATCTGCAGTGGTATCCGGCAGAACGTGCACCACGACAGATCGTTACGGATTTCCGCGTTTCTTGACAGTAACTTGAGGCACAGGTATCTTCTCGTCACGCGGGAATAGCTCAGCTGGTAGAGCACCAGCTTCCCAAGCTGGATGTCGCGGGTTCGAGCCCCGTTTCCCGCTCCACTACTTCAACAGAGACGAAAACGCGGAAGCCCGGTTTGGCTTGACCGCGTTTTTTTCATGACCTAAGTTCCTCAAAGTAAACAAAATCTTCCCCCACTTTATTGTAGCACAAAGAGATACGAGATTTGGATAAAGTATCGCAGAGTCATACCGACACCACGCCACGCAAGGAAGGCCTGCCTCTCCTGGACCACGCCGAGCCCGGCTTGCCCATCAAGACCATCTACGAAAACGGACTTGCGGAGTCGCTGGGTCTGAGGCCGGGAGATCGCATCCAGGCGATTGGGGGAGAACCGATTCGGGATCCCATCGATTTTCGATTCCATTTCTCGGAACACACGGTTGAACTCGATGTGGACCGCAATGGAGAGAGACTCCTGTTTGAGATCGAAAAGGATCCGGAGGACGATTTAGGTGCTGATTTCGAGGAGATGGGGATTCTCAAATGTGACAACAAGTGCGTGTTCTGTTTTCTCCACCAGATGCCCAAGGGGCTTCGCAAGACCCTTTATTACCAGGACGACGACTTCCGCCTGTCGTTCCTTCACGGCGCGTATGTCACGCTGACCAACCTGGACCCCGGCGAATTCGACCGAATCATCGAGCAACGACTCACACCGATGTACGTGTCTGTCCACGCAACCGATCCAGTCGTCCGAGGCCAACTGTTGGGACGGCCTGATCCCGTCGAAATCCTCGGACCGATCGATCGGTTGACCGCAGCCGGTATCGAGTGTCACACCCAGATCGTTTTGTGCCCTGGCCTGAACGATGGGCACCAGCTGAAAAAGAGCGTCTTCGAACTCGCTGAGCGACACCCGAAAGTGGCTTCCGTCGGAGTGGTGCCGCTCGGGTTGACCCGATACAGAAAAAACCTCCCCAATCTCTCTCCGGTAACCGATGAAGTCGCGAACAAGACAATCGATGACATTCTGCATTATCAGAACACCCTGTATCCCAGACTGGGCTCCAATTTCGTATATGCGGCGGACGAATTCTACCTGCTCGCAGGAAGAGAGATGCCACAGAAGACCGGCTACGACGGTTTCCCGCTTGTCGAAAATGGAGTCGGAATGGTGCGCCGTTTCCTGGATGATTTCAATGCCTCTTTCGACACCTTGCAGGGCATTCCCGATGTCAAGCTTTGTCTCGTGACAGGTGTCTTGGGAGGACACTTTCTGCCTGATCTCGCCGAGCGACTGAATTCCCAGCCCCACATCGAGGCACGATGCGTGGTCGTTCAGAACGCGTTTCTAGGTCCACGGATCACCGTTTCCGGCCTCCTTGCCGGGGAGGACATCGGAAAGGCGCTTCAGCAAGCGAACCCGAAAGGCGATGAGGTCGTGGTCCTTCCCCCGAATTGCGTCAACCACGAGGGTGTTTTTCTGGATGACCTCCGCCCGCATGACCTCGAGCTCCTCTTCGGAATCCGCGTGGTCGTAGGAACCTACGATCTTGCCGATTGCGTTAAGGCCCTTGCCGAAGGGCATTTTCGCGAATCGGCCGACGCGCTCCACGGAAGTCATCCCTACATCGCTTCAGGTCAGTTCGATGGAGTGCCCGGTGTCTGACCGAAGATTCACCGTCGCCATCGTGGGGCAACCCAATGTCGGGAAATCCACGCTTTTCAACCGGTTTCTGGGCGAGCGAAAGGCAGTTGTCCACGATCTTCCCGGTGTGACGCGTGACCGGAACTACGCAGATGTCGACTGGAATCGGCGCGTGTTCACGTTAATCGACACCGGTGGCTATCTGCCCGAATCGGGGGACAACATTGCGGACGCTGTGGGGGTGCAGGTGGGCCTGGCAATCTCAGATGCGGACGTGGTGCTTCTCGTTGTCGACGCCCAAACCGGACCTACCGATATCGACCAGGAAATGGCCCGCCTGATCCTGAAGAGTGAGAAACCCTACGTCCTCGTGACCAACAAAGTGGATTCCGTTCACGACATCGCGGATGCGGCGGGATTTTACAGCCTGGCGATGGGCGATCCGTGGCACGTATCCGCTTTGAACGGACGGGGGGCCGGCGATCTGCTCGATCGTGTAATCTCACTCTTGCCCGAAGGTGAAGAGCCACTTCCCGAGCCAAAAATCGTACCGCGCCTGGCCGTTATTGGAAGGCCAAACGTCGGTAAGTCGACTTTCGTCAACACTTTACAAGGTATAGAGCGAGTCGTAGTCAGCAACATTCCAGGAACGACACGAGATGCGATCGACCTTACGATGGAGCGCGGGGGCCGGCCCTTCCTCCTCATCGATACGGCGGGATTGAGGCGGCGCGCGCGAGTAAAGGAGGAGGTCGAGTATTACAGTGGTTTACGGACTACTAGGAGTGTAGAGCGCTGCGACGTGGCAATTCTTCTCGTAGATGGGGAAGAAGGGGTAACGATCCAGGACATCAAGATCGCAGAACACGCGGAAAGGCTCGGGAAGGGTGTGGTCCTGTGCTACAACAAGTGGGACCTGATCGAAAAGGACAGCAAAACAGCAGAACAGACCCAGCGGGACATCATTGCGAGGTTTCCGTCTATAGGTCCCTACCCGATTCTATTCACGTCCGCCCTGACAGGGCAGAGGGCCTGGCGTGCAATCGACATCGCCTTCGAAGTCTACGATCGCCGTAGAACCAAGATTCCGACTCCACAGATCAATCAGTTCATCGAGGTTCTCAACGCAACCACGTCCCCGCCCACCCGCAGGGGAAGGCCCTTCCAAGTAACGTATGGACTCCAGGCCCACGCGGCCCCACCGACCTTTCTGTTTTTCACCTCTCGTCCGCAGGATATCCCCGAGCACTACCGAAGGTTTCTGATGAATCGTCTCCGGGAGAGCTTTGATCTTTGCGGAACGCCCATCCGATTGGTTTTTAAGAAGAAATGAGGTCGTCTGTGAGTCGGAATCCACTCCAGAAGCTCTATTATTCGATCAGCGAGGTCTCCGAACTGACGGGCGTAGAAGCCCACGTTCTGCGATTCTGGGAGAAGGAGTTCACCACCCTCAGACCCCGGCGTGGTCGATCTGGGAACCGGACTTACAAAGAGCGTGACATCGAGATCGTCAAGGAAATCCGGCGTCTTCTGTGGGACGAGAAATACACGATTCAAGGGGCTTCAGAGCAGCTGAGACTTCAGAAGGAGCCCGCACCCGAGACCCCGGTATCTCAGGGCGAGATTCCGTTCGGCGCCGCGAGTCGCGAAGTATTAGACGAGCTTCGTGATTCGCTGGTTGAGCTTAAGGCACTCGTTACCGGGAGTGGGCGCCCTGAGCGGGAATGAAGTTGCGTAAAATCCAGCATTCACGTATATTTATGCGTCTGAATCGAGAGTGGGCAGCCGCCCACTCTTTTGAGTATGGGCTACAAAGAAAGCTGGCATGTTCGGGTTGAAATGGCTCCCGCTGATCTCACCCAGAAGATCTCGCAGTTGATCGAGCCCATCCTCCACGAACAGGGGATCGAGCTGGTCGAACTTGCCCTTACAGGCAACGATCGAAGAAGGATGCTGAGGCTCTTTGTGGATCGCCCCGAGGGCATCTCAATCGGGGAGTGCGCAGGGCTGAGTCGTTCGCTTGCAGACGTACTCGATACACACGATCCAATACGGGGTGCGTATACGCTCGAAGTCTCCTCGCCCGGGCTAACAAGACCACTTGGAAGTCCCAGGGATTTCGAGAGAGCAATAGGAAAGCTCGTTAAGGTTGTCTGCAGCAATGGTAAAGTCCTCGTGGGTAAACTCGAGGATGTTACAGCAACGAGCCTGATGGTAGAAGTCGATGGTGACCTCGTCTCACTTTCAATGGACGAGGTTGCGAAGGCCAATCTGCACTTTGCGTTCTGAGAGACTGAAGGAGGAGAAGTGAACTACGAAATCATCGAGGCACTCCGGCAGATCGCGCAGGAGAAGAACGTCAGTCGTGACCTGGTGATCGAAACCCTCGAAATTGGTCTGATCTCAGCTGCGAAGAAGCGGTTCAACACGGGTGACAACGTCGAGGTCGAGATCGACCAGGCTTCGGGCACAATTCGTGTCCTTGCCGAAAAAGATGTTGTCGCGGATGGGAAGCTCGAAGACCCGGGTCTGGAGATCGACCTGACAGACGCTCAGGAAATCGATCCTGATGCCACCTCCGGTGGTAAGATCAAGGAAGAACTTCCTTTCGCAGATTTCGGGCGGAATGCTATTCAGACTGCCAAGCAGATCCTCGTTCAACGCGTGCGCGAAGCCGAACGTGAGCGAATCTTCGAGGACTACCAGGGGCGCGTGGGCGAAATCATTTCAGGTACCGTGCAACAAATCAGCCGCGGCGACGTCCTCGTGAATATGGGCAGGACGGAGGCCATTGTGCCTCTCAAGGAGCAGATCCGAAAGGAACGATACCGTCAGGGCGATCCCATTCGGGCAATACTCGTGAACGTCCTTCGCACCTCCAAAGGACCGCAGGTCGTGCTATCCCGCACGCACCCGAACCTCCTGGTGAAGTTGTTCCAAGTCGAAGTCCCCGAGATCTACGAAGGCGTTATCGAGATCAAGGCGGTCTCGCGAGAGCCCGGCGAAAGAGCCAAGATCGCCGTCCATTCGAACGATCCGCGGATCGACCCGGTTGGCGCGTGCGTGGGGATGAAAGGTTCGCGCGTTCAGGCCGTTGTACGGGAACTCAGCAACGAGCGGATCGACATTGTGCCGTGGACCGATGATGAGGCGATCTTCCTGTCTCGCGCCCTTAGCCCCGCGCAGATCAAGCGTGTCGTGGTCGACCGGCGTAACAAACAGATGGCTGCAATCGTTGACGACGATCAGCTTTCTCTGGCCATCGGGAAATCAGGCCAGAACGCACGCCTGGCTTCACAACTCACAGGGTGGAAGGTCGACATCCTGACGGAGTCCAGGCACGCCGAGATCCAGGCAGAGAAAGAGGCGACCATCGTTCGGCTGGCCGACGTGGAGGGCATCGGCAAGGTTATGCGGGATCGTCTACAGGAATACGGCGTCCAGACTGCTAACGACCTGATCGAGGTGCCCCTCGATCGACTGACTACGGTGCCGGGTCTAGGAGAAGCGACAGCCAGTAAGATCCAGGAAGCTTCGCGAGAGCTAGTGGAAACCGAGGTCGAGGCGTACCGGGAGGAAGTGAGGATCAAGCAGGAAGCCGAAGAAGCGGCTCGTGCAGAAGCAGAGGCCAAGGAGGCGGCTAGGGCTGCCAAACGCGCCGAAGCCGAGGCGGCGGCGGCAGAAGCTGCCGCTGGCGAGGAAGCCCTCGCGGCCGAAAACAAGGAATCGACAGACGAGGGGGTGGAGAGTGTGGAGGACGGGCCGCCAGAAGAGACGTCCACAGAGACCGACTCTGCGGTCTCCGACGAAGCCACGACCAGCATTTCACTCGAATCCGATGATTCGCCTGCAGTGGAAGAGTCGGTGGTGGCAGAATCCAATGTAACAGGTCCATCCTCCCCGCAGGATGATTCGGCGGCCGAAGCACCGGAGAATGGATCGCAGGAAAACGCAGAACCCGTGGAGCAGATCGACGAACAGAACGGAGCCTGACCTCTGATTTAGAGGGCGAGCGAACGATTCCAATGCTGACGAGGAGGTGATCCGGACCTTGGCAAACCAGACCAAAAAAGCAGAGAAGGCTGCGGCCAAACCAAAGAAGAAGCGCATCTACGAAGTCGCGAGAGAATTCAATCTCTCCAGCGTCGCGATGGTCGACGTCATCCAGGGCCTTGGGTTCGAAGTCAAGAACCATATGGCCGTCTGTACCGACGAGATGGTCGCGAAGGTCCAGGAGAAATTCGAAGAGGAACGCAGTGCCGCACGGGAAGAGATGCAGCGAAAGTCGGACCAGGCCCGACAGCGCGCGGAGACCGAGGCACCAGCGCAGAAACCGAAAAAGGCAAAGGCCAAAGCCGTCGCCGAGCCGACGGAGCTCGAGGTCGTCGAGATCCCGAAGGACAAGCCAAGGGGAAGAAAGAGCGCTCCTCGACCCAAGCCAGCACCCTCCCCCGAGCCGGAGGCCCAACAGCCGCCCCCGGACGCTGAAAAAGGAGGTAAGCGGAAACGACGGCGACGTGGCCGCCCGGCGGTCGACCAGAAAGAGGTCGCTGAAAGCGTTCGTCGAACGATGGCTCAGATGTCCACAGCCGCTCCCCGTCGACGACGGCGACGAAGGGACGACGAGGAGGGCGCCGAGGACGAGCTGGACGCAGGCCTGATCAAAGTCAACGAATACACGACCGTCGGCGAGCTTTCCGAGTTGATGGATGTCCGACCGACTGAAGTGATCACCAAGTGTCTGCAAATGGGCGTGATGGTTACGATCAACCAACGTCTGGATATGGACACGATTGAGCTCGTCGCGGACGAGTTCGGATTTGAAGTCGAAAAACTGGAGGAATTCGCCGAAGATATCGTCGAAGAGGTGGAAGAGGAGGCCGAGGAAGATCTGAAGCCGCGCCCTCCGGTCGTGACGATTATGGGTCACGTCGACCACGGAAAAACTTCGCTGCTGGATTACGTTCGCAGCGCCAACGTGGTCGCCGGCGAAGCGGGCGGCATCACGCAGCACATCGGCGCCTATCACGTCGAGTTGCCCGGTGGGCGAATGATTACCTTCCTCGACACCCCCGGCCATGAAGCCTTCACGGCGATGCGTGCACGCGGCGCCCAGGTCACCGACGTCGTCGTCCTGATCGTCGCTGCGGACGACAGTGTGATGCCGCAGACGATTGAAGCGATCGATCACGCCAAAGCAGCCAACGTGCCGCTGCTTGTAGCGATCAACAAGGTTGACCTGCCCACGGCCATTCCAGACAAGATCAAACGTGAACTGTCCGAGCACGACGTACTGGTTGAAGATTTCGGGGGCCAGGTGCAGTCGATCGAGATTTCTGCGATGACCGGTCAGAACGTGGATAGCCTTCTCGACCTGCTTGCGCTGGAAACCGAGATTCTGGAGTTGAAAGCGAACCCTGATCGTCAAGCCAAGGGCACAATCGTGGAAGCCCGACTTGATCGAGGGCGTGGTAACGTGGCTACGGTGCTCGTACAGCAGGGGACGCTCAAAGTCGGCGATGCTTTCGTCACCGGGCTCTACAACGGCCGCGTTCGCGCGATGCTCGACGAGCGTGGAAACAACATCGAAGAGGCAGGACCGTCTGTTCCCGTGCAGGTGCTGGGTCTCGATGGTTTACCGCAGGCCGGCGACCAATTCAATGTGCTGGAGAACGAGCGGGAAGCCCGCGACATCAGCCAGAAGCGGCAGCAGCTGCGCCGGGAGCAGGACTTCCGGAAGGTACGGAGAATCAGCCTGACCGACATCCACGATCAGATCCAGGCGGGTGAAATGCGAGAGCTCCGTCTGGTTTTGAAGGGAGATGTCGATGGGTCCGTTGAGGCGCTTCAGGATGCGCTCGTTCAGATCTCGCACGAGGAAGTCCAGATCAACGTTATCCACCGTGCAGTTGGAGCGATCACCGAATCCGACGTGCTGTTGGCTACCGCCTCGGATGCGATCATCATCGGCTTCAACGTGCGCCCCGATGCCAATGCCCGGGCGGTCGCCGAACGTGAGCAGGTCGACATCCGGCCTTATCGTGTCATCTACGAAGCTGTTGAGGACGTAAGGGCGGCCCTGTCAGGCCTTCTGAAACCCACGCTGGATGAGAAAGTCGTGGCTACAGTCGAGGTGCGAGAAATCTTCAGTGTCCCACGCGCAGGAACGATCGCCGGCTCCTTCGTTTCGGAGGGCCATATCCTGAGGAACAGTCAGGTGCGACTCGTACGCGATGGTGTCGTCATTTACGACGGACGTGTTGGTTCGCTACGCCGCTTCAAGGACGACGTCAGAGAAGTCCAGGCAGGCTTCGAGTGTGGTGTGGGTATCGAGAATTTCAACGACATTAAAGTGGGCGACGTGATCGAAGCTTACGAAGTGATCGAGATCAGTCGGACCTTGTAGTGACCATCGGGTTCTGCAGACTTGTGTTGCATCTGCCGGAGGCCGGTTCCCTGAAGCAGAAACGAAGGGTGCTGGAGAGCCTGACAACCAGAATTCGACAGAAGTTCAACGTCTCTGTTTCGGAGATTGACGCACACGACCTCTGGCAGAAGGCGGTTGTGGGCGTCGCGGTTGTTTCATCCGATTCGGTCTTTTCCAATCAGGTGCTGAACAAGGTTGTCAAGCTGGTCGAAGCGGAGCATCGTGCCCAGATGATCGACTATTCAGTAGAGATGATGTAGTGGCCCAGTGGCGCCCCGAAAGCATCGGCAAGACGATTCAGGAGAACCTGAGCGAGATCATCAGGCTGAGAATCCGGGACCCTCACCTTGGATATGTCACCGTGACAGGTGTTCGGGTCACCAAAGATCTAAAGGTCGCGACAGTCTTCGTAAGCGTGATGGGCGCATCCTCCGAAAAGGAAGAAACACTGGCCGCGCTCAAGCGCGCAACCTCGTTCCTCCGGCGAGAGCTTTCCGCAAGGGTGCATCTTCGCCACACCCCCGAACTCGTGTTTGCCTACGATGACACGATGGAAAAAGGCGCCAGGATCGACAAAATCCTGGAAGACCTGCGGTCTTCCGGAGACAGCTGAGGTAAAGCGCAAAGTTGACTATGTGGGGAATCCTCCCGCTCGATAAGCCCGCAGGGTGGACGTCACACGACGTGGTCGACCGGATACGGAAGGATCTGTGTATCCGCAAGGTCGGGCACGCAGGTACGTTGGACCCGCTTGCCACAGGGGTGCTCGTCGTGTGCGTTGGACGGGCCACGAGGCTGACACCTTACCTGACGGCCCACGCGAAACGATATCGGGCGCGGCTGCATCTGGGAATCCGGACGGACACGATGGATGCAGAGGGCGCGATGGTGTCAAAGGGTGAGAACGTGCCCGAAACACAGGACACGATCCTCTCTGTGCTCGAAACGTATCGAGGACGCATCCAACAAGTTCCCCCGATGTACTCAGCCAAGAAGGTTAGAGGGCAGAGGCTGCATCGTCTGGCTAGGGCGGGGCAGACGGTTGAACGAGATCCAATCGAGGTGGAGATCGGTGCCCTGAACGTCCAGGCCTATGATCCTCCGTTCCTGGACCTCGACATCGCGTGTTCAAAAGGAACCTATGTCAGAGTCCTTGCGGACGACATCGGTGAAGCGATCGGTTGCGGAGCCCACATCGCCTCGCTTCGACGCACGGAGAGTGGTCCCATTTCGATCGAACGATGCAGAACGCTCGACGATCTGGAAGACGTAGAGATGGCGATGATGGACCCGAACGAGGCACTATCCGATTTGCCCGAAATTGTGCTCCGCGAGGATCAAGCACACAGATTCACGAACGGCAGGGCGGTCACCCCAGCAGGTCCCGTGGGCACGATTGAGGGTGGGGCGGTCCGAGTTCGAGGCCTGAACGGGGAACTCATCGGGATCGGACGAAGAAGAGCGCTTGAAGTCACACCCAAGTGTGTCCTGTCGAGCGGGTCTTAAATTTGCGTATCGTCGAGCTCAATGGGCCCGTGCCGTGCCGAAACCCCGTGGTCACCGTCGGGACATTTGACGGTGTTCACGTCGGCCATCAGGCCGTGCTCGAGGCCCTCAGGTACCACGCAAGCGCACAGAGTGCTGAATCGGCCGTGGTGACTTTCGATCCACACCCACGGCAGGTCATCGCTCCTGATCGTGCGCCTCCGCTCCTAACAACGGTCGACGAGAGAGCGTGGCGCATCGAAGAAGCTGGAATCGACGTGCTTGCCGTCGTCGCGTTCGACCACGGAGTCCGAAGTCTTGAGCCGTCTGATTTTGTGCTCGAATATCTCGTGGGTTACTTGAGTGCGAGCGCTGTCGTGCTTGGACACGATCACGGATTCGGCAGGGACCGGAGCGGTGATGTCGATACGCTTGAGCGACTGGGAGAGACGCACGGTTTCGGGGTGCATTCGGTCGCCGCGACGGATGTCGGCGGGGAACCGGTCAGCAGCACCCGCATTCGAAGAACGATTGCGAGCGGAGACCTCGATATCGCACGACCGTTGCTCGGTGGGGGCTACCCGGTAGTAGGTGAGGTCGTTCCGGGCGATCGACGTGGACGACAGATCGGATTTCCGACGGCCAATGTTCAAGTCGACACGTCTACCAAGCTGATGCCGCGACCGGGTGTTTACGCGGGCAGGGCAGTGACAGCGGGGGGCACCTTCGACGCCGTTGTTAATTTCGGATCCCGGCCCACGTTCGATGGTGCGGCGCAACGCTTCGAAGCACACCTTCTCGACTTCGAGGGCGACCTTTACGGAACCAAGCTGAAACTCGAACTGGTTCACAGGTTGCGCGACGAAGCCAAATTCGAAAGTTTGACTCAACTGATTCATCAAATCACGACCGACGTCGACAAGGCTAGAGCCTTGCTCGGCCGTCACGACTTATCGACACGGAGGTAATCCGTTGGCCCTTACGCAGGAAAAGAAGGCAGAAATCATCGGCAAGCATCAGATTAACCCCGCGGATACCGGTTCGACATCGGTTCAGATCTCGATGCTGACCCAGCGAATCCAGGATCTGACGGACCATTTCGAGTCCCATAAGAAAGATCACCATGGTCGACGCGGGCTCCTCAAGCTCGTCGGACGACGACGCAGGCTCTTGCGCTATATGCAGCGCAAGGACCTCGAAGGCTATCGCGCATTGATTTCCCAGCTCGGCATCAGAGGCTGATTCCGGGCATTACCGCTTTATCTGGGCACACGAAACACTCCCCTCAACCCATCGCCCATAAAGCAATCGCAACATTTGGAGGTTAGCAGTATGGTAGAAAAAGTAGAGATGGATCTGGGGGGACGACCTCTTTCGATCGAAACCGGTCGCGTCGCCAAGCAGGCCAATGGAGCTGCCTGGATGCGTTACGGTGACACAATTGTACTGGTCGCGGCTGTCGCGAACAAGGAAGCTTCGGACGTTCCATTCTTTCCACTCACCGTCGACTATCGCGAGAAATTCTATGCCGGCGGGCGGATTCCGGGCAACTTCTTCAAGCGGGAGGGGGCTCCCTCGACTGCGGAGAAACTGCACGCCCGGCTGATCGACCACCAGATCAGGCCGCTGTTTCAGCTCCGAAACGTCGAAACGATGGTGATGGTTACCGTCGTGTCCTACGATGGAGAGAACGATGCCGCCGTTCTGGCAATGAATGGCGCAAGTGCGGCCGTCATGCTCTCGGACATTCCGTTCGAAGGCCCGATCGGCGCCGTACGCATCGGGCGCATCGATGGCGATTTTGTGGTGAACCCCACGAACAGCCAGCGGGAAGAAAGCGATATGGATATGGTCATCTCGGGCAACCGCGAGGGCATCATCGCCGTCGAGGGGGAATGCCACGAGATACCGGAAGGCGAGGTCCTGGAGGCTTTCTCCGTCGCGCACAAAGCCATCTGCGACGTGATCGACTTCCAGCAGGAATTGATCGACCGCGCAGGGAAACCCAAGCGAGAGGTGCCCGAACCGGAATTCAACGAGGCGCTCATCACTGCTGTGAAGGATATGGCCGAGCAACGAGTGAAGGATGCGAATCGTCTGCCGGTCAAAGAGGATCGGGACGGCGCACTCTCGCAGCTTTCGAAGGACGTCCAGGATAACCTCGCTGAAGCCTATCCGGAGATGGAGGGCGAAATTTCGGACGAGCTGGACTCGATCGTGAAACGCGATATGCGGCGGATGGTTCTGGACGAGAAGCGCCGCATCGACGGCCGGGCGATCGACGAGATTAGGCCCATTACGATCGACATCGGCGTTCTACCTCGCGCTCACGGCTCGGCCATTTTTACGCGTGGCCAGACCCAGGCGCTGTGTATCACGACCCTCGGCAGCAAGATGGACACCCGGATGGTCGATGATCTTGAGGGCAAGTCGTTCAAGAGCTTTATGCTCGACTACAATTTCCCCTCGTTCAGTGTAGGTGAAGTGCGACGCCCCGGGGCCCCGAGCCGGAGAGACATCGGCCACGGCGCACTCGCGGAGAAAGCGATCGAGCCGGTCGTACCGGCCGAGGAGCACTTTCCCTATACGATTCGCGTGGTGTCCGAAATCCTCGAATCGAACAGCTCGTCCTCGATGGCGACCGTATGTGGAGGCTCACTTGCCCTGATGGACGCCGGAGTGCCAATCAAGTGTCCGGTGGCCGGAGCGGGTGTAGGCCTGATCATTGAAGGTGACGAGTGGGAGGTTTTGACGGACATCCTGGGCGCCGAGGATCATCTCGGCGATATGGACCTCAAGATCACGGGAACGGCCGACGGAGTGACCGGTGTCCAAATGGACATCAAGATCGGCGGTGTGAGTTTCGAGATCCTCGAGGAAGCCTTCAACCGGGCACGAGGCGCATTGAACTTCATCCTCGACAAGATGCAGGAAGCGATCCCGGCACCTCGTGAGGAGCTGTCACGATTCGCCCCTCTAATCCAGTCGATCAAGATCGATCAATCGAAGATCGGGATCGTCATCGGCCCAGGCGGGAAGACCATCCGCTCGATCGAGGAGTTGGGGGTCACGGTCAGCGTAGACGACGACGGTCTGATTACGGTCACGTCCGTCGATGCCGAAGCGGGCGAATCTGCGATGGCGATGATCCGCGCGCTCGTCGAGGACCCGGAAGTGGGACAAATCTACGAAGGCACCGTCAAGCGGGTGACGGACTTCGGCGCCTTTATCGAGATCCTGCCCGGGAAAGACGGCCTCTGCCATATCTCCGAACTGGAGCACCATCGAGTCCGTAAGGTCGAGGACGTGCTCAAGGAAGGTGACTCGACAAAGGTCAAGGTGATCGGCATCGACGATCAGGGCAAGATCCGACTCAGCCGAAAGGTGCTTCTCGACCCTCCTGCCGATGGCGGGGGGGAAAAAGAGAGCGGCGGCAAGGGAGATCGTCGGTAACGA
>CEVA01034849.1_pt1 | contig 18471 bp, 16 predicted proteins | sample 361521 | NCBI WGS metagenome assembly CEVA01 (sample SAMEA2622823, study PRJEB7988) | marine metagenome | isolation source: saline water (ENVO:00002010), including
AAAAATGGGTGGAGATATACTCCTTATGTAATTGAACCCGCGGCAGGAGCTACAAGAGGACTATTAGTATATTTACTGGATGCATATCATGAAGAAATTGTACCAGATGCTAATGGAAATGAAAGTACTCGTGTTGTAATGAAACTTCATCCAAAATTATCTCCAATAAAAGTTGCTGTACTTCCTCTTGTTAAAAAAGAAGGATTACCTGAAATTGCTAGAGATATAGTAACAAAATTTTTCAATAACGGTATTAATACACGTTATGATGAACAACATTCGATAGGAAAGCGTTACCGAAGACATGATGAAGCTGGCACACCATATTGTATTACTATAGATGGAAAAACTAAAGAAAATAATACTGTAACAATTCGTTATAGAGATTCTATGCAACAAGAGAGAATCTCTATTGATAAAGTAATTGATGTAATTAGAAAAAAACTTACTTTATCTTAATTATTATTTAATATATTTAAATAATAATTATCATATGCAGCCAGCAAGCTCTCTTGACCTGAATATGGTCCTGGTATATATTTTTTTGATTTAATACCAAGTTGTGATTGTTCACAAATTTTCCAATCTTCTTGATTAGTTTTATCCCAAAAATCTATGGCATTATTTGGATTGTAATTTTTAACTTCTTGTGAAAATAGCCATGTACAATCTATTTTACATTTTTCTGCAGTCAGTGGATAAATTATATGGAACATAACATAATCAGGATGTAAACTCAATAGCATATTAGGAAATAAACTATAGTAATATACTCTATTTAAATTTTCTTTTGATAAGGTCCCAATAGTTGGAGCACAAAGTTCTCCATCACTTGTAATGCTTTTAGATTTCATCTCCATATATCCACCTAAAAATTTTCCATCTACTAAATCATTTTTTCCCCCAGTATAAGGAGTAATATTTGCAAGTTTAGGATGAACAATTGGACAATGATAACATTCTGAATAATTTTGAATAATTAGTTTCCAATTACAATTTATATAATAATTTTTTTTATTTATAATTTTTAAATCTTTTATACCCCATTCTATAAAATGATTTATTATAGGTTTATATTCTAATAAAAAATCCTTAGGATTCTCTGACAAATTGATAAATATAAATCCTTCCCATTCTATAATCTGTATTGAATGCAAAGAATAACTATTTTTATTAAAATCTATAATTGCATCCATATTCGGAGCACGATGTAATCCTCCTTGCAAATTATAAGTCCATCCATGATAAGGACATTGAATGGTCTTAGCAAAACTCCCTTTTTCATTTATACATATTTGCGTACCTCTATGACGACAAACATTATAAAATGCTTGTAATTTTTTATTTTCATCTCTAATTACTATAATGCTTTCATTTCCAATATTTACAACTTTATAGTTGCCTTGTTTTATGAGCTCGTCATACCGGCCACAACATAACCACTCTTCTCCATATATTTTTTTCATTTCTAATTTTAATATATTATTATCTATATAATATTTCTGAGGCAAAGTATGTGCACCCTGCATCAAGGTATCCGCAGTTTTATAAAAAGCATTCATTATTTTAAATCTTGAAGTATATCCTTTGCATGAGATGTCGTTTTAACTTTGTCATACACTTTTTCTATAATGCCTTCTTCATTAATAATGTACGTTATACGAAAAATACCCATATATTCTCTCCCCATAAATTTTTTCATTCCCCAAGCGCCATAAGCTTTAAGCATTTCATGTTTTTCATCACACAATAATGGATAAGGAAAATTTTGTTTTTCACAAAAAGATTTTTGTTTATTTAGAGTATCTGCAGAACATCCTAATATTTGAATATTTTTTTCATCGAAATTTTTAAATTCAGAACTGAATCCCTTACCTTCAATAATTCATCCAGGTGTACTAGCTTTGGGGAAAAACCACAAAATAATTTTTTTTCCAAAAAAATTATTTAATGATATCTTATTATTATATGCATCTGGCAATGTAAAATTTGGTGCTTTATCTCCACATTGTAACATTTTTTCTCCTATTTTTTATTTTTCTGTAAGGGTCCAACTGCCATCCCAATTACTACCGGGAGAATCTAATTTAAATTTTTCACAACGTAATATATATATTCTACTTGGCGTTGTTAATCTACCGATATAATCCTCTTCAAAATTATCACATTTTTTAAAAAGTGTAATTGCCATATCCCATTTTTGTTCTTGATATAATTGCATTGCATCATTCCAATATGGTAATAATTTATGAAATAATTTAGGTTCATTACCTTTTTGACTAATTAATTCATATGTTTTTTCTGGGCTACTCCTACCTTTAACTATTACATAATCTAATAATCTAAAAGTCATTCTATCTTTAGTTGCTTCATAAATTTTTTCTCCAACTTGTACTTCAACACCATAATGTTTACAACTTGATTCTAATCTAGATGTTAAATTAACTGCATCTCCCATCATAGTATAATTCATCCTCATTTCTGAGCCCATATTACCTGTTACTAAAGGACCAGAATTTACTCCGATCCTATGGCGCATATTATGCACAAAGTTGGGCCATTTATCACCCTCTCTTGCCCATTTTTTTCTAAGAAATTCTAATTTTTGATTCATTTGGCAACAAGTTAAACATGCTAAATATTCTTGGTTTTTCAATGGGACTGGCGCACCAAAAAATGCAATAATTGCATCACCCCAATATTTATCTAATGTTCCTTTGTTATGTAATAATACATCTGTCATTGCAGTAAGATATTCATTTAAAAGTTCAACTAATTTTTCTGGGGAAAGTTTTTCTGAAAAAATTGAAAAATCCTGTATGTCTGTAAAAAGCGCTGTATGAATTCCTTGTTTTCCTCCTAAAGTGGGCTTCTTTTTTTGTTTGAACATCTGATCAATTAATGTTGGGGAAATATATGTACCAAATGTTTTTTTCAAATACAATTTATCTTTTTGCTCTGTTATAAATTTATAAAAAACATTTCCACCATATGTTAAAGCAATTACCGCAAGAGGTGCAATTATAGGAATCATAATTGATTGACCATATGCAGGTGTTTTAATAAATATCCAATCTCCAAAACTATTAAGTATACTATTAGGTAAAATGTACATTATTTTTTTTATTAACCAAAGAAAGTCATTAACAAAACATCCTATAGCAATACTTATAAAAACAATAATTTCTAATAATATACCTATAATTGTAATATAAAATTTATTAATAGAAAAAAGTATCATTACAATTATTGCTAACGAACTAATTAATAAAAAATGTGGCCAAAATGAATTTTTTGTTAGATCAAAACTTCCTCCATAAATAGTAATATAATTATTATCTATTACTGTCTGCATAGCATTCGCTACCGTCTCCATTCCTGGTGTTAATTGACTATTACCACCATAATTATAATAGGGTGTTTTTTTTGCATCATGATGTGTCTCAATAGAAGAACCTATAATTACTATTTTATTATAAAATGGTGTTTTAGTTACATCAAAATCTGTAATGCCTAATAATTTCATAGTTTCTTTTCTTTTTTTAGAATCTGGAAGCAAGGATATCCATTCTGGCACTCCTCCAATAAATTGATCCATCCAATCTGTGTCTTCTAATTCATCAGACAATGTTATACTACTTACATCAATTATATTTGCAAGCGGATATCGTGGAAATGTTTTCCATGTAATATTTTCATTTGGAATCACACCACTTGATGGAGGACCATAATAATTAATTAAAAAAGTAGGTGTTTCCCCATATGTAGATACATTTAAAGGTCCATAAGTAATTATTTGATTATTTGGATTACCAGTAGGATATATATTTGGGGATAAATCTAAATAACTATGAACAGCCTGCATTCCTAATGTCATATATAATTTATTTTTTTCATGTTTTAATGGTAAAAAAACATAGTATCTGCGCATAAAACCATCTTTGTCTTCTATAACATTAGTTAACCCTGTAAAAGGATTAGATTCCATAATAATAGGGTTTGGAAAAACAATATGCTCAGGAGGAATAGCAGTAGGTTCATATGCTATTTTAGATGCTAAAATAACATCTGTACCTCTTTTTTTAGCATCGCTAATTGCCTTAGAAAATATTTTATCACCATGTTGTGGTAAATCAGTGCCTAGCTCTAATCCATAATTAACAAGAATTTCTGAATTTTGATCAAATGCATCAAACATTATATCAAGTACTATTACTTTTGCGCCTGCAATAGAAAGGTGCTCAACTACTTTAGACCATACCTCTCCCCTGGGGAAAGGATAAGTCCATGGAATTAGTCTGTAGCTTTCATCATCCAAATCAACGATAACAATATCAGTAGAATCTACTTTTTCATTAAAATGTCCCAATACTCCGGTTGTCGGGCCACGAATACCGAAAGCATAATCAAGAGCTTTAAGTTCAAGAGAATAAAATATGCCTAATACTTGTAACAATAGAATAATTACAATCGAAAATGCTGTAATAGTAAGAGAAATTATATTTTCTTTAATTATTTCTTTAACTTTTATCATTAATTATATAATAAAAAAATATAAAAATTAAAATATATAATTTGTAGAAAATCTTATTGCTGAACTAGATATGTCAGTACTTTCAGATGTACTACGAGCTTTGATAGATCCTGATAAATTTATTTGAAAAGTGTTAGAAATATTGATCTTACTAGTAATTGATAAACCATAACTAGCAAAATCAGAAAGTCCTGTAGAAAGCAAATATGATAATGTTCCGGAAAATTTTATTTTATTTTTAAATATTGGATACCCACCTGTTAATGCTAATCCTTTTAAAATGTTCTTTCCTAGTGTAGCATGACTATTTATAAGATTAGATAAATTTAAACTCAGCCTTAACCCCTCCTTGTAATGAGCACCTAATATGATAGAGGAAAGCTGAATGTTTGAAGTTGATGATAAAAAATCCTCAGATCGTGAATCTGATAACTGATCTTTACTAATTATTGAATTATATGTCCCCCCTAACCAGTATGAAATTTTTTCTTTATGAAACGGTATGTTAAAATTAAAAAGATTATTTTTTGTTATAAAGTTGACTCGCATATCTATATCTTCTATTTCTGTTATAGAATTTTTTCTATTTGTAAAATGATATCCATACAAGATCGATGGGTTTTGTAATCCAGAAATATAATTTAAATTTATTCCAATATTAGTCTCATTATATGGATTTGGATTTGTTTCTAAAATATCATCTGTTTTGTATTTATAATTAAATGTAGAAAGTAAATGTTTATTTAATAACCAAATTTTATCTGTAAATGAAATTTCACGAACATTGTTAGGTAAATAAGGATTAGCTAGAGAATAAAATTCTGGTCCAACCTGCGAATATTGTAATTCTAAAAAATTATTAAAATATAATGATCTCAATTTTAAAGAATATATTGTAGAAGGCATATTCATTATAGCTTTACCTGGGTTTGAATTAAAAAGATTATAATCTATAGGTACTAAAGGTGTAAGATTAGAATTTATTGTTATATAATCTGCTAAAGTAGATGGATTAGGAATCATGCTAGTATCTACCAATCCAAAAATTTGACCATCTGCTATAGAATCAAGCGTATCCATCCCTGCTAAAGTCATTGGTCCATCCCAAATATTTTTATTTAAAAAACTTATAGCCCAATAACCTTCCATAAAAAATTTATCTTCATCTAAAATTAATTTAAAATCTGAACCTATAATTAAATTTTGTTCAGGTTTATTTCCACCCCAATCTTTATATGATAAATCATAAGTATATTGATTATTTTCTTCAATAAAATTATGAAATTCCATAAAGCTATATACTCCAGAATCGAGTTGTTGTATATTTAACGATGTATCTAGAGGAACTGTAAAAGTTGCAGAAGATATTTCTCTATCTACAGAATTAATTTCATTTTTTGCTTTCATTAATGTAGATCCTATAATAAACTTATTATTTATATTGAAAGAAAGTCTATAACTATCCATATAATTCTTAAAAATATAACCTCTACGGTCTAATTCATACATTGTTTTACCATTATTTAAAGCATAAATATCAGAAATAGAATAAGATTGATCCATTGTTAACAATCCTTGTATTTCTCTTTCTAATTCACCATGCGCTGATTGAAATCTAAGTTTTTTCCATTTCAAATCTAATCCATATCCTCTTATACGTTTCCCATATATAGTATATTTAGAAAATAAAGGCTTAAAATCTCCAATTTGTAGCTTAATATTCTCTGAATGAATAACAGTTGAAAATCTATTTTTAGGTTGTTTAAATTCACTCTCTTCACTAGTTATCTTAATTTCTGATTTAAATTTTAAATTTTTCCATCTTCCATTTAAAGAAAAATCTGTCTGATAAATATTTAAATTTTCATTTTCTAATTGATCTAAAGAAACTACGCTTTTCCCTTTTGCTGAATAAGTGAAATTGTTTTCTAAAGAAGATCTTCTATATTTATTAATTGAAATTGATTGTTTATGAAAAACTATTTCTCCATTATTTTTATAAGCAACAAGTTTTAATACTCTTGTTCCTGGAGAAACTTCTTCTGGCATGTAAGTTATAATATCTGATGTAATTGTAACATCTTTTGTTATTTCTATATCATCTAAATGTATTTTAATTGTGTTAATATCAATATCTGGTATATTATATAATGAAACCATAATTAATACATCATTAGAATATATTATATCATTTTTATTAGGATTTAGTATAAGGAAATTATTTGTATTGGAATTTGTTTTATTGTTATCATTTTCAGGTAGTGGAATTACTGAAATAACATATGGATTTTCTCCTAAGTCTATAGATGGCAACATAGTTTCAGAACCACTCTTATTAATAAAATGAAAAAAATATTCAATCCCTCGTTCTTCTTCAACTCCTAAGATAACTCCCTCCCATACATCTCCTAAATAATTCATCTCTACTTGATTATATGATTGTTGACCATATTGTCTATATAAAAAAAATGCTCCTACAACTTCAAAATCATTAATCGTATTAACTTGAAAAATTGCAGTGTCACCTAAAAATGGAGCAGGGGGTGGTATATGAAATATATTTTGCTGACCCATAACAATATTATTAAAACTAAAAGAAAGTATCAATATGAGTAAAATCGAATTAAATTTTAACTGTAACATTTAAAAAATTATTTTTGAATAAATATTATAATAATAAAATAAATATTAACGATATCTAATCTTTATTGTTTTTTTATTACCATTAGAATCCTCAAAATCTATTTCAAATTCATTAATTTCTTGCAGTTCATCTTCTTCTGGTAATTCAGATAATATCGTGGTTTCTATACTTGTTTCACCTGTTATAAGAGAAGCTCCTGTTTGATTTGGATTGACCATTACTATATCACCCGATATTATATTTCTTAATTCTACCAACCCTTCTAATCCAAAAACTTTGTCTCCATCCAAAGTAGAAGTTAACCAAAATTTTGTACCTTTGACCGTAGCTACAGACGTTGGCGTTTCAATTATAAACCCTGAATATCTACCTTCTTCTATGGATGCTTTGACCGTTCCAGAATTCATTTTGATACGTTTTGATATTCCTGTTTTTTTTCGATTTCCAATTATATCAAAACTTGTATTTTCTTTAATCTTAATTGTACTTTTATCATCCAAATATACTAAGGCTCCAAAACCATCTACTCCCGTTGCAATATGATCTCCATCATCTAACACTTTAGCAGGCAATAAGTCTTTAAATTCTTTAGAATCCCAAGCGCGTAATGTGACATCTCCTTTTGCTTTAGTCGTAACTGCAATAGATTTATTTTCATTTGAAATTAATTTTGTAGTTAAAAAAATAATACAAATAATTTTTATCAAATAATTTTTATTTATCTTCATTTTATTCAATATTTAAATTAACAATTGAAATAGTCCCATTGCGTAATTGTTCAATAATTCGCAAAATATCAGTAGCATTACAATTCTCTTTATTTATACGATATACATTATTAGGTAAATAATTAGAAAGGTCTCCATCAATTCCAAAATATATTTTAAAACTTTCTTCTCCTATTAATTCTTTAAGTGCAAGCAATATAGGATCGGAAAAAATATTAATATTTGTGCCATCTGTATATGTAGAAAAGTTGGCAATCTTAAAGATAGATATAGGACTTAAATATGAATCTGTTCCAAGAGTTGTCTGAAATTCTTTTTTTATTTGCCAAACATATAATTTACCTTCTTCTAATGCTTTAGCGCCATTAATAGGATATTGAAATGATACATTATCTATTAATTCCCATCCTTGAACTTGATTAAGTGGTAAACTCGTAACATCTTCAATAGCATCTTCAATAGAATTATGAAACATAGGATTAAACTCAGCAACTCTAATAAATAATTCACAACTAGAACAGGTTTCTGTATACCATTGAAAAATTGGTAATGATGTATAAATTATATTTTGTGTAGTGTCTGATAATATACCTCCAGGATAAATTAAATCAACAGATTTTGGAGTACTCACATTGATAGTTTTAATAACCTTTTCCTCATCAATATCACCAGCAAATAATCTAAATGTAAAAATATATTCACCATCGGGAAGCTGACCTCTCGATGTAATTGCGCTAAGAATTTTTTCATGATTTTCTATATCAATAATATCAATTACATCAACTATGATTGCACTACCATTTTCATCCAATACTTCTTGTCCGGTAATATCAAAAATATTTACACTATTAAAATTAAAATCTCTATTATCAAGTTTAATGGGATTTTGCATAGAAATCATATCCCTTGTCCGTACTTTTATAATAGTTTCTCTTTCATCAAACCCAAGATCTGAAGATAGAACTTCCAGTTTAAATTCTGCATGATAACGAACAGGATTAATATATTGACCTTCTTCATCTGTACTGGCAGTAGTGCTATTTATAAGAAAATTAAATAGTTGTACATCTGATTCTCCCGTTATTAAATCTACAGAGCCAATGTAGTATGTTTCATATGGTAAAAAATCACCAGATATAGTAATTTTTTCTTGACCTGTTAAGTTAGATAGGAAAAATAAAAATAATATATTTATCAAAATCTTGCTCATTAATTTTTAAATCTATATAATTGTTTAAATTAACATGTATTAATAATGAATAGAAATGATTAAAATATACTCTGCCAATTGGTGAGGCTCTTGTATGGCCGCAAAAAAATTGCTTGATGATAAAGGTTTATCATACAAAGAAATTAATATTGAAGATGATAATATTGATAGAGAAACACTAATGAAACTAACAGGAGGTTACACAATTCCACAAATTATTATTAATAATAAACCAATTGGTGGTTTTGAAAATCTTTTAATCTTAAATCAAAATAAAAAATTAGATAATATTAATGATTAATCCAGAAATATCTCAAAAAATGATTTTGGAATATTGTCATAATCATTCTGAACAGAATTCTTCCTCGATAATAGAATTAGAAAAATATACTTGGGAAAATGAAGATATCCCCCAAATGATATGTGGCCAATTAATAGGAAATTTTCTACAGTTCATTATTAAAATGATTAATGCAGAGCATATAATAGAAGTCGGAATGTTTACTGGGTTTAGTGCTCTCAAAATGGCAGAAGCAATATCTGACAAGGGAGAAATCCATACATGTGAACTTATGGATAAGCATGTTAAAACTGCACAAGCATTTTTTGATAATAACATCCATGGAAATAAAATTATTATTCATCCTGGGAAGGCCCTATACAACTTAGAACAAATGCCTGTAGGTACATTTGATATGGCATTTATTGATGCTGATAAAATTAATTATTTAGAATATTATAAACGATGCATAACATTAATACGTCCTAGAGGTGTTATTATATTAGATAATATGCTCTGGAGTGGTAATGTTATAAATCCTACTGATGATGATAGTAAGGCTTTACAAAAAACAGGGGAATTTATTCAAAATGATAAAAGAGTATTTAATACATTACTACCAATACGAGATGGTTTAATGGTGTGTATAAAAAATGAAAAATAAAAATATTCTTATTATTGTTACAGGATCTATTGCTGCATATAAAGCATGTGAAGTTATTCGTCTACTAAGAAAAGAAGGTGCGCGAGTACAAGTTATGATGAGTCAAGCAGCGCAAAAATTTATTGGAAAATCTTCTTTTGCTGCATTAACTGGATATGAAGTAATTACAGATCTTTTCCCAAAAACACCAAAGGCAGGATTGGAACATATTGAGTTAGCTATAAAACTAGATGCTATAGTTGTAGTCCCTGCTACTGCTAATATTATTTGCAAAATGGCTAATGGTATCGCAGATGAAATTATTTCTACTACTTTATCAGTTTGTGATCAGCCTATATTATTTGCACCTGCGATGAATTTTCGTATGTGGCAAAATCCTGCGACTATAGATGCAGTTGATAAACTTCGTAATAGAAAAATAAAAATTTTACCACCAGATAATGGATTGTTAGCTAGTTTGCACGAAGGAGAGGGGCGTCTTCCAAATATTTATAAAATTATGAATGCTATTCGCGAGTTATTTAAAATTGATTTGCCACTTAAAGATAAAAAAGTATTAATCACTGCAGGTCCCACAAGAGAAGCAATTGATCCAGTCCGGTATATTTCTAATCGTTCTAGTGGAAAAATGGGATATGCTATGGCTAAAACAGCCCGAGACATGGGCGCAGAAGTTACTCTAATATCTGGACCTGTAGCACTTAGTCCCATTTCTAATATAAAATTTATATCGATTGAATCTGCTATGAATATGAAAAATGAAGTAGATCGTGTTTCTGAAAAAATGGATTATATATTTATGGCAGCGGCTGTAGCAGACTATTCCCCAAAAGTTACTTCAGAAAAGAAAATCAAGCGTAAAAAAAATACTCTTACATTAGATTTATATTCATGCCCTGATATTATTAAATCAGCAAAAAAAAATAATAATTGTATAAGTATTGCTTTTGCACTGGAAACACATAATGGTGAAAAAGAGGCTATAAAAAAACTAAAAGAAAAAAAAGTGGATTTTATTGTTCTTAATTATGCTAATGAACAAGGATCTGGTTTTGATTCTTCAACTAATAGAGTATGTATTTTTAGTAAAAATAAAGATAAAATTAATATAAAACGTGATACGAAAGAACGAATAGCAGAAAAAATAATTTCTTACATACTATCTACTATTAATACCAATAAAGTCGTTCATAATTAATAATATAAATTCAACTCTTTACCTCCGAGTTATATTTTTGTAAATTACTTTGCTATATTAATGATTGAATCTTATAATAATACTGACCAAATAACATCTCCAGACAAGTTTGAAGAAGATGTGCTCCTTGAAAAATCATTACGTCCAAACCGTTTTGATGATTTCATTGGACAACAAGAAACTATTGAAAACTTAAAAGTGTACATTGAAGCTGCAAACCAAAGAGGAGAATCATTAGATCATGTGCTCTTATTTGGCCCCCCAGGGTTGGGAAAAACTACACTTGCTGGAATTATTGCTAAAGAAATGCATGTTAATATTAAAAATTCTTCAGGACCTGTACTTGATAGACCTGGAGATTTAGCAGGTATTCTTACTAATTTAGCACATAAAGATGTCTTTTTTATTGATGAAATTCATCGCTTATCTAGTGTTGTAGAAGAATATTTATATTCTGCAATGGAAGATTTTACAATAGATATTATGCTAGATAAAGGTCCTAGTGCAAGAAGTGTGCAATTAACATTAAACCCTTTTACATTAGTAGGGGCAACTACTCGATTGGGGAATCTAACATCTCCTATGCGTGATCGATTCGGAGTTTTACTTCGATTAGATTTTTATACAGAAATAGATTTAATGCAAATTTTAATGAGATCTGCACAAATTTTAGAAATAAAAATTGATAAAGAAGGGGCAAATGAAATCGCAAGAAGAAGTAGAGGGACCCCGCGTATTGCAAATCGCATATTAAGAAGAGCCAGAGATTTTGCACAAATTAAATCAAATGGTGTTATTAATTTAGATGTAGCAAAAAATTCTCTATCTAGATTAGGGATTGATCAAGATGGTTTAGATGATATGGACCGTCGAATTTTAAATGCTCTAGTGAAAAAATTTAATGGTGGCCCTGTAGGGTTAGAATCCTTAGGTGTTGCAATTTCTGAAGACGCTAGAACAATTGAAGAAGTATATGAACCATATCTAATAAAAGAAGGGTTTATACAAAGAACTTCTCGCGGTAGGCAAGCATTAGATAAAACATTTTCATATCTGGATATTGCTAAGCCAGATAATAACAATCAAGTTAAGATATTTTAAAATGAAAGGAAGTATATGTTTTTTGGTTCAGTAGAAAAACCTCCTCGTTTATCTGAGTTTGAGTTAAAAATTCCTGAAAAATTAATTGCTCAAGAACCGTTAACAAAACGAGATCAATGTAAACTTATGGTATTAAATAGGAAAGAGCAAACTATTGAACACCGAAAATTTTCTGATATTATTGATTACTTTGATAAAGGTGATGTAATAGTAAAGAATAATACTCGAGTTTATCCTGCTAGATTATATGCTAATAAAGATAAATCCCAATCTCAAGTAGAAGTTTTTTTACTACGCGAACTAGCTGATGATTTATGGGAAGCAATGGTGAAGCCTGCTAGAAAGGTTAGAATAGGAAATAAATTATGGTTTAGCAAAGAAATTTCTTGTGATGTTATTGATAATACAGTGTCAGGTGGTAGAGTATTGCGTTTTGAATTTGATCAAGCATCCCTTTATCCATTTATTGAAAAAGTAGGGCACTCTCCTTTGCCACCATATATTCAGCGCAAATCTACACCTTCAGATAAAACATACTACCAAACAGTATATGCATCCGAACGAGGATCAGTTGCTGCTCCTACTGCGGGTATACATTTTAGTAACGCATTAATTAAACGCATGGAGAAAAAAGGAATTAAATTTGCTTATTTAACTTTACATATTGGACTTGGGACATTTAGACCTATTATGGTTGAAGACTTAACTAGACATCAAATGGATTCTGAATATTTTCACGTTCCTCGCGATACCGCAGATGTAATAAATAAAGCTAAAACACTTAAAAAATCTGTTGGAGTAGTAGGGACATCAACGGTGAGAACTTTAGAAACGGTAGTAGTTTCAGGATTTCAAATTACAGCTAGAAAAGGGTGGACAGATAAATTTATTTATCCTCCTTATGATTTTAAAATGTGTGACAAATTAATAACTAACTTACACCAGCCACAATCTACTCTTATGATGCTTGTTTCTGCATTTGGAAAAAAAGATTTTGTCTTAAAAGCATATAAAGAAGCTATTAAGAATAAATATCGTTTTCATTCTTATGGTGACTCAATGTTAATTGTATAACTAAGCTATTTACATAAAGTCTAATAAGTCATTAAGCATGAAAAATAGAATAGGGCAAGGCTTTGATGTTCATAAATTGAAAGCTGGGGTTCCTCTTATTATTGGAGGGGTTTCTATTCCTAGTAGCAAAGGATCAGAAGGACATAGTGATGGCGATGTTTTATATCATGCAATTGTTGATGCTTGCCTAGGCGCAATAGCGCAAGGGGATATTGGGCAACATTTTCCCTCATCTAATAATAAATGGAAAAATGAAAATAGTCAAATATTCTTAGAAAAAGCAAATTCTGTAATTATTACAAAAGGATATTCCATTAATAATATTGATTCTACTATTATTTTACAAACACCTCAAATTAATTCTTATATAAATAAAATGAGACAAAATATAGCTAACATATTTTCTATTCCAATAGATGATGTGTCTGTTAAGGCAACAACAACTGATAAGTTAGGATTTATAGGATCTGGAGATGGTATTGCGGCAATGGCAAATGTAAGTATTTCACAATCTAATGATAAGTAAAGTACGATTCGCTCCTAGCCCAACAGGCTACTTACATATTGGAGGTTTGCGTACAGCATTATATAACTATTTATACGCAAAAAAAATAAATGGTAAATTTATTTTACGGATTGAAGATACAGATCAAAAAAGAAAAATAGAAAATGCTGTAGAAAATTTAATTATCACATTTAATAAAATAGGAATAACATTTGATGAAGGACCAAAATTAGATGATAAAAATAATCCCTATTTTCAATCTCAACGATTAGACATATATCATCAACATATAGATACACTAATAAAAAATGGACATGCCTATCCCTGTTTTTGCTTATCTAATAGATTAGAAGACATGCGGAAAGAACAAACTAAAAACAAACAAACTATTAAATATGATCGGCATTGTTTAACATTAGATGCAAAAGATATTAAAGAAAAAATGGACTCAGCTCCATATGTAATTAGAATGAAAATACCCTCAAAAAATGAAGTGGTATTTTATGATATGATTAGAGAAAAAATTGCTATTAATTGTTCAGAAATAGATGATCAAGTTTTAATAAAGTCAGATGGTTATCCTACCTATCATTTTGCAAATGTAGTAGATGATCATCTAATGGGAATAACACATGTTATGCGAGGAGAAGAATGGCTTCCCTCAACTCCAAAACATATATTATTATATGAATTTTTTAATTGGGATCTTCCAAAATTTATTCATTTACCCTTACTTTTAAATCAAGATAAAAGTAAACTTTCTAAACGCCAAGGTGATGTTGCAGTAGAAGATTATTTACAAAAAGGATTCCTTCCTGAAGCTATTATTAATTTTGTATCACTACTAGGCTGGCATCCAAAAAATGAAAAAGAGTTTTTTAGTCTAGAAGAATTAAAAAAAGAATTTTCTATTAAGCGTATTCAAAAATCTGGTGCTGTTTTTGATATAAAAAAACTAGAATGGATTAACAGTCATTATTTGCGGAGTATGGATATAAATGTAATTGCAAAATTAGCACAACCTTATTTTGATGATCATAAAATCAATATTTCTGATAAAAAGAAATATCTTGCCATCATTAATTATGCCAGAAATAGAGTGAATACTCTATCAGAAATCCCTCTAGAATCAAAAATATTTTATAATAAAATTAACATTTCAAATGAAAATTTATCTATTATTAATACGATCATGGCTCAAAAATTATTAAAGCATCTTTTCCAATCTTTAAAACAAAAAAATAATTATAATGGAGATGAGTTTAAAAATATTGTAATACAAATTGGAAAAAAAATGAATTTATGCGGGAAAGAATTATTTCATCCGATTCGAATTGCTCTTTATGGTTCCCCTGCAGGCCCAGATTTACCTATAATTTTTTCTATATTAGGTTTAGAAGAAACACTAATTCGTTTATCAAAAATAATAATAAAATAATTTTAAATATTGATTAAATGAATAAGGAAGAAAATAATAGAAACTTTATAAAAGAAATTATTGATTCTGATTTATATTCTGGTAAGAATGATGGCAGGGTACATACTCGTTTTCCTCCAGAGCCAAATGGATATCTACATATAGGGCATGCTAAATCAATTTGTCTAAATTTTGGAATTGCAAAATATTATGATGGTGGAAAATGTAACCTTAGATTTGATGATACTAACCCCACAAAAGAAGATGTTGAATATGTAAATTCAATAATTAAAGATGTAAAATGGTTAGGGTTTGACTATGAAGATCGTTTGTTCTTTGCATCTGATTATTTTCAGCAATTCTATGATTATGCTATACAGCTTATACAAAATAAAGATGCTTACGTAGATGATCAAACATCAGATATTATACGAGAAAGCAGAGGAACATTAAAATATCCGGGCAAAAATAGTCCTTTTCGCAATCGTAGCATAGAAGAAAATTTGGATTTATTTAAACGTATGAAATCTGGCGAATTTCATAATGGAGAAAAAGTTCTTCGTGCAAAAATTGATATGTCTCATCCCAATCTAAATATGCGAGATCCTATAATTTATAGAATTATACATGCTGAGCATCATCGAACAGGAAATAAATGGTGCATTTATCCTATGTATGATTGGGCACATGGGTTAGAAGATTCTATTGAAAAAATTACACATTCCATATGTACCTTAGAATTTGAAGATCATAGACCTTTATATGATTGGTTCTTAGAAAAATTAAATGTACATCATCCACAACAAATTGAATTTGCTAGATTAAATCTTAACTATACAATAATGAGTAAAAGAAAATTAAAACTGCTCGTAGATGAAGGGCATGTTAATGGGTGGGATGACCCACGTATGCCTACTATATCCGGTTTGCGTCGTCGCGGATATACACCAAAATCTATCAAAAATTTTACAGATAAAATAGGCGTCGCAAAACGTGATGGGATTGTAGATATTGCTCTACTTGAACATTGTCTTAGAGAAGACCTTAATCAATGCGCAAATAGAATTATGGCAGTTATAGATCCTATTAAAATTATTATTTCTAATTATCCAGAAAATCAAGTAGAAGAATTACCTGCAGAAAATAACCCAGAAAATGAAAAAGCAGGATTGCGTAATATAATTTTTTCAAAAGAAATATATATTGAACGTTCTGACTTTATGATAGATCCACCAAAAAAATATTTTCGACTTGGCCCCGGAAGAGAAGTACGTTTAAAACATGCCTACTATATTACATGTACTGATTTTTTAACAGATGAAAATGGAAATATAATTGAAATTTATTGTACATATGACCCAAACACTAAAGGCGGATGGTCTGATGATGGAAGAAAGGTGAAAGGAACTTTACATTGGGTATCTGCATCACATGCTATTAATGGAGAAGTGCGATTATATAATCATTTATTTTTAAATCAAAATCCAGATAATGAAGGTGAAGATTTTATAAATAATTTGAATCCTAATTCTATAGAAATTCATCAGAATTGTAAATTTGAAAAGAAAATATTAGAAGCAAAACACAATGAAAAATTTCAATTTTTACGTACTGGATATTTTTGTTTAGATAAAAATTCTTCTAATGGAAACCTCATTTTCAATCAATCTACAAACCTTAGAGATAATTGGGGTAAAAAAATAAGTAAATAGGAACGGCTAATAATTATTTTATTAAAAACTTATTAAATTGAATTAAATTTTATATGAATAAAGCCTTTATACATTACTCTTATGCAAAAGTAAATCTAGGGCTAAAAATATTAAATAAACGTCCTGACAATTACCATAACATTCATTCTCTTTTTATTGAGATAAACCTATCAGATGAACTCACATTTTTTGCTAATGAAAACCATAAACTTTCTATTAAAGGTCCCACACACACTCAATTCCCATTAGATGAAAATAATTTAATTACTAAAGCATACAAATTAATGCGAAATCATTTGAATTTTAATGAATTAGAATATGCAATTCAAATAAAAAAAAATATCCCTATTGGATCTGGATTAGGTGGAGGTAGTAGTAATGCGGCAACCACATTAAAAGTCTTAAATGAATTATGGAATATGGGATTTTCAAATAAAAAATTAGAACAATTAGGTGTATCATTAGGTGCAGACATACCATTTTTCATAAATGGTGGGTTGCAACTAATAGAAGGTATTGGAGAAACACTTTCTCCTCAAAAAAATGATTTTTTAAGAGATTTATATTTTCTTCTTATCATTCCATCTATTTATGTTTCTACTAAAGAAGCATATAGTTCTTTAAATAAACCTTTGCATCCTATACAGAGTTATTCTAAATTTTCGCCCGTTTCAAGGCCAGTGAACTGGCAGTTATTTGACAACGATTTTGAAAATGTGATCGGAAAAACATATCCAGAGATCCATGAACTAAAGATCGCTCTTAAAAAAAACGGAGCTCTTTTTTCTGGTCTGTCGGGGAGTGGCTCGACTGTGTTTGGTATCTTTGATAGTCTGCAAAAAGCAGACATCGTAGAAAAAAAATTTTCTAACTATCAAACCTTTCTAACCTCTCCAGTTTTTCATTCATAAAAAATATAAATCATCAAATTGATGATAGTAAATTAATTAAAATCACCCGTATTAATTGGGGGATCGTTCAATGGTAGGACACATGGTTTTGGTCCATGGGATCGGGGTTCGACTCCCTGTCCCCCAGCATAATGAAAGTATTTACAGGCAGATCTAATCCTGACTTTGGTCAGGGCATTGCAAATTACCTAGGGATTCCTCTAGGAAAACTTGATATTCAGGAATTCAGTGATGGAGAAATTTGGGTAGCTTTTGAAGAAAACATTCGAAACGAAGATGTTTTTATTGTTCAATCTACAAACCCTCCAACAGATAATATTATGGAATTATTATTAATGCTAGATGCTGCTCGTAGAGCTTCAGCTAAAAATGTTATTGCTGTTATTCCATACTTAGGATATGGTAGACAAGATAGAAAAGATCAACCTCGTGTTCCAATATCGGCTCGATTAATGCTTGACCTTATAACTGCAGTAGGGGTAAAAAGAATTAT
>CEVA01151962.1_pt1 | contig 18470 bp, 17 predicted proteins | sample 361521 | NCBI WGS metagenome assembly CEVA01 (sample SAMEA2622823, study PRJEB7988) | marine metagenome | isolation source: saline water (ENVO:00002010), including
AAAACACAGTGACGTGAAAATTTTCATGACACTAGAAGACATACACAACATGTCAAAAAAACACAGTGACGAATACGGTTATTATACCGTTGTAGCCGTCTCTGTCGCTCCACAAGCTCGTAAAAACACATTCGAGTAATGTTCGCTGCACAGGATTACCTTAACTTTAACGTTTCCCCTTTTACGTCAAATAATAAAAAACACAGAACCATATTTATTAAATCCTTATTCATTAAAAAAACCTACTTGTTAAACTTAAAAAAACACAATGTTTAACTTAATCATTTCTATTATTGCAACCGCCCTAATAAAAACATAGTTACTCTATCGAACATATCCAAAGTCTTTAATAAAAAAACACAGAACTGCAGGAGTACGGATATTATGCAGTCAAACTGCAGCTACTCAAATAATAAAGTCTTTACCTTTTGCCATTAGCCCTTATAACTAAAAAAACACAGTCGATAAAGACGGCTATGATAAATCCATATCCTTCTCTATCATAAAAACACACTGTTTAACTTAATCATTTCTATTATTACAATTGCCCATTGAATAAAAAACACAGAGATTAAAGAGACGTTAAAATTAGTATTATAATACCAGTATAAGCCATTATTTCTTTGCTTTAAAAATCAAACTTTGCTATAATTACCCTATCAAAACAAGACACACAAAGGCATTCAACATGATCGTTTATGTTAACAAAATTATCGAAGCTCCTTTTGAAACTCTTGCTGACTTAATCAATATCTTTGAAGAAAACTCATATGCAGGTGTCTACCTTGGCATTCGTAACGGTAAAAAACTCGCCACAATAGAAGCCAAAAGAAAAGTCCGTGGCATCAACGGTTGGGTCGTATCCTATGGTATCGAAGGCGGCAAATACGTTAAAGTCGAAAGCAAAGCAACCGCTCCAAGCCAATTCAAAACCTTTGATTCTGGATCTGATTATCACGTCGAAACGCACAATTAATCAATATAATATTATTTTGAAATTAAAAACCCCGTTACTGAAATGGGGGTTTTCTTTTATCTAATTCATAAAAAATTTAAATCACTATACTGTGAGTCCATTATTTGAAAGGGTTTTATTATAATAACTGTCTTCTTTAAACACTACTAACAAACAAGGATGTTATCATGAATAAATTTAAAACCGCTTTTGAACTACTCATTTACACCAAAGACAACAAACGCTTACTCATAGCAACTTTCATTTTGTCCATTCTTTGTTGCTTCTTCTTTCAACCCTTCTTTATGGCTACATTATTCGGTTCTTCCATCCTGTTCGTCTACATTGTTGAATTAAAATTTACATTCGACACTTATAACCAATTTGAAGAATCAGCAGAAAAAGAACTTACTATTCTGATCCAAGAACGTAAAATAAACTTTACTGACGATATCAAAGACACAATATCATAAAAACACATAGAAATATGGCAACTTTACGATTAAATTCTATATAAACCCTATAACTACCAATTAAATGGTTTTAATTTAAAGTGTTACACTGTCGCTTGTTTTATGTCTGTATGTATCAACACAATAACTCATTAAAAACACAGTCAGTTATCCGTATTGCTCAACAACTGCAGCACAAGCTAGAAAAACACATTCGGATAATCTTCGCCCCACAAGATTTACCCGAATTGAAAAAACACACTTCACCGATCATCATTATATCCGATAGTTCTCATTACAACCTTATTTAAAAAACACAGCCGATAAAGACGGCTACAATAAATTCATATCCTTTTCTGTCATAAAAACACAGAAGAGGTAACAACCATTGTAGAAAACACAGGACTTGTAAACTCTCTATGAAATTAGAAGCCAAAAAACAAAAAACACAGTATCCATATTCATCAAACCCTTCTTCATCAAATCCTTCTTCATCAAACCCCTGTTAGTTCAACCCTAAAAACACAGAGCAACATGGGTACTTCACAATCGACCCAAACATTGCTTTATAATACCCTTAATAAAAACCTTTCTTTTTCTTTCAAAATTTGCTATACTTCTCTACAATGGGATATAAATGAAAAAAAATCCCTATTCTCAAGTACCTTTGATTTATATACAAAAAAACCGCAAGTTACTCACTCACGGCTTCTTATTCTATTCTGTATTAAAGATTTATCCTTATACCTTATTCACTACTCCCTAGTGATTAGGCACACCATAATCAGATGGCTCATTACGCTTATAAAACTCAGCATCAGCCCTTGGCGGTAAACCCGTTATCTCAACAACTCGATCCGTTCGCTTCTGCTTATTGTATCTTACACTATCTACTAACGGATTACGCAACAACGCATAGTTCTCCTTAATAAAACAATCGGCTGCATACATAGAATCCTTATGAGGTTCCTTTAACTCAAAAGACGCCCCACAATCCACTAAGTCGTCACACAACTTTATTTGTCGCTCCGTTGGCGCAATAGCTTTCTTCGCTTCAATATAAATCTCAGGGTAATCACGGTTCATTCGTGCATCAAATTCACGCACACTTTCACCAACAATTTCAATGACATTTGCGCCTAGTAAACTCATTTGTGAAATTAATTGTGTACTCATATTTAACTCTCTATGTTCTTATTAACTTCGTTAATTATAGTCTTTTTAAAACAATATTGCAACTACTTTTAGTATTATAGTGCTATTAAAAACACAACCTCTCCAATTATTATTCCGTCTGCCGATCTCATTACAACCTTATATAAAAACACAGACACATAAAAAACCGTTTTTATTAAACCCGTCCCTATTAGAACCTGTCTTAAATAAAACACACTGTTTAACTTAATTATTTCTATTATCGCAAATGCTCTAGTAAACAAAAAACACAGAACCTTTTTTATTAAATCCTTATTTATTAAAACCCTGTTGATTAAATCCCTTTTTACACAGTTACGAAGACGGCTATAATAAATCCATAACCCCCTTATCATAAAAAACACATTTATTACCATTCCTTTTGAAAAGTTTCTGTGGTTGAAGCTTTAATATAAAAAACACAGAACCTTGTTCGTCGCACCCTTATTCATTAAAACCCTGTTGATTAAATCTTTTAAAAGCACACAGTGACGAAGATAGTTATAATAAATTCATACCCCGTTCTTTAAAAAAACACACTTATTATCACTCTTTTTAAAAAGTTCTTGTAGCGGAAGCTACAATATAAAAAACACAGTAGACATACTTTGTCATTCGGCACTACCAGATCCGATATACAGCACAAGCTAGAAAAACACAGTCGAGTAATCTTCGCACCACAAGATTTACCCGAACTAAAAAACACACTGTTTAAATTAATCATTTCCATTATCGCAATCACTTTATTTAAAACACACTTCACCAATTATAATTATATCTGTCTATCTCATTACAACCTTATTAAAAAACACAGAAACCGAAAAGGTTTTGACTAAAGGGGTTGCAACTTTGACGGTTTTAACTTTATATCCTGCCTTGTCATAATATAAAAAACACAGAACCATATTCGTCACACCCATCTTTATCAAACCCTATAAATATAAATCTTGTTAGTATTATAGTGCTATTTATACAAAGCCTTATTGATACATATACATATTCACACCAACAAACAAAAAACATTTCTTTTTTATTTTTAATCTATTTTTATTCTTTCCATTAAAAAAATATTAAAAAAATAAAATTATTCTTTTTTTCCTAATCTCAATATTTATTAATATTCTTGTATTAAATAATTTGCATTAAATTATTTTTGGAACCATGATCACACTTGCGGCTGCTTTTTTATAGGCTACAATTGTTATTATTGAATAAGTTTTATATATATCTATATTAATTTGATTATGTAATTACCGAAAGCATACTCTATATAACCTTATTCGAAATAACATAAAATTTTTGTCCTGAAAGAAATCACTAACTTTGTTGGTGATTTTCTTTATTCTGATTTACAAGACTATTTCACAGCATAAAAAACACAGATTGAAAAGAGTACGGATACTACACTGTTAAAGATACCATAAGCTCTTACTACTTTCAGTTCGACCATAACTACAAAAAACACAGAACTGCAGGAGTACGGATACTATGCAGTCAAAATACAGTGAGTAAAATAACAGAGGACTTATCGTTTTATCCTCAGCCCTTATATCTAAAAAACACAGGCACTTCCAGGGGGTTTGTTAAATACATCCAGGTGGATTTTTAGTTAAAAAAACACACTTCACCGATCATAGTTATATCTGGCGTTCTCATAGCAGCCTTATAAAAACACAGTGGATAAAGAAGGCTATAATAAATTCATATCCCTCTCTATCATAAAACACAATGTTTAACTCAATCATTTCAACTATCGCAATCACACTCGTTAAAAAAAAACACAGAAACCGAGAAGGTTTTGACTAAAGGGGTTACGACTTTGAAGGTTTTAATTTTTGTATCCGTCTCTATCATAATTTTAAAAAACACAGTAGACATATTCTCTTATTCGGCACTACGGGTTCCGTTATAAAAAAACACAGTAACCATCTTTATCATAACCTTCTTCATCATAACCATTCTTATCAAACCCCTACCTACACTCATTAATTCAATTCAAAAAAAATACAGCACCCAAATGCTGTATTCTCTATTTATAAATAATATTAAACTGTTTTAATTTGTTTTACATTAAATTACCTTATTTATCATTTCGTCTTATTTAAACCTACAAGTAGTTTGTTATCTATAAAGTCTTTATATGAAATCAACAAACAAATGACACCATAAAAAATAAATAAGCTTGATACCGATAATATGAAAAGTATTCTATCTTTTTCAAAAAATAACTCACTGAATAATACGATAACTGTAAATACAAACAAAACAAGTAATGGCAAATAAATAGATAACTCTGAAAATAACTTATATTTATCACTATCCTTAGAAATATCAATACAACCATTTATAAGATCATCTCTATACATTATATATTTCGCAACCATTAACGATATCGTCATAATTATATTAACAAATGTTGCTGCAGACGCTATTAAGTTATCCGACATTACCCAATACACTATTGAATGTAATAATACCGAAAATAATAACCATAATGAAAAATACATTCTCTAACCCTCAATCACTTTTTAGATTTCCTAAATATATTCTCTATAAATTCTATGTATGAAGCCAGTAACGCAATACAAACAAAAAACACCAATATAAATATCTTAAACAACACAAATGATACAAATATTGAAACTATGCACCATATTATAAAATCCATTGTCTCCCCCACTATCTTCTAAATATTTGCCTGATAATATCCACTTGATATTTCTCATATAAAAACAATATTTTAAGCAATAAGAAAATAAGAAAAAGCAATATAAATGGCAACAATGCCATTGCTGATTTAATATATTCAAAATTTTCAATCTCTAACCCTGATAATTGCTCCCCCAAAGTAAAAAACACAACTTGTAATAATGAATATGCTATGTGTGATAAAAACGCAGTTGCATATTCTCCTAATGACCAAAAATACATCATTATACCCATAGATAAAGATAAATATATTACTACATACATTTGATCATCCATTTAATCCACACCATTCCTTAAAAAATTATCCAAGCACTTATCTTTCATACTACCTCAATATCTTATTTAAAAAGTCTTTCTTAAATATATCACTTATTTTAACCACAGTAAGAAATACAAGGGGAACAAATGGGATGCAAATAAGAATTTTAAAATAAAAACCTTCCTCCCCTATAACATCAACTAACAATGGCTTGAACATAAATAAAACCCAATCAGATAACAATGGTTTAAACATAAATAAAACCCAAACAAGTAATAATTCAAAAAAAGGCATTAGATAGAAAATAGTATCACTTTTCGTAAATCTTTTATACCACAATAAAAACATAAAATTCGCACCAATACAACACTTTGTCACCAATATAAATTCTAATAAAAATTCGATTATATACTTTATATACTTTAATGCCACACATAAAAAAGACACAATATCTGTTGTTTCTTCCATATTACCCCAATATCTTATTTAAAAATACATTCTTATAATTCTTACTACAATAATAAATAAAACACGCTATCGAAGGCATAAAGAAATACAACCCTACCCACTTTGAAACATTGTTATGAATCAACGCATTGATTAAACTTATCTGTATATCACCCATCGGAAACAATAACGATATTAAACCAAACATACTAAAAAATACTATTTGCACTAACACTACTGCTAATCCTGTCATATAGTTCCTTGTTGTTATATGGCATAATAAACAATTAACTAACGCTAAAACTAATATTGAAATCATTCCAAATACAAACCTTATTTATAATTATAAAAATCCGACTTTACTTTATTTTAATTTATTTGTCCACTATTAAAACAATAACCAAATAATAATATCGATTTTAATAAACTAAATATAATTAATGTTGGTATTATAATACTATTTCCCCCACCTTATTTAATCCAATAAACAAACCATATCTAAAATACACAAACTCACTATAAACAAAAACCCGAATATCAGAATAAATATTAAACCCATATTATCCACTAAACAATCAAATCATAAATATTACTAATTACTAAGCAACCCCTCTACAAAAATACCAAAACTATCAACTTCAAATAAAGCATTTATATATGGTTGCTGGTGGACTTTATTTTGGGCATAACATATAATACCAATAAGATTAAATTTATATATAAGGGTTATAACATTATGAAAAACATTGAAGAGAAAAAAGCACTACTACGTAAAAGACTCAGCGAACACACTCCTAAATCTCTCTATGCCGAACTTAAAAGCTACTCAAAAAGTGCATACACCACAAACCAACCTAGCGCACTAGAGTTTTGTCACGGCTCCAAACGAGCAAAAGAAATCATTAAAGAAAAAATTGAAAACGAAAATAAATACGCATAAAAAATAAACCTGATATTAAATATAACCACTGTATTTCCCTAAATTACACAACTTTATTTAATATCAAAATCAACCAATTCCATTTTTTCATTTAATTAATGGATATTTTAAAAATCACTAAACCACAAAGAATAACTAAATTACACTATTCACACTTAAAATACATTAAAACCAATAACAACCATAAATAACAAACAAAAAAAATAACGACATCTCTGTCGCTATCTTTTCTCTCCTATTATAATTATAATTTTTATCATAAATCTTAAATTACAATATATTACTTTTCATTACTTTTATTTTACTATTTGTAATACCTAATCTATAACTAAGAATCTACTACTCCGCCTTGATTATGTGTGAGTGTAACTCATTACTTAAATTTAAATATTCCATCTTATTGTTTTTGGTTTACTATATTTAGTCTTTATTAACTTAATGAATACTATTTTTAATTTAATTATCAAGGAAATAAATACTTTTTTTTATTAATTTAACACACCCTTTATTTTACAATTTATTATAGCTATTAAACAAAATGATATTTCTTATACAATAACCTTTATCTTTAAAATATTAAAAAAAGTGTATTTTTTAACAATAAAAAACAATGAAACTATTCAAAAACAACACTTCTTTATTATTCAAATAGTTAGATCGAAAAGTCCCAGTGAAGTAATTAACCATAATATAGAAATAATCGCATGATTTGAAGGAGATTCTTTCAGCAACTTTTTAATTTTATAACTTCGAATCATTATAATACTATATATGCACACTATAATACTCGAAACCGATATTTCACTTATTATAAATAAAAAATAGCCGATATATAAATACCGACTATTCTTAAATTTAATAACTAAGACTATTAGCGTCTGTAAAATCCATAAAGACTAAACTTAACTATTTTTCCTCTCTACGTTCCATATAACGCTTATCACCAATAATAAACGTCACACCTTCACCAAACTCATTATCCTTGTCATAACGAATCTCATAGCCGCTATCTTCTGCTACCAACTTAGCTATAAACAAACCATAACCTTTACCGTGAGCATTTTTATCTTGATAACCTAACTTATACATGTTGTCTAACATTGTGTCTGTAATAGGAGCTTTATCATTTGCCTTATTACTAACAGACCAACCCCTGATCGACTCATGGTATTTAACTTGAACCTTTTCACTTGAATCACCATGCTTAAGTCCATTATTAATAATAAGCTTTAATGGATAAGCTACACCGTCTGGGATTCGAGCGGTATTTTCTCCCATTTCTTTAACGTCAACATTTACATTACGACCACCCAAACGTTTAATATATTCAATATTATGTTCAATCGAACCAAATATATTCAATGGTGAAATACCTTCTAACTTACGGAAGTAATTAAATACACCCGCCAATTCTCCTTTAATCTTTTCTGCTGCAAACTTATCTACACCTTTGCCTGACAACAAACGATTAACCGATAATTGAGTGCTGTTAATTTCATGTGCTGAAATATCCATTACCTTATAGAAACCCAACAACTTAACCATCTCTAAAATCTCTTCTCTGTCTGTATAGTTAGACAAAGCCAAATCCGAAGCATCACGGAATGTTGTTCTCGTTTGTTTTAACACTTTTTTCATTTCTTCTTGTGTTAACTCTTCACCACTCTCCATGCGAGACAGTAATTCTTCAACTTGTTCTTTGGTTCTTTTTATCTGACGGCTTTTGCTTTCAATTGACATATTCGATAACCTTGTTTTTAAATCGTTGATTTATTCTAACACAAAAACAAACCAAAAGGAAAAGAAAAAAAGACTTGTAATCGTTTTTAAAATTTGATACAATTCTCTACAGTGGGAGATAAACGGAAAAAAATTCCTATTATCAAAGACCTCTCGTGCTGATATGAGTCTCTCTGCACGTTAAATTATCGAAAGAGAAAGGTGCTGCGCTTGGTATAGCCGAATCGTAAGGATTAAGAGTTACTATCTATAAAGAGAACCATTATAGCAATTAAGGGAAGCATGCGCTTCCCTTTTTTTGTACTTATATTTCCAACTGTGTTATCTGAGTCAATAACTTCTTCTCTCTCATTTTAAATAATACTTCTATTTCTGAGTAAAAGACCATTAATTTTGTTAATCTTGGAGCTTCGATCTCTTCACGAATTAAAGCTTTCATTTCTAATTCGTATTCTGTTGGATCTAATGTCGGCAACGAAAGATCGTTTCTCATGTAAACGTTAAACGTATCTAATTCAACATTCTTTGAATAACCACTTTCTAGCAAATGATTCTTAAAATTTTCAATTGTCTTAAACTGAAAAACCCAATTACCAACAATATCTGAATGATTTACCAAACATGATAACTTAATGTTATTTCCATTTTTTGAAACGTTCACACCATTTAATTCATACCAATTATTTTCAAGTTTAAAACCGATAGATTCTAATTCTGATTTCTTGCTTTTACCTTTACTGTTTTTATATGACAAAATGTTTTTGCTACTCATTTCAGAACCTTAATTTATTTAGTCAATTTATTTTATCATAATCATAAACGACAAACAACAAAAAGCCCCACTAAGTGAGGCTCTTTATACTTAATTTTTACGCTTTAATTAGAACGGGATGTCATCATCAAAATCCATTGGCGGCTCATTGTGTTGAGGTTGAGGCTTTGCTTGTTGTTGCGCTACCGCTTGTTGATCAAGTTCCGCTTGTGGTGGAATGTCTTGACCGATAGGTTGATTATTTGCTTCGTATTCCGCTCGACGCTTTTTAAAGATTTCTTGCGTCTTCTTAGAAGCACCACGGCTCAAATGAATTTCATTTACAACCATGTAAGAGAAAGTAATTTGAATAGGGTAATCTTTATGTTGGTAAGAACCCGTCATTGTAACACCTTGGACGAATACTTGGTCGCCAGGGTTATATGTATCAACGTAGTATTGAGCACGTTTATCATTCATTACACGAACAGTAGTGAAGTTTTTATACTCGTTGTTTTTATGTTCACGAGTGTTAATGATTGTAACGTCAACACTTTGAACTCGACCTTGATCGTCTTTAAACGGTTTCATTTTAACAATGTTACCTAAGACTTGTGCAGTAGAAGAACCAATTTTATCATACATAGTAATATCCTCAGAGTTTTTAAACAGTAATTTTGTTTTCTTTGTGCTCCTCTTCAGGAACATGTATATATTATAATACTATCGGTTAAGGTTCAACCTTTTTTTTGTTTTTTTTACTTATTTATTCTTTAAAAATAAGCATTAAAATACTTTACATGTGTTGAAATTTTTGATACTATTACGGACAGTGGGCAACGATATAAAAAAAATATTCTTGGCTACGCCTTTTCTGTTTGGTTTTTTATTGCTATTGAATCATTATTTTGATACAATTAAGTGCCGTCTTTTTTTCTTATTTCTAAAAATAAAAAAGACCCTGGCTTTTTTTAATTTTTTTTGATATGATTTAGATAATGGGAGATATAATCGAAAAAATTTTTTAATTATCGACTATTGATTAAATCGACCCATAGTGTATATTCTTTTAAAAAAGGAAAAGGAATACCATTATGGATAAGTTACTGGAGTCTATCATCCGTAATTTTGTTATTGATACTAAAAAATTAAATGATAGTCAGCTTGCTGATTATTTTCAAGAAGAGCAATATTTGAACATTGAAGGGTTTGAAGTTGATAAGCACCTGTCTGTAATTATAGAAATCATAGAAGAGAATCGTGGTTTAGATATTGTATATTCAAAAAAAGAACACAAAACAAATCTCCCAAAAGAAACAGAAAAGAAGAATAAAATAATACATAATATTGCAATATCATATTGCAATGAAAACTATACGCAAGTCTTAGATAGAGTTGATCGAATAGAATTAGTTTCTGGTCAAACCATCTCTAATACTGTCTCTAAATATTTAGACCAACAAAAATTTATTTCTAAAGATTATTTGTTTCAGGTCGGTGAAATAATAGAACATATCAATCAAGAAGATCACTTTGTAACCCATTTTTATAATGTTATAATTGACAGTGAAAAATTAATTAAACCAAATCAGATATCTAATATTAATAAATTTAATTTTTATATTTGGAATCATTTCTTACCAAAACTTTCTTTATATTGTAAAGACAAGAGAACCACAAAACTAATCAATGATAAAATTGATTCAATAAAAAAGGAGTTCAAATAAATGTCTTATCGAAAAATTAAAAACACGATTATTGCTTTTAGCCTATTGTCATTAACTGGGTGTGCAATGCTAGGTGGTGAAAGCAAAACAACAAGCCACAAAAACAATGCTTGTAAGATGTTAAAACAGAATCCAGATTGGCTAGAAGCGAGTTTAGACTCTTACAAGAAATGGAAAACGCCTATTTCAATTCAACTGGCTTTTATTAGACAAGAATCTTCTTTCAGACATGACGCAAGACCAATTCGTAAGAATAAATGGTATGAGTTTGGAACCAATTATGCTTCTACTGCCTATGGCTACTCACAAGCACTAGAAGGAACTTGGGAGCATTATTTAAATAGTACCAACCAATCATTTAAGAGAAGGGATAGTTACGCAGACGCAGTGGACTTTATAGGTTGGTACAACAAACAAACGACTCGTAAAAATAAAATAAACAGAACAGACGCTTATGATTTATATTTAGCTTACCACGAAGGTTGGGGTGGATATCAAAAGAAAAGCTATCAAAAAAAACCTTTTTTAAAAAAGGCGGCAAGGAATGTTGAACAGTGGTCTGTGAAATATAGTAAACAATTAAATAACTGTAGAATCAAATAAAAGGTAATTTGTGGAAAGTAAAATAAATGAAATAATAGATACCGTCTATTCAATTTTAAAAAAAGAATATACAACAAGTGAAGACAATAACTCTCTTGTTGTTGCTTACAATCGTTGGTTTCATTATTCAAGATATTATAATAAGTCTTGGGAAAATCTTTTTAGTGAAAAACTTAAATTTAAATTTGAAAAAAATGATCATTACGATCTTATTAAAGATATTTTTAATTCAAAAATAGAATTGAAACAAAATCATTTATATTACATAGAGCAAATAATGACTACTGGTGTAATGCCTAGTCTTTATATTAATATTGATTCGAAATATAAACCTATATTTTTTTTAATGCTTTACAAAGATCATTTATTAACAAAACATTTGATTTCCTTTATGTTTCATTTTACAAGAGCTGATGACAAAAAATACAAATCAATTGAAGAATTAATTAAGAGAGTTACAAAGAAATCGATTTCTGGAAAAATATTTTATTTTGAAAATAATTCTTACTTTTTTACTATACCTTCAAATAGAGCTGCTTGTTTTATTTTCAATATAAAAAACAGGAATGTTTCTGTTGACGTTTCTCTTTCGCAAGAGTATGACGAATCAATAGCACTTCCACATTTTCTCATTAGCCATATTTCTTCTGTTAAAGATATCGAGGATACAAAAAACAACCTTATCAATTATTGTAAAAAAGATCATTCTGAATTGTTTGATCGTTTTTACGTCAAAGAGCAATTTAATATTTCAAAATTGACAGAAATTGTAACAAAAAAAACTGACTACATTCTTTGCCACGAGAATGATTACAATTACGCTTCATTCAATAAAGATCAATTATCTATTTTTAAAATAATCGGAATTGAAAATCCTAAATTATTTAATCGTGAAATACCAAACGAAGTTTATAAATTATTTTCCAATCATATGTTGTATTCTACTAGTAAAATTAAGCAACATACTCATAGTCGTGATTATTATATTTCATATCTTATTAATTATGTTATCAACAAAGATATTGAAGATCTTATTTCTATGTTTAGCAAAAGTGATAGACAATTTATTTTAAAAGGTATCTTATATCGTCTGTCATATCCATACAATTATCTTGATCACGATTCCAAAGTATACTTTGATTACTTTTATAGGGCTTGTGAAAACTCAAGTATTGAAAGAGAAGAAGACGTTTTTAATATTTACTCAACACTAAGTGAAGAAAAAAAGTTTAACAATCTTCCAGAATTTATTAAATCAAATAAACAAATTTTAAAACTAAGAGCCGTCACTTGCCACTCTCGAATATTAGAAATACTTGAAGACAATTATGGAACAAAAGATTACAAGTCTGTATATAAAAAGATAATAAAAATCAATTCAAAGTTTAGCCAAAGAAAAGTTAAAGAAATGCTAAACGCTATATAGTTTCTTTTATAGTTTATAAAAAAACAAAGTAAAATAGAAAAAATATTACATTTTTAGTATTGTAATATTTTTTTATGATGATATTATTTTTTTTAATTGTGAAAAAAATAACGGAGCGTTTAAATGGACAATAACGAATTAAAACCAATCATAAAAGTATTAGGAGCGGGTGGTGCAGGTTGCAACGCTGTCGCTTATATGAGCCATGCAGAAATCAAAGGTGTTGAGTTCCTTGGAGCAAACACTGACGCACAAGATTTAGAAAAATTGTTAAACATGAAAAGAATTCAACTGGGCAAAGAACTAACTAAAGGTCTTGGTGCAGGAGCCGATCCAAAAATTGGCAAAAAGTCAGCAGAAGAAAGTGAAGAAGAAATAAGAGAGAGCCTAAGAGGTTCTGACTTATTATTTTTATCCGCAGGTATGGGCGGAGGCACAGGAACAGGAGCAGCACCAATTATTGCAGAGATTGCAAAAGAACTTGGCATGCTAGTTGTAGCTGTTGTAACTAAACCATTTGACTACGAAAGAAAGAAAAGAATGGATCAAGCTGAATCTGGTATTGAGAAGCTCAGAGAACACGTAGATGCATTAATTGTAATTCCCAATGACCAACTTAGAGATGTTATCCCTTTAGATACGCCATTATCAGAAGTTTTTGCAAAAGTTGATGAAGTTCTTCATAGAGCCATTCAAGGCATTGCTGAAATAGTAACAAGACGAGGTGTTATCAACATTGACTTTAACGATCTTAAAACGATTATGAGCAACTCTGGTAATGCTATGATAGGTATGGGTGTTGCTTCTGGAGATAATAGAGCAGAAGACGCAGCTATGGAAGCCATTAATTCTCCATTACTAGAAGAAAAGAATTTATCAAATGCACAAAGAGCAATTGTTAACGTTAGTTTTGGCGCTGATAGTTCCTTAAAAGACTTCGAAACAGTTGGTCAAGTTGTCAAACAAATCACTTCTGAAGATGCCGAAGTTATTATGGGAACTTCTGTTGATGAAAAATTAGGTGACGGGATCAAAGTTACTATTGTTGCCACTGATTTTAAAATGGAAGAAGATAAACCTATAGTCAAAGAAAAGATAATTCCACAAGTTGTTGAGGAAGTAAAAGAGGTTGTTAAAGATGATCTTGACGGTATTCCACACTTTTTAAAGAAAGATAGAAGCAATGTTAAAGTTGATCTTCGTAAAGTAGAATCACCTATTGAAGAAACAAAAATCATTGAAGATGAAATTAATCAAATTGAAGATCAAAAAGAAGATCTTGTTATTGAAAAAGAACAAAAGATTGTTGAAAAACCAAAGGCAAATATACCACACTTTTTAAGAAAAGAGATTTAAAAAAGAAGATCGTTTTATTACGAGCAAATAGGGATTTAAGGATCACCTTTAAAATACTATATTCCCCCCGTTACTCATGTATTTTTTTTTAGAAATTAAACTTATGAGTAACGCATAGTAAAAATATACTTTGTAGATCATTTTTTTTACACATTAGATCGAAAAGAGACAACCAAGTTGTTTCTTTTTTTTTGATTTTTTTTAAAATTATCTTACTTTGTTTTTTAAATGAAATCACAAAAAAACCCTCTTTAATATTTTTTTCATTACACTTAAAAAACTAAATAAATAATTTTTTTAGTCTACGAATCCACCTTAATTTTTTTAAAAAATGAATTTCACCAATTGTTTTTTACCTTTTTCTGAGTTTTTTCTTTTCTCTTTCCTTAATTGAAATTAAGTTTATCAATATATTGTAAATGCAAATTTATGAAAAGAATAACTTTATAGTTTTACGTCTTCAATGATTTTCTTTATCAAAAAAAAGGGTCTTTTTTTTGTAAAAATTGATTCATTATATTTATTTACTTTTCTTATTTTTTGTCTCAACTAAAATTAGTTATCTATTTTTTTTATTCAAATGTTATTAAAAAAAATTAAACAAATTTAAAAATAAAAAATAAAAATATAAAACAAATAACAATAAATACATTTCGTTTTACCAAACACTTATTGGAACTTATTAGTCTTATTTTTTTTAAAATAACTCTTGCTTCTTTTTTTTACTTCCACAAATTTGATTTCTTTTTTTATTTACTTTGAAAAATATACAATCATTTTATTCAAAATAAAAAACTCTTCTTTTTATAAATATATCCATTTCATTTATTTTCTCACTTACTCTTTTATTATCAAAATGATTTTATTTTTTTCTTAACTTTGCTTTCACTCATGCAATAACTCTTTTATTTTTTTTATTAGGCTTCTTATTAAATCCATTATTTTAAAACTTCTTTCTTTTTTACTTTTGCTTGTTTTTTTACTTAATCTTTATTGTTTTATTTTTTAATAAGGTTTCTTTTTTTACTATAATTCACTTCTTTTGTTTTAAGAAAAGTAAACAAAATATAAAACCAATTCTTTTTCTTTTTGTTGTCTTCACTTTTTTCTTAATAATAAAATACCTTTCATTTTTTTATTTTTTTTCTCAATTTTTATTCAACCTTAATCATTAATTATCTAGAAACAAATCACTACTTTCTTTTCTTTTTTTTATCACACGCTTTTATCAATTTCGAAATTTTTCTTTAATTAATTTTACATATCTACTAAAAAAATAGCTTCTGTTTTTTATTTTTTTTTATTTGTTTGTTTTTAATTTTATCGAATATTATGTTTTTATTTTATTCTTTTTTTTACGAATACGTTTAAAAACAAAAAAAACACAACAAAAATTTTGAGAGACTTTTTCTTATTTATTTTATAATTTTAAAAACAAACCATTTTAAAAATAATAAAATCTGAAAACAACAAACAATTATTTTTTTTATTTTTGACTTAGAATTTCATTCCTTGTAGATATAAAATATTTTCATTTATTCTTATTTTTTATTTTCTTTTACATTTTTTTTATATTCAAATTTAAGCTTATTTTTTTCTTTCAAGATTTATCTTTTATCTAATCTTGTCTTAAATATATTCAACAACTAAAATTATTTATTTTTTGTTTTTTGTTTTTTTTGTTGATTTCTTTTGATTGCTTCTATAAACAAAATTAGTTCTTCTTTTTTCATTTTTAAAGTCTTTTATTTAAAAAGATTAGAGATTGTTTTTTTTCTTTTTTTATTTTTATTTGGATGATAAAAATGTTTTTTTCTATTATTTCACTAGACTTGTTTTTTTTAGCTCATTTTTAATTGTTTTTTATTCTTGAATATTTATGGTATTTATTTTATGTTCTTTTCAATAAAGATTATTCTACTTCTTTTTACAAAAGGGTAAAAACTTTCTCAATATAAAATTATTTTTTTCACATTTTCTTTATCTTTTATTTCTTGTTTGTTGTTTTTTTTCGAATAATGAATTGGTTTTTTTCTATTTTTTTTCTAGAATTGTTTTTTTTAATTTATTTCGAATTATTTTTTTATTATAGGATATTTACGAGGATTCTTTTGTATTCTTTTCAGTAAAGTCGGCTCTGTTTTTCTATATAAAACATAAAAAACTTCCTCAGAAAGTAGATTTTTTTTTCTGGTTATTTTTTCTGGTTTTCATTTATTAGTGTTTTGATAATTTTATTTCCTTTCTGGAATTTTATTTAGTTCTTTTTTTATTTTATTTTTCTTGTGTTTCACATTTCGTCATCTTCTCAACCTCTTGCTTTCAATAAAAAGAATTCTTTTTTTTATTTTGGTAAACAACTTGCTCCAAACTACATTCTTTTTTTACTTTATTTTTAATTTAAAAACTTCTTTTCTCTGAAAATAGATTAACAAGTAAATGAAAGTTTATAAAAATAATACTATTTTTTTTTCTTTTAACTTTTTATTTAAAATTTTTCCATTTATTTAATTTTCCTTATTTAAAAAATAACTCTTTGTTATTTTGTTTGGAACTCTTTTATTACAAATGAAACCGATAAAAAAAGACAAAATAAATTGATTAAAAATATTTACCAATACACATTACAAAGATTAATTTTAGACTTTTTTTATAATTACTATTCTTTCTTATGTTTTTAAAATTAGATTTTTACTCTATATTTATTTATCTTTTTTTGTTTCCTTTCTTGATTGTAAATATTTCCTTTTGGCTTTTTTAACAAAAATAATTATAAATTGTTTCATTTTTTTAATTTTGTTTTTTACAGAACCTCTTTTAACAATTTTTTTTTAATTTTAAATCAAATGTTTTTTCTCTTATCACTATTTTTTTTGCGAATCTTTAAATTAATTATTACTTTTTTATGACGTTTTTTTGTTTCTTTTTTTTATTTAAAAAAACAAACTTCTCTTTTGTTATTTTTTTTGAAAGTCTTTTAAAGGAAACGAAGGAAATAAGTTTTTTTTCAAAGATCTAAAATAGATTGAATCTCTGTTTCCTTTTTTTGCAAATAAATCAAAAATAAATAAATTAAAAAAACAAAATAAATATTTTGCTTTGAATTTAAAAAATACTATTTTTTTTATTTTAAGAGAATGACTATTTGCTTTTATGTTTGTAATCAAGATATACATTAAGGCAATTCTTTTTTACAACATAAATTTTTTTCATTTTTTTATTTTTTATGATTGAGTAAAAAAATACCATTTTTATAAAGTATTCTAATATTTTATTCTTTTTTACTCATTGCTTAGGTTTTTTTGAAAAGCAACAATTGAAAACTTTAAAAACACTTTACTTTAATCGAACTTTTTTATTAAAATTTTTTTTCACATTTATTTTTTTATTTTTTTATCCACTTACTTAAAAATAAAATAAATAAGAAATAATATTTTTACATAAATAACGATTTCAATCTTTTTTTATTTTTATTAATGTGTATTTTTGCATTAACTGTTTTAAGATTATTTTATTTTTCATCAAATTTATGTTTGTTGCTTTACTGTCTTAACAAATAATTAAAATAAGTATTTTAAAAAATGAAAAACATCTTTTTCTTTCTTATTTTTTGAAACTGTTTTTATGCTTAGTTTATTTAAAGCCCAAAAGAATTCAGTTTTTTTAGATTGTTAAGTCCAATTGAGTGATTCTTTAAACTCACCAAAATAGCTTTCGGATTTTTTCATCTTTTTTTATTTTTTATTTTCAAATCACAAAACATATTTTATATTAAAAATCGAAATTGTTTTTGGTTATATTTTAAACATATAAATTTATAATCTTTCTATTTTTAGCGAATACCTCACAAGAAACCCTCGCCCGTATCTAGGGCGGGGATGAATTGTGTTTTTGTTTTCTTTTTTTTGATT
>CEVA01241266.1_pt1 | contig 18425 bp, 14 predicted proteins | sample 361521 | NCBI WGS metagenome assembly CEVA01 (sample SAMEA2622823, study PRJEB7988) | marine metagenome | isolation source: saline water (ENVO:00002010), including
GGGTGGTTTATGAGCTAAACCCCGATGTTGACGTCGTTCTAGTGGCGCATCCATGGCTGACTCATACCGATCCCTATGGGTTTGATGATGTCCAAGCGTTTAAGCGAGCCAATCCTAAAGTGCAGGTGTTATTGCGGATCAATGAATGCGATAAACGAAAAAAAACCATGCATATGGATCAGTGGCTTGCTCAATGGGAGAGTATCGCCGATCACACCTACTTTATTTCGCAATGGCTCTGTGATCATCATGCGTTGAACTGGTTTGATAAGAAACGGTCACACTCATGTATATACAATGGTGCCGATCCAAGAATTTTTCATCCGGTTGGTGGTTCCACCTATGATGGTTTTGGACCGTTGCGCATCGTTACACACCATTGGTCAGATAATCCTATGAAGGGTTACCCGGATTATCAAAAACTTGATTCACAGATTGCGGCAGGCGACATCAAGGATGTTGAATTTCTAGTGATTGGACGTTGGCCGGCCGATATCAACTGGCAAGTTACCAAGACCCACGGTAGTGCACACGGCAAGAAGCTTGCGGATTTGTTGCGGGGTTGTCATGTTTATTTGACGGGAAGCCACTGGGAACCCTGTGGCATGCATCATGTAGAAGGTATTCAGTGCGGGCTCCCGGTAATCTATCATCGTGACGGCGGAGGCATTGTTGAGTTGGCACGGCGTTACGGCATTGAGTACAGTGACGATCTGGGTTCTGCTATAGAGCAGATGCGTGATAGCTATGAAACTTATCGAAAAACAGCGCTGAATGATCCGCCACGGTCGGGCGATGAGATGTGTTTGCGGACGATTGACATCATTCAGAAGATGCGGGTTATCTAATTTATGGTCGCACAGATCGTTGGCATTTCGCTAGTTCGAAACGAAGATATCTTCATCGCTCAGGCTATTAAAAATGTTGCCGACTTTTGCGACAAGATCATCGTTTTGGATAATCTCTCGACGGATAATACTTGGTACGAAATTCAAGTATTGAAAAAAAAATATCCACACATTGAAGCGCATCGGATAAATGATTATCGAGAATCCCATAGTTATATTTCCGGTTATGCTGGTAGTGATACCTGGATTTTGGGAGTAGATGGTGATGAAGTCTATGATCCTACTGGTCTTAAGCGATTTCGCAAGTGCTTGTTAGCGGGGCATTTTGATGATCAATGGGCTTTATTTGGTAACGTGGTGAATTGTGTTGAATTAGATTCCAAACGGAAAAAAGCAATCGGTTATCTCTCACCACCAAGTCGTAGCATGACCAAGTTGTTTAACTTTTCTGCTTTGGAGTCATGGCATGGACCATGTGAAAGACTTCACGGTGGTGAAAAACAGTTTCGTGTAGGTTTTGGTGAGAGCCAAAGATTTTCTGTCAATGAACATAATATGTGGCATGAGTCTCCATTTCGATGTTTGCATTTGTGTTTTGTTCAACGAAGCACCAAAGAGACAAAGGGGGCCATGAGTCGACTTCAGCCCGGCGAAAAACCTCAATGGCTTAAGCACTTAGATCGGTTGGGGATAGGAAGATTGTTTTCTGGTGTTATTCAGAACGTACGCTCCCCATGGAAAGACAGTAAATACCGTAGAGGCCAAATGCAAACTGTTGACGCAAGGATGTTTTTCCCTGAGGAGCAGGGTGCGGACTGACCGATTCTAGAGTGAACACCTGTATTCTTATCCCAAGCTACGAAAAGTATCGTGTATTAGCCGGCTTTACTGCACGTCAGATAGACCGTCATTGGCGCGATCATCCACCGATATTTTTTTGCGGTTTCTCTGTTCCCGTAGATCAAAGTGATGCTTTGTTAATGCTCCACCGGAGCAGTGATGATTGGATCGGAATCCTCATGGATGCGGTGCGTGACGTGCGGAAGAAGGGTTTCAAAATGGTTTATTTAATTCTCGATGATCATCCACCGTTAGGGCCGTGTGAGTGGGGTCTTCTGAATCATGTGTTGCCTCAGATTATGCTAAAGCGAGAGGCAGAAACTATTTCATTGTTTGGTTCTGGACAAGGTAGAAACCTTGAAGGGAGGATGACTTCGGAGGCAGGTGTTGAATTGGAGCAGCTACCAGATTCCTACCTATGGCGATATTCCCTACATCCCGGTCTGTGGTCTTTAAAGGCATTGGACGATCGATTGGGTAAACTGGATGCGAAGATGCCAAACAATTGTGAACGCACCCCCTGGGCATTTGAACGTCTAAGTGGGGTAAAAACATCGCGAGGTAGCACACAAGAGATGACGCAGTGCTATCGCTTTGTTTCGTCAGGGCGGACAGCGTCTCAGAGGGATCAAGTCGTCGCACTTCTGTATAGAGCATGCGGTGTAGGCGCTAGAAGCATGGCTGGCGTGTTAGGTGGTGCAGCATCGTGGGATCGGATGAGCCATCGATTTGATTTCATCCATCATTATTTTGGTGGTCCATACCCCATAATTTGGCAAGGGCTTATGGCAAAGGGTCGCCTGAATCCAGAATTTGTGAAGTTTTGTCAGTATTTTTTTAAGCGGGATTTGTTGCGTTCTGCGACGACGTTAATTGCCGATGACGCACCTGGATGATCTGGGCGCGTATGAATGTGTCAACAAAAAAGCGGATTGGATGGGTGATTACGGATCAACTCGACGTGATGCCGTACTGGCCGCGTATTAACACAGGTGTTAGTGGCATCTCATTGGCAAGACTTCATTGGATTATGCCGCGTGTGAATAATGACCCGGGCAGTGGACTTTACTACGAGGTGTTTAAACCTTGGCGTCGGTACGACGGGCTCGTCTTTTTGAAAGCAATGGGTGACAAGGCTCATCGACTTGCCCGACGTTATTTGAAATCAGGAAAACCGGTCATTTTTGATGCCAACGTGAATTATTACGAGATCGATGGGGTTGAGCATTATGATGGCATGCTCCCAACAGTTGATCAAAAGAAAGCGGCAGTCGCAATGACTGTGGGAGCTAGTGCAGTTATTGGTGACTCTGAATTTATCGCTGAGCGTTGTCGTACACATAACCAGTCGGTTTTTTGGTTGCCGGATAATGTGGAGATGAATCAGGTACCTTTAGCGACGAATCGATGCAAAGCCAGACGTCTTCGTTTAGTCTGGAGCGGTGAAGCCCTAAAGCTTTTCGAATTGCTACTTATTGAAGAGTGTTTGCGAAGGTTTTCTGACCATATTCACCTAGTGTTAGTGACTGGTGATCTTTCTGTGTTGTCTCGTTGGAGTGAGCGTTATCGGCAAAGGTTCAGGCGCCTGATTAATGATTTGAGTGTCGAAATTACTCCATATCGCGGTATAGAGCATTTGTTTGCAACGTATAGTCAGGCTGATATCGTGATTTCACCACGATTTCTAGATAATAGTTATAACTTAGGGCATACCGAATGGAAAATTACACTTGGAATGGCGTGTGGTTGTCTTGCTATCGCGAGTCCGGTGCCTAGTTATCGGACAGTCTTTGACCGGTCATCGGGTGGTGAGATTATGATTTGTAGTACACCTGCTGACTGGACCGCAGCATTTGATGCTATTTTAGTTGGTGGAATCAGTAAAGAGACTCGTGTGTTGTCGACCCAATTGGTTAATCAATATTATTCATCTGAAGTACTTGCTAAGGATCATTGCAGGATCGTGAGGCAACAGTTGGCTGATCCTCCTAATTAAAGGGGCGCAGAAGCTTGGTTAGTATACTTATACGAAACTTGTCCCTCGTGAGGAAACGTTTACGACAAAGTTTATTTTTATATAATCTTAATCGGCAGAGTATCAGCGTTCCGAAGGGTGTGGCAAAACTTTCTTACGGGCGTGACATCGGTGCTTTGTTGGAACAAAAAAGCCACCTCACTGGTGGCAGAGTGAAACTTACCCATTTGCATGCGGTTTACCCACACGATCACACCCGCTTTAATATTCTTTATTTGGTAAGCAGCGCGCTGCCCTTATATGCTGCGGAGGTGGTCCGCTGGGCCAAGCGTAACGGAGCACGCATCATCTTGAATCAGAATGGCACCGCATATCCCGCGTGGACTGACGACTACCAAACGATTAACGATGAGTTAGGGGAAGTGATCTCTCAGACAGATTTTGTGCTATACCAAAGTGAATTTTGCAAGCAGGCGGCGGATCATTTCATTTGTAAGGCGCCAAAGGGGTCCGACATTTTGTTGAATTGCGTTAATGTCGATCGCTTCAGACCTATTGCTAAATCCGACTCTGGTATAACGAGGTTATTGGTTGCTGGAACGCATTATCAGCGGGAGCGTGTTGTTTTGCCGCTCTATGCGCTAAGAGCGCTTTTGGATCGAGGTGTTCGGGCTTCATTGGAAGTGGCTGGTCAATGTAAATGGCCAAGTGCTGCCCAAGAAGTGGCACAGTTAATTGAGTCTTTGCAGCTGGCGTCTGCAGTTACTCTAAGCGGTCCATACACGCAAGCTGAAGCCCCAGCACTCTATGCTAAGAACGATATCTTGATCCATTTAAAGCACCAAGACCCTTGCCCAAGCGTGGTGATCGAAGCAATGGCTTGCGGCCTGCCAGTGGTCGCTTCTAAAAGTGGCGGAGTACCTGAGATCCTTGGGCGATCCGGTGGGGTTTTACTGCCGGTTGATGAAAGTTGGGCTGAAATGTTTTATCCAGAAGTCAGTGCCATCAGTGAGGCCATTGTTGAGCTATCTGATCATCTTGATGGACGATCTGCGATGGCCCGCCAGCATGCAGTAGAACGGTTTTCGGTCAGTGCGTGGCTCCATCGACATGCCAGCGTCTTCCAACAGCAATTGAATTAGGTTGTGTCGAATTATTAGTATGCACTCCAGCATTTTATCGAGTCGTTTTAATCTGAGACGTTTTTATTGTGGCCTGTTGTGGTGTTATTCAAAGTGGTGGTTTAAATGACATTGCGAAGTCTATCGAAAAGCACGTTACGTAGCATGTTGCATCGCGTAACAAGAAACACCGGTAACGACTTTCGCGATGGGCTTACCGTAATTGTAAGAGCAATATTAGAACATCGTTGGTTGTTGGCAGGCCTGTTCTTGTTTAATTTGTTAGCCGCAGTGTTTGAGGGTGGCACAATGGGTTTGCTTGCCTTGGCTGTGTCCGCGCTCATCCAAAAAAAGTCGATCAGTGAATTATTTAGCTGGTCAGATGAGCTTGGCGGTATTTTGCATGGCTGGTTCCCAGAGATTGGTTCCGGGGGGCTGTTTCTAGTGCTTGTCCTAGTTGCCGTAATCGCACAGTTGATAAAAAGCGTGATGACATATGTTGGGAAGCGATTAGCAATTCGTTTGCAATTCAAAACTAGCATGCAATTGCAAGCGCAGTCGACGGATCAGATCATGAGTTATAGCTTCTCCGAAGTGACGAAAACAGCCGTTGGGGTGCTGGGTGGTCTGATCGATGAAACGGCAAGGATTTCAAGTATCGTGGGCTTGGTTAATAGAACTATTCTTGCGGTGGTAATGTTCGCCTCGTATCTCGTCATGATGTTTGTGTTTTCAGTGCCGCTGGCATTAAGTGCGTTGGTTATTGTGATCGCAATTGGTTTTGGAATATCGCGAATTACGGAAAAGCTAAAGACCCTTGGTCGACTTGTCGTAGATGGAGGCATATTAACAAACAAATTATCAGTAGAATTTTTAAACGCACCGCGACTATTAAGGGTTTTTAGTGTCACCGAAATTGCTGGGCGTATGATCAATTCGGCTAGAAACAAAAGCTTGCAAGCCCAGGAGCGTTCAGCTGTTTTGAGGGCATTGGTTGATCCAGCCATTGATGCGTTGACGATTACTGCAGCCGGTGGATTTCTTGTGGTGGGGTATTTGATTAGTGGTGAAGAGGCCTTGTCAGTTATACCCAAATTGCTTTTATTTCTTTTGATTTTAAACAGAATGATGCCGCAAGCGAAAGCCATTAATGAGGTTAGGATGGGTTTCGCCAATTCAATTCATGGGATTGCAGTAGTCGGCCGCTTTCTTCGAAGCTGTGATAAGAGTTTCGAACGTATTGGGGGAAATGCGTTCAATAGATTGGCAAACGACATCTCGTTTGAAAATGTTTCATTTCGTTATGATGGATCGCAAGGAAACGTGTTGACCGATATCAACTTCAGCGTGACGAGGAGTCAAACAGTCGCGATTGTTGGGGAGTCAGGATCGGGAAAATCTACTATCGCAAGTTTAGTATTGGCGTTATATGAGCCGACCGTTGGCGCAATACGAGTCGATGGCAAGAATCTGCGTTCACTAAAGCTCAGAGATTGGCGGGATAGCATCGGTGTGGTTGACCAAGATGTATTCCTTCTGAACGCATCCATAAAAGAGAACATATCGTTTGCGACAGAGAAGTATTCATCAGAAGAGATCGTACAGGCGGCGAAATTAGCGCATGCAGATGAATTTATAAGAGAACTTCCGGAGGGGTACGATACAATAATTGGCGACAGGGGGCTGCGGTTGTCAGGTGGTCAACAACAAAGATTGGCCTTGGCAAGGGCGCTGGTTCGTCAGCCTCAAATCCTGATTCTTGATGAAGCAACTAGCGCTCTTGATTCACAATCGGAACGAATGATCCAGCAGACGATTGAACAATTGCATACCAATATGACAATGATTGTTATTGCTCATCGACTTTCAACAATCGTAAAGGCGGATCAAATTGTCGTAATGGGTGAAGGCCAGATTATCGAGCAGGGAACATTCAATGAACTAGCGAATAACGAAGGTCCATTCCAGGGGCTTTGGGAATTGCAGTTGGGTGAGCGATGATGAACTGCTGCAACCTGTGTGTCTTTTGTAGATGATGCTCAGGTGCGTAATGGGTCCTGCTGATAAAATGTTGCGTCGTTACCGATAGGTGCTACTGCATTGGTCGAATACTTGATTACTGGGTGTGGAGGATTTGTCGGTTCACACTACTTAGAATACCTCCACAATACCGGACAAACAGGAGAAGTGGTCGGAATTGGAACTACGGCACCACTCAATGCACCCAAAGATTTAAGGTTTCGTTTTATAGATTGCAATCTACTCGATGCGAAAACACTTGGGGACTCTATAAAAGAAATAAGGCCGAGATTCTGTGTTCATTTGGCATCAATGTCATCCGTTGCTGCTAGCTGGACTTATCCAGACAAGAGTTTTCATAACAACACGAGTATTTTTCTCAATCTTGTAGAAGCGATTCGGAAATATTCGCCGCAAACGAGGATACTGTCGGTTGGTTCATCAGAGCAATATGGTGCACTTAGTTTACTTGCAGAATACTTTACGGAGTCAGATCGGTTGGCCCCAAAAAGTCCTTATGCAGTCGCAAAATATTCGCAGGAGTTGATCGGCCAAATATATGTTAAGAACTTTGAACTCGACATTGTAATGACCCGCTCGTTCAACCATATTGGCCCGGGTCAGGCAGAACGTTTTGCAGTTTCTGGTTTCTCGCGACTATTCGCACAGGCCATGAATAACGGTGACGATTCGTTAGTATTGCCAACGGGCAACATTCAGGTGATCAGGGATTTCATAGACGTTCGGGATGTTGTTAGTGCATACGAGGAAATACTTCGAGGAGCGCATACCGGTACGGTATATAACGTGTGTAGCGGTGTCGGGGTAGCGCTAACCAGCGTAATTAATAAGTTGTCCGAGATTTCTGGTGTTATATCAAAAACTGAGACTGAGCGATTAAGGCTGCGACCGTCAGACAACAATGTTGTTGTTGGATCTCACGCTGCACTAACCAATGAATTGGGTTGGGAGCCGATTATCCCTTTAGATCAGAGTTTGCGAGATATTCTGAAATACTGGCAAGCCAATTAAGTCGATGCGGTTACTCTATGATGCCCAAATTTTCAATATGCAACGCTTTGGCGGTATCTCGAGGTTGTACAGTGAGTTGTTTACTAACTTTGATCAAGAAACATTGATTGAGTGGAGACTTGAACTTGACTTCCCACATAATGCTTATATTGAGATGTTGGAGCATCACGGGCGAAGATTAACTGCATATAAAAAATTGTTTTGGGGGTTGCATTTCAAAGGAAAGGGACGAATTTATAATACGATTCGGGGCATGGGGATTTATAACGATGAGCGACGGCGAACGTTGCAGTTGCTCGAAAAAAAGCAGCTCAATTTGTTTCATCCCACTTATTATGATGACTATTTTCTGGAATCGTTAAAGGGAACGCCGTTCGTGATTACGGTTTACGACATGATTCACGAACTTTTTTTCAAGGACTTAAAAGATACGGAAACAATACGACGTAAGAAGTCGCTAGTTGAGTCAGCACAAAGAGTAATAGCGATATCCGAGGCCACTAAAAAAGACCTCGTCAGGTTAACAGGCATTAATCAAAGCAAAGTTGATGTGGTGCCACTTTCAAGTTCTATAGCGCTTCCACACACTACGAATAATGTGGCGTCGAAACCACAGCGATATGTGTTGTATGTTGGACAACGGGAAGGATATAAAAACTTTTGCCGATTCTTTCGTGCCATTACCCCTTTAATGCAGGCAGATCAGACCATTTATCTGATATGTATCGGCGGAAAAGTTATAGATGCGTCTTTTACGGAGACTGAAAAAAAACTAATATCAGAGTCAAAATTGACCAATCGGGTTCTCCTAAAGTCAGCTACAGATACTGAACTCGCAGAGTGGTATGCCGGTGCGCTGTGCTTTGTGTTTCCATCGCTCTATGAAGGTTTCGGGATCCCTGTCTTGGAGGCTTTTGCATGTGGATGTCCGGTTGCAGCTTCAAACACGTCGTCATTGCCTGAAGTTGGGGGAGATGGCGCGGTATATTTTGAGCCGCAGTCAGAGGAAGGTATTCGAGATGTTGTAATATCACTTATTGAAGATAGTGAATATCGGCAACATCTAACAGAACTGGGGCGAAAGCGGGCGACATATTTCAGTTGGCAAGATACGGCTCGAAAAACTGTCGAAGTCTATAAAAAGGCGCTTAGTCGGTAGTCTATAAACGCGCTGTCTGGACAATTCGTCTTTGGGTTTCTAGTTATGCCGACCAGAATACGTGTGATATGGCTACATCGATTGTGTCGCCCCTGTTTTTTAGTAGGCTGGATTAGCTGTCAGATGCGTTTAGGCGATCATCTAGCATTGTTAGCTATTTTACTGACGCTGAGAAATGCGAGTCTAGCCTTGCACTGAAAATGTTGTCATGCAGGATATTGGCCTCAGACAGGCCTGTTTCATCGCCAGTGATAGGTAAAATCGGAACGTTTCCTAGATAGGCGGCTACAACCGAGAAAGTACTCGGAGGACTGAGAATCAGGTCACAGTATGACAGTTCGACTAGGTTCTCAATGTAATGACCAGGTCCGGTAGCAGACCCGGTGCCAAAACTTACGTTGAGGCCTATAAAGTTCTGGGCAAGTTGTTTTTCGTCAGATACAACCAGAAATGAGCAGTTTTTGTTGGAATAAAGATCCTGAACCATCCGCATGAATTTAGCGTATTGCTTCGTGCTGAAATAATAGCGACCTCCGGCCCAACCTGAGTAATCATCTTGGCGAATTAGGACGCCGATAAGCATTGTGGAGTCACTAGTACCCCGAGCATGTGCAATGCATTCCGTTGCTATAGAACGGTACTGTCTGACAGCCTGAAAATAGGATCTGATTTCGGTTCGCTGATGGTAAAAGCTTTCCCACGCCTCTATCCGCCATCCGCCAAGGAGAGTGATTGGTGAATTGAGTATGGAATACCGAACATGATCACTGTCAAGATTGATGATTTCAGTGACGACATCATTTCCATCAACAAGGGATTCAGAGGTGATTGATTGGATATTTGGTAAGTGTGATAGGTATCTATGCAGCCGATGATGACGTCGGCGAAGCGCGGCGTGTTGCTCGTTGTCTGTTGTTTTATCAATTGAATTGGCTTTCGGAATAGACGGCATTTGTTTCCCTGACGCCAACCGATATAGGGCCCGATTAATCCAGTTGGGAGAGATTTCATCGGGATAACTACAAAAGGGATTTGATATCCAAGACTCAAACAGGCTAGCGTATTGCCAGAAATTGACATTGGTTAACTGACAAGCATCGTTATTTTCCTTGACCCATGCCAAGAGATGGAAAAATCGAATGAGCTGGTTACCCAAACGACCTCCTTTCAGTATATAAATGACCTGTGGTAATTTATTGGGCTTCACAAGTTGCGCTACGTGGTTTATCAATTAGCCTATGCGGAGGTTCATAAAAGGCTATGTGCCGCAATCAATTGGACCGAAGTTTATCAAACGACAATTGTCTAAATTGTGACTTTTCCATCCTAATTATCCCCTTGTCCGATTTAAACGTTTTGGTGTTTTCGTTGGGTCAGTCCTGGCGATAGTGAAGTGAGAAGGTGTGACATGCTAACGACCACAGTCAACTGACTGTATCCGTTGGAGATCGTGGGATTGGTTGGAAGGAATGTGAGCCGGTGTATTGGAACAGGTGTAGGTTTGTGGCGCTAGAGTTGTTCTATGATTAACTAGCTACTTTCGTCGTTGTTATGTGACAACGAATTACTTTCATAGTCAATCCCAACTTCTCACTATAATACGCTGGGGCCCCACGGTTGTCAGTAGCCACTCGTTGTGCCGTTGTTAGTTGGGACGTTGTCAATAATTGAGGTTTCGAGCAACATCTAACCCTTAACACTCAGTTTGTGAATCCACTGACGGTGACAATATGGGGTTCCTGAGCACAAGGAGTAGCAAATGAATCAGTCGCGGGCATTGACGCCCCTGATTTCCATCATTGTAGCGCTCGTATTTTGTATAAAGTGGATTAATTGCCTTCCCGCGCTGGAGTGTATGGAGGTCACTATTAGTCCAGATCACTTTGACGCCTGGTTCAGATATCTTATTTTTTCTCAGGAGAAATGGCAGTTTCCGTTTGGTGTAGTTCACAATTTGAGCTTTCCTAGTGACGGCCTTCTTATCGATAGGGGTCCGATTCCACTCTTTGCTCTTCCAATGAAAGTGCTCACACGCATAGGAGTGGTCTCGCATAGTTTTTATTATTTTACCTTGGCACAAACTGTTTTTGTGTGCACGTCTGCCGCGTTGGCTAGTGTGTTGGTTAAGCAATTGGGTGTTGAGAAAACTGAGATCAGATGTTTGGCGGCGGTACTGGTGGGACTGTCATTTCCAATGCTTTTTTATGGGTCGCAGTACCATGGACTGATCTTCGTGATGGCAGGTACACCGGTATATTTATTAGTCGCAGTTAGTCTGTTGAGTCTGGCAAAGAAGGGCCAGTTTATTAATGTATTGGTATTGTCTTTGTCACTAGGGATCACTAGCCTGCTAGAACCGTATTCAATGCTGGGCGCATTTTGTGGCGTCTCCGTGGTTTTAATGGTGCTCATCGGCGAGTATGTGATGCACTCGACACCTCAACGATTGAGAATGATTTGGCAAACACTAGCCGGATTATTGATTGGGCTGTTGATTGTGTTTAGTGTCAAATTGATTCTTTACAACGGTCAAGACGCTCTTGAAGCAACGCCGTCGATGGGACATCTTTTCTCTGATCGACTTTCGGAAAATTGGGGTTACGGCGGAGGTTTTGGGGGGGGCTTCCACGTAGCAGACATGTTCGGCATTATTGTGCCGCCAAGTCCAGAGCTGGGTGGTAAGGAAGGGTTCGCACTTAACGCTACGGGGTTTGATACCAATATCCTGAGTAAGGGCCAATACGAGGGGTTTTCTTACATTGGCATCAGCGCAATGATTGTATGGGCAGTATCAGGGTTCATTTGGCTATTAAACACGCGGCTAACTGAACGCTATCAGGCAGTCAGAGCATACGCCATGAATAATCGTCTGCTTTGGATGTTTAGGCCACGAAAATGGGGGGTACCCTTTGCGCTAGGGGTTGCTGCGGTCGCTCTGTATCTCCTGAGCTGGGGTTATATTTTGCATATCTTCGGCGTACGATTTAATTATTTCCCAACACCAAGTTTTGCCGTTGCGTTAGCCTGGCCAGATTTTCAATATGTAAGAAGTATAGGTCGTCTTGCACTTCCGTTTTCACTCTTTATAACGTTGGGAGGGCTTTGTCTTCTGTCTAAGGTGATCGATACGTATCAGTTATCTAAAACGATAAATCGACGATATGGTTTCCCGCTTATAGTGGTTTTTCTCGCATCAATACATATCTTTGAGGTATCAAACTACATAAAGCCGATTGAAACATTCGACAAGAAACCGATTACTTCCTCCATAAGTTTCTCTGCAAAGCAACGTCTCGACGAGATGCTAGAGGACCGCACGGCACTATTATTTGCGCCCGAACCACAGAGTTCTAAGCGCTGGCTACAGACTGCTTTTTCGATTGCTTACCAGAGTCGCCGGCCGAGCAATATTATCTACGGTAACATTGGGCAGAAACAAAAACGGCGCGTCATGTTGAAAGATATCCGTCTGATTCTAAGTGGCCAGGTGACTACGCTGTTCCGGCGTTATGGAGCCATAGCGATTGTGTTACACCCAGATGTGGCAGATCAGGTTATTAAAAAATTAGATGCCAGAGTGGACATTGATCGTTTTGATAAGCTAGGCGTTGTTATCTTGAGAAACAGTATGATTCAAGATGGGTAATTCGCTGTCGTGTGACAGCGCACTTGTTTTGATCCGAAGTTTGTTCAACGCGTTCGTGGTTGTGGTAGGAGGGCAATGATGGAAATATTCGACGAAAAGCATGATGTGGTAGTGCGAAAAAAAGGTGATAAATTTTTCCTTTTATTGGCAAGTCACCAGATTATAGTTGAGAGTCAGGATCTGGAGTCAGGCTATCGACAGCTTGAGGAAGAATTGAAACGAGTCCGAAATGATCTGAACGCCTCGGGTTTGACAGATTATTTGGAATCAGAAAAGAGAGTGGATAAAGTTGTTCGGTCCAAGCATCGTTTTCTCCCGTTCTGGGTCAAAGTAATTGTTGTTGTGGTCTTGTTGTGGGTGACTGTGCTTTTTGGAATTCAGTTATTCGGTCAGGCGATGGATCAGATCGAAAAGCAGATAATCTCGATTACCAAACTTACGATGAATGAAGTTAAGGCAGAGGTTTATGACATCCCGGAAAAGATCATTTTTCGATTGCCGATCATTATTAACGAAAAGTTTGATGGTCTTTCTGAGCAGGATAGACAAGAATTTCTCAGGCAGGTCCAATTATTTAATACGAATCTACGCCCGTTCTTTAGTGAATCGTCGTGCGGGAGTGGCAAAGAGCCGCATTGTCGGGAGGCAACGGTTCGGAGCACAACACCGAGCGATTAATGAATCGATGTATACAAATGTATAAAATCGCTGCGATTTCCTGGAGCGGTTGCGGAGTGACGCCATGAGATCGGCGAATAATGTGAGCAGATCTCCTCGTTCTGTCACCTTGCTGATTCCCACTTTGAATGAAATTCGGGGCCTTAAGGCAATCATGCCAAGAATTAATCGAGATTGGGTGGACCAGATATTGTTCGTCGATGGTAATTCTGTTGACGGAACGATTGACTGGATCCAACAGCACGATTACGAACTGGTTCTGCAGACAAGGCCAGGAATAAGAGGTGCCTATCAGGATGCGTTCCCTCTTATCCGCGGTGATTTGGTCATCACGTTTAGTCCAGACGGTAATTCGGTACCCGAGCTGATTCCCAAGCTGGTCGAAAAGCTGAGTCAAGGATTTGACATGGTTGTAGTGTCTCGCTATCTAGAAGACGCTAAGAGTCTGGATGATGATGCGCTAAGTAGCTTTGGGAACTGGTTATTTACTAAAACCATCAATGTATTTTATGGAGCTAAGTACACCGATGCGATGGGTATCTATCGAGGGTATCGTACCCAACTCTTAGCAGACCTCGGGTTGCTTGATGACCGCTGGTATCGCTCGTTAGAACGGATACTGGGTATCTCTGGACTTGGTTGTGAACCGCTTATTTCTACCAGGGTGGCGAGGGCAGCATTAAGAATTGGCGAAGTTCAAGGCGATGAACCCGGAAGAATCGATGGCCAGAGTAGAGTATTTCCTACTCTCTATATTAAGGTAAAGTGGGCTATCGCGTACTATCTGCAGATACTGCTTGATCGATTCAGATGGCATGAAGGACGAAGACGTGGGACTAAGTAATCTCGAAGTAATTAATCGATTAGGGGTTTGTTTTTAGACAGTGCCGTAGAAATATTAAAGTGATATGACTGATATTTCTAAACAATGAATATTTATTTTAATGAATATAACTTATTGATGGGTTCTGGAGGCGTAACTTATCTTCCCCTTGTATCCGGAATATTGCAAGCAAGTGCACAGAGCGACAACGTTATCGCTAGCAACTATGACTTTATGCCATTCCTTTTTTCATTGGATGAACCCACCCGACTGTTGGGCGCCTATACCGCAACTCCCGATGTAGCTTGTTTCTCCATTGCTATGTGGAACGAGAATCTTAGTTTAGAGGTGGCACGTCGGGTCAAAGAAAAATATCCGCACTGTTTAATTGTTTTCGGCGGTGCTCAGTGCCCACACAATCCGACTGATTATTTTTCCCAATATAACTTCATCGATATAACGGTACGAGCAGAGGGCGAAGTGGCCTTCATGGCGGTGCTAAAACGACTGCTAGAAAGTCGAACCGACTTTTCGGGTATTCCCAACGTTGCGTTTCGATCGCCAGATAATGGTAAGTGTGTAGTAAACCCACAGGATAACCCACTAGAGAAAAATCTAGACCAATATGTGTCCCCCTATTTGGCTGGTGTGTATGAGTATTTATTCGATCAGAATGAATGTCAGTATCAAATGATTATAGAAACGAATAGGGGCTGTCCGTTTTTATGTACTTTTTGTTACTGGGGTAGGGGGGGCTATACGCGCAAATTTCGTTTTCATAGCCTCGCTAGGATAGCGGCTGAAATTGAGTGGGCAGCTAAACATAAAATTAGTTACATGTTTAATGCAGACTCCAATTTTGGCATGCACAGTCGTGATTTAGAGATTGCGAATATGTTGGTAGAGGCGAAACAGGAATATGGTTACCCGGAGAAGTTTCGTACATGTTGGGGAAAGAATACAGATGAGAAGATTTACCGCATAGCACGGCTATTACACGAACATGGCCTTGATAAAGGAATGACGCTTGGGCGACAAAGTAATAGCAAGAAGGTTTTGTCCAATATAAAAAGAGATAATATTAGTCTTGAAGCATTTTCATCGATGCAAGAAAAATTTAATACGAACAATGTACCGATCTATGCGGAACTAATCCTAGGTCTGCCAGGTGAAACGAGGGCTAGCTGGATCAATGGTATCGAGGAATTATTATTAACGGGACTTAATAATCAGTTATTTGTATACCCGTCGGAGGTCTATCCCAATACGGAACAAGGTGATCCGATTTACCGGAAAAAATTTGGTGTCAGAACTACAAAGATAGAGTTGTTGGAGATTCACTGTACACCTCGGCCGAAGAGTTGGGTAAAGGAATACCAAGAGATAGTAACCAGTACTAATTCAATGACTGAAGAGGACTGGCGTTACATGATTGTTTTTTCCTGGGTAGTGATGTTGTTGCACAGCCTGAACCTAGGCGTGTTTGTAATGTGGTATTTAAATAATACGTACCACATTAGGTATGCTGAGTTTATTGACTATTTTATTACGACGGGCCTTGCTCATAGTCAGGGTGTTATAGGTGGTGAAGTGAGAAATCTATTTCAATCAGCAGATGCGATGCTCAATGGCCGTGGAAGAGGACATTTAGCGCCAGAGTATGGAGAGGTAATGTGGGACATCGAAGAGATATCTTTTTTTAAGGTTTCTGAGCGACTAAATGATTTTGTGGGAGAGTTGACCAGGATGGTTATTGCGCTTTTGCAAGACAGAAAGATCAATTATGATCGTGGTCAGCTAGATGAAGTCATGCAGTACCAGCTATTCCGACTTCCACGCCTGTCTGGTGGGTCTTGTGAGCAAAGTTTCAAGTGGAATCTCGGCGCCTATTTTTCATCTATGTTCGGCAAGTCCGTGGTGGATCTTGAGCAGAGCGGAGATCGATTGGTGCTCAACCGCCGTGATTTTTCCGGAATTAAGAAAGACTTCGCTCAGCAAGTTATATTGTGGGGCCGGAAAAGCGGCACACTCCTTGAATCCATCGATTACACTCAATCGACCGTTCAAGCAACTCGGGTATTTCAGAGGGAAGGTGGTCAAGCACCTGTGGCTAAATTTTCTTCCCCAGAACAATTTGAGCCGTATAAAGCCTTTGATGCGACTTTGAATAAATGATGGGCCTCGCGTTCTTTATTACGATTTCCAGTGCTTTACCCAGTAATAAATAGAAAGCTAGAACACACGTAATTGGATTAGAGGCGCTTCCTATTTCTGTTTATATGTGCACTAAAACCAAAGAGTTTGCCATACTGGTTTTCTTTATCTCCACTGCAGTTTATTTTCAGTAAAGATAACTGCTTTTGTTGAGTATAAGAATAAAGAACAATCAGCTGTTATAAGTCGTGGCTCTGTATGCGTTGTACAAAGACGAAGGTCTCATTGAGAAGAGATAGTTGGGTTCCTCGTGACAACCCATGGTGCATGTGGCACAACCAGTACGATAAAGTTTAAGTTGCGAAAACGCCTCGGAAAACTCGGTGTCAATTAAGTTGACTGCTGCAAAGTCGTTATCGAAATCAGCCGGGTTGCAGGGATACATTTCTCCATCTGGAGTGACAATCGCATACGAAATGCCTGCATAGCATTTGCTGATTGGTCTATGTTGGCCTTCCATGAAGTCCAAAAACCGCTGGGTGCTCAATAAGTTTTTTGAATTTCTGATTTGATTAACAATTTCTTTTGCTTCATCGTCGCTTACGCCGAGGTTAGAACCTGTGATTCTCTTATCCTTCGATAGATTAGCGTTGTCTCCTACTCCGTAGTCATCATAGAAAATCTGCGTGTACCAGGGGATATCTAAGTCTTCAAATATTGCTGGCATTTGTGAAAACATATGAGCATTTGCGCCATTCAAATTTGTTAAGCCCGCGACATTGATCCCATTATCTTTGCAAACTTTGATTGCCTCGACAAATTTGTCCCAATTGCCCTCGCCGCGAATTAGATCGTTTGCTTGACGATCACCATCAAGACTCAACATTAACAAACTCAGTTTTTTCAGAGTTTTTATATGTTTTGGTACAAGCCAACTATTAGACACCAGATGCGTGACAAGATTATGCGATGCACATCTGTCAATTAACTGAGGCATGTCTTTGCGCATCAACGGTTCACCGCCGGTGAAGCCAACCTTAGCGACACCTGCGTTAGCCATTTCGTCAATAATTTCCAGGAAACGGGCAGTTTTGAGTTTATCCTCTTTTTTGTTGTTTATTTCTGATCCACAATGAATGCAATTGAGGTTGCAATGCCACGTGGTAACAAATGTGATGCTAAGCGGAACTTTCTTTCCGCGGTAATCAGCGCCATGATCGGCAAGGCGGACATTAAGCTGAGAGTGATCGGCTAGCGCATTAAGCCGGAGCAATTTGTAGAGGAACCTGATGTTACGAGCGAACATGTTGTTTTAGGTGACTACTAAAGTATGAAAAGGGTCTCTAGGAAGTTATTTGTGCCTGACAAGTGATCTTTCTTTTGCTAGTACAAATCGTTGGGGTGGATTCGGATTTAGAGTTAGTAGATCGAATAGTATAAAGCAGGAAACATGAGAGCATCATAAATGTTTTACTTGAGGGATGGACGTTGGTTGCTCCTACGTGCGGCAGGACTAGGCTGTTGGAGCCCTAATAATAAGGATTCCTCTGTGAGAGCTTCTGAGCTTGCATTCTTAGATATGGTCCATGGACGTCAAAGGATTTCGACCCTGTCGGGGAGTTAGGGTGGTGTCTCGTAAGTGGCCGCGCCAATGTAGCTCAAGAAAATGAGTGTTTGAGGGTTTTTTTGATGACCTGCTTCGCGGCGGCCTGATAACTTGTTTGATCGTGTTATCAAATCCCAGCTGTATTTTTCACCTGTAATAACCTATTTCTAGATGAAGGGCTGTATCTGTATTGGTGTAGCCTTTTAAAGACCGCGGACCGTGCAAGTAGTACAGCTCAATATAAATCTTGTTACTGAAATATCTGTTGGATGGCTATAATGCACCGGAGCAGCTGATCGGGATGCCCATTATTAGCTCCAGAATAGGACCGAGCTATTGAGACTCTGCTGATAAATTTCCAATAACTGCGTTTCCAAACCTCCACTATCTGTTAGTAACCTAGCGCGAATGACTAAAGAAAAGATACTCATAACTGGTGGCGCGGGGTATTTGGGTTCTGTTCTTACTCCCTATCTCTTGCAAAGGAACTATCAGGTTACAGTGCTGGATAACTTGGTTTTTAA
>CEVA01124611.1_pt1 | contig 18416 bp, 14 predicted proteins | sample 361521 | NCBI WGS metagenome assembly CEVA01 (sample SAMEA2622823, study PRJEB7988) | marine metagenome | isolation source: saline water (ENVO:00002010), including
ATCTATGGTAAGCACACCATCGCCATCATCGTCATCATCTAAATAGTTTTCAATCATATCATTATCTGTATCTACAAAAGGATGTGTACCAGAGCTATTGCGACCTAAAAGCTCTGCAATCTCATCTTCGGTAGAGACATTATCTCCGTCATCGTCGTCATCTAGATAATTTGGTATACCATCACCATCAGTATCATCATCATCTAAATTACCATTGTTATTAATATCTTCTTCACTATCATCTACACCATCAGAGTCGGCATCTGGACAAGGCAATTCTGTTACCCAAAACTCTGTCATAACACTACAAGAACTCTGAAGATCTATTACCTGAACCGTGTAAGGTCCAGGTGAATCAACTGTTAATGTTGGTAAAGTTTCTCCTGAAATAATAAATCCATCGACATACCAAAGAAAAGCGTAATCATCACTACTTAAACCTGTGTCGATTGTTACAGATTCGTCTACACACAATATCGTATCTTCTATAGACAAATAAGGTATAGGAGTTACCATCAAGGTAGCTTCTGCGATATCGTAACAGCCTGTTGAATTTTCTACTTTGGCATAAATAATCTGAGGGTTCGTTGTGTTTTGATATAGTGTTGGCAAAGGATTTACACCAGCCTCAGCATCCATTAGTGTTGCAAAATAACTTAATGTGTATAGTGAAGGAGACTGACCATCTAGAATTTGAAAATCAAAAAATGATAAATCAAATTGAGAACTATCATCACTTGGGTCACCATCTGTTTCAATATTATCATCGCATTGCTGATAGACAATTGTTTGTAAGTCAGGGTTTGCTTGCGCTGCTTCATTAACTACTAAATCAAAACTTATTGTACTAAAACAGCCTGTTGAATTGTCTGTTATGGCTGCATATATGGTTTGGGGATTGGTATAGTTGGTGAAAGGACTAGGTAATACATTCATTTGTAATTCTGCTTCTACTACACTAGCATAGTAACTCACACTAAATAAAGCTGGATTTTGCCCATTTAAAATCTCTGCATTTTTTGTGGTTAAATCGAATTCTGCATAACCATCTGAGTTAATCTCACAAATTTCATAATCTGAGATTACTGTTGTTTCTGGCGTCAGGTTCACCACCAAATTAACAGAAGTGGTTGCTACACTACCAGAACTTAAATCTTCCACTCTTATATAAATCACTTGCATATTAGGAACAATATTAACGTAAAGAGATGCAATAGGATAATCACCAATAATAGCATCTGTTTGGGTTTCGTGATACGAAACACTGAAATCCAGTGAACTTTGACTACCTAAAACTTCCGGCTCAGTAATTGTTAAGTCAAATTCGGCATAACCATCATTATCGTCATCACAAACCATTAAATCTGATGGTTGATTTGCAATTTGAGAATATGAATTCAATAAAAAGAAGCAAAAAGAAAATGCAAGTAAAAGTTTTTTCATAATTGATTGGTTTAATAGCATAGTGTGTATGTACAAACTGATTAATGGTTACGCTTCAATTGAGCTAAAATTGAAACACCTTAATAATTTAAGGCGTAAATTTGCACTTATCAAAGACTCTCAAATATATGACAAAATCAATAACCAGCCCACAAAACCCTCTTATTAAACAACTTAATCAATTAAAAGACAAGTCTAGACAACGCAAAAAAACAGGACAATTTTTAATTGAAGGGAAACGCGAACTGTCTTTGGCGATAAAAGGTGGCTACAAAATTGAAACACTTTTATTTTTCCCTGATTTGTTTTCTGAAAGTGAGGCAAAAGCCATGTCGCAATATGGTATTGATATTATTGAAATTTCTAAAGAAGTTTTTCAAAAATTGGCACATCGAGACACCACAGAAGGTGTTATTGCTGTCGTAAATAGTAAAGCACACCAACTTGAAGATTTAAAACTCACTAACAAAAACCCTTTGATTTTAGTTGCTGAAGCACCCGAAAAACCAGGTAATATTGGTGCTTTATTAAGAACTGCTGATGCTGCTAATGTAGACGCTGTGATTATTGCCAACCCAAAGTCAGACTTGTACAATCCAAATATTATACGCTCTAGTGTTGGTTGTGTCTTTACAACACAAATTGCGATGGCAAGCACTACTGAAGCTATCGATTTTTTGAAGCATTACAATTTCAACATTTTCTCTGCTATTCTGCAAGAATCTGAGCCTTATCATACGCAAGATTACACCTTACCAACAGCTATTGTGGTTGGTACAGAAGCCACAGGACTAACCCAAGAATGGCGAGATGCAGCTACACAAAACATTAGTATACCAATGCAAGGTGTTATCGACTCTATGAATGTTTCTGTTGCTGCAGGAATTCTTATTTTTGAAGCAGTTCGCCAAAGGCGAATTAATGAATAATGATTGATGAAGAATTAGTAATGAAAGAGAATATAATTGCAACCAAGTCCTATAATTTTGCTATCAAAATAGTGCATCTCAGTAAAACGCTAATTACCAATAAAGAGTACGTATTATCAAGACAACTATTAAAATCAGGAACCTCCATTGGTGCCAATGTTGAAGAAGCTATTGGAGGGATTTCTAAAAAAGACTTTAGAGCAAAAATGTCTATTTCATATAAAGAAGCGAGAGAAACTCACTACTGGCTTAGAATACTAAAAGACACTAGCTATATTACCATAGAGGAATTTGAAGAATTAGAAAAAGAACTCTTAAGCATCCTAAAAATATTATTTAAGATTATACAATCTTCAAAGGAATAACTAAATTATTAATCATTCATTATTAATTACTAATCATAATGACAGCGCAAACCCTTTTCTACATCATCATAACCATAATCCTTATCAACTTTATAAAGGATAAAATTCTAGATGCGTTAAATGCCAAACATTTTAACGATGTTGTTCCTTCTGAAATAAATGATGTTTACGATGAAGACGAATACAAAAAATCGCAAGCTTACAAAAAAGTCAATTATAAATTTGGTATTTGGTCTTCTTCATTTTCATTAGTATTAACCTTAGGTTTTCTGTTTTTAGATGGTTTTGAATATGTAGACAATATAGCCAGAAAATATTCTGATAACCCTATCATTATTGGATTAATTTTCTTTGGAATTATTATGATTGCTAGCGACATAATTACTACACCATTTGCTTATTACAAAACCTTTGTGATTGAAGAAAAATTTGGCTTTAATAAAACCACAAAAAAGACATTTATCTTAGATAAATTAAAAGGCTTAGTAATGATGGCCATATTAGGTGGTGGTATCATTGCCTTAATTATTTGGTTTTATCAAATTACAGGAAATCAATTTTGGCTGTATGCTTGGGGAATTGTAACCGTATTCACGGTATTTATGAACATGTTTTACTCTAAGCTCATTGTGCCTATGTTCAATAAGCAAACACCTCTAGAAGATGGAGATTTACGACAAAAAATATCTAATTATGCTGCTTCTGTTGGTTTTAGCCTGAACAAAATATTCATCATTGACGGTTCTAAACGTAGCACTAAAGCCAATGCGTATTTTTCGGGTTTTGGAAGTGAAAAGCGTGTTACACTTTACGATACTTTGGTCAATGATTTAGACGATGAAGAAATTGTCGCAGTTTTGGCACACGAAGTAGGGCACTATAAGCGCAATCATATTATTTTCAATTTGATTGCTTCTGTTTTACTTACCGGATTGACATTATACATTTTATCGATTTTTATTTCAAATCCATTATTATCTAATGCTATTGGTGTAGAGCAACCTAGTTTTCATGTTGGGTTAATTGCCTTTGGATTGCTCTACTCGCCCATTTCAGAAATTACAGGTTTGATTATGAATTACGTTTCAAGAGTTTTTGAATATCAAGCGGATGATTATGCCAAAAACACCTACAAAGCTGAGCCACTAATTACGTCTTTAAAAAAGCTCTCAAAGAACAGTTTAAGTAATTTAACTCCTCACAAAGCTTATGTGTTTATGCACTATTCACATCCAACGTTGTTAGAACGTGTTAGAAATTTAAAGAAAATTTAAAACTTGATTTTATAACAGAAAAAGCCGAACTTGGTTATCTTATAATTAAGCATTAATCAACAATCTGAGGCTAACAATGATAAAAGAAAATCATATTTCGAGAATAATACTAACTGTTTTAATTACACTTTTCAACTTGAGTTTAGTTAGCATTTATGCTCAAGTTGCTAAAAACCCTGTTATATGGGCAGATGTTCCAGATGTTAGCACCATTAGAGTTGGTGATACTTACTATATGAGTAGCACCACAATGCATATGAGTCCAGGGTTACCAATCATGAAATCCAAAGATTTAGTCAACTGGGAAATCGCTGGTTATGCATACGACCGTTTAGTAGAGAATGATAAAATGAATCTTGAAAATGGTCAAGAAACCTACGGAAAAGGGTCTTGGGCAAGTAGCCTTCGTTATCATAATGACACATTCTATGTTTCCACTTTTTCTGCCACATCAGGCAAAACTCATGTTTACAAAACAAAAAATATTGAAACAGGACCTTGGGAGTCCCATTCTTTTGAACCTGTTCTTCATGACAACTCTCTCTTTTTTGATGATGATGGTAAGGTATATATGCTTTACGGAGGTGGAACTATAAAGCTTATTGAATTACTTCCAGATGCATCAGCAATAAAACCAAACGGTATAGAAAAAATAATTATAGATAATGTCAACTTAGTTTTTGGAAAAGATGAAGTTGGAGGTTTGCCTGGTGAAGGCTGCCAAATACGTAAAATAAACGGAAAATATTACCTTTTCAATATTGCCTCACCTAAAAGTCATTGGGCACGCACAGTAATTGTGCATAGAGCTGATAAAATTACAGGTCCTTATGAAGGTCGTGTGGTACTTCAAGACCAACATATTGCACAAGGTGGATTAATTGACACTCCAGACGGAAATTGGTATGCCATGCTTTTTGGAGACCGAGGAAGTGTTGGTAGAATTCCCTACTTAGTTCCTGTTAAATGGGAAAATGATTGGCCTGTTTTAGGAACTGATGGCAAAGTTCCCGAAACCCTAGATTTACCAGATAATTCAAATGGTATTTTTGGCATTGTAGCTTCTGATGAGTTTGAACGAAAAGAAAATGACCCAAAACTTCCGCTAGCATGGCAATGGAATCATAATCCTGATAACAAAAACTGGGCTATTCTTCAAAATCCTGGTCGACTGCGTATTACAACAGGTCGTATAGACAAAAATGTATTATTCGCAAAAAACACACTTACCCAACGTACGTTTGGCCCTAAATCTTCGGCAACAACCTTAGTGAAGGTTAGTAAAATGAGAAATGGCGATGTTGCAGGTCTTATTGCTTTTCAAAACAAATTCGGTTACGTCGGTGTAAAGAAAGAAAATGATAAAATGTTCATTGTAATGACGCAGTCTAGATTGGGTTTTGAAGATGAAGACCAAAAACAGGGCATCAAAATGATAAACAAACTAAGTGATTCGTTCAAAGAGATAGAACGAATTCCTCTTCATCAAGAAAATGTGTATTTTAAAATAGATTGCGATTTTGAAGCTGATGAAGCCTATTTTTATTATAGTCTCGATGGTGAGAACTGGCAAAAAATAGGCAATACTTTAAACATGGTATATACCTTCACCAAGCACTTTATGGGTTATCGATTTGGGTTATTTAATTTCGCTACAGAAGAGGCTGGTGGTTATGTTGACTTTGATTATTATCGTGTAAATAAGATTGATTAAAAGTTTACAAAGCTTTACTTCATGCAGAACCAATAGTCAAACTTCATTAACTTAACACATAAGTTATTTGATTGAGGTGAGACGCTCTATGTAACAAAAACACACACCTTTCGTCTCTATAAAACAAACCAATCAGAAAACCAAATGCTTAAAAATCCATCTGAAAGAAAAGAAGTTTGGAAAACAATCTTTCTATTTCTTGTTTTAGTTGTTGCCCTTACATCACCTTTTCATTATGCCATAGTAAATTTTTTTCCCTCAAGAATATATGTTGGTGCCATAATGTGGTGTCCTGCAATAGCTGCATTTATTACCTTAAAAATAATAGGGCGCAAAATTTCATCTTTAAATTGGAATTGGGGAAATTGGAAATACATCCGACTGTCATATTTAATTCCTGCATTATATGCCATAATCACTTATTTACTTATCTGGACTTTAGGCTTTGGAAGCTTAGCCAGTAAAGTATCCATTACAGAATGGGGTAAAGAACTTGGTTTGTTTGGTATTGGCACATTAAGTCCAACATCTATCACAATCATAGCTATCCTCTTATTAGGAACCGTAGAAGTAATAAGAGCATCGGCAACAACATTAGGAGAAGAAATCGGTTGGAGAGGCTTTTTTATCTACGAATTAAGAAAAGTACTTTCCTTTACAGGTGTATCCATTGTTAGTGGAGTTATTTGGGCAGCATGGCACTGGCCGCTACTTGTTTACTATAGCAATAATGTACTATTAGAATTTATAACATTCTTTATCGTAATTATTTCTATGTCGTTTATAATGGCCTACTACACTTTTAAATCTAAAAGTCTTTGGCCTGCAGTACTATTTCATGCGGTAAGCAATGTGTACATACAAAAAATACTACCACCTCTAACAATTAAAACCCAAGGTGCAGAACATTGGCATGGCGAAAACGGAATTATGTTCGCTATTGTTACCTGTGTTTTTGGAATTTACTTTTGGCGAAAAGCCATTAAAGAAAAGTTGTAAAAAAAATATTACTTAGCTCATAGACTTGACTTTATGAAATAAAAAGTCGTTCTTCGTTATTAGTGATATATATCACTGAAATGGATTTATGTTCTATAACACTTACCAACAATAAAAAAAAACACTGAAATGAATAGACAACTTTTAATATTAGGAATACTAACAATCTTTTTTTCTTGCTCAGCAACTAAGGAGGCTTCCAAAAACTCAGCTCAAATCCTTCGAGATAATAGTACATTTTTAGTTACAGAAATATCTACAGATAAAACCTATGGCTACTCACCAAAAAACCCAGTTGAAGTTGGAGGAGCTAAAAACTCTGAAGGTCCAAGAAACGAAAGAAGATTTCTTAATGCACTGGCAGGACCAAATGGCGAAAAAATATCATACTATAGAGCTGGGAGTTGTTGCCCTGTTAAAAGTGATAACGATCCTTTTGGATTTGGTAGCGTAATGCTAGACAATTATCGTGTTACTTGGGAAAACGCAAAAGATACCGTTTCAATATACATTAACATGTATGACTCTTCAAAGTTAAAAGCACCAGTTGGGTTTACTATAAAGAAATAAAAAAGATGAAAAAATTAATAAGTATAATTTTAATTGGTATTTACTTTATTAGCTTGAATGACACTTTAGCTCAAAATCAATACACAATGGAATGGAGCCAAGAAAACAATTCTCAAGTCATTCCATACACTTCAGATTGCGCTAATGTCTTCTCGTATGAATGTCAAAAGATTCGATTAGATTCAGATAATAATGTAATTGTGGGCGGAAACTCTTTTGAGAGTGGCAATTCCAATTTTTTGGTAATTAAATATTCTAATAACGGTTCTTTAATTTGGAAACAACTAATTGACATTTCTAATCAAAGTGACGACTATATGACTGGAATCTTTATTGACAACAATAACGATATTATAGTTACTGGTGTTAGCGAAACAAGCGACCAAGAATCAAAAAGTGTTATAATAAAATTAAATGACGATGGAAATATTCTTTGGGAAAGTTTATACTCAAACGAATATGACTGGAGTGTTCCCCAAAATTTAGCTATTGATTCTAACGGAAATATTTTTCTAACAGGATATGTCAACTGGGAGTGGAATTCAACAGAAATGTTTGTCTGCAAATTTGACTCTGCTGGTAATTATATTTGGGACTATGTTCATTCTTCGGATAATTTAAGTAGACATCGAGGTTTAACTACAAAAATCATTGATAACTCAATTATATCTCTTGGTTTTGCATATAGCACCTATCCAGAACCAGGCAACAAACTGCTAATCCTAAAGCACACACTAACAGGAGAATTAATATCTTCTAGCGAAACTTCATATGAAGGAAATTTAATCAGAAGCCATATTGATAATATTGGAAACTCTTATATAGGGATGTTTGGAGATTTTAGACTATTTAAGTACGACCAATTAGGCAACCAAGAGTGGGTATTTGAAGTTACATCTGACCTTCCTGACAATGTAACAGCCGATCAAGTACACGATATTATTTCAGACGAGAATGGCAATATCTATATAACAGGACGGCATTATGGAGAAGGATATGGTACAACAAATTACACTAATGCAGATATACAAGTTAACAAAATCTCACCCCAAGGAGATTTAATTTATAATTACAGATACGAAAATTTAGGCACAAATGCTGCAGATGTAGGTAATAAATTATTTTTAGGAAATAACAACTATATAACAGTTGGAGGACAAAGTCAAGACAATTTAAGTGGTGGTTATAATTATTTAGCGGTTGTTCTTGATGATTTAGGAGAGCCAATTGATACTTTAAGATCTCAAGGACTGGGAGGAGACTCGGTAATTAAATCGGTAACAATGGATGAAAACTTAAATTTGTACGTAACAGGAACCGGAAATGGAGATACACTAACGCAGAAATACTCTTTTTCGAATACAATGAATATAAATGAAGTTCCAGAAACTGAAGCCAAATTAAAGGTTTATCCCAACCCATTTTCAAACGAACTTAAAATTATAACAGAGGATATTCAGGAGTTAAGTGAGTTTATTCTTTTTAACTTAAATGGTGCAATTGTTTACAGAAAATCAATAGAGAATGAGTCTGTTTTAAATTTCGAAGCTATTACAATTCCTAAAGGATTATATTTCTATAAAATAACTTATAAGAATAATTTCCAATTTGGAAAACTAATTAAGGAATAAGAAACTGCTCACAACAACGTTATAATAAATTGCAAGTTAGAAGCTACTTATGAAAATCGCCACTGATTTTCCACCTTTGACTTACTTGGTATTTTTAGTACTTAAGTAAGCAACTAACCTGTAACAAACCATCAAAAAAATCTTCCAAAAAACCCATTGCCTATCTCATAGACTTTGTTTACTTTAGTTCTTATGACAGAAGTAGACATTGAAAAAGAAAATGCAGCCATTGCAAAAGCCTACAAAGAGTTACTCAGAGTAAGCTATCAGACCTTAAGCAAAGACGATAAAAAACTCATTCGTCATGCTTTTGAGGTAGCACTAGATGCGCACAAAGATCAACGTCGCAAATCTGGAGAAGCTTATATTTTTCACCCAATTGCTGTGGCTAAAATTGTGGCACAAGAGATTGGTCTAGACGCTACGTCTATTGCTGCAGCTCTACTTCATGATGTGGTTGAAGACAATCCTAACTACACCATTGATGATATGGAGCGTCTTTTTGGCGAAACCGTTGCTCGTATTGTAGACGGACTTACAAAAATATCTGTTCTTAATAAGGAAATGGACGTATCTCTACAAGCAGAGAACTTTCGTAAAATGCTGCTAACGCTAAACGAAGATGTGCGTGTTATCATCATTAAAATTGCAGACCGTTTGCATAATATGCAAACTATGGACTCTATGCGTGCAGATAAACAAGTAAAGATAGCATCAGAAACCTTATACATTTATGCTCCATTAGCCCATAGAATTGGACTTTACAATATTAAGACCGAACTAGAGGATTTAGGATTAAAATATACCGAACCCGAAGTCTACAATGACATACTAGAGAAAATGCAAGAAAGCAAGGAAGAACAAGATGCTTACATTAAAGCCTTTTCTAAAGTCATTGAAAAATCCTTAAACAAAGAAGGTCTTAATTACGAAATTAAAGGACGACCAAAATCCATTTTTAGCATACGTCGAAAAATGGTAAAACAAGGAGTTTCGTTTGACGAGGTGTACGACAAGTTTGCCGTTAGAATTATCTACAAATCAGATTTTGAAAACGAAAAGTTTCTGGCTTGGAAAATTTATTCTATCGTTACAGACCACTTTACACCAAACCCAATTCGTTTGCGCGATTGGATTTCGTCACCTAAATCTACAGGCTACGAAGCGCTTCATATTACTGTTGTAGGACCAAAAAGCCGTTGGGTAGAAGTACAAATTCGTAGTGAGCGTATGAATGAGATTGCCGAAAAAGGCTATGCAGCACACTACAAATACAAAAATGCCAACGATAAAGAAGATAGTTTAGACCTATGGATCAACAGACTTCAAGAAGCTTTAGAAAACAACGAGGCTAATGCTGTAGATTTTGTTGAACAATTCAAACTAAACCTCTACTCAAAAGAAATCTTTGTTTTTTCTCCAAAAGGAGATTTAAAGTCATTACCAAAAGGAGCTACTCCACTAGACTTTGCATTTAGTATTCATACCGAAGTTGGAATGAAAACTCGTGGTGCAAAAGTCAACGGCAAATTAGTACCTCTTAGTCACGAGCTACAAAGTGGAGACCGTGTAGAAATATTAACCTCAGAAAACGCCAAGCCAAACGCTAACTGGTTAGACTACGCCACAACTGCAAGAGCACGTAGTAAAATTAAATCGGCATTAAATGCACATACCAAAGAAATAGCCGAAGAAGGCAAGGAAATTCTTAGACGTAAGTTAAAGCAACTCAAAATTACACTCAATGAAAAAAGTGTGAATGAGTTGGTCAATTATTTCAAGCTTAAAACATCTTTAGATTTATTTTATCGTGTTGGTATTGGCACTATAGATAACGCTAAACTCAAGGCCTTTGCTTCATCCAGAAGCAACGCCTTTATGAGCTATATAAAAAGCAAAATCCGTAAACCAGATGCGCCAAACAAGGATATAGACAAGGAAGAGATTACTTCCAAGTACGATATGTTGGTTTTTGGTAAGGAAGAAGAGCGTCTCAACTACACACTTGCTAATTGTTGCAACCCAATTCCTGGAGATAAAGTATTTGGATTTGTTACCATAAATGACGGAATAAAGGTTCACAAAAAAAACTGTCCAAATGCAGTAAGTTTGCAGTCTAACTATGCCTACAGAATACAATCTGCTAAATGGATAGATTCTAGTCAACGCGTTTACACTTCTCATATTAAGTTATCTGGAATAGATAATCTTGGGTTAGTAAACGATATAACAAAACTCATTTCCGAAAACCTTCATGTTAACATGAAAAGTATAAGTTTTTCTAGTGACGATGGTATTTTTAACGGCGACATAACGGTTGAAGTAAAAAACCAAGCTATGCTTAAAAATCTCATAGATAAACTTAAAACAATTAATGGCATAGACAAAGTAGTAAGAGTTTGATTTTTACAGATTAATAGTCTTGAAAACTTGTTCATTTCTTTCAACTATAATCCAAAATTAAATCATTCTTATCCTATATTTTTATGTAAATTTGCACCTTAATTATGAATGCAACAACAGAAGAAAGTAATCAGGAAATTGTAAAACGAGTTTTTACACAATTCCTTGAAGATAAAGGCCATAGAAAAACACCTGAACGTTACGCCATACTTCAGGAAATATACGATAGCGAAGAACATTTTGATATCGAGTCTTTATACATTAAAATGAAAAATAAAAACTATCGTGTAAGTAGAGCTACACTTTATAATACCATAGAATTACTTTTAGAGTGCGCATTGGTACGCAAGCATCAATTTGGCCAAAGCCAGGCACACTATGAAAAATCATATTTTGATAAGCAACACGACCACGTCATTCTTACCGACACAGGTGAAGTTATAGAATTCTGTGATCCACGCATTCAATCTATTAAAAAGACCATCGAAGAGGTTTTTAACATTGAAATAACTAATCATTCACTATACTTTTACGGTAACCGTAAAAAAGAAGACTAACTAATTTTTTAAAATGGCAGTAGACTTACTACTTGGATTACAATGGGGAGATGAAGGCAAAGGTAAAATTGTCGATGTATTCACCTCTAAATACGATATTATTGCACGCTTTCAAGGTGGGCCAAACGCTGGTCACACCTTAGTTTTTAATGGCAGAAAGCATGTTTTGCACACTATACCTTCTGGTATTTTTCATGACGACACTGTAAACCTAGTTGGTAATGGTGTAGTTATAGATCCTGTTATTTTTAAAAAGGAATTAGACAAGTTAGATGAGCAAAATGTTGATTATAAAAAATCCCTTTGCATCTCGCGTAAGGCACATATCATTTTACCTACGCATCGCTTATTGGATGCTGCGAGTGAAGCTTCAAAAGGAAAAGCAAAAATAGGTTCTACTCTTAAAGGAATTGGTCCAACATATATGGACAAAACCGGAAGAAATGGTATTAGAGTTGGAGATATTGAATTAGCTGACTGGAAAGAAAAATACAGAGCTTTGGCAGATAAGCACGAAGCTATGATAGACTTTTATAATGTAGACATTCAATACGATTTAAAGGAATTAGAAACTGATTTCTTTGAAGCTATAGAAACTCTAAAAACACTAAAGTTTATTGATTCTGAAGAGTACGTTCACCAAGCACAACAGTCTGGTAAAACTATTTTAGCTGAAGGTGCTCAAGGATCGCTTTTAGATATTGATTTTGGAACGTATCCGTTTGTAACATCATCAAACACAACTGCAGCCGGTGCATGTACAGGTTTAGGTGTTGCGCCAAATCAAATCGGAGATGTCTTTGGTATTTTTAAAGCCTACACAACACGTGTTGGTTCTGGTCCTTTTCCAACGGAATTATTTGATGAAGATGGAGAAACTATGGGACGTGTTGGCCACGAATTTGGAGCAACAACAGGTCGTGCAAGACGTTGTGGATGGTTAGACTTAGTAGCACTTCGCTATGCTTGTCAAGTTAATGGTGTTACTCAATTAATAATGATGAAAGGTGATGTACTGTCTGGTTTTAAAACCTTAAAAGTATGTACAGCCTACAATTATAAAGGTGAAACAATTACACACCTTCCATACAATATTGAAGAAGAAAACGTATCACCAATTTACACAGAAGTAAAAGGATGGTCTGAAGATTTAACTGGTATGACAGAAGCATCTCAATTACCTGAGGCTTTTAATGCTTATGTTGAGTTTTTAGAAAAAGAACTTAATATCCCTATTACAATAGTATCTGTTGGTCCTGATCGTAAACAGACGATTGTTAGAAAAACAGTGTAATTTTTGAATTATAGATTCTGTTAAAAAAACTGTTAACCCATACTAAAGCTAATCTATTAGTGTTATTTTTTAAAAACCATATGGCTTTGAATAGTTTAAAGAATCTAATTTTAATTATTACGCTTTGTATTTCTTCGTTTAGCTTTGCTCAAGACAAGCAAAAAATAGTCGTAGAATACTCAGGTATTACAACATCAAATCCAGATGTAGAAGATGGTGCTTTAATTTTTCTTAGAGATGATTCTCAGCAAGTACATTTTATTCACAAAGGTGTTAATCTTTGGTGTGATAAAGCCGTGTACTATCAAGACCAAGATTATATTGAAGCCTACAGCGGTGGTTCTGGAAAGGTATTAGTTAAGCAAGGCGACTCTATTAATATGGTTGCCAAATATGTAGAATACAGTGGTAAAACCGAGTTAGCATTTGCTCAAGGAGAAGTAGTTTTAACCGAGCCAAATTCGGTATTAACTACAGATAAATTGTATTTTGACAGAATCCGCCAACTAGCCTATTATGACACTAGTGGTAAAGTTGTGAGAGATTCTTCCGGAACCATTACAAGTCAAATAGGTCGTTATTACATGAACAGTAAAAAGTATCAGTTTACTAAAGATGTGGTACTTGTAAATCCTGATTATACTTTAAATACTGAACGCCTAGATTTTTTCCCTGATAATGGACATGCATATTTATTTGGACCTTCTACCATCGTAGGAGAGGAAAGTAAAATCTATACAGAGCGTGGTTTTTATGACACTAATGACAATACAGGCTATTTTCAACGAAATGCAAAAATAGACTACGACAACAGAAGAATTGAAGGCGATAGTATCTATTTTGATCGTGACAGTAGTTTTGCATCAGCAACCAATAATATAAAGGTTACAGATACCATAAACAATAGTATTGTAAAAGGTCACTACGCAGAGGTTTGGCGCGATAAAGATTCTGTTTTTATTACCAAACGTGCTTTAGCTATCACTGTACAAGAAAAAGATTCTGTGTATTTGCATGCAGACACCTTAATGGTTACAGGCAATGAAGATAATCGTATTACTAGAGCTTATTACAATGCCAAACTCTATAAAAGTGATTTGGCTGGTAAGGCAGATTCTATTCATGTAGACCATAAAACTGGATTAACTGAACTCATAAACCTAAGTAGATATAGCTCAACAGATGCTTTTGCAACAGCTCGCAAACCTGTGTTATGGAACATTGGTAACCAAATGACAGGAGATACCATTCATCTAATTTCTAATACCGAAACTGAGAAACTAGACTCTCTAAAAGTATTCAATAACGCATTTTTGGTGAGTAAGGATACTATTAGTGAAGATGGTTATAACCAAATAAAAGGTCAACAATTAATTGGTCTGTTTAGAGATAATGAACTCTATAATGTAGACATCATTAAAAATGCCGAGACTATTAGATACATGCGAAATGAAACCAATGAACTCATAGGAATTCAAAAATCTAAATCTGGTAGTATTAATATTCAAATTGTAGAACAAGCTATTGAAGAAGTAAGATTTATCAATCAGATTGATGGTAATATCTTTCCAGAACCTGATTTCCCTAGAAACGCCAGGAGATTAAGAGGTTTTGACTGGAGAGGTGAAGAACGCCCAGGATCTGTAGAGGATCTATTTAAAGATGATCCGCCTCTAGACTTACCAAAAATATCTGGTTTAGATGATTACGTGCCACCAGAAGATTTCTTTGATGATAGTATTATTGAACGTGTTGAAGAAGCAGGCAAGGACACACCTAATAAACCAAATAAGGCTGCCCGAAATCTTCCTAAAGAAGAAGATAAAGGAGCGACTAATCCTAAAGGAATTAAGCAAAAAGTAGAGTCACCTGCAATGAAAGCAAAAGCAGATTCGATACCAAAAAGCAAACCTGCAAAAGTTTCTGATAAGACTAAAAAACTGAAAGCAAAAGGAGGTCAATAATTGCAAAACGAATTTTTTAAATATCAGGCTCAAACATCTCCTCATCCTTTGGCTATGGAAATAAGCCATGCTAAAGGCTCGTATATTTTTGACAAAAACGGAAAGTCATATTTAGATTTTGTTGCAGGTGTATCAGCATGTTCATTAGGACATTCCCATCCTAAAGTTGTTAACGCTATAAAGGAACAAGCAGACCAATACCTTCATGTAATGGTTTACGGAGAATACATTCAAGAACCTGCTTTAGAGCTTTCTAAACTTATTGCCAGCCATTTACCAGAACCATTAGAGAGTACTTATCTTGTAAATTCTGGTACTGAGGCCATAGAAGGTAGCTTAAAACTTGCTAGACGCTATACAGGTAGAACAGAAATTATTGCAGCAAAAAACTCCTATCACGGCAACACTATGGGTTCGTTGAGCCTTATGGATTATGAAGAACGTAAAGCTCCTTTTTTACCTTTAATACCAGATATTAAGCATATATTTTTTAATTCTGAAACTGACCTAGAACAAATCACTGATACAACAGCTGCTGTAATTTTAGAAACCATACAAGGTGGTGCTGGTTTTATTGAACCAAAGAATAATTACCTTCAGAAGGTTCAAAAACGATGCAATGAGGTTGGTGCTGTTTTTATTTTAGATGAAATTCAACCAGGAATTGGTAGAACAGGCAAACTATTTGGTTTTGAAAACTATAATTGCCAGCCAGACATTGTTGTTACAGGCAAAGGTCTTGGAGGAGGATTACCAATCGGAGCGTTTACTGCATCTAAAGACATGATGCTAAGTCTAAGCGATAATCCAAAATTTGGACATATCACAACCTTTGGAGGCAATCCTGTAATTGCTGCTGCAGCACTTGCTACCTTGAAAGAAATCACAGAATCCAACCTTATTAAAGAAACTCTTGAAAAAGAAAAATTAATAAGAAAACACCTTAATCATAAACATATTAAAGAAATAAGAGGAAAAGGATTAATGCTTGCTGCAATAGTAGAAAATTCAGAAATTGCTAACGAGGTTATACTCAAAGCCCAAGATGAAGGCTTGATTCTATTTTGGCTACTTTTTGAACCTAAAGCCATAAGAATTACACCTCCACTTACTATTTCAAGCAAAGAAATTATTGAAGGATGTAAAATAATCACGTCAATTTTAGATAACATTTAATATTCCCACCTTAACACAAACCTCTGATTTACAAGCAAAAACAAACTTTAACCTAAGTTTAAATCAATGTTAATTAATTTGTTAAAAACAAAAACGCATTTAACAAAGAACATTTGATGATAACTGTAATTTAGAGTAGTGAATCTTAAAACCGCTTATGAATTATAGTCACGAAGACGAAAACTATCCGCTTACAAGATTTGAGTCCATGCTAAAGACAAATGATATTTTGTTTTTCGATTCAAATGAATTTGAGAATATTATTCATCATTATCTTGAAAATGGTAAAATTGCCTTAGCAAAACGCGCCATTAAACTTGGATTAGAACAACACCCAACTTCAATCAACCTAAGATTATTCCAAGTAGAAATATTGGTTATTGAAAATAAATTCTCAGAAGCAGATGAAATTTTAGATATGCTTCATGATATTGAACCTAATAACGAAGAGATTTACATTCAAAAAGCCAATGTACTTTCTAAACAAGATGAGCATGAAAAAGCAATTAACACGCTTTTAATTGCCATAGACATCTCTTCTACTCCAGAAGATGATTCGGATTTATATGCTCTTATAGGTATGGAATATTTATTCTTGGATCAGTTTGAAAATGCTGTGATTTACTTCAAAAAGTGTTTAGAAAGTGACACTTCTGATTACTCAGCATTGCATAACATTGTTTATTGCTATGATTTTTTAGACCAGAATGAAGAAGCTATAAGCTATCTCAATAACTTTTTAGATTCTAATCCTTATTGCGAAGTGGCTTGGCATCAGTTAGGACGTCAGTATTTCACCATTAAGGATTATGCAAAAGCAAATGCAGCTTTTGATTTTGCAATCATCTCAGACGATACTTTTGTAGGCGCTTATATTGAAAAAGGTAAAGTTTTAGAAAAACTAAAGCAATACGAAGAAGCTATAGAAAACTACAAAGTAACTTTAGCCCTTGATGAACCTACATCATTCGCTTTACTTAGAATTGGATATTGTTATGAAAAACTTGGACAAGATGATATGGCAGTACAATTTTTTAATAAAACCATTAAAGATGATGCGTTATTAGACAAAGGATGGATTGCTATTACTAAGTTTTACATGAAACGCTTAGACTACAACAAGGCGTTGAAGTTTATCAGCAATGCCGTAAATATTGATGGTGAAAATGTGTTGTATTGGAAACTTTATGCCACAATTAATAAACGTTTAAACTTCCTTGAAGAAGCAGAAATTGGCTACAAACGAACCTTGGAGCTTGGTAATTACGAACTAGATACGTGGTTGGATCGGTCAGATATTTTAATTGCTTTAGGTGAATATGAAGCTTCTATTTATAATCTTCTGCAAGCTGCTGAGTTCTATCCCGAAAATCCAGAAATTGAATACAGACTTGGTGGCTTATACTTTACAACACATCAAACGCAAGAAGGTCGTTTTCATCTAAAAAATGCATTGAGACTTAATATAGATTATAGTTTTATTGTTTCTGAACTATTTCCTTTGCTTGTTGACAGACCAATGGTTAAAGCCATAATTTCGGAAGCAAAGAAGGCTTCCGACTAAAAAAATCCATACCTTAGCGTTTCTTATATTTAAAGAAATGCAACGACGTTTTTTAGACTATCTTATTATTGCTTTTAAAGGTGTAGCCATGGGAGCTGCCGATGTTGTACCAGGTGTTTCTGGTGGGACTATAGCCTTTATTTCTGGTATTTACGAAGAACTTATTGAAAGTATAGATAAAGTAAATCTAGGTGTTTTTAAAGTATGGAAACAACAAGGTTTTAAAACCGCCTGGAAATCTATCAATGGCTCATTCCTTTTGGCATTATTTTCTGGAATTGCCATTAGTATTTTATCCTTAGCCAAACTTATAAAGTGGCTTTTGCACAACGAACCTATTTTATTATGGTCTTTCTTTTTTGGATTGGTACTAGCAAGTATTCTATACATAGCAAAACAAATAAAAGGATGGTCACCAAAAATAATCATTGCTATTATAGCAACTTCTGCTCTATCCTATTACATAACGTTAGCAGAACCATTTGCCTCACCAGATAGTCCATTTTATTTATTATTCTGTGGATTCATTGCCA
>CEVA01036524.1_pt1 | contig 18387 bp, 10 predicted proteins | sample 361521 | NCBI WGS metagenome assembly CEVA01 (sample SAMEA2622823, study PRJEB7988) | marine metagenome | isolation source: saline water (ENVO:00002010), including
GTCTTCACCTCCAAGCCACTCGAACGAGCCTAGTCCGTCCATCTTGCAGTTGAGTCCTATCTTGCTTGATCTCGGGTCGTTGTGATTAATCGACTTGGAAACTATCCTGGATCTGACAAAAGATCCCTCGCCCAGGTTCCTGCCGCTCTGCGAGCCCTCAATTCTCTTCACGCCTATGTTGACTTGTATCGGCTCGTCGAGTATCTGCGACTTGTGCAGTAGAGCCTCCATGGGGCCGATTCGGACGAAAGCCCCGTACTCTGAGACCTCTGAAACAGCCCCATCTACAACCTCGTTGTTGTCCATTGTGAATACCAATGCCTTGAACCGGACGTTTTGGTAAATTGCACCGTCTCCGTGGATAATCTTGCCCCTCCCAACTGCTTCGTGATCGAAAGTCAAAAGGGTGAAGTTCTCGTTTTCGTCGAATCTGCATTCGAATGCGTCATGAGCGAGCTCGTCGATGTGGTCCTCTAGCCTGCGCCCCCTCCTGATGTACTCGGCAGGGATTCTGATAGTGTCCTCTCTTGTCTCAAGGGTATACATCCTTCTTCCTCCTGTGCGGACCTTCCCGAAGCCGGACGCGGGGGGGGAGTCGCCTCCCGTCCCTCATCGGCCATGCCTCTGGAGGAGAGGTCCGTGCGACCCGGCGACCGACCCCTCCGGTATAAGCACAACGGAATCTATTGTATTGCTGGCGTAATGGGTTGAGGGTCAGACCGTAGGTCTGAACGAGGGTTTGGTGCGAATGTTCAAGTGGACTCGGAATCGCATCTGTGATTCTGATGGTAGCGGCTGCCTTGATGGATGATTCTCGTCGGAAGGCGATTTGCGTCATTTCGATCTTGATGGTACTGACAATGCCGCTAGCAACATTTGCTCCGAATTACGAATCGGAAGGAGTGCAAGGAGAGCTGCAGAATAGGCAGATGGGCACACAGGGGGACTCTACAGAAGTTTGGATCGATGGGGGTCAGCCATGGCCGCAGTTTGGCAGGACGGCATCGAGGATTGCTGATGTCCCCGAACATTCTCCGGGAGGAGGTGCCGGTTTCGAGGATCCGGCAAATGCAAGTTCAATGATGTCGATTGTGGAGCCTTCTCTAAACTGGGTCTACGGTTCTTACTCCATAGGCACTGACTCGCTAGCCACACCAGTTGCTGACTTGGGAGGGTCGGTGGAAGTGGGTTTAGGTGCGGAAGAAAGGTGCGGGAAAAGCTCATTGTTCTCGATTCTGATCCAAACACAGGAAGTTGCGGGATCGGCTCACAGTATGCTAAGGCTGATCGAGGGTGAAGACTCCGAGCTTGCCTGGCAGGTCGACCTTGGGGCGACTGAGAAAGTCAAGGCAGCCCCCGTGGTAGTTGACATAGACGAAGATGGAAGGCCCGAGATCGTGGTGGCGTATGATGCGGGCGGTTCTCTGAATGTTGACGTTTGGTCGCCTAGACTAGCCTGCTCAGTCACAGGGTGGTCCTACTCGGGGCACTCCGAAGAGTTGCTTTGGTCATGGAATGACGAGAGCCTGATGATAAGTAGCGAAGAGGGGCCTTACACCAGTGGAATTTTCGGAGGTCACAAGCCTACAACGCAACCCCTTCTTGCTGATCTAGACCTAGACGGGGATGCAGAGCTAGTTATTGCCGCACTGGACGAGGTTTCGGAGAACCCGGTTGTCCTAGCATTGCCCCTCCAGACGAATGGGACGCCCGAAGAAATGTGGCAGGTTTCTCTGAACAAGGGGAGTCACCCTTCTGACCCTGCATTCGCCCAGATTGACGAGGACACTGGTTACATCATACTCACTACAATCGAAGCGAACAATGGGGCAATGTGGGTCTGGAAGATCGATTCCTCCACTGGAAGCTCTGTCTGGCAAGGTGGTCTGTCACTAAACAACCTAGACGGAGACACTAATGCCCCGCACATTAGACTTCCAGGCCCAGTGATAGCGAACCTGGATTCAGACTCCGATCCAGAATTCATTGTAACTATTCCCAGTGATGCGGATGGTTCCTCTGCGGTAGACGGAGCTGAGTTCAGGGGGCTGGAGATTTCCGATGGATCAGAAATCTGGAATTTTGAGGCTTCAAATGGTTTTGCTGATGCCCCGCCGACGGCCATAGACACAGACGGTGACGGAGATCACGACAGGGTATGCTGGGTAACTTGGTGGCAGACAACCACTGACAGGCAAGGGGCAGCGGGGTGCCATGACGTGGAAGGAACCGTGCCTAACGAGGAATGGTCCCAGGATCTTGAACAGAGCAGCGGGAACCCCAACGACGAGATTGCTGTGTCGCCCCCTACATGGATGGACATAGACTCCGAAGACGAACCAGAGCTTCTGGTTGCGTATGGAAGATCTCTGTGGGCCTTCGAAGGTTCATCGGGTTCACCGGCAGGAGTAAACTCGGAATGGTCAGACGATTTCGAGTTGGATCACAGGACGTGGTCTTCACCATCACTGGCTGACTTGGATGGTGATGCTGCCTTGGACCTGGTGCTTGGGAGTATGGTGGTGTCTATGGCTATGCCAGATGTTAGGGCCCTGACAGATGGTCGTGGCATAGAGTTCAACCCGAGCGCTCCAGATCCCGGGGAGGAAGTGACGGTCACTGCTTACGTTGAAAACTCCGGAACGGCTCAAACGGATGAAGTACTAGACGTGGTTCTCTACGCCAATGGCGAAAAGATCGGGGGTACTGGGATTTCTTCTCTGGAACCGGTGGAACCCAGTGGATCAGGATCTTTCGCCTCCTTCAGTGTTGAATGGAGCGGTGGACTTGGGGACCACGTGTTTGATCTCGTTCTAGATCCCTACCAGAATCTGAGTCAAACGAGGTATGACAACGACGTCCAGACAAGGACCCTCTCAATAGTCCCAACGTACAACGCCTCATTCGAAATCCCAACGGATCCGGTTAGGGTGGATCCTGGGGAAAGCGAGTTGGCTTTATTCGGCATCAGGTCTACTGGAAGGCTTGCCGGATCATGGACTCTGCTCGTCGATGACTCGGCCCTTCCGGATGGCTGGTCTTGGGGGGACCAGACCCCCGGAGGGATTAACGGAGTAGAGATAGGTGTGGGGGATTTGTGGTCCCCCGTGCTCAGAATCTTTGCACCACAAGGTGCATTGGGCTCTGATTCGGGTTACCTCGGTCTGACCGTCTCCCATGACGATAGTGAAGCGGAGGTTTCGGCAAACCTACCGATTGAGGCTAACAGGACCAGAGGCCTTTCCGTTAGGGGCCCTGATGGAACGTCGCAGAGCACCGGGTACGGACTTGTTTCAGAAGAAGCAATGGCTTGGCTACTAATCGAGAATGTAGGAAATGCCGCAGAGGAGCAGATCGCAATTTCCTGGGACAGCACAGAATGGGGTTCGGACCTGAGGATATTCGACTCCGAGGGAAGTGAAATCAGCGCTCTTTCTCTTGGACCAGGGGAGCAGAAGGAAGTCACTGCTAGACTGGTGGTCCCAACTGCGACCGAACTCGGGGAAACCGTGAGCACCCCTATGAGTATGTGCGTAGGGTTTGGAGAGGAGCAAGAGTGCAGCGAGGTAAGCCTATACTTCGTAGCATCCGGAGCCGTAGTTCAACCCAGTCATCAGAGATCTGTTCCTGTTCAGGGACTCTCCTGGGAAGTCCAAGCTGACCTACCGGAGGGTTCGACGAGCCTGAATTGGTCCCTGACGGAAGCCGGAATGATGATTCAAGGGTGGTCATGGGAAGGAAGCGGGCAGGTTACAGTATCGGGGGATGTAGTTTCAATATCGGGAAGTCAAGGATCTAGAGTGAGCGGATCACTGGATCTAGATCTCCCAATGGACGCCCGTCCTGCCTTCCACTTATTCGAGGAACAGGGGGGAATTGGTGCCCTTTATCCTCTCTCACTTTCTATTGAAGTTATGCAGATACACAGATCTGGTTTGGAAGTGAACTCACCCACGACCCAGCCTTACGTAGTCGACGTGGAAGAGGATAGCCTAGTAGTCCTGAGGCTTGAGAACCCGGGTAATGGGGACGACACCTACTCCCTCTCTTACGAGTTAATACTCGACGAGAACATCACATCCGACCCCGGAATGGTTGTTTCTTTCTCCAGCAACCCCGTCCAACTGGGTGCTGGAAGCCTTCGCACGATTCCACTCAGCGTGACCCTACCAGACAGCACCCCTGCAAGAGTCCCCATAACTGTGAGATTCACCATGACATCGGATGGTAACGGGAGCGTTTCTGACTCCGAAGACGTGGTTTTCGAAGTCAGGCAGGATCACAGGTGGGAAATTGACGCATCATTCAATGGCGTTTCGATAAACGGCTCCACTTACCTACTTTCTCCGGGAGGTTCGATCGAGTTTGCCATCAACGCAACAAACACTGGCAACCTAATTGACGACCTATCCCTAGAAGTCCAGACTCAAACCACGCTAGAGGGTGCCGATGCCTCGCAGGGATGGCATGCCAACGGAAGCTCGGCAGAGGATGTTAGTGTCAACGGGACAGTATCTCTCTCAATCTCGGCCTCTATCCCGGGGGATTCATGGAACGGATCCACGATGGGGGTGCACGTAACTGCCCTAGCAAGAGGCACCCCTGTCCTGACTTTCTCTTTCAATATCGAAGTGACACACGTACCTGGTTGGGCGGTCTCGTCTTCAATGGCCGATCTTGAGATTGACCCGGGAGGATCCACTGTGGAGCTTGAGATATTGCAGAATGGTAATTCCCCGACCACCCCGTACGTGTCCGTCTACGTTACAGGTCAGACTGGATGGGCGATAGGGGAGTTGCAAGAGCTAGGGATTATTCAACCTGGCCTGTCGGCACCACTGTCCCTGAACATCACACCTCCAGACTCCGCTACGCATGGTAGGACTGTGGAGCTGCACGTCAGGGTGAGGGAAGGGGACTCTACGGGATTGATGGAAATTACCCTGCCCCTCAGAGTCTCCATCGTTCAGGACTTCACGATGGAAGGGGCGGGGCCATGGGTCCTATCCATGCACGGCGGACACCCACAAGTTAAGATCACTAACACAGGCAATGCTCCTGCAAACATCCACCTAGAGGTCCTCAGCCTCCCCGTAGGGTGGGAGGTCAGCGGCCATTCTGATATCGTGCTGGGAGTCGGTGAGGAGAAGGGGGCCCCAATAGAAGTGATACCAAGCAGCGACTGGACGGGTGACGAGAAGACCATCAGGATCCAAGCAGAGGACGCGGCTGGAAACATGCAAGAGGTAATTCTGAACACAGTGAAGTCGGATCACTCATGGGGCACATCCCCCTACATCTTCTCCCAAAGAGGGGACGACGCGATAATCAAGGTTCATGGCACCGACTCAGGATCCGCAGTTCTGGATTCGGCATCTGGTTTGCAGCTTGTTTGGAACAGCATGGGCTGGCTCCTCCCCTCAACCGCCAGCACCGAGGGAGAAGTTACCGTTGATGGGACGACTACCCTCACCTATATCTTGTCAGCATCGGATTCCACCACGAGAGTGGTAATTTGCTCAATAGGCGGGAGCCTTTTGGATATCCTCCCCACTTGCTCGATAGGGGACGGTAGCTCGGAATTCTCATTCCAAGCCCTACTAATCGGAGACAATGGGGTGGTGCTGGACTCTGAATTCGGAACCATCGGAGAAAACTCCTCCGCATCTTTCGTTAACCTCAGTGCTTCAGAATGGGATCCTGAGCCTGGGGTGAGGAGCATGAGCATCAGAGTCCTTGACGAAAAGGGCAGGCTAATCGGAGAATCCGAAAGATCCTTCGAGATACGTAGGAGCGACTGGAACGTCGGGATTGGTTCCCTTGAACTAGTCGGCCAAGGAGAGGCTCAGCAAATCAACGTCCCGACCAAGAGGCTGAACGAGAACCTACTTGGAGAAGCAGACTGCATAATCACCCTGAGTGCTGGAAACCACTACTCTGAGCACATGGTGGATATGACTCAAGCATTCGTTCCAGCCCCCAAGTTCGACAGGCCCGACGTAGACGACGGGACAGAACTGGTGGTCACAATAGGATGCTCGTTTCCTTGGGACATAGATTCCGACCCCAGCGACGACGAGGCCTCGTTGGTGCTTAGCGACGGGACCACGATAGAAGACAGCATCGACGAGCTTGGGACAGGCATATTGGCCGCGATACTAGTAGTCGGCCTTTACTTGGGGCTCGCGTGGATAGTCAGCAACCAAAGAGAGAGGGAGAGGATGATGGCCATCGCCCAGGCCGCGATAGACAAGAAGATGGCCCAGAAGGAGGAACGAGGGGGCGCCCAGACCCAGAAAGACCTCGAAGAGGACCCAGCAGCGGAAGAACAGGTGGATGAGGAAGTGGAACTGATGGAAGGTAGCAAAGAGGGTGGCGAAGAAGTAGAGGACGAATTCGAGAAGAGGCTCAGAAGGCTTCTTGACAGGTAGTGTGGAGAATGCCCCATGGGGAGCTACATACCGCCTCCAGCATTCCACACTTTCGACCCAATCAGGCTTAGCCCGGACGATGTTTTTGGTGCGATTTCGAAATCAATGAGGGGTGAACACGAAGATCTGCTTGTGTCGATCTCTGACCTTAGGGGAGTTAGCCTGGAAGAAGGTAGTGCCCCCCCGGTGGATCAAGCCACCCTGCTATTCATCTCTGTCTTGGACTGGCAGAAGGACGGGAGCTCGCCCAGACCCCTAGACAGCGGACACTCGATGGAGAGGCTTGGCAGGTTCCCGTCGAATGACGGCAATGCTATCGAATACCTCCTGGAGTACTGCGGTGAAGACGAGAGTGGAGGCCACCTCCACTTACTTCTATCCAAGCTTGGCCGAGGGCTGTCTGAGGGGTCACTGGGGGAATCTGGATTCAGCAAAGGATCTGGTGGCATTGAGCTTCTCGGTTGGCTAGATGCTACAGAGGTAAGCGATCTTAGAAAGGAGATCGAGAAGGGTGGCTGGTCAGTAATGTCCAGAGAGCCGCTCGACGGAGGTGTCCAAGACGCATTCAGGCACCTCCTAGTATTCCTAAGGGCGGCAGGAAGAAGCAAGAGCGGGCTCCTTATGAGAAGGCACACCTAGGGCATTACTCTCCTGCTTCTGAGCTCTTCGTAAATCGGTTTTGCCTCTTCTAGAACCGCCGATAAAGCTGGGCCCAGCTCCCCAACCCTCGGACGATTTGGCAGGAATCCAGAGCTCCCCCATACTGAACTGTACCAGTTCTTCGCCCAAATGCCATCGCAATCCCTGGGGCCAGGATCCCAAGAGAGCATTTCTTCGGAGAAGGGCACCCCTATGGAATCGCATAGAGAGGAAAGAGTGGAAAGAGGATCATCAAGAACGTCCCTAGAGTCAATGATTGGCGGATCAGCTCCTGTTTGGCTACGAACGTGGTCTAGAATACTGATCTGCTGGGGAAGACCCGTTGCACGCAGATCCAGTACATCAGTAATCTTGGACAGGGACAGGAGAACCTCACGAGGGTCACGAATCAAGAAGCAGTTTGTCAGCCCTTCTATCCAAGAAAGATCGGATCCGTCAGGGATGTGGTGGCACATATGCTTCTGATACCACAACGGCTTGTCTCCCGGGACGGGCCCAGTCAGGTAAGAGATTACCGCATCCGCATCAGTCTCGTTGTTCTCGATCACTTCTTGTGCATCGGGGTGTGGAGTCCCAGAGTTGAGGAGGAAATTGGCATAAAGGGGTTCATCGGTTGCATGACAGTCATCCCTGTTGTCGAATGAATACATCATGGCAGTAGATATGTTGCGTGGGCCAGACCACATCGCGATCCTTATCTCAGACACTGCATTCCTCCTTCAGGAGACCCATGTAAAGGCCCTGGAGACGCTCGCACATTGGGCCCCTCTTACCTCCGCTGATAGCATGGCCGTCGAAGGAAACTACTGGCGTTAGCCCAGCGAAGGTGCCTGTAACGAACGCCTCGTCCGCTTGGAGGACGTCGTCAAATGAGAAATTGCGCTCAAAACATGTTATTCCATTTGCCCTACATAGCTCGATGACCTTCCTCCTGGTAATCCCATCCAGACAAAACTCTCCTGTTGAAGTCAAAACATGGCCTTCTTTTACCATAAAGAAGTGAGTTGAATTGCAAGTCGAAACAAAGCCATTGGGGTCCAGCATCAGGCCCTCCTCCCCCCCCCTCTCGGAGGCCTCGATGCAGGCTGCAATGCAGTTGTGCTTGGAGAGGCTGTTTATAGTGGGATTCTGGACCTCTGGACCACCTCTCCTGACACTAACTGAAACCAGACTAATTCCCTCTATCGCCCTCCTCATATTCGCCTTCTTGTACTCAGGAATAATTACCATGGTTGGAGGGGATGAGATCACCCATGGGGCCTGGTATGGAGTCGGTTTTACCCCTCGAGTAATAATGAGTCTCAAGTGTACGTGGTCATGCATCTCGTTAGCAAGAATAACTCGTTCTATCTCCTCCCTAATCTCCCCCCTAGTCCTGCAAGGATCCATCGAGATCTCCGCTGCTCCATGGAAAAGCCTGTCCAGATGATCCTCGATGAAGACCAAGCTCCCCTCATGTAGTCGGAAAGACTCCCAAACCCCATCACCTAATAGAAATCCCGCGTCGAAGACCGAGACCTTTGCCTCGTTTCTAGGGAGCAGTTTCCCATTCACCGAAATGAGTACGTTTTCGTTTCTTTGATCATCCTCGTACTCGTGCGTACCCATCAGAGAGCCTCTCCGGTCAGGCGCTGGAACATACTAGCGTATAGTTCAGCCGTACTGGAGATTATGTCCCCTGGGAGGGCAGGAATAGGGGGCTCTGAAGAGCCGGTCTTTCGAGCTTCGTAGAGCTCGGAGTGATGGCCCGTGTCGATGTAGTGCTGCCTGACGGCCTCCTTGGAAAGTTGGACAATCTCGCCTTTCTCATAGGCCTCGGAGTCCCACCACCGGTCCTCGTCGAGTGTTCCAAAGGAGTCTATCAGGACAGGCTCCCTACCGGGACCAAGTGCGAACTCCTTCTTACCATCCACGTGGATGAGTCCCCTCTTGGAGGTCTCCCTGTCAATTATAGAGTCCACGTCGAGTACTATCGACAGTATAGAATCCAACTCTTCCGGTTCCAAGTTTGATATCTCAAGGGCCTCCTCCCTCCCCAGGTTCCTATCGAACTTCTCGAACTTAGTAGAAACCTCTAGAAACGGCTCTGGGAGCCTGACTCCCTCTGACAACTCCTCATTGGAGTCAAATCCAAAATCCACAGGGGACACCTCGCCCCTCTGGTACCTCCTCCATGCAGTTCCTGCCAGATAGTGCCTGCATATCACCTCAAGTGGGACGAAGAAGTTCTCGGCATCCTTCGGAATCGCCCCGGGCTCCCTGATTACATCGAACCTACGTGCTAGGACCCTGTCCGGGGCATTCATCTCGATCACATGTGTCTTGCAGATGCCCTCTTTCTCCACCAGTCCGAACCAGTGACAAGATGCCCTGTTCAGAGACTCCCCCTTCCTAGGAATTAGGCTTGGAATTATCTGGTCGAATACCGAAATCTGATCAGTATACCTGAACTCGATTACTTCAGAGTCGTCCGTACTCCATACCTGCTTGACCTTACCGCTGTATAGTAACTCTCCCATGACACTCATCGGGCGAAGTTCCACCATCAATATTCCCAATCAGAGACCTGTGTTGCCCGACAGCACAAGTCGGCTAGACTATATCCCCATGGCCCAGCGAGATAATGGGCAACATGACGGCTGAGGGCAATCATGGTTGGGCTCGAGGGGCCTCTAGAAGCATAGGATTGGTGAGCACAGCAGTTCTCCTAATCCTGATTCTCTCAATTGGTGAGACTAGTGCCCAAGAGGTTAGGAGCGGGTGGGAGGAGGTAGAGAGCGGGACGCAAGCGGACCTACTAACTGCCGAAGTCCACGATGGGGAGATATGGGCTTTCGGAACTTCTGGAATCATTGTCAGGAGCAATGATAGCGGTGTTTCGTGGTCTGAATCAGTCTCGACAACTAATCATGATTTGGCAGCTTCGGATTCAAATTTCGGAGCAATGGTGATTGCGGGGGATGACGGGACTGTCCTCCTTCTGAACGAAGGGGTTTGGACGGATCTTTCTACAGACATAGGGGACATCGTGGACATCTCGCTAACTGGGAATGGAAGCTTCATTGCGATTTCGGGAAATGCAATCTGGAGGTACGATTCTTCGTGGGAAAAAGTTTGGGAGAATACAGAGGGTGAGCTTCACAGCGTTTCCTTCCTAGACTCGGAAAATGGTTTGGCTTCGGGGGAAGGGGGGACTATACTAGCTTCATCTGACGGAGGGCAGACTTGGGACTACAGAGATGTTCCTTCCGAGGTCTCATCCAAATCGATTTTGGATATCGAGTACTACAGTTCCATCAGGGCATATGCCATCTCAGAAGAGGGGCACATTCTCAAGTCATCAAGATCGGGGAGCACAACAGTAGGGTATGTCTGGGAACTAGTGGAGATTGAGAGGGAGTACCCTCCCGGGGCAGTCAATCAGAGTGATTTCGAGCCTGGTGGAAATAATCTAGATTATGATGTAACTTCAATTGAGCTACTTGGTCAGTTCAAGATGATGCTGAGTGGCCCGGATGGGTATCTAGCTCTGAGCCTAGATGGCGGGAACATTGTTTCCCAGCAGATGATTCCGGTGTCCAATGAAACGAGTTTCAACGCATTCGCCATGGAGGATGGTTTCAGAGGAGTGGTGGTCGGAGACGAGGGAGTCATCCTAAGGACAGAGAACGCGGGTTCGGAAGAGTTCGTTGGATTCGAAGTTATTGACTTCGGTGACTTTGGCCAGTTCGTCGATTATTCCAAGGAGAGGCTTATCGACGGCTTGGTTGCTACAGCGAAGATTGTCCTATTTGGAATTATGATGGGATTCACCCTTGGGATCGTCCTGTCGATGCTGAAGACATCTCCGACCACTTTGAAGAACGTGGTGCAGACAAATAGATTCCAATTCCTGACTCTAGCAATAATGCCGGTTTGGGCCATTCTGGCAATTCCGGGGTTATTGATTGGATCTTATCGAAACCCGGTAGATAACGCCCTTGGTTCATTAAAGGGGCGTGCTGCTCAAGTTGCTGCAACAGAGCCTCTGAATGTCATTGCCATCAGGGTAATCGGAATAATTCTTGTTGGTTCGGGTATTTTCCAAATCTTGGAAAACTTGGATGAGATAGCCGCGCTTAACCTAGATGGGTGGGAGCATATTTACTCACCCATTGGAGCTCCCAGTTCGGTTGCACTAATTCTTCTTGGGGTTGGAGTCACTGTCCTTGGGGCGATTTTCATCTCATGCAACGGGGACTTCTCGATAAAGCACCTGAGCATCGGGTCATCGAAGCTGAAATTGAACCCGTGGGGGCTGAGGCCACTGAACACGGTTGCTACCGTTTACACCGATATTTTCCGGAACACGCCTCTGCTAGTACAGTTCATGTTTATCCACTTCGGATTCGAACTTGGGAGAAGGTTGCAGGATCCCGGACTTCTACTCTTCAGTTTCGAGAGCCTTGAGCACAATGCAAACTTCCTGACAAACATCATAGTTGTCTACGAGACCAATCCTGACTCTCTGGCCTATGGCCGCCCAATAGGCGGCATCCTCGAGGACAGGGCTTACATAAGCGCAATCTTCGCTCTCGGACTGAACTCTGGTGCCTACCAGTGCGAGACCATCAGAGGTGCCATAGCCGCAATCCCATCTGGACAGATGGAGGCAGGGAGGAGCATCGGCCTGAACTACTTGCAGTCAATGAGATTGGTCATCATGCCCCAGGCAGTAAGGATTTGTATACCCCCTCTGGGGAATGAGATGGTCAACCTAGTCCTCAACTCTTCATTGGCCATGATTATCGGATATGCCGAGATCACAAGGCAGGGGAAGCTTATCGTAGCAACGACATTCCAGGTCTTCTGGACTTGGGGCATGGTCCTGATATCATACTTCCTGATCACTTGGACTCTTGCGCTATTCCTCAGATACCTGGAAGAGAGGACGAGGATTCCTGGGCTTGGGATTTCAGGGGGTGCTTGAATGGTGGAAACAATACTGAGCGTCGAGGACCTCGAGAAGACCTACGTAGGTGGCGTCCATGCAGTAAGAGGCATCTCGTTCGAAGTCACTGAGGGAGAGTCATTGGCGATCATTGGATCTTCTGGGAGTGGGAAGTCAACGGTCCTGAGGTGCATCAATCGCCTGATTGAGCCGACAAAGGGAATTGTCAGGCTGAAAGGGGAGCAGATCAACACCCCGGCGGCAGACATCAATGACGTGAGGTCCAGGATTGGCATGGTCTTCCAGTCGTTCGAGCTATTCTCCCACTTGAGGGTCATCGATAATGTGACTTTGGGGCTTATTCACGTCAGGAAGATGGGCAAGGATGAGGCTGAATCACAGGCAAGGAGTGTACTTGAGAGGGTAGACATGCTGGACAGGGTGGATGCGTACCCCGGAAATCTCTCAGGCGGCCAGAAACAGAGGGTGGCCATAGCAAGGGCCCTAGCAATGAAGCCGGAGGTCATGCTATTCGACGAGCCCACCAGCGCATTGGACCCCGAGCTCATTGGCTCTGTGCTGGAGACCATTCGCGGGCTGGCAGTGGAGGGGATGACGATGGTAGTGGTAACTCACGAGATCGGTTTCGCAAGGGACGTGGCTGACCGGGTCATGTACATGGACGAGGGTTTGGTAGCCGAAGAGGGGGAGTCATCGATAATCGACGAACCGAAGACGGCTAGGATGAGGGAGTTCCTGTCTAGCATAAACGAATGACTAGCAGCTTGATACTGAGGCCCAGATGTCGTTAGAGTTACTGGTGCTGTAGTCATAGAAGGAGGTGTGAGACATAGGTTCTGACCCCTCCTGTGTAACTGTTATGGTGAATGAGTAGCAACCATAGTCCCCAGCGGATTCAAACTCTTCCTTGGTGATGTACTTCCCATAACTGGCGTCATCTACGGAGCCGTCGAGGCCGAAGTTGGAACCGAAGTCGCCCCATTTCCCGAACCCGGTCCCAAACACACCATTGTTCGAATCCCAAGTCGCATCGGAATTTACGACGGTTACTGTGGGATATGAAATAGCGACGTCGTTGCCCTCCATCAGAACTGCTTCTGCAGTGAAGTCGGCGAAGGGCATACCACTCGGCTTGTCAGTGCCCACCTCTAGCCCGGCCCATCCCGTCAGAACAACTCCAACTAGGCAATTCTCCGCGTCTCCGCTGCATCTATCAGAGTCTCGCTTTACCACTCCAGAAGTTGATCCTTCCACTCCCGTGATTGTCCTACTAAGTGTGTTGGAGTCTAGGTCCCTGGACATCTCGCTCCCATCGACAGTTACCGAAAGGGTGTAGGGTGAGTTGGGTAACGCGTTAGAAGAGTAGAATTCGGATACCTGTATAACGAACGACCCATAGTCCCCCCTTCCGTCACTCTTGTCTATTGACACGGTTACAGAAGAAGACCAGACCTCCTGCCCGGATTGGAGTACCGAAACGGATGCCTCGACGTCCTTGCTGGAAATAGTGTTCTGCCTCAGCTTGACTGTGATCTCCTCCCCATCATCGCTGAACTCGACCTCCCCGACGGATAGGTTCCCTTCGAGTATCATTCCCATTACCAATGGAAAAAGGAGCATTACAGAGTATATCCCTACCACCACTCCTGCTATTGCCGCATTCACTTTGGGGCCATTAAATGAAATAGAGACGGCACCCAATCTCCAGCAAACAAGTCCGAATGTGACAATGATTACAGATGGCATCAGGAACGGTATGAAGTCTAGGTAGACCTCGAACCACCTAAATAGTGCCAAGGGAACCATTCCGAATAGAATTACATCTCTTGCTCCAGCCATCACCCCCACATTTCCAGAGGGCGTTTCTACGACATCCGCGACAACTGCAGAGGGTGCTGGTTGGTCGGATGCCTTCTCAAGTAATCCGCCGTTGCTCATACTGACACCTTTCTGCAATTACGTCAAGTATAGTAGTTATCAATCCGTTGCCTTCGGGCTCGGGAAACAAGTTAGAACAGACGATTTTCCAGTGGGGTGACATTCCCGTCTTCGTCCACTAGTGGATCTTCGTTAGCCCTTCGCCCAACCGCTGCACCTGCCAGAGCTGCCATCATTGTGGTTCCTACCATCTCAAATCCTGGAAGATAAACCCCCCTGATGTATATGGTCATGACTTGGATTTGGTAGTTCGGCACGCCTTCGGTCCTTACGGAGTACTCTGATGTAGCCTTGAACTGCAGATTGTAGTACTGATCCGTCCAACCCTGGTTCTTAGGAGTCCGCATTTGGACCCTGAACAACTCCGGGGGAGCCAAAGAGTCGATCTCTTGGGAAATCAGGGGGAGGCTGAGTTGGAAGCCCTCGTCGTTCAACTCGTCGTAGTTCTGAACCTCAACGTTGAACTTGTCCCTAGCGTTTCCATCGTTGTAAACCTGGAAGACAAGAGTATAGTCCACTTTAGGCCTGAGTTGTATGAACGCCTCATCCGAACCTACCCTGAGCCTGCTGAACTGCTTGAACACCGTCAGTACCTTTGCTTCAGTGGGAGTTGTTGCGCCTGTTACAGGTGCACCCCCCCACTGAGTGACAGTGGCGGTAATCGTCACAACTTGCTGGCCTTCAGGCATCCTGAGGTCCGCTCTAACTGCTACTTGGAATGATGTGTCCCCAGGAGGAACGGTGGCAGAACCTGGGCCTGCTACTGCAACTACTCCAGATTGATAGGTTAATTCGACTTTTTCGGAAGCGCCGGTGGGATTCGATAGTGTGCAATAGATTATCGTTGTACGTGTTGCACCGGGATAGACCTCTATCGGTTGAGGCTGGTCACAGGTCAATGAAACGTCGGGAGAGGTCTGTGCTTGGACGGCTGCTACGCCAGAGCAAAGGCTCAGAAAGTAGACTGCCATAATCATTACAGGTACTCTAATCGATGCACTCATCAGAAAATCCTCTCCAAAGACCGTATTTGAGGCTTCGCCCGAGCCGGACGCCTAATGAGTCAATATTGCAGGCACAGATGGTGGTGGACCCGACCGGATTTGAACCGATGACCACTCGGTTATGAGCCGAGCGCTCTAACCAACTGAGCTACGGGTCCCACTTGGTCGCCAATGATAGCAAAAATGAACCTTGTCTAGGGATTGAGGAACTTGGGCGATATATTTTCATTTGGTGTATTCCCTATAACCTAGTGTAATGCTTTATGCTTGGTACCCTTCCGAGGAGCGAGTGACATGATGGATGACAAGGGAATGAGGGCCATAGGAATCGGGGCACTGCTCCTACTAGTGAACGTTCTAGCAGTAGTGCCTACTGTGGACGGGATCATAGAAGGGGTCGTGCAGGACAGCGTGAACGGTTCGATGGATGAGGAAAGCGACTTTGACGCAAACTGGACTACTTCGAAAGGCGAGAGGGTTTACTTTGCATACTCGATAACTGACGAGGAAACTCTCGCCTCGGAGGACCCATCGCAGGCTTTCGAGTACATGGGCCCGTTCATCTACGAGGTAACCACTCAGAGGGAGATTCTGAACTTCGATTCCGAGGCAGGAGAGATAACATACTCTGAATACGAGAGCTTCGAATGGTGCGAGACATGCACGTGGAACGGGACACTGGATGGAGTCGAAGGAGCACATGCCTCCGTTTCCGGAGACACGGAAGTCACTCAGGTCAATATCCTCTGGAACACGCAGCGCATGGCTGGAATTTCCACGGGAATCTCATATGGAGAGACGTTCGCAAAGGCCGGTTTCGCAAACGAAGTAATCCGCTTCGAACTACAGCACAAGGCCCCTAGTATTTGGGCCTCGAACGACATTGGAGAACTGGTGGAAAGCTCCACCAACGTAAGTGACGTACTAGATGACTGGTTCAGTGGAATAGGCGCATCTGCCCCCGATTGGGTTAGTGACTCGGATTACGTAGGGGTCCCGGATTCAGTATTGGTTGACGCAGTTGACTCCTCTACCGGTACTTGCATTGCTCTCTCCTGCGAAATAGGCCCAATAGTATTCGTCGGAATGGGAGCTCCTAGTGCGGCAGTGACCCCTGCAAGGGCTGCTCTATACGGGTATTCTGGGACTGACATGATGGCTACTATCGACGCTGCGGTCTATGCTGGCGCTGCAACGACTTTTGCAGCTAATGGTGGCGGAGTGGACTTCGACAATATCACTGACTTCAGGGAGAGGTTGAGGGAGGTAACTGGTTCGATGCTTTGCCCATCAAACAATAACTGCGATGCTTCGGTAAATATCCCAAATCCAGAGGCTCTAGAGTACACACTATTCGGGATAAACGAGGATACGGGGTTGGCTGCCGGAATACTAGCGAGTTCTGATCTGGATGGGATCCCAATACATGGCACAGCTCTCTTGCTCCTGGGAGCATCATCAAACGCGGCAGAAGCGATCATAGAGTACAACATTGGTTTCGAGTTCCTAGGGGTTGTTGACTACGTTGGCAGAATAATGTCCCAAGGACACTTGTCAACACTAATCGGGGCAACTGAGCAAATCCCGAACATCATGTTCGACGGTACCAATACAGGATCAATCAACGCTGATACTTGGTGGCAGACCTCGTTCGGCGGCCAGGAACCAATATCCGGGGGATACCTAACAATCGGGCTTAACAGGGGCGATTTCGAGGGTACTGTGGACATCTCCGTTGAAAAGGCAAATGAGATCCTGTACGACTCCGACTACGCCCTGACAGGGGACTTCGCTAGAGTCTTCATGTATGGGGAGTTCTCAGGATCAAGCCTTCCATTGGGGGAGAGTGGGTACGAGGCAGGAGGAACGGTCTCCCCCTGGGACGATGCTTACGTGGCAAGCCTCTATGGGATCTCGGAGAGCGATGCGTCCGCTCTGAGGAGCTGGGTAAAGGACTTCATGTTCGGGCAGGTTGTGGGTGCCCTGCTTACATTCCAGTACGGATCCACGGCATACACCACTCAACCCGTTAGCAACTGGCTCTATGGGTGGAGTGACCCGGTCCTTGTCGGCCTATATGGGGAGGAGAACAGTTGGGTCAGCCTAGAGACCAACGAAACATACTACGGATCCGATGGTTTGACCACAGGAGACTACTCGGTATACAAAATGAGCACGAAGGGGGACAGTATTGGTCAAGCGCTTCTTGAGGGTTACATAAACTCTGATGGAAACGGTCTTTGCGACTACAGTATCGACTCAGACGGGGACTGGTCGAAGGACGTGGAATGCGATGAAAACGAAACATATGCAATGACCACATCGTTGCCATGGAGGTCCGAGTATAGTGAGACTTTCACATACGGGCTATTGAGTGACAACGTTGGGAACACAAATACCGAGACTGCGGGCACTATTGGTGGCAAGTCATCGCCATTGGTAAACGACCCGAGCTCTCCGTTCAGACTGAACGTAGTTGGGTACGCAATAGGGGAATCCACAGTAGTTGGGGACGTGACTTACAAGGGCATTCCGATGGTCGAGCATAGTCTAGTTCTCGACCCAAGTGAGCATCAGATTCAAGCTAAACTGATTGGATCAAAGACTTTCGTGGACGTCCTTCCAGGTGCCCTTCCAGTGTACTTCTCTGTAAACTCGACTTTCAGAGTAGACAAAGTTGCTGGAGCAGTAATGTATGGTGACGTTACAGCGGCCTTCCACCTCGATCTTAGAGGCCCGGGTAGCACAGGCCCAGACTTCAGCGAGGGGTCTATAGACACCCATCCTGTTTTCGAAATCAAGAACTTCGGAGGAATAGACGATGATGGTGCCGCAGCGTACAGGGCTAGCGTTTCTGACAACATGGGGCCTATGGGTTGGGCAAACTTCGGCGGAGATGCGGGGATGCCGCTATCAGCAATACATGTAGTGATAGGGCTGATCTATCTGCTTTCCGTAGGAATGATTGGTTACGGGGCACGTGAGAAGATCCAGGTCGAATAGGGATAATGATTGCAGAAGCATTGAATCCCCCCTTCCGTAGGGAAGGTCGTGCCCCGATCTAGGCTCAAGCACGTAGACAGGGTAAGGGCAATAGCAGTCCTGTGCATGGTAGAAGTCCATACTGCCGCTATCATCCCCCCGGAGGGAATTACTGTTGGCCACCCCTCCGCCTTCGTGGCCGCTGCCTTCGGAGGGATGGCTGCGCCGATGTTCGTTACTATCTCGGGATGGGGCATGTACGGGAGTGCAAAGAGGAGGACGTCAGAGGGTCACAATTACTCTGACTGGGTTGGCTGGATTGTTCCCCGGGTCGTACTTCTGATCCTCTGCCAACTATTAGTCAACATCCTACTGAACGTAGATAGAGGCGGGAGATTCGAATGGCAGACCCCCGGGGTTC
>CEVA01243434.1_pt1 | contig 18372 bp, 21 predicted proteins | sample 361521 | NCBI WGS metagenome assembly CEVA01 (sample SAMEA2622823, study PRJEB7988) | marine metagenome | isolation source: saline water (ENVO:00002010), including
GGGTTATGAGCCCGACGAGCTACCAGACTGCTCCATCCCGCGTCCACATTGTTGGGTCTAGGGAAGCCCCTTCGCCAACGAGAGCGCCATAATATAGCAACAAAATTTAAATGCAAGTTTAATTACACCGAAACCATATCAGCTGCTGGTTTTTCCACCATTGAAGACTAATTATGATGAGAGCGCTGATGAGGGCTAATCATTTTTTGCCACTCCCAATCGGGGTGCCCCATCACAATAAAGTCGGGATTTTCTGTTGATTCACGCTGGTTATAAGTGAGTGGATTAAATTCCGCATCGGTAATACACCCGCCCGCTTCTTCGACAATCACCTGCGAAGCGCCGGTGTCCCATTCACCGGTTGGACCAATACGCATAAAGCAATCGGCTTTCCCCTCAGCGATAATACAGGCCTTAAGTGAGCATGACCCTAACGGCACGGTGTCGAAGGTGGCATTTAAGTACTGACTAACGGCCTCTAGTTTTTGCCTGCGGCTAACCGCTAAAGTAAGGTTCGCCGGTTGGGCGACACTGATGCGCTCAACCCCTTGGGGCGTTTTCTTATACGCCCCTTGTTGATAAGTTGCGAAGTAGGTGGTGTTTTTCGCCGGCCAATGAATCACGCCGAGCACCGGTCGATTGTTTTCAATTAATGCGATGTTGACGGCAAAGTCACCGCTTTCGAGAATAAACTCTCCAGTGCCATCCATTGGGTCCAGCAGCCAATAACGCTGCCAGTGCTGCCGTTTTTCTAAACTGGGGATGGGCGTCTCTTCAGACATAATCGGGATGTCAGGCGCCATTTTCTCGAGCCCAGACATAAGCACATCATTCGCTGCAATGTCTGCTTTGGTCACAGGAGTGTGGTCTTGTTTTACCTGCTCTCCAATATCATTCTGGCGATAAATAGCCATAATGGCCAAACCTGCTTGCTCGGCCAACTCAATGCATGGAGCTAGAAAATCTTGCAACACGACCCCCTTTTTTTACTGCTGAACCTCGTGGCTTAATTAGATGCCTGTATTAATAATAGCAAAGCTGCCACACTTCGTGCTTCGGTAAAGTCCGGCTCGCCAAGCAAAGCTTGCCATTGCGCCATTGGCCAATGTACTACCTCTAATGGCTCTGGTTCATCACCAGCCAACGTTTGGTGGTAAAGGTCGCGGGCGGTGATAATGTGCATATGAGCATTAAAGTAGCTAGGCGCGAGCGACACTTTTTTCATCTCATTAAGCTCATGAGCGCCTAAGCCCACTTCCTCTTGCAGCTCTCGGTTAGCAGCTTGAAACGGCGTTTCCCCCGGATCGATTAAGCCTTTTGGGAACCCCAGCTGATAATCATTGGTGCCGGCACAGTACTCACGCACTAATATAAGTTCATCGTGTTCGTTAACCGGAACGATCATGACCGCACCACGGCCTCCGCCTCGAATACGCTCATACTGACGTTGCTCGCCATTGGAGAAGCGCAGCTCTAGGGCCTCAACAGTAAATAATCGACTTTTTGCCACCACGTTATTATCAAGTATTTCTGGAGGCGTTGGATGCTTTTTCTGTGTCATAGCCGCGACTTTGTTATTATCAACATAAATCCATGATAATTGTTTTAGTAGGAAAAGCCCATGCCAAATTGGTCCAATATCGACACCGTATTACTCGACATGGATGGCACTTTATTAGACTTGCATTTTGACAACCATTTTTGGCTCGAAGTCATCCCCCACCAACTCGCTAAACAGCAACAAATTCCGCTGCAACAAGCCAGAGAGCAAATGGCGGCCCGCTATGAAGCAGTACAAGGACAAATACAATGGTATTGCTTAGATTATTGGCAACAACAATTACAGTTGCCCATTATGACGTTAAAGCGTGAAATTCAGCACCTGATTAGTATTCGTGACGATGCCAAGGTGTTTTTGCAGGCATTAAAAAATTCAGGAAAAGAGCTTATTTTGCTCACTAATGCGCATAGAGATAGTTTGAGCTTAAAAGTAGAACGCACTGAGCTGGACCGCTATCTTGATAAGCTTGTTTCTACCCATGACTACGGCGTTAGTAAAGAGCACCAATCGCTGTGGCAGCAAGTGCAAAGCGACTTGGGCTTTGATAAAAAGCGGACGTTGTTCGTCGACGATAGCGCAGCGGTACTCGATGCAGCGAAGCGCTTTGGGATCAATCATCTGCTAGCAGTGGCTAACCCCGACAGCAAGCAGCCGCACAAGCCGCTTGCCGGATATGAAAATGTCACCGATTATCGTGACATTTTGCCTGCCTAGCTGGGGTAGCGCTGCTGCAAGCCTTGATAAACGAGCTTGGCGAAGTCTGGGTTATCAGTGTCCAGACTTTTAACTACCGCAACCAAATGCTCATTGTCCTCTTGGCCATGCCACACTTTGATATAGGTTCCATCTTTATATCCATGGTCTTGGCGGAAGAAGTTCAAGGTGTTCTTGCCAACGTAACCACGATAAAGATCATCGATATTCATTCCAATTTGCTGCATACAGCCGGCAAAAGCAGCAGCATTAAAAGCTTTATCAGCTACCGCGCTGGCTGATAACGTCTCCAATGAGACTTTAAAATCAGCTCCTTGGATAGGACTTTGCATTTCCTGCTCAATTTGCGCCGCCAACTCAGCAAACGAAGTGTGGCCGTCAATGCGCAGACTCAAGCCGAAGTGGAAGATATCCACCAGCTCCAAAATCACTTGCTCTGTATCCGGAGTTTGTTTTTTCCACCATTTCCAACCATAGTGGTCCAGCATTTCCGCACACTCAACCCAAATAGCCCGATACCACTCAAACCCTTGCTCAAACCATTGCTCGTGAACTTTGGTATTCATGGCATGCTGCATTTCTAACATGATGGCAATTTTATTTGCTGCGCTAGACATTCTTTAATCTCTCATTGTCTGTGTATTTGCCTATCATACCTATAGCGTGAAAGATTATCACCCTAGGGCCGTTCTAGTTGCATTGCTTTCACAGTCTTAATAAAGGAATTTTATGTTATCTAAAACACTTGCGGGCTCTGTTGTAGGAGCCATCTTATTGTTATTCAGTAGTGTCTCCAGTGCTGTGGTCATTACCAATATCAGCGATTCAGCTGAGGGCGTAAGTCCGCTTCTGCCCGGCTTGAGCGTGCCCGATGTGACGTTGAAAGACACCCAGGGCCAACCTGTTGCGCTAAAAAAGCTATTAGCAAATAAGCCTACAGTGTTGGTTGTTTACCGTGGTGGCTGGTGTCCTTACTGTTCAAAGCAATTAAAGAATATCCAAAATATCGAGCAACAGATCGCCGAGATGGGCTTGCAAATCATCGCCGTCTCACCAGATAGTCCTGCAAAGCTTGCGCAAAGCACCATTAGCTCACCGACCTACCAACTGCTCTCAGACGATCAGCTGGCATTGGCACAAGCAATGGGGTTAGCTTTTTTCTTAGATGATAAAACGGCTAAAGTTTATCGTAATAAGTTGGGCGTAAACTTTGTTGGCTTGGATGGTGAGCAAAAAGTGGCGCTGCCAGTGCCTGCCGTGTTTGTGCTCGATACGCAAGGGATGGTGCATTTCCAGTACGCCAACCCAAATTATCGTGTTCGTTTATCAGAGCTGTTACTACTGGCCGCTGCAAAACAAGTTATGAGTCATTAAAAAAGGAGCCCTAGGCTCCTTTTCGTTATTAACGTAGGCGGTAGTCACATTTGCCTTGCGTCACGTAACGGGTATCAAATGAAGAGCCCGTAGTAAACTCAAAGCGCATATCTCTGAGCTCAAAGATAGGGTGTGGGTGTTCACTGATCCACTTTTGTGTCGCTCGACAAATACCTTCAAGCTTATGCAAACGGAAGGTATCAACTACCACTACAGCGTTGTATTGTTCCAAATAGCTACGCTGAATGTTTTCTACCCAGTTAGTACCGCCGTAGTTAGAGCGCAAGTAATAAGTCAGGTCACTTTCGTCAGCTTCTTTAGGGCCCACATCCGGTGTTTTGCGCGCTTTTTCAGCAAACTGAATAAGCGATAACTGCTCACGCATAACCTCTTCACGATGTCCTGCAGGACAGCGTTTAGTGGTGTAGGTTACTTTACCTGCGGGGCTAATACATTTACTGAGCTTTTTTTCATTGCCCTGCGCTGCGAATGTTGCGCTCAGGGCGAGCAATAATACAAACCAATAGTGCATTGTTGTTCTCTAATTTTAGGCACAGCGGCAATTTTGCCAAAACCGCCACAGGTAAACAAGTCTTTGCAAATTGTTACATTTTCATTTCTGTACCAATTTGCTAAAAAAGACTGCTATAAAATCATTAGAAGCTAATTATTTATCCATATTTAACAAGCAATTAGCTCTAAAAAGGTTAACGATTTTCAAGTCGGTTATAATCTAATAAGCCATACTCTATTCCCCGATATTTTTTCACCTGCTGGTGCAAAATATCGCTAAAGCGCCAAAATTGCGGGTCAGTGCGACGCACAGCAAAACGACTTTTTAAGGTACGGTAATCAGCCTCGCTGGTCATTTTTTGCATATGCGCAGCAAACTCTTCCAGCTGCTGTGGTTGTAACAACCATAGCGCTTCAGGGTAATCACCAATAAAGCCGGGGATGACGAGTGCTTTATCTTCATCGTAGGCGCGCTGATCTTCCTCGTCTAATAAGCTGCTGATGTTGTAGTGGGCATTGTGATGCAGCAAAGTATAAGCCTGATAATCATCCTCACCATTGGCCACCAAGATATAGCTCACTTGTGGTAATAAGTTCACCGCCGTGCTCGGCATGGCATTCAGTTGGCGCAGCACATCAGGTACTTTTTGATAATCATAACGCTGACTCAATACCGCCGAGAGCTTTGTGGCTAAGCGCTGGTAAAGCTCTTGTTGTGGCTGTGACGTTTTGTAGTCAATGCCTGTCGGTTGCTCAAAGCGCACATTAGTATCTTTCATAAACTCGACAAGACTGGTGGGTGATTTTCTATACCAATGAGCCCGTAGTGCCTTGCGCTGCTCTTTCGGTAGTAAGGCAAGAAAGTTGTCTTCGCCTTCCATGCGCAGGAAGTCCATGTACAGACGAGTGATCAGTTGATGGCCAACATTGCCGTATACATCAAACCCAGCCACCAGCAGATAATGAATTCGTTCAAATAATGAGTAATCTAAAATCCAAGCGGTTTTGGGCTGCTCGCCGACCCAGCCTTTGACCACCGTTGCCGAGTTGAAGTGCCGGAAAATCGTTAATGCGGCGTTGTCATTATGCCCTTCTCCTTGCCAAATAAGGTTTTCGGTGAGGTGTTGGCCATTAGCAAAAACTTCATTGGCAAGCTTCGACTTGGCCTCCAAATATGTACTTTGTTTCGCGGCGTATTTGACCCAGCTAGAAATAGGCAAAGCGTTCGAATCTTCCTGGGCAGGCATATCGAGCATATCTTCGTGGCGCATTAAGAATTCATCAATCTTAGGCTGACTCACGAATTTAGGGTCAACAAAGGCGACCCAAAACTGGTCATTAATCACATTCAACGCAATCTGACCTCGACAAACTGGCCCTTGAATAAAACCACGAATAATAAGCTCAGCCTCATCGAGCATAAATTGATATCGAGAGCCTACGGGAATAGCTGCAAAGACTTTAAACGGGTTTGAAGCGACTTTTATGTCATACCCTGGCAGTGACGGCACGGCATATTCCGGCGCAATAAATTGTGATCGCAAGCGAGCTAGTTTGTCATTATTCAACGCCAGTGGAATATTGGTTTTGGCCAATACGGTACTTTTTCGAGGCAGCAGGCGATAATAAACGCGCGCTACCTTAGGGTCTTCATAAGGGCGGCGAGTGGCAATAACATCGATGGCTTCACCGGGAGGCGTGCGCGAACGAACTAAGGTGAAAAACTCCGAGGTGCTGATTTGATCAAAATAAATATTGGCCAGGTACCAGTGCTCATAAATATAACGGGCGCTTAAGCGGTGTTTGTTATCATCTTGATTAAGAAAACTTTCCCACTTGTTCACTTCAGTTTGCAGCTCAGCGCTAATGGGTGCGTGCTCGGGCATTTTCGCGCCATCTTGCAACCACTGTGTGAGCACCGACATTTCTTTACTGGTCAGTGCTGGCAAACCATAGGGCATGCCCGCATGAGGTTTATCTTGAGCGTATTGTTGAAACTCGCCAATAGTGGGACAGGTTTGGTCTCTATCCAGAGCAAAGTCAAATTCCTCACCCAGAATGGCTTGTTCTGGCAGCGGATGCTGTTGTTTCAATGCCAGAGCTTGATACATCACGCTGCCCACTAAATTAGCATGGGCGCTTTGCTCGCGCTCGTTAAGCACCGGTGAGAAGCCGCGCTCACGCCACTGTTGCGTGGTGTGGGCATCAACGAATAAGCGGCTAGGCTTACTCGCAAGTAGCCGGGTGCCATCATAGACCAAGTCTGTAGAGGTACCACGTTCAATACCCTCAGGAGATGACATTTTCAACTGACAAGGCGCATCATAGCACCCGTGGCAGACGACACAGCGGTTATCTATCACGGGTTTGACTTGCTCGGTAAAAAAGTCGCTTTGTGCAGGACTTACATTGTTACTGCGGTTTTGAACCTGTTCAGGGCCAAAAAGGCTGTCATACTTCTGCGCACCTAATACGGCGCAGCCCGTACATAGCAGCAACAGCAAGCCCCACGTCAGTTTATTCATCATCATCCCCTAGATCAAAGGTCGGCATCATTTCCAGCTGGGGTGATACGTAACTAACGCCATTATCGCGCTCTAAAGTGGCTGCTAAAAGTGGCCCATGAGTGAGCATTAACATGGCACTGTGGGATTCACTTGGAACAGACTCGGTATGCGCCAGCAATTGATAACCGGCCAATTGCAAGCTGACGCTCTGATCTTGCGCTGGGTTTTGGCACAGGTGAGCAAGTAACTGCTCGTCAAGAACCACTTCTAAGTATAAATCTGGGTGGTCTAAATCACGATTTGGTAATTCATCGTTGAATTGAAAAAGCGGTAGGCTGAGTACAGCGCCTTGCGATAACTCCATGGCAAGCCCCAATAAGGTAAGACTAAAACAGTTTTCATGATAGCAAAAAATGTCTACATGTTGGCTGATTTTGTGCACAATTCAGGTATAGTTAACCCAATTTTTTGCGCGAGATCTTTATTATGGAACTATTTTTAATCATCACGGCAGTGGTAGTCGTCATTGCCATAGTGATTTACAACTCGCTGGTACGCTATAAAAACGAATACCAAAATGCCTTTGCGCAAATAGATGTGCAGCTGCATCGCCGCCATGATCTTGTGCCTAACTTAGTCGCCACCGCTCAGGCTTATTTAGACCATGAAAGTGAGACCTTAAAAGCGGTTACCCAAGCAAGAAATCAAGCTGTAAGTGCCTTACAAAGCCTCTCGGGTGGTGAATTATCTTCGGCTAAACTTGCCCATTTAGCGCAAACGGAGGGCGCCTTGAGCAGTGCCCTTGGCGCCTTACAAGTGAGCATAGAAGACTACCCCGAATTAAAAGCCGACGCGACTATGGCCAATCTAAGTGAAGAGTTATCAAGCACCGAAAACCGTATCGCTTTCGCACGCCAAGCATACAATGACTCGGTACTTGCCTATAACAGTTACCGACAAAGTTTCCCGCCGGTGTTGATTGCCAACATGACGGGTCATAACCAAGATGCCAAGCTGCTAGAACTGGATGATCCACAAAGACAACGCCAAGCCCCTAGCGTGTCATTTAAGTAGCCGTGAGCGGTTTCTTTTCTCAGCAGCGCCAAGCAAGGCGTAAGACTTGGCTACTGCTGGTATTATTTGTGCTCGCGGTGGGTGCTCTAATCGCCCTCGCACATTGGCCATTTTTATGGCTGATGGGCATTTTTTCAACTGACCCTTACACCCTGTTTAACTATGGTATCGCGCACCAAACTGACGCCTCAATTCACCTAGGGCTCACCCTTTCCATCACTGCAATTATCAGTACAGCCATACTTTATAAGTACTGGCAATTGCGCCGTGGTGGCAGTGTTATTGCTGAGCAACTAGGCGGGCAGCTGGTGCAAACAAACACCTACCATGAACAACAGCGGGTGCTACTGAATGTTGTTGAAGAGGTCGCTATTGCCGCCAGGATGCCCGTTCCGAGTACCTATTTACTTGCCAACCAGCCCAGTATTAATGCGTTTGCAGCGGGCTACCATCGTCGCGATAGTGTCATTGCCATCACTCAAGGCGCGCTCGAGCAGCTAAGCCGAGCACAACTACAAGCGGTCGTCGCCCATGAATTCAGCCACATAGTCAATGGTGATGTACGTCTTAATGTGCGTATGTCTGCCTTACTTTATGGCATCACCTTTATAGGCCAAGCCGGTGAAAACTTAATTTATAGCGCCATGAATGCGTCCCGTCGCCACAACGCGCAACGCACAGATGGCGCAGGGTTTACCACAGTCATCGGCGTTATTCTGACACTGTTTGGATGGCTGGGGACACAACTTGGCGACATTATCAAAGCGCTGATATGTCGCCAGCGGGAATACCTTGCTGACGCTGGTGCAACGCAGTTTACCCGTAACCCACAAGCACTAGCCGGGGCCTTACTGGCTATTGCCGAAAATCCTCGCAAAAACACCTTAAGGCAAAGTAATGCGCACCTATTCAGTCATTATTTTTTTAGTGATGCATTGAGCCCGTGGTTAACCTGGTTAAGCACTCACCCGCCGCTAACGCAACGTATTCGCAGGCTTGATCCACATTGGCATGGACAATTAAAAGAGCGTCCACGCACGGCGCCAAGCCAAGCAAATACCATGGCTTTTAGTGCCAGCCAAGGGCGCAACCCGCAGCCACAAGTAGTGTATGGCGACTTTCGAGAAAAGCTCATGGGGATAGAGGACTCTCTAAGTTACTTAGCTCATGAGCCGAGCGATGCGCGATGGTTAGTTATGTTACTGTGCCTTCATCAACACTGGCCGAATCGCCAAGCACAGCTAACGTTTATCGCCGCGCTTCCTTATGTTGATATATATAAGCTGGATAGGGCTGAGCTTGCATTAACGAAGCTCAGCACCGAACCTCAATTTCGCCTGCTTGAGGTTGCCATTGGTGCGATTCGCTGTTTGCCCAAAGCGCAACGCAGCCAATTTCTTGCCCAGCTAAAAGAGCTCGCTGCGCTGTGTGAGAACTGGGAGCTTGTTCCTTGGTCTTTTCAGCAGCTGAGCGCTCATGCCCTCGCTGATAAAACCGTTGGTGCATTGCCGGTCATGAATAAAGCAGTGATTGTTGCAGCTTGTGAGCAGCTTCTTGGCGCTTTGGCAAGCTATGGTCATTCTGACCCAGAGCACCAACGCCTGGCGCTCGCTGCGGCGGCGCAGCATTTACAGATACCGCTTAGCTTAGAGCATGAAGCGCGATGCCAGCTGACACGATTGCAGCGCGCCCTGCGAGTCATAAAAGGCCTCCCTGTAGTCAAACGGCAACAGTTACTGCAGGCTTGTCGTGTATGCGTAGAGCACGATGCACACATCAACGAGGCGGAGCAAACGCTGCTCTACACGCTTGCTGCGTGTTTAGAGATAGATGGTATCGATTGCTAGCTTACCACGGTAAGGTTTCACCGTTAGCATGCCAAAAGCCGCCGCTGTTATTTAAGTTTAGCTCGTCAATACGCTCACTGATGCGCTGTGCTGCAACGTCAGGGCCTATATCGCCAGCGTAACCAACCATTTCGGTTTGCACGAATCCGGGGTGAATTAACCCCACCGATACATCTTGTGCTTTAAGTTCATGGGCCAAGCTCACTGAGGCTGCATTTAACGCTGCCTTGGACATACGGTAGCCTATGTAGCCTCCAGAACCATTATCGGCAATAGAGCCCATACGTGAGGTGATCATCGCCACTTTCGCGCCTTTGTTAAAGTTATCACGTAACGCATGAGTCACACGCACAGGAGCCACTGCATTGACCGAGAGCTGTTCATTGATAGTGTCAAAGTTCATTTCTGCCAGGGTTTCGTTACGAAACACACCGGCATTATTAATCAATAAATCGATGTGCTCGTCTTTAAGCTCAGTGCGCAAGCGGGCCACATCGTCAGCGTGGCTTACATCAAACCCTGTGCGCACATCAACACCTAGCTCATCAAGCTCATCGCTGCTACGCCTAACCACGGCAATAACCTTCGCTCCAGCAGTTTTATAAATTTTCGCTAGCTGTAAACCGATGCCCCGATTGGCACCGGTGATCACCACATGTTGGCTCATAATCACTCATCCTCTTTTTAAGTTGATGAGTTTAGGGTGGGGGTGAATCAATAAAACCCAAGTTATTGATTAAGGTTGATGATTGAAAAGACCGCTCCTTGTGGATCTGTGAGGACGCAAAAACGGCCTACTTCAGGTACATCCATGGGCTGCACGCATACTTCGCCACCAAGTTTTTTGGCTTGCTCTGCTTGTGCATCACAATCGTTGACACTGAAGTAGATCATCCAATGTGGCGGAATATCATCAGGCCACTGCTCATCCATGGCCACCATACCACCGACCATAGTGTCACCCGCTTTGAACAGGGTGTAATCCATCCCTTCCATGGCTTTTAGTTCGGCGCGCCAGCCCAACAACTCACTGTAAAAACTAGCACTAGATTCAATATCGCGGGTCGCTAACTCAAACCAGCACGGCGTATCAACCTCATTTTGCACACTGGCCCCTTTGTGCCCCTGGCCCTGCCATAGCGCTACCATGGCGCCCACAGGGTCACACAACAACACCATGCGGCCCGCCTCGGGCACATCATGTGGACCGTGTACTATGGTTGCCCCCAGCGACTTTGCTTTGTCTGCCATCGCGTCTACATCATCAACGGCAATATAGCTCAACCAATAACTGGGAACACCCTGAGCATGTTGATCGGCGGGCATTTGATACATCGCAGCCACATCCCCTTGTGGCTTTTTCAGCATGGTATAGTAAAGCCCATTGCCGATAGGCTGGTCCTCAGCCGACCAAGTAAACAAATCACTATAAAATGTTTTCCCACCTTGCCAGTCGGATGAACACAATTCGGTCCAGCAAAAGTGTCCCTGGGGGTAATTCTCGCTCATAAATTACATCCTTTTGTTGTTTTCATTAACCATAGACTACGCATTCAGAAAACGCTTTAGGTACTGCTCATGAGTTTCCAATTGGGCAATCACGGTCTCAACCTGTTGGGCTCCCTGACTATCATTCATCACCTGAGCGGCATTACGACATTGCACTAAGGTTTTGTGTTGCTGTGAATTCAACTCTTCGAGGAAAGCTTGCACACTATCACCCACTACGGACTCAAGCTTTGCCTGCCACTCCTTCAAATCTCCTAATAAACTTGTGTCGACTTCGTCGAGTTGCTGCTGTTGCCCTACCGCTTTTGCTAACTCGGTTTGCAAATAACGCTTATGATCATGTAAGACTTTCATGCGTGCTTGCAAAGATTCGTCTTCAGCGTGTTTTTGCACATCTTGAATTAGGACTCGCTCATTTTCTAAAGACTCAATTAATTGATCAATAATTTCAATATCTTGCTCTTGTTCACTGGATACAGAGGTAGGAATTTTTAAACCCATAACATGGCTCCTTCTATCGTTACTGTCCTTAATGCTTACTCAAGAACCATTCCAACAAAAAAGAATAAAAATAAATTTAAATAATTTCAGTTGGTTATAGAAAAACACAGATATTAATGAGAATTATTTGCAAAAAGCGTTGACACAAAGTCAAATCTTATTGATAATCAATATCAACAAAACGGGAACGCATTCGAAAGCAGTGATGTCATTAAACGTTTTGTTGCGGACAACTTTGTTTCTCGACCCTGAAACACGTGTTGCGCACGTAATGCGCTTTGGTTGGTGGCTGCACTCCTCAACGCCCCTTGAACTGTTAGGCCGCCAACCACCCTACTATTTTACTTGCTACATTGCTCATATCGGTGACGGTAGATATGAAAACAAAAAAGCCCGAAAGGGCTTTTTTTATGTCTAAAATTTGTCGTGATATCAGCGACGGTTTTTCCGTGCTCTTGCACGTCGTTGCCGCTTTTCTTCTTCCTTAGCGGCCTTTTTAGCCTCTGCTGCCGCGCGCAATTCGGCAACCATCTGTTCCTCTCGCTCACGCATCTGCGGAGTTTCCATGGTAATACGTCCAATCACCGCATCACGTAACTCGTTAATGAGAATTTCAGCGAACTTATGAAGATCAACCTGATTACCACCACGCAGACAGCCGCGATTTTTGCCCGCTGCAAGCATAAAGTCATAGTCATGCTCTGGCAGTGGTGACACTTTATAGCGCTGGCTCAATAATGCCGGGTACGCTTGCAGCAAATACTCACAGGTGTAGCTGGCAACCTCTTCATAATCAATAGCGGTGTCACGAATAGCGCCTGTTGCCGCTAAACGATAGCCGGAGTTCTCGTTTTCAACCTTAGGCCATAACATCCCAGGGGTGTCGTAAAGCATGATCCCTTCGTCTATTTTTATCCGCTGTTGCGCTTTGGTGACCGCAGGTTCATTGCCGGTTTTAGCAACGATGCGCCCCGCAAGCGTATTGATAAGCGTTGACTTACCAACGTTAGGGATCCCCATAATCATGGCTTTAATCTGTTTATCGGCACCTACTTTGTGCGGCACAAGCTTTTTACACAGCTCAATGACTTTGCCAGTATGGCCCGCTTTATCGTTCGCGAGCGGCATGGCTTTGACACCATTTTCACGCTCAAGGTAGTCCATCCATTGGGTGGTCATCTGCGGGTCGGCTAAGTCAGCCTTATTTAGGATCTTAATGACTGGCTTATCACCGCGCAACGCGCCAACCATAGGGTTCTCACTGCTGTAGGGAATGCGCGCGTCCAATACCTCAATGATGACATCCATTTGTGGCATGATCTCTTTAATTTCGTTACGCGCTTTATTCATATGGCCTGGGAACCACTGGATTGCCATGTTTTCTCTCCCCTAAGTGATGAATAATTATTTTACCTTCGAGACACGCCAAGATCACCCGTTAATGTGTATACTGCCCGCTTTTCTTCTCTCTTATGGAACAGGCATGGCCCTAAAAGCAACGATCATCAAGGCACGGTTGAACATTAGTGATTTAAACCGCCATCATTACCAGCAATACTCTTTTACCCTCGCGCAGCACCCATCAGAAACCGACCAACGGATGATGATCAGAGTGCTTGCCTTTGCCTTAAATGCTAACGATAATTTAGTTTTCACCAAAGGCTTATGTGCCGATGATGAGCCCGAGCTATGGTGGATAAACGACGATGACAGTATTCACTTATGGGTAGAACTTGGTCTCGCTGATGACAAGCGCCTAAAAAAGGCCTGTAGCCGAGCACAGCAAGTATTACTTTATGCCTATGGTGAAGGAAGCCAGCAAGCTTGGTGGCAAAAACACCAAGCGAAACTCGCTGGGTTTGATAACCTGCGTATCGTCAGCCTTGCTTATGAAGATACGCAGAAGCTAGCAGCAATGGCCTCCAGAAGCTTAGATTTAACGATTACCATCGAAGATAATGAAGTGTGGGTGAGTGATAGCGAGACCAGCTTACAAATCCCCTTGACCTTGTTGCAAGGACAAGGCTAAATACTAGCGCCATTGTTATCAACGGAGTCACTATGATCACTAAGGTAGTTGTATTACACGGATTGTATATGTCTGGCTTCGTAATGCGCCCTCTTTGCGCACGTCTTAAAAAGCAGGGGTATGGCATTTTAAATGTGTCATACAACACCCTGAACCCAGATACCGATAAAATCTTTGCACAAATTAATGACTTCATCGCCGATGACCAATGCGCTTTTGTTTGTCATTCCTTGGGCGGCCTTATTGCTCGACAATACCTCAGTCAGGCGTTTCCACAGACGAACCAGGTAAAAAAGGTCTTTACCCTTGGCACCCCACACAAAGGGGCACAAATAGCCCGCCATATGCAGGACCGGGGCATGCAAGCACTGTTGAAGAATAGCCTTGAGTACCTCGTGAGTGAAAGCCAAGATTGGCCCTTCTCAGCCCAACTGTACAGTATCGCCGGAGACTTGCCCTTTGGCTTACTGCCATTATTTGAGCAGGGCAAGCCGTCAGATGGTACGGTCATGGTTGATGAAACCCGCGTCTCAGGTATGGCGCAGCATAAAGTTTTTCACCTTAGCCACACCAGCCTCATTTACTCGCGTAAGGTGGTCGATTATATCTTGGCGCAGCTAAAGACTTAATCCTCAGCAGCCGCTGCGATTTTATACGCAATTACCGCAATAACACCGACTATCAATGGGATTGGCGCAGCAATAATGCCAAACGCATCAGAGTTGGCATAACTGGCTCCAGCTAAATGACCAACAAGACCGATTACAAAGGTTAGTACGGCGATAATACATACTGTGATTTCTGCTTTTTTTGCTTTTGTCATTGCCCTATCTCCTCATCGTTGATGGTTTCAGTATGGCCTGCACAAGGAAAGTAACTTTGCGCTAAATCAAGTTTTCACTGGGCAATAATTCATCGGTATCGAGTTGTTGCGTTAGATCAAAAATTCATCTCCTCGGCCTTGTTTTTGGCATACATCATGCCCAAGTATGATTATAGGGTCGGTGTTGTTATCGCTAAAAGTGATGTCAGGCATCGAATTTATCTGCTTGTTATCAGGCGCCTTTAGGCCATACTGATTATCAGCAAACAACCATGCAAAGGAGACAGCTATGTCGCAAATCAATGCCATTGGATTAGATAGTGAAGAAACTCAAAACGTAATTGAATCACTCAATCGGCTATTAAGTTGCTATCAAATTCAGTATATGAATGCCCGTGGCTTCCATTGGAACATCAAAGGTCGTGATTTCTTCGAGCTGCACGTGAAGTTTGAGGAAATTTATAATTTGCTGTTGGAAAAAGTAGATGAAATAGCTGAGCGTATTCTTACCTTGGGTGGTGAGCCCCTACACGCATTTTCGGACTTTATCGAATTAAGCCAAATTAACGAAGTGAAAAATGTCAGCGACGGCGGCCAAGCCGTACAATCACTCGTCGATGGCTACTCAACACTAATAAAAATGCAGCGTAAGGTGCTCAGTGATGCCGGCGATAACCAAGACGAAGGCACAGCCGCGTTAATGAGCGATTACATCAAAGAACAAGAGAAGCTTGTTTGGATGTTAAAAGCCTATTTGGATTAATCACAAAATCACTTGCATCTTCCCCTTCTAGCTGTAATGATAATTATTATCAATTCAGCTAGAGGGATTTGCACCGTGCCACAGATTTCGCTTGAATTTCTTGGGGCTCAACTGCGCCGTCTATCGCGGTGTCAGCGAGGCCAAGCACCCAGCTTAGTTGCACAGTTTATTGAAACGGGTTTGCATTGGGCTCGCTACTATGGCGCTCGACAGATGTATTTATTACAAGAGCTTTATTTACGTCGCACGTTTTACCAATTGGTTAATATCATCTGTGACCCTTTGTTGGAACAGCAAGTAAGGAAACAAAGCCTTTGTCAGCTGCACAAACCACAGCTTGCCCTTCAGCGTTTTTATCGCCAGCAACAGGGTATGCATAAGTACAGAGCACTCAGCCAAGAAGCTCGCGTTCTCTGTCATGAGTTCAACCCCTATTAAGGAGCACATTATGAGCACAGAGTACCGACATGAAAAGGACAGCATGGGTGAGCTACAGGTCCCAGCAGATGCCTTATATCAAGCACAAACCCAACGCGCTGTGAACAACTTTCACATCAGTGCCATGCGTATGCCAGCACGCTTTATTCAGGCATTGGCACAGATAAAACGCGCAGCCGCCACCGTTAATACCGAGCTAGGGCATCTTGATGCCAATGTGGGTGGTGCAATAGACAACGCCTGTCGCGAAATTATTGCTGGTGAGCACCTTGAGCACTTCCCTGTGGATGTATTTCAAACCGGCTCAGGGACCAGTACCAATATGAACGCTAATGAGGTCATTGCTACGCGTGCAAGTCAGTTACTGGGTGATAATGTACACCCCAATGATCATGTAAATATGGGGCAAAGCTCCAATGATGTGATCCCAACAGCAATTCATGTAAGTAGTGCGCTGGCGATAGAGAAAGAGCTGATCCCAGCACTGGATCACCTTATTAGTGTGATAGAAGCTAAGATTGAACAAGTGGGCAGCCATGTTAAAACCGGCCGCACACATCTAATGGATGCCATGCCTGTTACCTTCGCTCAAAGCATGTCAGCTTGGCGCGAACAAGTCGTTAAGGCGAAGCAACAAATCAGCGCTAGTGCTGAGCACTTACATCAACTTGCCCAAGGCGGCACTGCTGTAGGCACAGGTATAAATGCTGATCCTGAATTTTCGGCTCGTTTCGCTAAACAGCTCGCTGCCCAAACCGATAGTCACTTCCAAGGGGCAGAAAACCTGTTCTACCACATCGCAACTCAAGATTCGGTGGTTGCGGTATCCGGGCAACTAAAGACTGCTGCGGTCGCGTTTATGAAAATCGCTAACGACTTACGTTGGATGAACTCTGGACCTTTAGGTGGGATTGGTGAAATAGAACTCGAAGCACTGCAACCTGGTTCATCCATAATGCCTGGCAAAGTGAACCCGGTGATCCCTGAGGCCACAGCCATGGTTTCGGCGCAGGTCATAGGTAATGACAGTACTATTACCGTAGCGGGTCAAGCTGGTAACTTTGAACTAAATGTAATGTTGCCCGTTATCGCCTATAACGTATTGCAGAGTATCGAGTTACTGACCAATACCAGCTATGCTTTGGCCGATAAGGCAATTGCCAGCTTCGTCGTCAGAGAGGATAACTTACAGCGTTCTTTAGCAAAGAACCCCATTCTGGTAACGGCGCTTAACCCCATTATTGGGTATGAGAAAGCGGCTGCTATTGCCAAACAAGCTTACAAAGAGAATAAAGCTATTCTCGATGTAGCTGCAGCACAAACCGACATTCCTTATAAAGAGCTAGAGAAATTACTCGATCCTAAAGGGCTTACCCTAGGGGGCATTCAAAAATAGATAGCCTGAGCTAGGTGACCATAACATCTGCATTTGCGCATTAGCACAATGTTTGTATTATGGTCACTATACTCATCAACAATTATAAATATTATGCGCCACTTAATTATCCCCCTTGCACTGCTCTCCCTCACTGCATGTCAAAATAATGAGCCACAAAATACCACCGGTGAAGTAGAGACAGCCGCAGAGCGAGCTAGCTCTGAGTCAACAACAGATAACCTAGGAAAAGATAAGCGAATCGACGGCGAACAACTTAGCCAACCGATTAACGAAGAGCGCGCCATTAGTGCCACTGAGCAATCCATCAAAGCTGATTATCAACGTTTAGAAGCACTGACGCAGGACAAATCTTGTGACAGCGCCAGCCAATGTAAAGTGGTTGCTGTGGGTAGCCGTGCTTGCGGCGGCCCAAGCCAATATCTTGTATATTCAAGTAAATCAGCAGATCCGCAGCAAGTGTCTGCGTTAGCAAACAGTTTGGCTGCTCAGGAAAGTCAACTAAATGCTGAAAAAGGCATGATGAGTATCTGTCAGCACCTTACGCGACCCGCAACACAATGCAAATCAAAGCAATGCGTCGCAGTACAGAGCAATGTCAATCAAGAAACGTATTAATAACCGAAGGCGCTCAACACCAGCGACAATACAGTAACGGCGGCAATACAAACCAAAGCCCGAATAATAAATTTGGGCTTTATCTCATTCTTATACCAATGAAAGTAAAGGAATTTGACGAAATACGTTGCAGCTACACCAAACAGCGCAAAGATCAATAAGTAAGCAAGTAACGGAAGGGTCAAAAGTCAGCCCTAATAAATTCAAATCTGTTCTCTAGCCTAACAATTCCACTCGAAAAAGACCAAAAATATATAGCCATTTAGCACCCCTAATCATGTTTTTAAAAGCCTAATATTGTAGATCATGGGTTACCCAGCCTAGACTGCTGTGTTATGGGTCGGGGTTTACCCTGACTTGATGTTGCAAGGCTAAAAGCCTTGCCTACAGGTGTGGGGCTCTGCTGTTGTTTGGTTGTGTTGTGGGTCAGGGTTTACCCTGACTAAATGACGCAGGCTAAAGCCTTGCCTACAGATGCGATAACCGGTGTTTCGCTCTGTTGTAGGTCAGGATTTATCCTGACTAAGGTGTTGCAAGGCTAAAAGCCTTGCCTACAGCTGTGGTAAAGGGTGATGCTCTGTTGTAGGTCAGGGTTTACCCTGACTTGATGTTGCAAGGCTGAAGCCTGGCCTACAGGCATAAAAAAACCCGCTGCACTTCTGCAACGGGTCTCTCTAATTAGGAGCCTGGTGATGACCTACTTTC
>CEVA01104689.1_pt1 | contig 18320 bp, 21 predicted proteins | sample 361521 | NCBI WGS metagenome assembly CEVA01 (sample SAMEA2622823, study PRJEB7988) | marine metagenome | isolation source: saline water (ENVO:00002010), including
CTTAGTTTGACTACCCAATTTTGGATTGACGTTTGTCAAGATTTTCTCAGCTGATCTTTGCCCAACTCGAATTGCGATTAAGCGGGACCAATTTGCACTATTGAGGCAGTGTTAATTCCTGCTGCTCCAATAGAATTGGTTATATGGCATCGCCACTCTTCGAGATTGAGGCACTCGAGGTTCGAGCCTTTGAAGGCCCGGACATCTTGCACGGAGTTGACTTGACGATCGGCGCGGGTGAAATTCACGCTGTTATGGGCCCCAATGGGTCAGGGAAGTCCACGTTAGCTACGACACTCATGGGCTCACCTGAATATGAAGTGACGGCAGGCCATCTCCGAATGAAGGGTGACGACATCACCGACTGGGACGCTGATGTTCGAGCGAAAGCGGGCATGTTTCTTGCTTTTCAATACCCCCAAGAAATTTCGGGTGTATCAGTAAGAAATTTCTTACGTCAAGCAGCATCTGCGCGACGCGGGGAAGATGTCTCAGCCATCGATATTTATGTGGCCATGCAGGAATGGATGGCCCGACTCGACATGGACCCCTCATTCATGGATCGATACCTCAACGAGGGCTTTTCGGGTGGAGAGAAGAAAAGAAACGAGATACTTCAACTTGCAATTCTCGAACCTGAATTCGCAGTACTCGACGAGACCGACTCTGGACTTGACGTTGATGCCTTGCGGGTTGTTGCTAACGGCGTCAGAGAAGTACACGATTCGCGCCCCGAAATGGGCGTTCTGCTGATCACCCATTACCAGCGGCTGCTAACAGAACTTCAGCCCGATCACGTCCATATTCTTTTTGACGGGCGGATTGTCGAATCGGGCGGACCTGAATTAGCTCAAAGACTGGAACGGGAAGGCTACGAACGGTTTGAGACATGACACTGCCGTCAGACCTCAAAGATAGATTCCCGCTTCTGTCACAAATCGTAAACGGGCACGAGATCGTTTATTTGGATTCTGCGGCGTCTTCACAAAAACCAGACTGCGTTATTGACGCTATGAACAACTACTACGAAACCATTAACGCCAACGTGCACAGGGGCGCATATGAAATCGCGGCTCAAGCTACGGAGGAAATGGAACAAGCAAGGAGGCGGATCGCTAGCTTCATCGGCTGCCAATCCCCTCACGAGGTTGTCTTTACCAAAAACGCCACCGAATCCTTCAATCTCATCGCTAGGTCGTGGGGCGGAAGCAACCTCTCTGAAGGAGACGCTGTACTTATAACCGATATGGAACACCACGCCAATATTGTTCCATGGCAGATATTGAGCGCCGAGAAGGGCTTCGAAATTCGCTGGCTGCCACTGACTCCTGATGGTCTTCTTGATTTAGACCAACTCGATCAGCTCTTGGACGGGGTGAAAATGGTGAGCGTAACTGCGATGAGTAATGTGTTGGGCACCTTAAATCCAGTTTCGGAAATTGCGGAGCGGGCTCATGCGGCGGGGGCGCTAGTGGCGGTGGATGGCAGTCAGTACGTGCCACATCTTCCAACCGATATCCAAGAGCTACAAGCTGATTTGCTGTGCTTCACCGGGCACAAAATGTGCGGACCCACTGGGATCGGTGTGCTGTGGGGCCGTGAGGAGCTTCTCGATTCAATGCCACCTTTTCTGGGAGGCGGCGAAATGATTCTTGATGTTCGACGTGATGGGTTCACACCCAACGAGTTACCTCACAAGTTTGAGGCAGGAACGCCTCCGATAGCAGAAATTATCGGTCTTGGGGCGGCTGTAGATTTTCTTGACTCTTTGGGTATGGAAAACGTTCGCCAACATGAAATCGCTCTGACCGACTACGCCCTCCGGTCTTTGAACGACAGGTACGGTGACGAGATTACTATTCACGGGCCGAGTGACCCTTTGCAGCGTGGCGGAGTTATTTCTCTCGAATACCGCGACATTCATCCGCACGACTTAAGTCAGGTCTTGGACCAGCATGGCATTTGCATTAGAGCCGGTCATCATTGCGCCAAACCGTTGATGAAAGAGCTCGGAGTAACGGCTACGTCCAGAGCCTCAATGTACTTGTACAACGACGAGTCTGATGTTGATGCCTTGGTTGATTCGTTAGAGTCCGCTGGTGAAATGTTTGCGCTGTAGTAGAGGATTGTCGCGTGTCTGGACTTGAAGAGCTCTACAAAGAAATCATTCTTGATCACTATCGAAATCCTCGTCATAGAGGAGAGCTTGATTGTCCTCCAGCGCACAAAACCGAGGGATTTAATCCGCTGTGCGGTGATGAGGTTTCTCTTACTTTCTTGATCGAAGAAGGTTCGATAAAGGAATTGCGCATCGCGGGACAGGGTTGTTCGATAAGTCAAGCGTCGGCATCAATGATGGCTGCAGCAATCCAGGAAAAATCCATAGAAGAAGTGCGCGACTTAACTCGTGAATTCAAAGCCATGATGTCTATCCACGAGGAAACAATGACAAACGCTGATCAGGCGTCGGCTTCAGCGGCGACTCTAACTTTGGGCGATCTTGAGGCGCTGAAAGGAGTCGTCAAGTTTCCAGTCCGGATTAAGTGCGCAACTCTTTCTTGGAACACGTTGTTGACCGGCTTAGACGACCTGGAGACGTAACACCATTCACCAGCGGTGCCCGGGTGGGACACCTGTGATGTGTTCTTTGATTCGTCTGGTTGTTGCGGCCGATGTTCCCTCGGGTAGTTCGTCGGGGGCAAAGAATCCCACTTCCGCTATTTCCGGCGATACGGACGCGCTTACAGCCCATTCGTTCACGACAAAGACCACAACATGATCACTTTTGTTCTCACGAAAGGACGAGAAAACCCCGTGCACTCTTTGGGGCGTCTCAGGGACTTCTACCCCGGTCTCTTCTCTTAGCTCTCGTTGCATAGCGTCGACCAGCGACTCGCCGGTCTTTACTCCCCCTCCGGGTAAATACCATCCTTCGCGGTAGCTGTGACGCACCAAACAAACTCGGTCATCCTCATCAAGGACGAGGGCGCGGACTCCAATGGTTAACTTTGCCGGACGCAGCGCCGACCATATGCGGTAGCCACGAAAGAGAAGACGTCTCAAATCAGGCACTTGATAGTTCTTCCATCAGTCTGGCCAAAGTGGCGTCGAGGTTCGTAACGCCGCTCTGGTCATGAGTGACGAGTCGCACATGGACATTTCCGTAGACGTTTGACCATTCGGGGTGATGGTTGAGACGTTCGCAATGCAGCGCTGCACCTGCCATGAACGCGAAGGCTTTAACGAAATTGCCAAAGTCGTAAGAGCGTTTTAAGCCTTCAGCCGAAACATCCCAGTTAGTTAGTTCTGCCGATAGCTCATCAAGCTCTTTGTCGGTTAGCAGTTCGCGTTTCAAGTGCTATCGCTCCCAAAAGTGCTGCTATGCGAGTTAATCATTATTAAGTTTAATAGCCCTTCGAACGGGTCTAAACCGCTTCAGCTATGCAAGAGGGTCAGCAAAGGGATCCTCGGAGTCAGAAACGGCGGCGTTCTTTGTCTCGGAACGTCCGCCTATGGCTACCGACACGCCAGCTGTTTCTTCATCTGCGTCGACAAAACGCGAATATCCGCCGTCTTCAAGTTCTTGTGCAAGTTCTGGTCCGCCGCTTTCCACGATCTGGCCGTCAACCAAAATGTGGACATAATCTGCGATGAGGTGGTCGAGAAGCCGGTGATAGTGGGTGATACACAGAACGCCTAGCCCATCATTGGTCATAGCTTCGATACGTTCAGCGCATGCTCTAAGAGCGTCGATGTCGAGGCCGCTGTCTAGTTCGTCTAAGACTGCGATTTCGGGTGTCAGGACGGCCAATTGAGCAGTTTCGTTTCTCTTTTTTTCGCCACCTGAGAAATCGACGTTTAGGGCACGTTCGAGCAGTTCTTTCGGTAATCCGATTTGGTCAGCCTCTTCATCGAGTCGGGAGGCGACGTCTATGTCGTCGGTCCCTCTGGATCGAAGAGCCAACTCCAATGTCTCGCGCACCGAAACCCCGGGTACCTCTGTGGGGTATTGCATAGCCAGGAACAGCCCTGCTTGGGCGCGCTCCCATGTAGGCAGCGAAGATAAATCTCGGCCATCTAATTCAATTGATCCCGAAGTGATTTGATACCCAGCTTTCCCCATGATGACGTTCGACAGCGTGCTTTTCCCAGCGCCGTTAGGGCCCATAACGGCATGCACTTGACCCGAGGAGATTTCAAGGTCAACCCCTTTGAGGATCTGCTGTTCTCCAACTACAACTGCGAGATTCTGGATGGACAGGGTGCTCATGACAGATCCACCTCGATATCACCTTCTACTACACGGGCTGGATAGACAGGTACGGGCTGGGTAGCCGGGAATACGTCTGGCATTCCTGTGCGAAGGTTGAATTTTGAGAAATGTTTTGGACATTCGATTGCACAGTCTTCAGGCCAAACGACACCGTCGGAGAGGGAGTAGTTGGCATGACTGCACCTATCACCTATTGCGTGAACTGTTTCACCGATTCGGATGACCGCGATGCGGTGTCCTTCGACATCAAACCTTTGCGCTTCTCCATCCGCTAAAGAGTCAGCGCTACATATACGTGCCATCTTTAGAGTCGTTCCTTGTCGAGCGCCACGAGTTGATCTATTCGATCGTCAATCGCTTGAGCAATCGGTCGGGAAGGGAGTCCTTCTAACACGTCCGCAAAAAACCCTTTCACGACTAGCGCTTCGGCGATATCTGCTGGAACTCCGCGACTTTCCAAATAAAACTTCTGCTCCTCATCGATAGGACCGACCGCTGAAGCGTGGCTGCATTTCACGTCGTTGTTTTCGATCTCGAGATTTGGGACTGATTCAGCCCAGGCGCTATCGGAAAGTTTTAGGGTGCGATTTGTCTGAAACGCGTTGACGTCACCGGCTTCTGCCTCAATCCTGATCAAGCCCGTATAGATAGCTCGGCTTTCATCATCGACCACACCTTTAAACAACAAGTTGGAGTTGGTGTGTGGCGCTTCATGTTTTTGGAAAGTTCGGAAGTCGTGCTGCGCATTTTCGCGTCCGAAATATATGGCGCTAATTTCGCTCGAAGATCCTTTGCCAGCCATTTTCGTATCGATTCTCGCTCGGGCGTACGACCCACCCAAAGCAACTTGGCTCAACGTAACGTGTGCGTCTCTTTGTACTTCAGCTACCTGGGTTGAGATTTGCCAGAGGGCGGGGCCGTGTTCTTGAACCGTCAGGTATTTGAGTCGAGCTGCTTGGGCAACTTTGATCTCGTTAACTGGGCACACCAACGCGTTGATGAAAGGGCTGGCCTGATGTTCGACCACTGTTGCTTCTGAGTTTTCACCAAGTTGAACGACAAGCCGTGGGAACCAGACAATTTCACTGGTAGTCGTGTGTTGACGAACCAGAATTGGAGAGACAACAACTGAGTTTCGTGCAATCTCAATAACCAGTGGGGCCGTGCAGTAGCTGAGATTACAGTCTGTGAAAAAGTCCGTTCCGTTGGGAATTACGGAGGCAAGAGCGTTCTCCATCTCAATGCCCTCTGAATGCACCTGGATCGCTTCATCGTTAATAACCGTTGAAACTATTTGGCCATCGACGACTTCAATGATGGCAGCCGCTTCGTTCTCGATTCCTTTTGTAAGTCCGACATCAACTATGGAACCCCCTGGCGCTTCTAAGCGGTATTTGGAGGTGTCTAAGTCACCTATCGGTGTGTAGCGCCAGAGTTCTTCTTCGAAAGAAGGCATGCCTCTCTGAACAGCGCTCTTCTCAGCCTCTTGACGTCGTTCAAGGAAGGCGGAAGATCCGATTAAGTTGACCTGTTCGGGCTTGCCGAAAGGCCCTGTAATAGTGGGTGCCACAGCTAATAATTCTACCTATCTGGATAGTAGAAATCCGCCGTGTTGTGGAGATGCGCAGGGTTTAGTTCTGGGGTAGCTGCAAACCGTTATCAGCATTGTCTTTTTCTCGGGCAAAGTAGTCCGACGGGCACGTCAGCTGATTGTCAGCGTTTCTTTCGCTTTTTCCGTTTTTGGGCTCTGGCCTTTTTACTGATGCGCGGTCGCTTCCGACCCTTTTTGTTGTTTTCTGCTTCGAGTTCCTTCAATATGCCGGGGCCAGCGGCATTTACAATGTCTTCGGCCGCATCGAGTAAAGCCGCAATTGACTCGTCCTCTCCAAGACTTTGAGGCTCGTCGGCAAAATCTTGTACCCCGAGTGAGCCGTGATCCCACGCAACGTCGATTCTGCGGGGTGTGTATTCGGCGCAATCCTCGGGACACCTCCATGGTGCCTCTGGCGCGAGGTCAAGGTTGCATTTTCTGACGGTTTCTCCGTTGCCATACGAGCGGGTCTCGTAATGGCGACAATTCGTGCGCATGGGCATATCTATATTGTGGCGCCTTTTATGTCATTCATCGGCTTGGTAGTGGGAAAAGCGTTACAAGGCCGCAATCGCTTCTGCCATCGCAATTGCTCGTCGTGCTTCATCTACGTGCAAGTTCTCGATCATTTTCCCGTCCACGGTTAGAACGCCTCTGCCCTCTTTTTCAGCCGCCTCGAATTCTTCGATAACCCGTTGGTGGAAATCAAGTTCGTCTAAACTTGGCGAAAAGATCTCGTTGGTCGGCCCTACCTGGCTTGGGTGGATGAGAGTTTTGCCGTCAAAACCCATTTGTGCTCCCTGCAAGCAAACTGATTCGAACCCAGACTCGTCTTTAATGTCGTTGAAGACGCCGTCAAGGATGCTGACTCCAGCTGCCCTAGCGGAAAGTAAGCACATGGCTAAATACGGAAGCAACGCCTGCCTATCTGGGGTGATGGAGGCGCGTAGTTCTTTTGCCATGTCGTTAGTCCCCATGACCATGACTGACATCCGTTCATGGTGCGCTATTTGACTGACATTGAGTATTCCAGTCGGGGTTTCTACCATTGCCCAAATTTGAGTGGAAGACGGCGCCCCACCTGCTTCGAGCAAACTCGAGATTTCATCTAGGTATTCGGGTCCGTCAACTTTGGGTATCACGACGGCGGAAGGGGCCGCTGAAGCAGCAGCCAGGACATCGTCGCGTCCCCATGGTGTGTCCAGACCATTGCAACGGATTGTTAGCTCCCGTTTTCCGTATTCGGTGGAGGATGCAGCCGAACATGCTTGTTCCCTCGCTAGTTCTTTCGCGTCGGGAGCTACTGCATCCTCTAGATCAAAGATAAGAGCGTCCGCCTCAATCTCCTTTGCCTTTTCTAGAGCACGCTCGTTAGCTGCTGGCATATATAGAACCGAGCGTCGGGGTCGGTACGTAGACGTCATTCTCATCTCCTGACAATACGCGTAGGCTCTGAGCGAATCAGAATCCGTAGCTGGTGGCCAAATCCGGGTCTTTGGCAGCTAACTCTCGGGCAAGGTTGACGACCACGTGGCATTGCTTGACCGTTGCGTCATCTTGCATTTTTCCGTCGATCATTACTGCACCAGTTCCATCGCCCATTTCTTCAATGACGCGCGTCGCCCAGGCGACTTCAGACGGCTCGGGACTGAATACCTTCTTCGCTATATCGATCTGAACGGGGTGCAAACTCCATGCGCCTACACAGCCGAGAAGATAGGCGTTTCTGAACTGATCTTCGCAAGCGACCGTGTCCGCTATATCTCCAAACGGGCCGTAATAAGGCAGGATCCCATGGGCTCCGCAGGCGTCAACCATGCGGGCGAGGGTGTAGTGCCAGAGATCTTGTTGATAAGAGAGACGTTCTTTGTCTTCAATCCCCTCCTCTGGATCTTGACGGACGAGGTATCCCGGATGGCCGCCGCCAACTCTGGTGGTTTTCATTCGGCGGTCCGCAGCGAGGTCCGCTGGGCCTAGTGAGAGGCCCTGCATTCGGGGGCTAGCCCCACAGATATCTTCGACGTTGGCTACACCTTGAGCCGTTTCAAGAATGGCATGAACCAAAATTGGGGTGGTTAACCCGGCGCGAGCTTCTAATTGTGCAAGAAACTGGTCGACGAAATGGATGTCTTCGCTACCCTCAACTTTGGGGATCATTACGACGTCAAGCTTGTCGCCGATTTCTCCTACCAAGGTCATCAGATCGTCGAGAAACCATGGGGAGTCGAGGCTGTTCACTCTTGTCCATAGCTGTGTGTCTTGGTTAGTCCAGCTTCGGCCTACTTCTACCAAGCCAGCTCTGGCTGCTTCCTTGTTATCGGCGGCGACAGCGTCTTCAAGGTTTCCTAGAAGGACATCAACTGTGGGTGCGATTGACGGGACCTTCGCTCTCATTTTTTCGTTCGACGGATCGAAAAAGTGGATCATTCGGGACGGCCGAAACGGGATTTCTCTGAGTGGGTCGGGTGCTCCGAGCGCTAGTGGTGAAAAAAAGTTTTTCGGTGTTCGCACCTGAGGAAACCTCCGTTTGCGGCTTTGGTTGTGACCGTATCCAGCAAAAGGCGGGTTCGCTACCGCGCTGGCTGCTTTAACTCTAGGTTCTTACCCAGGGCTAGCGGATCTAACCGATGGATCCTTCCATCTGTAGTTCTATGAGTCGGCTCCATTCAACCGCATATTCCATGGGGAGCGTTTTGGTGACCGGCTCAATGAACCCATTAACGACCATTCCCATAGCTTGCTCTTCGGAAAGTCCTCTACTCATGAGATAGAAGAGTTGGTCATCGGCGACTTTGGAGACTGTGGCCTCGTGTCCAATTTCTGCATCACGCGAACCTATTTCTTGGTATGGGTAGGTATCAGACCGGCTTATCTCATCTAGAAGAAGTGCGTCGCACTGGACGTGTGATCGGCAGTCATTCATACCTTCTTCGACGCGGACTAGGCCTCGATAGGTTGTTCTTCCTCCGTCTTTGGATATTGATTTGGACACGATCTTTGAAGATGTCTCGGGGGCTGCGTGGACCATTTTGGCCCCGGCATCTTGGTGTTGACCGTCTCCGGCATAGGCGACTGAGAGCACTTCGCCTGACGCCTTGGGTCCCATCAAATATACGGCTGGGTATTTCATTGTCAGCCTGGAACCGATGTTCCCGTCAATCCATTCGACGTGCGCTTCGTCATAGGCGGCCGCTCGCTTGGTTACTAGGTTGAACACGTTATTGGACCAGTTTTGGATCGTGGTGTAAGTGATCCGTCCTCCCGGTAACGCGCATAGCTCAACCACCGCTGAGTGAAGCGAATCAGAGCTGTAGACGGGTGCCGAGCATCCTTCTATGTAGTGCACGGTGGCGCCTTCATCGGCAATTATCAAAGTGCGTTCAAACTGGCCCATATTTTCGGCGTTGATGCGGAAATATGCTTGGAGCGGCATCTCAACTTCAACTCCGGGTGGCACGTAGATGAAGGAACCGCCGGACCAGACCGCTGAATTTAGAGCAGAGAATTTGTTGTCGCCGGGCGGGATGATCGTTCCGAAGTATTTCTGGACGATTTCGGGGTGTTCCTTAACTGCAGAGTCCATGTCAGAGAAGATGACGCCCTGAGCCTCTAAGTCCTCGCGGTTTCGGTGGTACACGACTTCTGACTCATATTGGGCTGTTACCCCAGCAAGGTATTTCCTCTCCGCTTCTGGGATACCAAGTTTTTCGTAGGTGTCTTTAACTGAGTCAGGTAGTTCTTCCCAAGCGTCCACTTGCCCTTCGGTGGGCTTGATGTAGTAGTAGATGTCGTCAAAGTAAATTTCCGAGGTGTCGCCACCCCAGTTCGGCATCGGTTTTTGTTTGAATATTTCGTAGGACCGCAAGCGGAAGTTGAGCATCCATTCCGGTTCTTTCTTGAGGAAAGACATTTCCCGGATGATGTCTTCGTTCAGACCCTTCTGAGGCTTATAGACGTAGTCCTCTTCGTCACTCCAACCGAGTTGATATTTACCTATGTCGATGGCGACGTTTGGTTCGGTGTCTGTCACAAGGGCTCCTGCCGCAGTTACTTATCACTATCAGGATAGTGGTAATTGGATTTCTGGCCCACTTATTGACCCAGACCAAGATTCTGCTGCGTCAAGGTGCAGATATCCAGGCACCTGTGAATGCGGAGTGTCGAGGTAAACCTTTGCCTCCGGTGCCTGGGCAAAACGACCATGGCTCCAGCGCACTTCTACGTGTCCGTCAACGCATGTTTCTTCAGCGGCTTCGTGGTCTCGGACTGTTGCTCGCCAACCTATTTTCGGTTGGCCAGCTTCTTCCCCCCATATCTCTAAGTCGCGAAATTCAAATCGGCGACGCCAGTCCCAAGGGGTAGTTACTAATAGCCGTAGAGCTCTGTCTCTCGCTGAACCCAGCACGTAGTAGGGGGCAGGGCCAATGCGCAATAGTCGCCACAAGAGAGCCTCTCGTTGGCGTTTGGTAGCTATGGATTTACGCCACTGGCTGGCGGTGACACGCCCGACCTCGGCTGCTAATTCTCGATAGGCAGCCGCACATGTGGGGCTCCACTCTCGGTCAGCCAGCGCAGTTTTGAGTTCCGATCGGTGGTGTTTAGCTAAATCTCCTACAAAAGGCGGCAGCTCCACACTTGTATCGACTTCTGCTCGGACTGCGGCATATAGAGCTTGGTGTTGACTTGGAGCCGCGTGGTCGTACCAGTCTCCGACATCGTGGCTAGCTGCGAATAGGTTGGAGGGCGCAGCGTTGAGCAAGATCTTGGAGGAGTACTTACACGAAATTAGGTACACGTGATCGACTCGCAGGTCGATTGGTAGTTGGTCATGTCCGGGGCTTCGATGGCTTCCCTTCCACTCAATCAGCAGAGGTGGCCGGCCCCGTAAACCGTCATTGGCCTCTAGAAAAACCTGGCCGTTTCGATAAGCGCCGGCAAAATCGATACGGTGCGGCGATTCATCGACGGCTTGAGTGAACTGATCCCAGACCCGTTCGGTGACATCAGCAAATTGTTTGGGGAATTGGCTTATTGCTTCAGTAGGACTGTCGTAGCCCAGCATTCCAAGGCCCGTTGCTAGTTCAGTGATTTCGGTCCGGACGGAAGCCATTGGCTTTAACCAACCAATGCCGGCGCTAATTGGCGCCACCCCTCAGGAACTGTTTGCGGTTCCTCGGTCAGCACTTGAACGCAAACATGATCTGCTCCGGCATCGAAGTGGTCCTGAACGCGTGTCTTAATCGCGTCTATTGAGCCCCAAGCGACCACAGCATCAACTACTACGTCTGCCATATTCTCGATGTCGTCTGCGTCGTACCCGAGACGTATGAGGTTGTTGGCATAGTTCGGCAAAGCCGAATAAGTCTTCATGTGCTGTCGGGCTATAGCTCTTGCAGTTTCGGGGTCTTCTTCAAGAACGACCATTTGTTCCGGGTATAGCAGCGCCTCGGAACCCATAACTTCTCTGGCTATTTGAGTGTGCTCCGGGGGCACGAAGTACGGATGCGCTCCAGCCGTTTGAGATGCTGCAAGTTCAAGCATCTTGGGCCCAAGTGCCGCAAGCACAATCTCTGGTAACTCAGATGGGCCTACTGCCATGAAGCGAGCTTTGTGCATCATCTCAAGGTATTGCCTCATATAGGTCAGTGGCTTCGAGTAATCGTGTTTTCTAACCCACTCAACCAAATGCATGTGGCTTACCCCCAAGCCCAACAAGAAGCGTCCCGGATGTGCCTCTTCAATGCTGCGCTGGGCGTTGGCCATCGTCATTGCATCTCGGGCATAAATGTTGGCGATGCCCGTGGCAATCGTCACCTCAGTCGTATTTTCTAGAACCCGCATCGCTGCGACAAAGGGGTCACGTCCAACTGCTTCGGGGATCCAAATTGTTTTGAAGCCAAGTTCCGCAGCTTCTGCACAAAGTTCGTTCGCCGCCGACGAGGGCAGCCCATCCAAAATTCCGGTCCACAATCCAACTTTGCCAAGATCAATCTTCGCCTTAGTCATGCGTTGACCCTAGGTCATCTCGGCAAAGTTCTCAGTCGATCCGTCGCATCTGTTCTCTGAAGGTTGCTCCACGTCTGATGTACGTTTCTACTCCAGGCAAAATCAGCGGGTCAGTATCGACACCTTCACGAATTTTCGCCGGCATTCCCAAAGCCATAGAACCCGCTGGCACGTGCATCCGACCAGGAACGACCGCACCAGCCCCGACTAGAGCTCGCTGCCCTATTACCGCTTCGTGGAGCACAATCGACCCCGTTCCTACGAGGGCTTCATCTTCAACTGTGCAACCTTCGAGGTGAGCTAAATGACCAATGGTGCAGCCCCTCCCAACAACCGTGGGTAGTTCTTCCGTCACATGGAGCACGGCGTTGTCTTGCACCGAAGTTTCTTCGCCGATCACAATGTCATTGTCATCAGCTCGGAGGACAGCTCCAGACCAAATGGTTGCCCTCGCTCCTATCTTGACTCGACCGATAAGAACCGCTTCGGGCATCACCCAGGCATCAGGATGAATTTGTGGTTGATGTTCACCTAGTGCGTAGATGGGCATATTGAACCTCGGTCTCGTATCCAGCCAGCGTTGAGCAAACTATCGCGTTGTAAGCCATTCAACTCTAGGTTGCGTCGTTCGGGACGCTAGCGTCCAATCGATGGGTTCCGAGAGAAATAAACCACCGCTGGCATCTCAAAAGGACCATACGCGCGTGGTGCACGGTAATTCGACCGAAGATCCATGGTTCTGGCTGCGGTACCGCGAAGACCCGGAGGTTCTGGAGTACCTGCGCGCAGAAAACGACTGGACTGCGCAGGCAACTGCCCATTTAGAGGAACTAAGAGCGGACCTCTACGGAGAAATCAAGGGGAGAATTAAGGAGGAGGATCAGTCATTGCCTGTTCCTAAGGGGCCGTGGGAATACAGAGTTCGGACAGGCGAAGGGTTGCAATATCCCATACACGTCCGCCAGCAGCGGGGGCTCCCTGAAAGCGAAGAAGTACTCCTTGACGAAAATCAGCTTGCGGTTGGGCAAGAGTATTTCGCGCTTGGTGACTTGGCGGTGAGCCCTGACCACCGTTTGCTTGCTTACACCGTCGATACCGATGGAAACGAAGAATACGAATTGCAGGTAATGGACCTTGAGCGTCGTGAAATTGTGGATAGCGGTATTAACGGTCTGTCATATGGGTTGGTCTGGGCTAACGATTCGCAAACTCTATTTATGGTCCTCACTGACGACGCTCGAAGACCCAACCGAGTCATACGTCACGTCGTGGGCACAGATAGCCAACAAGACGTCACAATTTTTAACGAGGACGATGAGAAATTCTGGGTGGGTATTGGCGGCACTCGCAGCGAGCGTTATGTGGTTGTTGGCAGCGAGTCCAAAATGTCTTCTGAGTATCGGCTCTTGGATGCTGATTCCCCCAATAGCGAACTCTTAATTGTTGAGCCGCGGCAAGAAGGACATGAATATCGGATCTCTCATCAGGGCGATCGGTTGTTGATTCTCACCAACTGGGATGCTCTTGATTTTCGGCTGATGGAGACTCCGGTTGATCAGCTCGGTTCCAGCAACTGGCAAGAGATAGTTCCTCATCGTGAAGGCGTCAGGCTTGAGGACATCGATGCGTTTGAAAATTTTATGGTGATTACGGAGCGTCGGGAAGGTGTTCCGATGTTGCGCATTTGTGATCATAAGCGGGGCGATGAGTTTGAGATTCCGATGGCTGAGCCTGTTTTTGAGGCAGGTTCAGGTGCAAATGCCGAGTACTCCACGCGGGTCTTCCGATACAACTACACGTCTTTAGTAACGCCAGCGTCTACTTACGAAATCAATATTGATAGTCGCGAGCAGGTACTACTGAAGCAACAACCCGTGCTCGGCGACACCGATCTTTCTATGTATCGCAGTGACAGGTTGTGGGCAACTTCTATTGACGGTGCGAAGGTACCCATGAGCGTTGTTTGGCGACCTGATGCTGTGACGTGGCCTGCACCGACCGTCATATATGGCTACGGCGCTTACGAAATCGGCATCCCTGCCGCCTTTTCGTCCGCTCGTCTCTCTTTGCTGGACCGAGGCGTTGTTTTCGCTATCGCTCACGTGCGCGGGGGTGGCGAACTGGGGCGCAAATGGTACGAACAAGGCCGTTTGGAACATAAACAAAATACGTTTTCTGATTTTGGCAGTTGTCGAGACCACCTCGTAAATGAAGGTTGGTCTGACTCGGGTCGCATAGTTGCCCGCGGAGGTAGCGCCGGCGGTCTCCTTATGGGTGTAATGGTCAACCAGCGCCCAGAGGCGTTCTGTGGAGTTGTCGCTGAGGTTCCATTCGTGGACAACGTCAATACGATGCTTGACCCTTCTATTCCGCTTACGGTCACCGAATACGATGAGTGGGGCGACCCTAATGATGGCGCCACTTTCGAGGTCATGACGGCCTACGGTCCATACGAGAACGTCGTTCAAGAGGATCATCCAGCGTTACTAGTAACAGCAGGATTAAACGACCCAAGAGTTCAGTATTGGGAACCAGCCAAATGGGTCGCGAAGCTCCGTACACGAACCAAGAGCAGTCGAATGATGCTACTTCGCACTGAAATCGACTCGGGACACGGTGGCCCCTCAGGTCGCTATGACGCTTGGCACGATGAAGCCTTCGTGTTGGCGGTCATATTGGAAATGTTAAATCTGGCTGAGTCGTCACGCTCCACTCGAGATAGCAGCTAACGCGAGGAGCACCAGATTTCTTAAGACTGAGCTTGTCCCAACAGGTCGGGATGTCCACCGACCGAAACAGGCACAAATCGGTCGTTGAGTCATTGGACGGCGCATTACCCGCAACATTGCGATCGTGAAGATTGCAAGTACGACTTCCGCGCCGATAGAGGTCCAAGGATTAGCCACTCCCAACACCAACATCGCCCCCAGGATTATTTCGATAGGTGCGATGACAATTGCCACAATCTTAGGTGCGCCGAATTGTCGAGCTGTAGAGTGCCAAGAAGAGTCACGAATCTTGAGAGCACCTGAGAAGAGAAAAACGACTCCCAGAATTACTCGAGCTAATACGGCCATGATTCTCGGTTAGCTGAACGTGCCATAGCTTCCTTGAAAGAAAACTAGGGGCTCTTTACTTTCCATTACTTTGAGTTCCAACACGCGCCCGACCACGATGTCATGGTCTCCGCCGTCATGAATGGCTTCTATTTCACAATCGATGTACGCGATCGAACCCGTAATAATTGGCGAACCGGACGGCGCCGCAGACCATTCGACATCAGCGAATTTGTCTTCAGCTCGGCTCGCCATAACGCCACAGACTTCCATTTGATCTTGTCCCATGACGTTGACACAAAATGACCCAGATTCGCGGATCTCTTTCCAGGAACCGGAATCTTTCCCCGGTAAGAACGCCACTAAGGGCGGGTCTAGTGAGACCGATGTAAATGATCCGATAGCCATTCCAATTGGCTTGTCGTTGTTGACGGCTGTCACCGCCGTTACACCTGTTGGAAAGTGCCCCAAGACGTTTCGAAACACCCCAGAATCAATATCAGCCACAGCGACTCCCTCTTTGCCTTTCGCGAATCGTAGCGTCCGAAGCTCGGCAACGGTTTCGAACAGTCAGTTCATAGCGATTAGCTTCGAAGCTATGAGTCTCAGTCAGTCAAGTGCTCTTCCTGAAGGGCTCGTCGCCATCGTGAAGGAAGACTGCCCAACATGTGAACTTGTCATTCCGGTCCTACGGCAGCTCGCTGAGCGGACCGATCTGACGGTGTTCACTCAAGACAACCCTGATTTTCCGTCGGAGATAAGTAATCGACGCTTTGATGAGGATTTAGCTATTTCATGGCACAACGAAATAGAAACCGTTCCCACTCTCCTGATGGTCAAAGACGGAAGGGAAATAGGGCGCACCGTTGGCTGGTCCCGTTCCCAGTGGGAGTCCATCTCAGAAGTCTCCGATCTGGGAACAGAATTACCTGATCAGCGACCTGGCTGTGGGTCTCTTTCTGTTGACCCCTCTCTCGCTACAGCTCTTGAACTTCGTTTCGGCGCTTCAAGCTTTAACGCCCGTACGGTCGATTTTGCAGAGCTTGAAGACACTCACGAAGCTATATACGACCGTGGTTGGACGGATGGCTTACCGGTAGTACCACCAAGTGAAGAACGCGTCCTAGCGATGCTGCAGGGCACCACTCGCTCATCCGACGAAGTAGTCGCCACTGTCCCTCCTGACTTAGCGCCGTGCACCGTAGAGAAGGTTGCGATTAACGCTGTAATGGCTGGCTGTCGTCCCGAATATCTTCCAGTGGTTCTCGCAGCGGTGCAGGCCGTGTGTAGTGAGACCTTCAACATGCACGGTTTGCTCGCCACCACAATGCCCCACGGGCCAGTGTTCGTCGTCAACGGGCCAATTGCCGACCAGATCGGCATGAATTCGGGAAACAACGTCATGGGTCAGGGCAACCGAGCCAACAGCACTATTGGGCGAGCGGTTCAACTGGTAATCCGAAATGTCGGAGGTGGACGACCAGGCGAGGTTGATCGCGCAGCTTTTGGCTCCCCTGCCAAAGTTGGTTTTTGTTTTGCTGAACGCGAGGTTGACTCACCGTGGCCTCCAGTGTCGAGCATGTATGGGTTCACACCCGGGACCAACACAATTCTCGCTTTTCCTGGTGAAGCACCACGAAATCTCGTAGACCAGCTGTCCCGAGATCCCGATTCACTTGCTCGAACGTATGCAGCGAACCTCATCTCAATTCAACACCCCAAACTGGTTTTGGGTTTCGACGCAATTTTGGCTATAGCCCCGGACCATTCCCGGGTTTTCAGCGAAGCAGGTTGGTCACGGGAGAAGCTAACTGAACGAATAGTCGAACTCACTGTTAGGTCGGGAAGCGAACTAATTCGAGGAGCGGGAGGCATACCCGAAGGCATTCCGGAGGAAATGGAAGGCCTAGATTTGCCGAAATTCCGACCAAATGGCCTCCATATAGTTCACTGTGGTGGCGCGGCCGGGTTGTTTTCGGCGATCATAGGAGGGTGGGTGAATGGCGAAATGGGTTCAAATCCCGTTTGCGTCGAGATCACCCCGTGAAGAGGGAGAACCATGACCAAGGTCTTAGATCCAACGAACGAAACCACACCGGCTGAAATTCCCCGTGTGGATCGACCGGAAAGCCTTGAGGGACTCACGGTCGGTTTGCTTGACATTAGTAAGCCCCGGGGGGATCGCTTCCTTGATCGGATCGAGGAGCGACTAGTGGAACGTGGTTTACGAGTGGAGCGCTTTCGTAAACCGACCTTCACGAAGCCAGCACCAGTCGATTTGCGTCATGAGATAGCGACAAAGTGCGACGTCGTGATCGAAGCACTTGCCGATTGAGGCAGCTGCACGTCATGCAGTGTGCATGACATCGCCGACTTGGAACGACGAGGCCTTCCAGGCGTATTCGTCGCCACCACTCAGTTCATTGATGGTGCAGAGGTGCAAGGTAAAGCACTGGGCTTTGATCCAGCTGCAGTCTGGGTTGAGCATCCAATTCAGGACCGTACTGACGACGAGATGGTGACTATCGCCGATAAAGCGATAGACGAGTTACTTGAGCGAATCACCAAGCAGTAAGAATCCATCTCGGATGGTGATTAGGCCTTCGCTGTGTAAGTCCTGAACCAGTCGATCCGATCTGTTCGGTTCGTCCGCGAGACCCATGACAATAGACGCCTCAGCTAATGCGACTGGGCCTACGGCGAGGCCCCGCATTAGTTTGCCTCGAGCCTGACGGTCGCTTCCCTGAAACTTGCCCTGTTTTTTGGTTACACCGGCGCTGTTGGAGGCTGGGTCCAAACCGGTTCCACGCCAAGAGCAACAAGATTCAACAGGGCATTCGAAGCATTTAGAATTTTTTCTAGTGCAGATCATGGCCGCAAGATCAAAGAGCGCTTGATTCCACAGCCAAGGGTCATCAGGGGAGACGAGGGTGTCAGCTAGTCGTTGAGCTGTTCCAGGTTGCAGCGACTCGCCAGACCATCGCGCCAATAGCCGACCCACGTTGGTGTCAACAACCCCTACTTTCGTTTCGAATGCGAAGACCATCACGGCCCTTGCCGTGTAGGGCCCGACTCCGGGTAGTTCCACTAACTCTGGGAAAGTCGAGGGCACTGTCCCAGAATGGAGATCTCTTATTTGACGCGCCGCGCTATGTAGATTTCGTGCCCTTCGCGGGTATCCGAGTCCAACCCAAAAGACGAGAAGATCAGAAAGTTCCGAGTCGGCCAGATGTTGAGGGGTTGGCCAAAGATTTAAGAATTCTAAATATTTGGGTTGGACGCGGCTCACTTGAGTTTGCTGGAGCATCACCTCTGACACCAGCACGGACCACGGGTCGCGAGTGGTACGCCACGGCAAGTCGCGCGCAAAGACGGTGGCCCAGTTCAATAATCT
>CEVA01149112.1_pt1 | contig 18285 bp, 18 predicted proteins | sample 361521 | NCBI WGS metagenome assembly CEVA01 (sample SAMEA2622823, study PRJEB7988) | marine metagenome | isolation source: saline water (ENVO:00002010), including
TAGAGCGTAAATTTCTAATTATAAACAATTTATATTTAATAGTTGATTGTCCAGAACCCATTGATCAACCCCTGCCAGGAGCCCATCCGTCAAGGCCAACGGTGAGGAAAGCGACGTCCCCACAAACGCTTCCGACCGATCCGACAATGGATCTCATCTGAAAGATCGCGATCGTCATACGATCGAAATCAGGCTCCCCAGGGAGAGTCTCGATCTGACCTTCCAGGTCGCCTCCCAGGCAACGGACAGCAAATGCAAGCTGATCGCTTTCCTTTCGCCAAAAAGGGGGGCGGGAAAAACTGTTCTCGGGACAAACCTCGGCAAAGTTCTCCAAAACAGCGGCTACAACGTACTTCTTCTGGACTCTGATTTTGCTACCAAGAGTCTGACCAACCTGATCTTTCCCGGCCGGAAGGTGATCGCCGAGGGCCGCACTTCCTATTACAAAGCTCTGCTCGGTCTGGATGGCCTCAGGATCAAGAGCTGGCTCGAAGGCCTCGAAGAGGCCGTCCTCAACCTCGATCGAACGCCGTCAGGTAAAGCGATCAATATCCTGCCGTCCTACTACTCTAAGGAACAGCAGTCGAACGTCAACAACAGCCTGTTCCTGCGTGAGTACCGCAGCCACAATCTCAGCTACGTAGTCGAACGCTTCAGCCTCCTCGTTGGCGCCCTGAAGGAAATGAACCGCTACGACTACATCATTGTGGATTGTGCCTCCGCGTTCGATGACATCGGTCTGGCAGCGGCGATCCTCTCACCCTTCGTCGTGGTGGTTTCTGAAGCCGACGACATCTCCTTCGAGGCGATGGACGAGACGCTCGGATACACGATTTCGTTCGCCATGTCGAACACCCACGACGGCGACTACAACATCAAGCAACCTTTCATCGCTTTGAACAAGGACCCCCACCTCCGACCCGGAGAAAAGACGAGCCGTCGTGCGGCGATCCATTGCAAGTACATCCCCGACATACACAAGAGTTTCGGTAAGCGATCTTTCCTCGTCCCCGATCTTATCGAAGACGTCGAATTCGAGTACCAACTTTACAGGCTCCGGCGTCGGATATCTGAATGGAGCACAGGTCCGAACGAAACATTCACAGAAGCAGCCTATCAGCGTGTGCTTCAATTGGAAAAGATTCGAAACCAACAGATCGAACGCTACTGGAACGCCGACCTCCAATACCGTAAGCGGAACGTGATGTTTGGACTCACCGTCCTGTTGATCGTGTCGATATGGATCGGCGTCTTTGGCTATCTCCAGCCGGCCCTGACCGCGATGGCAGCGGCGAGCAGCGGCATGGGCATCTTCCTGTCTTCGGTGATTCTGTATCGCGTATGGGAGTATTTCGAGAAGGGTATACGAGCGCTCAAACACGAGCTCTACATCGACGTCAATGAAACGTCCGAAGAGCATCGCCAGTTCGTGCACGGGTTAGGAAATCTGATCAAAGCTAGAGAAAACGGCCAGACAGGCGCCCTCCACAAACAGAGCTCAGGGTCCAGAGCGAACAGAGGAGAAGGCCCAAGGGCCTGTATCAACCTGACTGGGTAGATCGATGATCAGGGCGCCTCTTTCACCAGAGGCGCCCTTTTCTTTTTGTGTTACGCCGCCACTCCACCAAGCCGACGAGAGCCGGCCCTGCCCAGACGAGCCACGCAACCCAAGTGGATTCCCGCCAGACTCCCACCATGCCGTATTCAATCAGCACGTGATGTGAGATCGCAGCAGATCCAGTCAGTGCGATCGCCCAGGCCTGCGGAAAAAAAGGCAGGAAAGGTACGATCCAGAGCGCATACCAGGGGTAAAAGGTCGGCGATAACAGAAGGTAGGCCACGATCAGCGCCAGAAATCCGGACGGCGCCGGGACACCCGACAGGGCGAGTCCGAATGCAAAGAGGGCGAAAAAACCGAAGAGGATCATCCTGGCGATCGTTCCGTCACCAGCCACATTCAGCACCGCTCCGAAAACCAGCCCGTTGAACTCCCACTCGACCAGGTAGGTGTCCAGGGACCCCAGTACTCCCGCGCCCGAAAGGATATGCGGCAGGTAGAAGACCACGCACGTCGCACAGAAAACGGCTGGGACCACCCAACCTCGAGGGTGCAGCATGGCCCTCAGACGACGTTGAAGGTCAGCGTCCTCCCCCGATGTCGACCAGCGCCACAGCAGCGGGAAGGCTGCTGCGGGCACGATTTTTACGAGCGTGGAGAGGGCCAGCGCGAAAGCCGCTCTGCCGGGGCCACTGACCTGACCGTAAAGAAGACAGAGCACAAGGACCGTCGCCCCAACAACATCCACGTGCCCCTCCATTCCTCCTTCGGTCAGCAAGAGGGGGTTCCACAGGTAGAGCAGGACTGCGCGTTGATCGAGCCCATACGTGCGCAGCAGACCGACGATGAACCACGCGCCAAGAAGATCGAACACGATGATCCACACCTTGACCGACCAAAGGGAAGCCCGGGGATACGCCGCGATACGAAAGAACAACTGGCTTGCCGGAGGGTAGATCGTTGGCAGGTGAGCGTGGTTGACCCGCGTCCGGTCCCCCTCGATTCTGACGGCCACGTCGGCTGGTATTGCATCGGGAGGGAATCGATAGGGATCAATGCCCGCTTTCTGTACAGCCCCGTCCCACACGTACCGATGGATGTCATCGGATAGCGAGGGCTCAATCAGAAGTACGGTTAGACGAAAAAGAACACCGAACAGGAGGATTGTGTGAAGCGACGCCGAGCTTCGAATCCGAACTGCGAAGAGATAAGAGAAAAATGAGACTGCGAAGCAGAAAAAATAAAGATAGACGTTCTGCCGAAGATCGCCCGCCCCAAGAAGCCCGAGTAGCCCCCCCTCGATCAACGCGCCGGCAACGAGGATTCCGAACGAGCGGTTGATCATAAGGCTCTGAGCGACTCAAGGTGACCCTCGTCACCCAGGGCGATCAGAACGTCGCCTTCTTCGATCTCAACGGACGCGATCATCGCCCCTCCGGAACGATCCACACGTGGACGACCATCTGCGCTTTGAATGCCGATGGTGATTGCCCCGGTCTCATGGCCGATGCCCGACTCACGCAGCGCGCACCCCACCATGGGACTGCCGGGACCAACGTGAACCTCCTCCAAGCGCATCGTGATGTCGCCGCCCTCGACGACAACATCGAGGAATCCATCACGCTCGGGCGGAGGATGACCGAGGCGATCAGACCTTTGGCCCCTCGATACCGGCTTCGAGCAGGGTTTCTTCTTCAGCGTCTCCTTGGACGAACAGCACTGATTCATCCCGCCCCATTTCGGATTCCTCTGGACTCCGTTCGACGATGACGAAAGGTTTGTCTACGTGTCGGAATTCCAAGGCGACCTCTTTCCCCACAACACCGCATCCACAGATGCTGTAGTGATCGCTCAGGGAGGCAATCGATCGTTCCATGCGTCGTCCTCTCACAAGCTGCAGAATCTGGCCTTCGAAAATGAACGAAAGCAGCGTGGTTACGGAATAGCCAGCCGTTCCAATGCTGAACAACAAGAGCAGAATCGTGAAATGACGGCCCGCCGGAGTAAGCGTGTTAACCTCGCCATAGCCTACCGTGGTTACCGTAATCACCCTCATGTAAAGGCTGTCTGCGATGGACCATCCTTCGATCGTTGCATATCCAAAAGTTCCGCCGACAACCAACCCAATCAGCAGAACGATCGCGATGGAGAATCTCATCACGGGTCGGATGGTCAGCGCTTTCGCCCTGCGGTTTCCGATCGTGGCCTGGCAAGACGGTACTTTAGAATCTTGTCGGGCAACATGTCGTTGATCAGTTCTCTGCTCTCTCGGTCCAACGCCCAGTAGTCGGGAATCCGATACCGTCGACCGTCCGAAGAAGCAACGACGATCGACGGAGGCGTGTCGCCATTCAACGCATCTCTGCTAGCAATCCTGAATTCAGCCTGCCCCCTCTCTGTCTCCACCACCCACTTGCTTCCCGCTCCGATCCGTTCCACAGTCTGAATGAGATGAACCGTGAGTACGAAGTATTGCTCTCGCAGCAGGTCTTCCAGCAGAGTTCTTGAAGTGCGATCCATGCCGTCCATGTTTTCAAGCAGGCCGACCTCGTGCCCCAAGCCATCGAGGAAACTTACATAAGCCCCCGGCTGGCTTTGGGGAAACACGCTGACAACTCGGTGCACATCGTAAGCCTCCTCCTCCCCGGCCACCCGAAGGGTGAAGGTCTCGCCCTGCTTCTCAAATGTAATCTGATCAGCGGTCAGATTCATTAACGTTCCTCGGCAACCGGAATGAAGAGTGCTCGAACTGCGTTTGAGATGAGCGAGAGCACCAGGGGGGGGCGAACGAGTTGCTTTACCGCTTCAGATAGCGCGTATCAGCCCGTCGACGCAGAGCGCCATATCATCCCAACTGATTTGGGTCTCGTGAATTAAAATATGGGTGAGAGCTTTGCGGGAAGATGATGCTATCGATACTGGAGCGGGGTGTTGTCCTTTTCCGCCGTAGTTCGCAGAGGGAGCTGTCGGCCTACCCCTACTGCCGTGGGACTGCACCCAACGATGGGCTAGGACGTGGCAGTTTCAGGGCTTACCTTGCACGGAGACGTCTTCGGGGGGGATCGATCCGCATCACAATCTGGCCGTTGCGGAAGGCTCGAACCGTACCCGTCGTTTCGGACACCGCAATCGCGATGGCATTCAGCTGCTTCGTAATCGACGCTGCCGCGACGTGACGGGCCCCCAGCCCCTTTGGCAGGGTGACGCCTTTAACGTCAGAGGCGATGTAACGACCCGCCGACAGGACAACCCCGTTGTTCTGAACGATGAAGGCGCCGTCCATTAAGGCAACTTCCTTGATGCCTTCCCGAATGTCTGGATTCGTGATGTTCTTCTCACGCTCGGAATAGCCACGGAACGGGTCGAACGTCATGGGGCGCGAATGACGCATCACGCGCTCCGCATCCCCGATCACGAACAGAGTGCCCACCGGGTCACCTTCTCGGCCCTCTTGCCCGATGTCCACGGCGATGTCCAGTAAGGATTTCACCACCTCGATGTGCAGGTCACCCGCAAGCTCTGCAATACTGTCCGGGTGGTAACCTTCGAACCCTTTGCTCGTATCCACAACGATCAAGGAGTCCACGCCACGCCGTTCGTAGAGCCCGAACAGGCACACCAGCCGACTACCTCGCTTGATGTACCCTCCCTCCATGCCCAAGACGATACCCATGCGTACTCGCTCGAAATGGGATGTATCGTCCGGTCTCAGGTCGTAGTGGATCCGCCAGATGCCGAGAGCTTCGGTATCCAGCAAGAAGCGGGGGCTGGAGGTTACAACGAGGATCTGTGCGTCCCGGCTAAGAGATTCTAGGGCGCGCCGGTTGATCGCCCCATCTGCCAGGATCAGGATGAGGTCTGCTTTGACACGTTTGGCTAACTCGTCAGCTGATGCCAGCATCTGGCCGGGTAGGGCCGGTTTTTTCGAGCGGCTCAAACGACGGAATCTCCCCATTCGTGCCGGTGGCCTACCGCTTGAGGAAACGACGACGACGACCGAACTGGGGGAGGGCCGTCGATTCTTCTGCCGATGATAAGTCGTCCGTGGAAGGTCGGGAAGAATCTGCAGCCGGTCGCGGAGTGCTCGCGCCCTCGACCACGAGGTAGGTAGCGGGGACCTCACGCGCCAGAACCGTCGGACCACAGTCGTAGAAAGCCACCCCGTTCGCGTGGGCCTCGAGGGCGTAAACTCGAATCACCGTGTCCGTGTCTCGACCCAGTTGTCCGGCGATATCGGCGTCGTACGAAAGATGCACATACTGTCGATCGCCGGGAGTCAACCCGTCCGCCAGAATTCGGTCCAGATGTTTGCTCGGTGCACCTTTATATAGGGATTCCGGCGGCTCGAACGGATCCTGGCCCAGGTCGATCGCAAAACTATGACCGTATCGTGCGCGAATCCTGCCTTCGACGATTTCGAACCGCTGCTTTTCCGTTGCGTTGACAACGTTCTCAACGTCGGAGGCACTGATTCGTTCATCTCGCCCCTGAAGAGCGCGGACGACCTCTTCGAGGTCGGCGAATCCGTGGGCATCTACCTGAACATCGAATTCCTGAGGACGATGGCGCAACATGAGCGACAGCATCTTGGAGACCCGAACCGTCATGGATCTGCCTTGCATTTGTAGGCCTTTCTACTTCGAGGGAAATACCTCACACGAAGGGGCGTTTGATTGTAGGCCAGCCCCCACGCGAAGTCAAAGCGACTCAGATCGGATCGCGGTACATCTCCGGCTCTTCGAAGCGACCATATTGTGCGAGAAATGTAAGGAACACGCTGCCCGTCGGCCCATTCCTCTGCTTTCCGATAATCAACTCCGCCACACCTTCTTGGGTATTGCCTTCTTCGTCTGTAATGCCGTAAACCTCCGGCCTGTAGAGAAAGGCAACCACGTCGGCGTCTTGCTCGATACTGCCCGATTCTCGAAGGTCCGATAACCCCGGACGCTTGTCGGGACGTTGTTCGACAGCTCGGGAAAGCTGAGCGCACGCCAAGACAGGAAGATCCAGCTCCTTGGCCAGAGCCTTCAACGAACGAGAAATATGTGCGATTTCCTGCTCCCGATTGTCGCTGCGTCCACTGGTCGTCATCAGCTGGAGATAGTCAACAACGATCATTCCGATCTGGTGTTCAGACTTTGCCCGACGCGCCTTGGCTCTCATCTCCATTACCGAGATGCCGGGTGTATCGTCGATGTAGATTGGAGCCTCGACCAACTTGCCCGTCCAGGCTGCAAGCCGTTGCCATTCCTCGTCGGTTAGCCGCCCCGTCCGCAGCCGGTGGTTGTCTACCCTTGCCTCGGCAACAAGTAGCTTCTGCGCGATCTGCTGAGTGGACATCTCGAGAGAGAAGAACAGAACAGGAACACCCCCCCGAACGGCGGCGTTCCTAGCCATGCACAGTGTGATCGAGGTCTTGCCCATGGAAGGTCGCGCCGCAAGGATCACCAGGTCCGCACGTTGGAGCCCTGCCGTGTATTCGTCCAGATCCGCGTAGCCCGTTGTCACACCGGTCAGGTTACCCGGGTTTTGATGAGCCCTTTCGATCGCTGCAAACGTTTCACCCATGACCGATTCGAGCGACACCACACCGCTGCCAAGTTCACGCTCCGCGATCTGAAACACACGTTGCTCGGCGCGATCAATCACATCCCGAATGTCTTCAGTTTTCCGATAGCTTTCCTCGACCGTCTGTGTAGACGCATCAATCAGGCGACGCCTCAAGGCTGCTTCGAGTACGATCTTCGCGTGGTATTCCGCATTGACGGCGGTGGCCATTTCTCCGGCGATCGAGGCGATCGTTGCTGCTCCGCCGATCTCATCCAACCCTCCTTTGCGGGACAGCTCCTCCGAAACCGTTACCTGGTCAGCCGGCTCCCCACGCTCATAGAGCGTCAGGATCGATCCGTAGATCTTCCGATGTGCCATGTTGTAGAAGGCCGACTCATCCCCCAGCGTCTCCACTACGCGGCTGATCGACTCATTATCGAGTAGCATCGCCCCCAGAACGGCCTTCTCGACCTCGATTTCCTGTGGAGTCACTCGATCCTGTGCCGGGCTTTGCTCTCTGGTCGGCTGGCCTACCGACATTCGAACCCTCTATAGTTTGACACCATCATACTCCAGTCTGAGCCGTTTCAAGTCTTCCCACGTAGGGCGCTTCCACTGCGGGTTCCGAAGGAGAGCGGCAGGATGATAGGTTGGTACGAGCTTAACGCCCTCGTAGTCGTAAACCTGACCGCGAAGTCGGCCCATGCTGGTCGTCGTCCGCAACAAGGTCTGTACGGCGAACCTGCCCAACGTACAGATCACGCGGGGTCCGACAATTTCGATCTGTCGCTTCAATAGAGGCTCGCAGGCCGCGATTTCGTCGCCTTGCGGGTCCCTGTTTTGGGGTGGGCGACACTTGATCACGTTGGCGACATAGACGTCCTCACGACGAAAGCCGATAGCCTTGATCATTTTTGTAAGAAGCTGACCGGATGCACCTACGAAAGGGAGTCCCTGTCGGTCTTCCTCGTGACCGGGCGCTTCTCCCACGAACATCACGTCGGCATCGGGCGCTCCTGCGCCAACCACTACGTGCGTGCGCCCGTTGCAAAGACCGCAAGCCTGACAGTCTGAGATCTCTTCGGCGAACGCAACCAGCGCGTCGTGTTGCGTCGTTTCCTTGGACTCAATCTTCGGGTCGGCCAACGCGGGCCCCGAGCCCAGGGGCAAGGTTAACACTCCCATCTCGGCCTGGAATGAGAGAAAATCCCGAATGACCTCTACATCGTTCGAGTTTTTAGTGTTCACCGCTCGCCCCAGACAGTCGCCATCCAGTCCAGGATGCGATCCCCTACATCGTGTTTGGACATAAGGGGCAGCGCCTCGCTGCGATCTCGATCGATAAGAGTCACGACGTTGGTGTCGACCCCGAAACCCGCGCCCACGTTGTTCAGATCGTTGAGCACGATCATGTCCAGTTGCTTGGCTTCGAGCTTGGCCTTCGCGTTCGCTTCTGGATCATCCGTTTCCATCGCGAACCCGATGACGAGCCGGTCTCCCTTCCTGGCGCCGAGGTCGACCAGGAAATCCTCCGTCGGTTGGAGATCCAGGCGCAGCCCCTCACCTGACTTCTTGATTTTACCCGAGGCAACCGACTCTGGTCTGAAGTCCAGAACGGCAGCTGTCATGATGAGCGCATCGGCGGATGCGAAGGCCTCACGTGTCGCACGGTCCATTTCCGACACCGAGCGGACTCGCAGCACATCGACACCGGTAGGCGGCGACAACTCAGTCGGCCCGCTGACGAGGGTGACCTCTGCACCACGCGCACGTGCCCGGTCGGCGATCGCGTAACCCATCTTCCCTGTCGAGCGGTTCGTAATGAAACGAACCGGGTCGATGTCCTCCTCGGTCCTTCCTGCAGTAACGACAATCTTCCGATCGCACAGGTCCAGCGTTTCACCTGATAACAGGGTCATCGCGGCTTCGACGACTGCCTCCGGTTCCGCCATCCTTCCCATCCCACTCGCGCCGGAAGCCAGGGCCCCCGTCTCGGGACCAATGAATGTATACCCACACCCGCGAAGGGTATCCAGATTCCTTTGTACGGGAGGATGCTCGAACATGGACGTTTCCATGGCCGGTGCAGCCAGCACGGGGCGATCTGTCGCCAGGAGGATACAACTCACCAGATCGTCGGCCAACCCGTTCGCTGCCTTCCCCAACAGATCTGCCGTGGCGGGGGCTACCACCACGGCATCGGGCCAGCCGGCGAGTTCGACGTGCAGAACGTCCGGGTCCCCGGCTTCGGGGAAGAGTTCGGTATGAACTCGCTGGTGTGACAGCGCTTCGAAAGTCAGAGGCTGAACGAAACGGGTGGCCGCGCGGGTCATAGCGACACGCACGTCGACGTCCGCACGCTGCAATCCTCGAAGCACCTCCACCGCTTTGTAGGCGGCGATCCCGCCCCCTACACTAAGAAGTACTTTCTTCCGAATCTTCGGACTCGCTTCCTTCACTCGACTCTCTCGTGATTTCGATCTTTCCATCGGCGATTCGAGCAAGTGAAACCGTCGTGATCTTCTCGACCCCATCGGGAAGATCGGAATTCAGACGGCTCTGGTTGAGGCGTCTTGACTCCCGAGAAGCCAGCATCACCGCCTCATAAGGATTGATGCCTGTGTCGACAAGCTCTTCTGAATAGAACGTCTTAGCCACGTCATTCTCCTCTGTCGGATTCATGTAAACCTAAAGCACGGAAAGTCCAGGTGTTGCGCTCTGTTCTCGACCCCTCGGCGGTCAGGACACATTTTACTTCATTTACGGCATCCTCAAGACGCCGATTCAAGATCACGTAGTCGTAGTCAGAAGCATGTTCCATCTCGCGATGCGCGCGCTCAGTTCGCATTTTCAGAGAGGCCTCCCCTTCGGACCCGCGATTCGACAACCTCTTGGACAACTCCTCCATCGACGGAGGCAGGACGAAGAGGCTCACACAGCAATCCTCCAGCAGGTGTCGCCACGTTCTGGCGCCCTGGACGTCCACATCGACGAGCAAGATTCGAGCGTGTTCGAACACCTCTATCACAGCATCGATCGTTGCCCCATAGCGGTAACCATAGACTGTGGCGTGCTCCATATACGCGCCCCGTTCGACCCCCTCCTCGAAGGCGCCTTCATCCACGAAGTGGTAGTCAACACCATCTACTTCAGCCTCCCGGATCGGGCGGGTTGTTGTCGTCACGCAGGGAGCGACATCTGGGCACTCCTCGATCACGGCCTCACAGATCGAAGTCTTGCCGACACCGGAAGGGCCCGAAACGACGAACGCGAACCCTCCCTGGCTGTCCATGATACGCTCCCGAACCAGATTGCGATGCGTTGCGATCGTTGCTGGCTCACTCAACATTGAGGGCCTGCTCCTTGAGCTTTTCGATCTCTTCCTTGATTTCAACGACCAGGTGGGCGATCTCAGCGTCGGAGGCTTTTGAACCAATCGTGTTGGCTTCTCGCAGCATTTCCTGAAGCAGAAAGCTCAGACGTCGCCCTACGGCTTCGGATTGATCCAGAGCGGCCTCAAATTGGTCGTTATGACTCCTAAATCGGACGCATTCTTCCGTGATGTCACCCCGTTCGGCGATCAGCGCCACCTCGGTGAGCAGTCGCCCGGCGTCAACCTGGCCGGGCTCGAGCAACGCTTCCAGTTTTTCTTCGAGTCGCTTGCGTGCGCTCTCTGTACGTCCTGGGGCAAGTTTTTCGACTTCGGCCACGAGGTCACGCAGCCTGGCCAGGCGCCCACCGAAATCTTCCGCCAACTTGGCGCCCTCGGCCCGTCGCATTGCCACGCACTGTTCTGCGGCGGCGACGCAGGAAGGTTTCAACACCAGCCACGCCGCCTCAACATCGATCGAAGCCGTATCGAACATAAAGACGTTCGGTAGCCCGGCAAGGCCCGCGATCGTGACGTCGCCCAGGACTTCTTCACGGTCTTTGAGTTGCCGAAGTTCGGACAGGTAGGCCCCGACGACCTCCTCGTTCAAGCGGGGTAAGCCCTGCCCATTCAGGTCGCCTTTGGCGGACACACTCACATCCATACGACCCCTTTCGAACGATTCCAACACCAGCTCCTTGATGCGAGCTTCCAGTTCGTTCAAAAATCTGGGCAAGTGTACGGATACATCCCCGTATCGACCGTTTACGGTCCTGATTTCGACTGAGAAACGGAGCCCATCGGCGTGAGCTTCCCCCTTGCCGAAACCTGTCATGCTGCTGATCATTCAGCGATCGCCTCGATAGATCCTAAAAAAGGCCAGCCCGAAATGGATAAATCTACCGTTCTGCGTTATCTCTGTCAAACTTGCGCCCCAGTCTTCACAGCCAGCTGCCTGCTCTGGCCAACCTCCGCGTGGCCCGATGAGGATCTTCCCCGCAACACGATCACCACACGGGTAAAGGAGGTCCGGCAGCTTTCCAATAGTTCAGACGCTCCCTACGTTGTCTATCTTCACGATGCAAAAGAAGATAGGGTTCTGCCCATCTGGATCAGCTCGGGTCAGGCTTTATCGATCGCAAGCGTGCTGAACAGCGACCCCTTCCCACGTCCACTCACGCACGATCTCATGTCAGCGATACTCGCAGCAACGGAATCCCAGGTTGAGAGTATCGTCATCGATGCACTTAGCCCCCTGGGCAACGAAACGAGCGGGGGCACCTACTTCGCGACGCTGACAATGACCACCTCCTCGGGTCGTCGTCTAAAACTCGATGCTCGTCCCAGCGATGCAATGGCACTGGCTGTCCGGATCGGGCTGAGCGTGGAAGTGGCCCAGATCATTATGGAGCGAAACAGCCTCGCTCTCGAACCGACCGAGGATCCACGGAAACCCGACGTCGCGGACCCTTACTACTGACGCAGCAGGGCAGACAGCGCCTCCGCATCGTGAACCGGGCTCGAACAAGCCCGGCTCCGACACACATATGCAGTAGCCTTTCCGTCGACCATCCCTCTCCCCGCCGCCGTAGGATGTCTGCCATCGCCGTCCGGTCCCGCGTGAGTCACGATCAGGTTTGGGATTCCGGTCCTCCAGGCCGCGCTCTCCAGCGTCTTCAAATCAGCATCTCCATCGTTCCCCGCCAGAACCAGCTCTGTGGGCCCTCGCACAATGAAGTCCGCAGCCGTCAACATCTGACCGAAGCCCGCGGGCATCTCTTTCAGAAATGGCAGGTAAAGTCGTACGGTGTCCTCGGCGTGAGTGCCCAGGCTGGTCTCTCCCTTGAGGGTTGCGAACCGAAGAAGGGCAACGGCAGCCACCGCATTGCCGGACGGAGTGGCGTTGTCGTAGGGATTCTTGGATCGCACGATCAAAGACTCGTGATCCTTCCCTGTGTAGAAGAACCCTCCCGCCTTTTCATCCAGAAACTGATCTACCATGACCTCGGTCAAGGTCCCTGCCTCGTCGATCCAGTGGTCGTCCCCTGTCGCCTGATACAGATCGATCAGACCGTTCACGAAACACGCGTAATCATCGTGATAGGCATTGAATCGGCCGCAACCTGCCATGTGACTGTGCCACAGCCGACCGTCATCTTGGCGCATATTCCCGAGGACGAAGGTCGCGGCCTCGCACGCTGCATCACTGAACCGAGTATGACCCAACACACGCGCACCCCAAGTCAAACCCGAGATCATCAGCCCGTTCCAGTTCACCTGGATTTTGTCGTCCCTGCCCGGTGCAACCCGGTGCTCGCGTGCCTCTCTCAGAGCAACCCGGCATCTCTCAACCGTCTGCTCCAGGCGGCTCGTCTCCATCCCCAGACTGTGAGCCACAGACTCCGCGTCCTCTGGAATGTTCAGGATGTTTCGGCCCTCGAAATTTCCATTTTCCGTGACATCGAAATAAGCACAAACAATCTGTGCGTCCTCATCGCCTACCACGGCCGCGATCTCCTCGGGCGACCAAACGAAGAATTTACCCTCCTCGCCCTCGCTATCGGCGTCCTGCGTCGAGAAGAACCCACCCTTGGCCGAGGTCATTTCACGCAGGACGTAATCGAGAGTCTCTACCGCGACCCGTTCGTAAAGCGAGCGGCCTGTCACTGCGAAGGCGCGACAGTATAGGGTGGCAAGCAGAGCATTGTCGTAGAGCATCTTCTCGAAATGAGGAACCAACCATCGCGAGTCGACCGAGTAGCGATGAAATCCACCACCCAACTGATCGTATATACCTCCCGTAGCCATCTTGTCCAGGGTCAGCGTCACACAGTTGAGAGTATCTGTATCCCCCGTGGCGACGAAGTGATCGAGCAGGACAGTCAGGTTCGTGGCATTCGGGAATTTGGGCTGAGTGCCAAACCCCCCGAACCGCGTATCCACATTCTGCGAGAGTTTGATCGCCGCCCGGGGCACAAGTCCGTCATCCAACTCGTCGCCTTGCGCTGAGATTCGACTTAGCCGCTCCAAACCCTCGATCATCCGTTGACCGGACTTTTCCACATTTTCGCGCTTGTCGTGGTACGCGGCTGCGACGCTCTCGAGCACCTGGCCAAACCCGGATCGACCGTAACGGCTTTCAGGCGGAAAGTACGTCCCGCCGTAAAAGGGCTTTCCATCGGGCATCAGGAAAACCGACATAGGCCAACCGCCCTGCTGGGTCATCAGCTGTACCGCGTTCATATAAATTTCGTCGACATCGGGACGTTCTTCACGATCGACCTTGATGTTTACAAAGTGTCTGTTCATGATCGCTGCGATGGACTCGTTCTCGAACGACTCGTGAGCCATGACGTGGCACCAGTGACAGGCAGAGTACCCAACGCTCAGAAAGATCGGCAGGTCCTGCTGACGTGCAGTGTCGAAGGCCTCATCGCCCCACGGGTACCAATCAACGGGGTTATCCGCGTGTTGCAGAAGGTAAGGACTGGTCTCAGTGGAAAGTCGGTTTCGCGACACACCCACTCGCTATCGGAAGCTGAGAGTTGTTCGGATAGGTCGGCCCAGCATGATCTTGCGCATCCGGGGTACACGCCAGGCATCCCAGCGGTCCGACCACGTGTAGATATCGCCAGTAGGCCGCGTACGAACCACCCTTCCACCCGGCAATACAGCCTCAATTTGAAGGTTCCCGATCGTACTTGCCTCGACACCTGGGGCATCGATTTCGATTCGATTAACCAGATCGAGGCGAGCCAGTGCAGCCTCGGGGAGATCCATCCGCCTCGGTGCGAACTGAGCACCATGGGGCAGATCCCCCACGAATTCTCCGTTCAACCTGACCTGCTTTCCTGGGCGCATGGCATCCCACGCGCAGAACCGGAGATACGCACGACGAAGGTGAGGAATGTCGCGATAGATCAGGCGCGCATCTTCCGGGTGCGTCAGCTCCCAGATCTGATGGGGCATGCCGGACTGTCGAAACGACACCACGGACTCGACACCACGGTTGAGATGATGCCATCGGACTTCAACTCGATCCTCCTGGACCTGAACGATGAACCACCCAGGTGCAGTATTCTCGAGATAGCCTGACCACGACCACAGCACTTCGTCCTCACCGACCAGCCGTGCCTGCACTCGGTTTAGTGGAGTCGGCAGTTCTTCGGGTAACCCGATCGGGGCTCCCATGCACTGAAGAACCGGATAGCCAGACGTTGTCTTCAGCATCATGCTCTGGTTGTGGGTGTGACCACAGAAGTAGGCATCGACCGCGTAGATGGACAACAGGCGCGCCAGGTCGCTCGAGAATTGCAGATTTGAGAAGAAAGCTCTGGAGACGGGCCAGACCGGATGATGGGCAAAGACGAACAACCGCAGATCGCTCGCGACCGAATCGGAAAGAATCCCCTCGAACCAACCCCTCTGCACATCGCCATCACCCCACGTAGTGGAATCGAGAACAACAAACCGACACCCCCCGATCTCGAACGAGTAGTAGGAACGATCAACCTCCATTCCAAGCACACGTTCGATTCGAGGCAGCACGTGGGTCTCGTAAGCTGGGCTCGGGTCATGATTTCCCCGGGCGAAGAGAAGCGGCAAGTCGTGACTAGAAAAGAAGCGAACCGCTGCGGCCAGTTCTTCCGGCCGCACGTTCGCCCCCTGGCCCTCGGCAAGATCGCCTGTCAGAAGTACGAACGCGGGCTCAGCCGACCGCAGGGACTCCATCATCGGAGTCAGAGCGTAATCGACGTTCTCAACATACTTGCCTGCATCGAGCGGTCTCGTACCTGGCGCCTTCCAGGCAAACTCTCGCTGAGCGGGAATGTCTGCGAAATGGGTGTCCCCAACAACGGCAAAGCAAAACGGAGGAGTCACCGCTTCAATCCGTTCGTTCAGAGAAAGCTCCCTTGTTGTATCTTGACGTCATTGGGCACACGCCCCTACCCTCTTGGCGATCGCCACGGTGCCCTGAGAGAATGCGGAAGGAGATCCGGGTGGGCCCATCTGTCTGTATTTTGAGCTGCAGCCTCTCGGACAATAGTCGCAGCCGACTGTTATGTCGTCACGCCGACTCGGTTCTGAAAGCCACGAATCGCCCTTCAACCCTGGTGGACCTGAAGGATCACCGCATCCTGCCCCACGGCATGGAAGGTAGCCAAGGCATTGACGACATCCGTAACGACCTCGTTACAGCCGGTGGCATCCTCATAGGATTCCCCATCTACAACCATACGATGAACAGCAGCCTGAAGGCCGTCATCGAGCGCTTCGGTCGGGCGATGGAAAATAAGGTGGTCGGTCTCATGATGGCGGCAGGTGGAAGATCCAGCTACATGGGCAGCCTCGACGTTGCTGCCAGTCTGATGTTCTACTTCAGAACGTGGATTGTCCCTCGCTCCGTTTATGCCACCTCAGACGACTTCGAAGAGAATCGAACCAGAATCGTAAATGAAGAGGTATCCGAACGCGTCGAAGAGCTAGCTCGAACGGTTACCGTAAAAGCGTGGCAACACACCCAACCCAGTCCTTACTGAGTAACCCCACAACTCATATATAAGAAAGCTGCCCGGGCACGACGAACCTGCCCGGGCAGCTTTTTCCGTTTCACGCCAAACTTAGAATGCGACCGAGGAAACCGCCTTGGAAATCAACGCGATCGAAACGGACGTCATGCCGATCAGACCCATTCCACAGGAATAACCGGCCAGCAGAATGGGCGTGTAGGCTTTCCACTTGGCCTCCCCGAATCGCTTGGAGAAGTAGTGTCGTCCGAGCAGTGCACCGATGAACTGGAGCAAGATCAGGTGAGGGAACTGAGAGAGGGAGCCGACGAATCCGAAGAAGATCAGCGTCGGGGCCTTGAGTGCCACAAGGACCGCATAGAACGCACCACCCGCCAGGAACCCCGAGACGACCAGTTCCCATTTGATGATTTCCTTCAGCAGCCCGACACCAACGGCCCCACCGCTCGAGTCTCCAGGGAGAGTGGACTTGAGCCACAGTGTCTGCATGGTGGCATCGAACGGCCACAAGAGCTGCACGTATGGGTAAGTACTGGAGGGGATGGGTTCGAGTCGCCAGATGAACTCCCAGAACAAGAAGCTGCAGGCGAAGACGACAACCGTAGTTACCGCCGTCAGCTTCACGTAACTCACGAACTTCGTCTTTGTGAGCTCCAACTGCTTGTAAGTCCTCACCGCCGTGCCGTGATCGTGAATGGGAAGCGGAGCGAACCAGGCCGAAATCCCCTCGTAGCCGGAGAAGATGATGGCCGCCTGCCGCAGATAAGGGATGGAGGCGCCGTAGGGCGAACCCGTCAATCCAATCATCCGGGCCCCGATGTAAGAGGAGATAGGCGTATAGATGAACCCGAAGAACGCCAGCCAACCCCAGTGAAACTCAGGAACCAGAATCTGACACAGAATCACGAAACCGATCGTTGCCACCACCCACGCCGTGAGTGCCGAAACCATCGAAACGTCCCCTCGTCCCTCAGGCAGTTCCTCGGTCAGATTCCCTTCTTTCCCGGCTTCTTTACTCTCCTTGCGGTGCTTGTACATCGCGCGCCCCGCGGTCAGGAACCCTGTGAAAGCAATCACGAGGGACAACCCGATACTGAAGCTCAGCCAGAAGTCGAATTCGTTCGACACGCGGGCGGGAATGGCCGTCATACCCGGAGACCAGCGCTGCAGAACACCCACATTGTAGAGCACCGGGTTGATGACCAGGTTACCCACGATGGACCCGACGGCCGAGCCGAACACGACATAGTACGGGAGCACAAAACCGATGAAGATGTGAATCAGGTCAGTACCGATTCCGAACACGGCAGCGGGGAGAATACTCTTGATCTCACCCGTAAAGTCAATGAACGGTATCGGCAGGATCTCGATCTTCTCGGTCAGAAAAACGCCGGAGAGAGTCGGAACAACGATGTAGAGGAGCCCCCACACCATCCCGATGCAGGTTCCCGTCGAGAACACACGCCAGCGCCAACCTTCCTGTTTCGACGACGTCTCGGCCAGCGCCGTCGCTCCACGTGCCTGAACGGGCGCCATTGGAAACGGCAGCTTTTCGATATCGCTCGTGACTCGAAACGTCACATATCCAAGAGAAAGTCGCGCTACCTGAGACAGGATCGTCACGAGGAACAGAATGGCAACTGGCTTGATCCAGACGGTGTCGACAAACGTGCGTGCGGCGTAGACCCCCGAACTCAGAGGGGGCACGAACCAGTCAGGCATGTACTTGTCGAGCCCCTCTGCAGCCGGAGACTGGATCAGATACTGATCCCAGATCAGACCTCCAAACGGTCCTCCGTAGGTGTGCGGCCCTCCCCCAAGCTTGACACCCACGCTCAGAAGGAAACCGGCGACCCAGTAAATCACGATCAGTTCCTGGGTCCTCAGACGGACGAACGACCGTTTTGCGATCTCGAGAAAGAGAATGATCGTCACCCACTCCGACGCTCCCGCCATGTTTCCACCGGTCACAAGCCCCAGGTAGATCGCGCCGGGAAGCATCACGAGACCGACGAAGAAGACCGCCCAGATAGTCTTCATGTTGAAGCCGTCTTCGTACGGCGCATCGGGCGGCATGATGTGCTCGTACTGCCGCTCTTGTTCTCTGGCTTCCTCTTCTGGATCAGATGCCACTGCTGTACCTCCGAATCGCTTGCGACCCTATGCGGTTGCCTCTGCCGTTTCTCCTGACAGGATCTGCTTGCCTTCTTCTGCGTAGTTGTGCTTGAGATCGACCGGGATCGTTCTCCAAACCAGGAAACGTTTCCTGAGTGCGTTCA
>CEVA01237687.1_pt1 | contig 18277 bp, 10 predicted proteins | sample 361521 | NCBI WGS metagenome assembly CEVA01 (sample SAMEA2622823, study PRJEB7988) | marine metagenome | isolation source: saline water (ENVO:00002010), including
AATGCCCGACTCGGAACAGTATTATGCAGCGTTGCAGCTGCTAGGTATAGAGTCCACACTAGTACGTGTTCCAGATGAACCTCATGGTATAAATGTTCGTCCTAGTCATCATATAAGTAAGTTGCAGCATATCATGGGCTGGATGAATAAATATAACTCAGGGAATCGTTATGAAAGGAATTAATATGAAAAAATTATTTAGAGTTAAATTTAATTTGCTTCAAATCTGTTGCTTAATGTTGATATTTGTATTGCAGTCAACGCACTTAAATGCTCAAGCAAGTTTAAAAGGATTAGAAACGGAGTTATCAAGATTAGCTGATTTATCCGGTGGTAAAATGGGTATAGGAGTTATTCATTTGGAAACAGATCAAAGACTCTATGTTAATAATAATGAGAGATATCCTCTTGCCAGTACCTATAAAGTACCCATTGCTGTTCAATTGTTAAAAAGGGTGGAAAAAGGAGAACTAAACCTTAATGATATAACAGATGTACAACCCAAGGATCAACATCCAGGCAGTGGCATTTTATCAAACCTGTTTGTTGCACCAGGCGTACAATTGTCTCTAAGGAATCAATTAGAGTTAATGATGATTCTAAGTGATAATAGTGCGACAGATATTTGTTTAAATGCTGCTGGTGGTCCGGAAAAAGTAAAAAGTATGTTGAAAAAAAATAAAATTCGAAACATGTCTATTGATCGATCTACTATTAGTCTTATCGGAGATTGGTTAGGGCTTAAATTGGAAGGCGGAGCAACTTCGAACAAAGAATTCATGGAACAATATAATAATCTTCCAAAAGAAGTTGTAATGGAAGCAAGTGAAAAGTTCGGAAAAGATCTGCGTGATACAGCAACTCCTCAAGCAATGGCAGAATTATTACAGATGATATGGTCGAACAAAATCCTTAAAAAAGAAAGTTCTGAACTATTGGTTGATATAATGAGTCGATGCCAAACTGGAGAAGGTAGATTAAAAGGATTATTGCCTCAGGGCACATATGTTGCTCATAAAACAGGAACAATTGGTGCAACCACTAATGATGTTGGTATTATCCGTCTGCCTCAAAATAAAGGAAATGTTGTGGTAGTTGCATTTGTTAAAGATTCTGATTTGAGTGTTCCCGAAAGAGAAAGAGCAATTGCACATGTAGCTAGATCAGTGCATGACTACTTCCTCTTCCAATAAATTTAATTTCATAGGAGTAAAAACAATGGTTTATTTTAAAAGGTTAATCTCAATTTCCATATTACTGCTGTTTGTAAATGTACAGTCACAAAATTGGACTCCAGAGACAAGCATCCAGTTAAAGCAAATTTCAGATTTAAATTTTTCAAACAAGGGCAATAAAATCGCTTTTGTGGTTAGAGAAGCACTCATTGAAGGTGAACAATCTGAATATTTAAGTCAAATCTGGGTGGCAAATTCTGATGGCTCTGATTTAGTACAGTTCACATATGATGAGAAATCGAGTAATCGACCCCGTTTTTCACCTGATGGAAAATACTTAGCATTCATTAGCCAGCGAAGCGAAAAACCCCAAATATGGATTATGAATATTGCTGGCGGAGGATCTTGGCAGTTCACTCATGAAAAAGAAGGTGTTGGTGCATTCCATTGGTCTCCAAATGGTCAATCCATTGCGTTTTTAATGAAAGATCCTTTAACTGAAGAAGAAGAAAAGGAAAAAAAGGAAAAAAGAGATGTGATTGTAGTTGATCAAAATTTTAAATATGCACACGTCTATACCAAAAATTTCGATTCAAAATCAGACACCAGTAAGGCAGAAAGAATCACCACTGGTAATTATGACATTACTGGATTTGATTGGAAGCCTGATGGGAAAAAGATTGTTTTTTCCCATAGACCGGAACCTACTTTTAATAGTGGATTTGGTTTGGGGGACATATCCATTGTTAATTTGTCTAATAAAAAAGTAAAAACCTTAGTGGATTGGGAAGGTGTTGATACTAGTCCTTCTTTTTCTCCAGATGGTAAATTAATTGCATTTGTTTCAAATGGCGGTAAGCGGGAAGAAATTGGTTTAAGCGACGTATATGTAATTAAATCAAATGGAGGCAAACCGAAAAAACTAGCTGAAACTCCTAACAGAGGTAGGCCTGGCGTAATTAACTGGTCCTCAGATAGTCAGCATCTTTATGTTGGTGACCTTGATCGCACTCAATCCCAGATATATAAAATTGGTGTTCAAGGAAAAACTATTAATGCATTGCTTGATTATGAAGGAACCGTTTCTTCACCTGCAATAAGTAATGATGAATTGAAGATCACTTTTGTAAAACAAACTGTCAGTGAACCTAGCGAAGTATTCTCTGGTTTATTAAAAGGAGTAAAAACAAAACAAATTACTAATTTTAATTCTGATTTAGATTTTCCAGCTATCACCAAAACTGAAATAATAAAATGGAAATCAAAAGATGGACTTGAAGTCGAAGGATTATTAACCTATCCTGCCAATTATAATAAACGAAAAAAATATCCCTTGGCACTTATTATCCATGGCGGACCTGCAGGGGTATTTACTCAGGCGTTTACAGGTAATCCAGGTATTTATACAATCCAATATTTCACTAATAATGGCTATGCGGTGCTTCGACCAAATCCACGTGGAAGTACAGGATATGGTAAAGATTTTCGCTATGCAAATTTTAAGGATTGGGGTTTTGGCGACTATGAAGATATCATGTCAGGAGTAGATAAAGCTATAGATATGGGTGTTGCTGATCCAAAACGATTGGCAGTAATGGGTTGGAGTTATGGTGGATATATGACCTCATTTGTTGTAACCCGAACAGATCGTTTCAAAGCAGCAAGTATGGGTGCGGGACTGCCTAATCTAATCAGTATGACAACGACAACTGATATACCTGACTATTTAGTTGCGCATATGGGTGGCGAATTCTGGGATGATTATGAGACCTATGAAAAACATTCAGCGATGTATCGCATAAAAAATGTGGTTACGCCTACCCAAATTTTGCATGGTGAAAATGATCTTCGAGTTCCTTTTACACAGGGGCAAGAATTCTATGTTGCGTTAAAGAGGAGAGGTGTACAGACTGAAATGGCCGTATATCCACGGACACCACATGGCCCAAGAGAGCCCAAATTACTAATGGATGTATCTCCTAGAATATTAAACTGGCTTGATAAATATATTGACCGCAGTACTGATAGATAAGAATATAGATGTCAATAAGGAATAAAATTGTGTGATACTTAAAGAAAAAATAAAGCCATCAGAAAAAAAAGCACTAATTTGGGCTTTTTCTTATTTTTTCTGCCTATTAGCTAGTTACTATATAATTCGGCCACTAAGAGATGAGATGGGAATTTTTGGTGGTATTGAAAATTTGCCTTGGCTGTTCACTGGAACATTCTTGGTAATGCTCATTGCAGTACCTTTTTTCGGATGGGTAGCATCTAATTACCCTAGGGAAAGATTTATCCCATACGTCTATGGATTTTTTATCTCAATTATAATCACCTTTTATTTGCTCTTCTCCAGTGGTTTCAATCATACTCGCATTGCTCAAGCATTCTATATCTGGGCAAGTGTTTATAATTTATTTATTATATCAGTTTTTTGGAGTTTTATGGCAGATATTTTTTCCAATAGCCAAGCCAAAAGATTATATGGATATATTGCTGCTGGGGGAACGATCGGAGCTATTGCCGGACCTGCCCTAACATTATTTCTAGTAAAATTTACAGGCCCAATTAATTTGTTGATTCTCTCAGCATTATTATTAGTGGGAGCAATAATTTGTGTAAAAAAATTGAATCAATGGCAATTATCTTTTAATAAAGATAAAATGACTGAAAATACTGAGGATATGAGTATTCCTATGGGTGGGAATCCTTTTGCCGGTATAAAACTTGTTGCAACTTCTCATTATTTAATGGGCATATGCCTATTAATGCTTTTATATACTACTCTTTCAACTTTTTTGTATCTCCAACAAGCAGAAATAATTAAGATGAATATATCTGACCCTTCCCAACGCACAGCAATTTTTGCTGGGATGGATTTCGCTGTGAATATTTTAACTGTTTTAACACAAGTATTTGTTACAGGAAAGATTGTTAATTTTTTTGGCTTAGGTAAAACGTTAATGATAATTCCTATTGGTTTAGCGATAGGTCTATTGATTTTAGGATTGTCACCAATTTTATCGGTACTTATTGTGGTTCAAGTATTGCGGCGGGCAGGGAATTATGCAATTATGAAACCGGCTCGTGAAATGCTGTATGTTTCCCTTGGAAAAGAAGAAAAGTACAAGGCGAAAAATTTTATTGATACCACAATTTACCGAGGAGGAGATGCCGTAAGTGCTTGGTTCTTTGGTGGCCTCAGAGCTCTTGGCGTCGGATTAGCAGGTATCGCATTTATTGGTGTCCCACTTGCGTTGGTTTGGGCGTGGGTATCTTTTAGACTGGGTAATGAGAATGAAAAAATGAACACCAAGGCTAAATTAACATAATTTCAACCTAGCAAAAGAAGGAGTATAGAAATGAAATCATCTAGAAGAGAATTCATGATCAAAAGCGCAGCCGCTGCTGCGGCATTAGGGCTGGGAATGTCTTATGGAAATACCCTAAAAACAAAAAAGACCAAAAAAGCAAAAAAATCTTTAAAAATCCTTATTTTGGGTGGCACTGCATTTACAGGCCCTCATCTAATTAAATATGCTATGGATCGTGGACACTCCATTTCTGTTTTTAATCGAGGTAAAACAAAAGCAACAGTTCATAAAGAACTATTTAATAAAGTAGAAAAACTGGTAGGCGATCGCAATGACAATTTAGAAGCCTTGAAAGGGCGCCAATGGGATGCAGTGATTGATAATTATGCTGTTTATCCTCGATGGGTGAGACAGACCGCTGATATTCTAAAAGATAATGTGGATACGTATCTATTTAATTCGACTTTAAGTGTACACGCCGCTTTTTCAAAGCGAGGGTTAAATGAAGATGATCCAGTTGCAACTACGGATACACCTGATAAAGAAGATGGCAGTTTATATGGACCACTGAAAGCATTATGTGAAGATGTAACTCGCAATGTTTTTAAAGAACGGGCAATCATCGTCCGACCCCATTTAATTGTTGGCCCTGGAGACACAACGGACCGATTTACCTATTGGCCGGTTAGAATACAGAAGGGCGGGGAAATCTTGGCACCTGGGAATATAAATCGTCCTGTTCAATATATAGATGCGAGGGACCTTTCTCAGTTTATGATTCATTTAATTGAAAATAAAACTAGCGGTACATTCAGTGGAGTAGGCCCTTTATCAGGGTTAAGTATGGCTGAATTACTTTATGGTATGAGAGCTGTGGTGAGTAATGATATTTCATTTACATGGGTCGATCAAGAATTTCTCACTAAAAATGAAGTTAGACCATGGAACGAAATGACGACATGGATGCCTGAAGGAGGGGAATGGGATGGATTTGGGTCTTTTGATAATAGTAAATCTGTAAAGGCAGGACTGACCTACAGGCCACTGGCAGAAACAGTAAAAGATACTCTTGACTGGTGGGAGGGTCTTCCTGAAGAAAGAAGGAATAAACCAAAAGCAGGTCTCGATTATAAAAAAGAACAAAAGGCACTAAAGGCTTGGAAGCTAAATCAATGAAGTAATGCTTGAAATAGAAGCGACAAACTCGTGCGAAAGGTTTTGAAAATATGAAAATGATGACTAGAAATATTATACTAATATTAATCTTATTTACCGTTGTTAAAGGTGTGTCTCAAGAATCAGTACCAGAAGGATTGGAAAAACGTATTGAAAATATTTATAAAGAATGGAATATACCTGGTATGGCAGTAGCAATTATCAAAGATGATAAAGTTATCTATGCGAAAGGATTTGGTGTTCGCGAAATAGGTAAGTCTGCAAGAGTAGATGAAAGGACTCTTTTTGCAGTTGCTTCAACGACAAAAGCAATGACTGCTGCTACTTTGGGTATGCTTGTAGATGAAGAAAAACTAAGTTGGAATGATCGGGTTATAGATGTTTTACCTGGTTTCCGTATGTATGATGCATATGCAACTGCTGAGATGAGAGTTCGGGATTTATTAACCCATAAAAGTGGTTTGTCTAGAGGTGATGGAGCGTGGCTTGAGTTTCCTATTTCTAGAGAAAAAGTTTTACATCAAGTTCGTTATTTAAAACCTTCATACAGTTTTAGATCAAAATACCATTATAGTAATTTAATGTATTTGGTGGCAGGATTGGCATCAGAGGAAATACATGGCGATACTTGGGATAACGTAATGTATAAACGATTATTTAAACCATTAAATATGAGTAGGAGTCTGTCAACGACAAGCGAGATTAATAAACGCAGTAATGTAGCAACGCCTCATGCCAAAGAAAATGGATTTTTTTCAGAAGGAAATTTTAAGCCAATAACTCATCGTAAAGCTGACGGCATTGCTCCTGCTGGAGCAGTTTATTCAAATGTATTAGAAATGGCCAATTGGGTTAGACTAAATATGAATAATGGTGAGTTTGAAGGAAAAAGAATATTAAGTGAATCAGTGATGAATCAAATGCATACGCCCCAGATGCATTATAAATTTAACCCAAGATTCCCTGAGGAAGAAGAAGTCACGAATTTTAAAACCTATGGTCTTGGTTGGTTAATAGATGACTATAGAGGACATAAGCGGGTTAGTCATGGAGGTTATTTAGACGGATTTAGTACTTGGATTGGTTTTATTCCATCAATAAACGTAGGATGGGTTGTAATGAATAATGGTGGTATTCGTATGACCCAGGTGGTTGGAACTGAGATTATCGATGCTTTTTTAAATGTAAATAATAAAATTGATTGGTCTATGTTGGAGATGAAATATCAGAAGGATAATCCATCATATGGATATCAAGTTTCCGATAGCTTATTGGCTGATATAGTATCTAACCGTGTTAACGGAACCAGCCTTCGCCTGGATAATTCTGGTTATACAGGTGAATACTCAAATGAATTTTATGGTAAACTAAGAGTTTATGAAAAAAATGGAAAACTTTTTATATCAAGAGGAAATAAATTGCAGGGTATTTTAAATCAATGGCATTATGATACTTTCCGTGTAAGATGGGATTTATTAGCAGATAGAGTCAGGGGATGCTGCGGAGGAGGAAATGAATTCATTACCTTTCATTTTAATATGAAAAATGAAGCTGCTGTGTTGGAAAGAATCATTGATGGAAATCCAACATATTTTCATAAATTAGATTAGGAGGAGTAAAATGAAAAAATACAATAAACTAACAAAATCAATGATCTCTACAGCATTATTTTTATTTATGCTTACATATGTTCAAGGAATGCAGCAGGAGTCTATACCTCAAGGATTAGAACAGCAAATTGAACAGATTCGTAAAGATTGGGATATTCCTGGAATGGCGGTAGCGATTATCAAAGGTGATAAAGTTATTTATGCAAATGGATTTGGTGTTCGTGAATTAGGTAAGTCAGCTAAAGTAGATGAAAAGACATTATTTGCGGTTGGATCTACTACCAAAGCAATGACAGTTGCCACATTGGGTATGCTTGTTGATGAGGGTAGACTAAGTTGGGATGATCGAGTTATAGATGTATTGCCCGGTTTCCGTATGTATGATGCATATGCGACGGCTGAGATGAGAGTCCGTGATTTATTAACACATAAAAGTGGATTAACCCGAGGCGATCAAGTTTGGTTTGGATCTCCGATGGATCTACAAGAAGTTTTTCATCAAATACGCTATCTAAAACCAGCATATAGTTTTAGATCTAATTATCACTATCAGAATCTAATGTATTTGACGGCAGGATTGGTCTCAGGTGAAATACATGGTGATAGTTGGGATAATGTAATGTATAAAAAATTCTTTAGACCTCTGAAAATGAGAACAAGCGTCACAAACCTTAAAGATTTGGCCAAAAGAAGTAATGTTGCCACTCCTCATGGAATTGTCGATTACAGCGGAAAACTTGAGCCCATTGAAGATCGCAATTTGGATAATATTGCTCCAGCAGGTTCGGTGTATTCAAATGCATTAGAAATGGCTAATTGGATAAGATTAAATATGAATAAAGGTGAGTTTGAAGGTAAAAGAATATTAAGTGAAAAAGTGATGAATGAGATGCATACACCTCAAATGCATATGTCTTATTCCACGCCAAATCAAGTAACAAATTTTAGTTTATACGGCTTAGGGTTTAGAGTCTCAGATTATAGAGGGCATAAAATGGTGAGTCATGGAGGTGGTATTGATGGTTTTATAACTTGGATTGGTTTTATCTCTGATATTGATCTAGGCTGGGTAGTTGTTAATAATGGAGGCAGTCGCGCATCCACATTAGTAGGTTATGAAATTATTGATGCCTTTATGGGTCTAGCTGATGATATCGATTGGTCAGGAGATGCAAAGAAATCTTATGATAAAAGTATGGCACGCCTTGATAGTCTAAGAAATGATGTTGATTCTCGAAGAGTTTTTAGCACAGAAACAAGATTGCAAAACTCAGGATATGCAGGTGACTATAATCATGAATTTTATGGTGAAATGACAATATCAGTCAGTGGCGATAAGCTAATTATTTCTCGAGGAGATGCTTTAAATGGCACATTAAACCATTGGCATTATGATACTTTTCGGGTACGATGGGATGAGCCAAGGGAGCGAGCAAGATATGGCAATGAATTTATTTCATTTCACTTTAATGCCAAGAATGAGGTGGTTTATCTAGAAAGATCCTTAGATGGTGCACCAAGGTATTTTAAGAAAAAATAAGAGTTTTTATTTCAACTAGATTATTTTTTGCAAAAATGATGATAAAATACATTCCAATTATAATTACGTTGTTTTCATCCATGCTATACTGCCAGACAATTGCAGTAAAAGCGGGAATAATCTATACGGCCAATAAAGGAAAAGTATATAAAAATGGTATCCTTTTATTAAAGGACGGGAAGATTAAAGCAGTTGGAAAAAATATTAGGATACCATCGAAAGCTAAAATACTAGACTATTCAAATTATGAAATTGTGCCGGGTTTCATAGATAACCATTCCCATATTGGGACTGATCCAGAAAACCTAAATGAATTTCCAGTGGTATTTGGTCCACAACACAAAATTATTGATATTTTATCTCCTGACTCTTCTTATTGGGAAAAAGTTTATAAAGGTGGAGTTACAACTGTTGTTACCGGACCAGGAAGCGGAGAAGTCTCCTCAGGTCAAGCAGTCGTAATTAAAACATGGGGTGGTACAATTGAAGAAAGGGTCCTCAAGGAAAAAGGTGGTGTTAAAATTGCTATGGGCAGAAAGAGAAATTCACCAAAGACCAGCATGGGGACAACTGCATTATTGAGAGAAAAATTCATAAAAGCAAAAGAATACGATAAAAAAATAAAAGAATGGAAAAAGAATAAGAAAGATACTCCACGTCCTGAAAAAGATTTGGCCCTAGAGGCTTTTGCAGACGTTTTATCAGGTAAAGATAGAATTAGATCGCATGTACACTCGGCGCATGATATTTTATCTATTTTAAGGTTAAAAGATGAGTTTGGCTTCGATCTGACACTACACCATTCAACAGAAGCATATAAAGTGCCCAAAGAAATTGCTAAACGTAACGTTAAAGTTGTTGGGATGCCCTTATTCGCAAGAATTGGTATCAGTGATAGTGTGATGTATACAGGTAAAATAATGAATGATCATGGTATTCTTTTCGCTTTTCATACAGATGACCCTGTAGTAGCATCAAAATGGCAGCGAGGTAATGCAGGAATGGGAATACGATATGGTATGACTGAACAGTCCGCCTTGGAAGCTGTTACAATTAATCCGGCTATGATTGCAAAAGTGAGTGACCGTGTCGGCTCATTGGAAGAAGGAAAAGATGCGGATTTTATAGTAATTAATGGTACATGGTATGAGCCCAAGTCCATCATTGAAAAGGTTTATATCGATGGGAAGAAAGCTTTTGATCGTTCTATTGAGCAACGGGATAAATGATTAATATGATAAGATACAATTTTACTAGGAAATATTTAATCTATCTGTGTGCATCATTCTTGTTAATTATTAATCATGCGCTTTATGCCCAAGCCATAGCTCTAAAGGGCGGGAAAATTATAACAATTTCGGATGGAGATATAATTAATGGGACGATATTGATCGATAAAGGAAGGATAAAAGCCGTCGGGAAAAACATCAAAATTCCTAAAGAAGCTGAGATTATTGATATAGGTGGCAAAATAGTGATGCCTGGTCTTATTGATGCCATGACTTATTATGGTATTGACCCTAACGACTTAAATGAAACATTAAAACCTATTTCTCCAGAATTAAGAATTATTGAAGCATATTACCCATTTGGGGATTTTGGTGATGGATCCGGGGAAATACGCGCGAATGACCTTCTGAGCGGCGGAATAACAACAATCTATATAGCTCCAGGCGACGCCACAATTTTAGGTGGTCAGGGAGCTGTTGTTCAAACTGCTGCACCTTCATTCGAAGCAATGATTCTTAAGATTCCATCAGCTATTGATATGACCTTGGGTTCAAAGCCTGGCAAATTAAATAGAAAAGATAACAGGACACCTGTCACAAAAATGGCTGCCATATCTCAGCTCCGAGAAACTTTTATAAAAGCTCAGGAATATTTAAGCAAAAATGATAATCCCAGAAATTTAAGTATGGAATCTATCGGTCTAATGTTGAATAGAAAAATTCCGGCTAGAATTCAAGCAAATAGCCCTGGCGATATCAGAGCTTCAATGAATCTAGCAACCGAATTTAAGTTTGACTTAATTATTGATGGTGGAGCATCATCTGACAGTTATATCGATGAAATTGTAAAACGTAAGATTCCTGTTATCCTTGGGCCAGTATCCCATCCATATATTTCTGGTGATGAGATTCCTGAGCATTCGGAATATCCATCAATCGATGAAGGGTTAGCTGGTAGGTTAGATAAGGCAGGTGTGAAGGTAGCTTTTGGGAGCTTTTCTTATGGTTTAGGTTCTCTTGCAAAAGGAATTACGGGGAAATGGTTATTAATCGATGCCGCTATATCTACAGGGTACGGAATGTCTGAAAAATCAGTACTACGAAGTTTAACGTTAAGTGCCGCAGAAATTTTAAATATTGATGACCAAGTTGGCAGTATTGAAATAGGTAAAAAAGCAGATTTAGTTGTTTTAAATGGAGACCCCTTAAGTATAAAAACATGGGTAGATCGGGTTTATATTTCCGGCAGCTTAGTCTATAAAAAACAATGATTCTACTCAAAAATAATAAATAATAAATAATAAATAATAAATTGTTGCATAAGTAGAATTGTTTATTAAATTCGCAGCTCAAAAAGCCATGCAGGAGTGGCTAAAAAAGCTTAAAATCACATATGGAGGGTGAAAAAATGAAGCAATCTTCATTAGTCCTAAGTATACTCGTTTTGTCTGCAATATTAGTCGGTCAAAACACTATAACAGGTAAAGTAACAGATTCTGAATCTGGCGATGCACTATTGGGTGCTAATGTTATTATCCAAGGAACAAATCTTGGTTCTGCAACAGATGCGGATGGTAACTATAGCATATCAAATGCACCTACAGATGGTCCTGTAACTATCGTCGCAAATTATATTGGCTACGCTTCCCTTAGTCAGGAGGTAGATTTAAGCCAAACAACAACATTAGACTTTGCATTAAATCGCTCGGCGGTTGGTCTAGATGAAGTTATAGTAACAGGTACTGCAGGTGAGCAGCGGAAAAAAGCCTTAGGCAATGTTATTGCTTCATTAGATGTATCGGATTTAGTTGAACTAGCGCCAAGACCAGATATTACAAATATGATTAGTGCTACTATCCCAGGTGTAAGGATCATGGATAGTGGCGGTGAAGTTGGTACTGGCGGTACATCTAGAATTCGAGGCGTAAGCTCAATGACACTAGCTGGTACTCCGATTGTAGTTGTTGATGGAGTCCGAGTCAATGGAATGGATAATGAAACACGATTTGGTGGTATTGGTTTTGATGGTGCACAAGCACCTTCTAGAATTAATGATTTCAGTCAAGAGGAAATAGAAAAAATTGAAGTGTTAAAAGGACCTGCAGCTGCAACGCTTTATGGCACAGAAGCATCAAATGGTGTGATACAGATTATTACTAAAAAAGGTAGTAAAGGTAAAGCAAGAATTAATTATACTGCAAAAGCAGGATCAAATTCACTTCCTGAAGATCCAAAAACATACTTTATGCCAGTTTACTATACCAGTACTGGTAAAGATGGGAAGGCGCCAGGAACAATTGTTGAGGTTAATGTTGTTGCAGAAGATGCTAAGAATGGTATGACTTGGTTTCAAGATGGAGACATTCGTTCGCATAACCTTGATGTAAGTGGTGGTGGTGATAACCATACTTATTATGTGTCTGCTGGTTGGAATGATGAGAATGGAATTGTTCCTTATAACTGGAAAAAAGGTATTAGTGGAAGAGCGAATCTTACCCTTCTGCCAACACCTACCTTAAGACTTAGTTTTGGTTTAGGAACCGTACAGAGTAGAACTCAGTTTTCATCTGCTCAACAGCCTCTTCCTACAGCTATAATCTGGGCTTGCCCCGCGCCGGGCTGTGAGCCGAATACCGGTCTTCCCAATGCACTAGATGGTCCTTATAGAGGATATATTGCTTACCTTCCTGAAGCATATGCAAATGAAATTGAAGGATTTCAAGATCTCGATAGAACTACATGGAATGCCTCAGCTACTCATGATCCATTCCCTTGGTTAAACCACAGGTTAACCATTGGCGGAGACATGGGTAATACAAGAAGTACCGAGTTATATAAAGCTACTGGTAATTTAGGTAATTTTGGAAACAATGGTAGAAAGACAGTCCTACAATCAAGGTCAAACTATACTACTATTGATTATAATGCTAATGCAACTTTACAACCTATGTCCTTCTTAAGCTCGATTACTTCGGTTGGTGTTCAGTATTATGAAAGAAGACAGCAGATTGTATACGGATATGGGGAAACTTTCCCAGTTGAAGCACTCGAGACAATTTCTTCAGGTGCAACAAAAACTGCTGATGAAGAATTTCTTCAAAACAAGACTTTTGGAGTTTATATCCAACAACAAATTGGTTTGAATGATCGAATCTTCTTAACTGCTGCAATGCGTGGTGATGATAACAGTTCTTTTGGTAAGAACTATGACTTTGTAGTTTATCCAAAGTATTCACTCGCTTATGCCTTAAGTGAAGAGCCGTTCTTCCAAAATGCACTTCCGTTCCTTACGGAATTTAAACTTCGAGCTGCTTATGGACAGGCAGGTAGACAACCTGATTTATTTGCAGCTATAAGAACTTATGCACCATCTGTTGGCCCAGGTGGATCTGGTACGTTAACACCAAATAATATTGGTAACCCTGATCTGGAGCCTGAAATTGGAGAAGAAACAGAGATTGGTTTTGATGCTGGTCTTTTCAATGGATTTGCTGGTGTAGAATTCACTATCTTTAAGCAAAGAACCAACAATGCGATTGTTTCAGTTCCTGTGCTTCCTTCAACGGGTTTTCCTGGTTCACAATTCAGAAATATTGGTGAAATAAAAAATGAAGGTATTGAATTTGGTGCTAATATAACGCCAATTAGAAGCCGCGGTCTTTTGTTGAATTTTGGTATGACCTACTCCACTTCTAAAAACGAAGTTGTTAGTCTTGGTGGTCAACCGCCTATTGTTCAGGCTGCCTCACAAGGCCAGATGAACTTAGAGGGTTTTCCATTAGCTGGTATATTTCAGAGAAAAGTTGTATCTGCTGATTTAACTACTACAGCTGCCGGTCGAACCGTTGCAACTAATGTAATGTGTGAAGGCGGTACAAAGGTTGCAGGGACAAACTTTTCAAGAGGCGGAGGAGCTGCAGTTCCGTGTGCAGAAGCTCCTGCTGTTTACTGGGGTCAGCCAATCCCTGAGTCCGAAGGTAGTTTTTATGGTTCATTAACATTGAATAATAGTTTAACTGCTAATAGTGACTTAACCTTTTATGGTTTGATAGATTGGATTGGTGGAAGAACGATGGTTAGTGGAGATATTGCCGCACAGCATAGATTCTTCCTTAACTCCAAAGCAATGCAAGAGAGAAATGATCCGGTTTTGCTTGGTTATGAATCACTCGGAGGTGGAGGATTATGGCAACCTGGAATTATTGATGGTAGTTTTGGTAAGCTAAGGACTTTGTCTGTCAGTTATAATCTACCTAATTCACTAGTAGATCGAGTTCCAGGCATCTCACGTGCTAACCTGAACTTCTCAGTGAACAACGTAGCAACCCTATGGGTAGGTGATGAAGGCGGTTTTGGTGCTGAGCAGATGGACCCTGAAGTAAGTAACCAATTAGGTGGAGCTACAGAGGGTTTAAATGCTTACAACCAAGAGGGTTGGGGACAGCTTAGAACTATGCTTTTAACTCTTAGGGTGTCCTTCTAAGGATAAAGGAGAATAGAAAATGTTAAATAATAATTTTTTGAAAGTGACAAAAATGAAAAAAAATATGCGTAATACATGCGTTTTATCAATTTCTACAATCTTTGTCCTATTTGGATTAACGGGTTGTGAATTTGACCTGGATGAAGTACTAGATGTACATGTTCCTGGACGAGTAACGGCTGATGCTCTAGATAATCCCGCATTAGCTCAAACACTAGTCAATTCTGTGATTGGCGATGCAGAGTGTGCGTGGGCCAATATTGTTGGCGCTGCTTCACATCACTCAGACGAGTGGATGCCCGGCTCAGGTAATTTGACAATGAGAAATTGGGGTCAAAGGAAAATTTATTCTACTGACGCCGGATATAGTCAATCTCCTTGTAGTGATTGGGGCTATCAACTCTATACGCCACTTCACACTGCTAGGTTTCAATCTGAGGATATATTCACTAGATTGGCAGGGTTTGAAGGTGTAGATGGGAAAGAAGAGATGCAAGCTACAGTAAGGGCTTATGGCGGCTTTACCCTGATTGGATTAGCTGAAACTTGGTGTAGGCAAGTGATTGATGGAGGCCCTGCATTGACAAGAGCTGATGTATTCAAAGTAGCCGAAGAGAAATTCACGGATGCTATCAATCTTAATCCTAGTGCTGATATCAAAAATATGGCTTTAGTCGGTCGGGCCCGTGCTCGAATGGGGTTAGAAAACTGGTCTGGTGCAGCAGCAGATGCGGCTCTAGTTCCTTTGGATTATATTAAATACTCAACTCGAGATGGTTCTTCAGGTCCACGTTACAATAAGATCTTTGAAGGTTTGAATAATGTGAATGATGAGACATCTAAGCATGGTAGTATTGCAGATCACTATCGTGGATTAAGCTTAGATGCCGATGGTATGCCAACACAGGTAGCCACTGATACACCTGACACACGTGTGAGCGTAGTGACACAAGGTACTTTAACCTTTGATTTTGCTACAATTTTCTACTATTCAGATACAAAACATCAGAGCCGTGCCTCAGATATGGTAATGGCTTCAGGTAGAGAGGCTTTAATGTTTCTTGCGGAAACAAAAGCGAGAAGTGGCAATACCGCTGGCGCAATTGCAGATATGAACACATTGCGAGCAGCTGCAGGTGTACAAGCAATTACTGGAACGCCTTCGGATATTATGGATTTGGTAATAGAAGAACGTAGAAGAAACTTCTTTTTAGAAGGTGGTCATAGACTCGTAGATATGATTCGATTTAGAGGTACTTCATATAATATACCATTTCTTGGTGAAGCTGGTTCAATTCACCCTAATGGTGTGGATCAAACTGGAGCAGAATATGGCACATTAACTTGCTTTGAATTACCTGCAGTAGAAGTTAATGGGAATCCAAATATTTCTCAGTAGTATTCCTTCTTCAAAATCCAATTTAAATAAAAATAAACCCCCAAAATTTTGGGGGTTTATTTTTTATATTGAATTCATTGAATAGCTCTAAAAATTTGCTTATTTAATATTTTATAAAAAATAATATCATATAGAATATGAAAACTATTAAAACATTAATTATAATAAACAGTTTACTGGGATCGTTTACTTTTTCTCAGTGGACTAACAGATATCCAAAAATATCTGGAATGAGTCATCATGTTTACCTTGAAGGGTACGAATTACCGACACTCACGATTGGGCCGATAGGCCCTTCAGTCTCGCCTGATAATCTAACAGTGGCATTCTCATCACGAGGTTGGATTTGGTTACTTAATTTAGAAACAGGTATTGCAAAACGTCTAACTAACGGTGGGTCTATGGACTTTCGCCCCAGTTGGTCTCCTGATGGATCACGCATCGCATTTGTACGAGATAATGGATCTGATACTTGGATTGTAATTTATAATTTACTTAATGCAAGTGAAGAGAAGGTGATAAACTCTCCTGCAATAGACCTTGATCCAGTTTTTTCAACCGATGGGAAATTGCTTTATTATGGATCTGCAAAATTGGGTACTTTTGATATTTGGCAATATTCACTTACTAGCGATAAAGATTCATTATTATTTGAAGCACCTGGTATTCAACTAAAGCCCCAACCACATCCAAATGGAAATCAATTAATATATTTATATAAACGTGGTTCTAATGAAATTAGGAGTCGTCAGATATTACCCAATGATAATAATAATTTTGTATCTCTGACAGACTCTACACATAAAATTTTAATATCTGAGCGAAATATGTCGATGATAAGACCGGCCTTATCTCCCTCTGGCGAACTAATTGTATATAATTGGCCCACACAAGAACATTATGAGCTTCGTTTATTAAATATGGATGACCCTTCCTCAACGGTATTTTTAACGTTTTCGGAAGGATTACCATTGACTCCAGCTTGGAGTCCTGATAGTAAATGGATATATTTTTCGGAAGCTAATAATGATGAGGTTTTTTTCCTTAAAAGAATTTCATCATTTGGAGGGACTGTTGAGACGATAGAAATCTCTGAATGGGATTGGGGAGAACCAACAACCAGATTAATTATTAATACAAAGGAAAAAGGCTCAAATAAATTGACCGCATCTAGGTTAACTGTGAAAGATAAAAATGGACATTTTGTTATTCCAGATAAGACCCAAAGTCGATTTGATGGCCAAAATGGAAAAGTTTTCTTTTATTCATCTGGTCGAATTGAATTAACAGTGCCACTTGGTGACATTGAAATTTCAGCAGTTAAAGGACTTACTACTCCAACCACTAGTAAAAAGATTAATCTTACTCGAACAAGACCAAAGAATGTTACATTATTTTTATCATCGGTCTGGGATAATAAAAATAATGGTTGGATTTCAGGTGATCATCATTTCCATTTAAATTACGGTGGACAATATCAACTAACTCCAGATGATATTTATCCAATGATGGCTGGAGAGGCTCTTGATGTTGCCACGCCTCAATTAGCTAATTTACATAATCGTTTTGAGGATCAAAAATATTGGGGTTGGAGATCTCCAACTAATGAACCTTTAATTATATTTTCCCAAGAGGTTCGTTCACATTTTCTTGGACATTTAGGCTTATTAGGAAATAAAGATTTATTTTGGCCATGGATATGGGGTCCTGGGTATCAGGTATATAATCTAGATGACCGGACAAATATAGTACCACTGAATTTCACAAGGGATCAAGGTGGCTTAAGCTTATATGTGCACCCAATCATGGGAAAGAATCCATTTACTAAAACTGGGCTGCGGCAAGTGCCCAGAGAAATTGTTGCCGATGGTGTATTAGGGGCATATGATCTTTTGGAAGTGGCTTGTCTTTGGAGTGATGAACTTGGCACAAGCAAATTATGGTATCGATTTTTAAATATCGGTGTTCCAATCACGCCATCTGGTGGTACAGATGTAATGAATAATTTTTATCGTACAATGGCAATTGGTACAACAAGAGTTTATGCATTTACAGAAGGGAAAAAAGATTGGTCAACCTATTCTAATGCACTAAAAACCGGAAAGTCCTTTGTAACCAACGGCCCTATTTTAGATTTTAAAGTTGGTGGCATAATGCCGGGAGGGACCATTGCAAGTGAAAAAACAGTCAAATGGAGATTAGACGTTCATAGTGCATTAGCAGTTGATAGTGTAGAAGTAATTATGAACGGTAATGTTATTTGGAAGGGCAAAGGATTAAATAAACCTGGCACTAAATCATATGAAGGAGAAATTAATTTACCCCTTGGAGGCTGGATTGCAGCAAGA
>CEVA01138684.1_pt1 | contig 18266 bp, 17 predicted proteins | sample 361521 | NCBI WGS metagenome assembly CEVA01 (sample SAMEA2622823, study PRJEB7988) | marine metagenome | isolation source: saline water (ENVO:00002010), including
TGGGCCATTTTTGTGACGTGGCCGATGTGTCGCGTGTAATGGCCGCCCCACGCCATGAAGGTGACGCACACCGTGCCGAGGAGCATGGCCCGGACGGTGACCGGGTGAGGTTTAGGCACAGCTTTGGTTTGAGGATCGGGTAGGGCGCCCACGATCAGGCGGGAAGCGAGTCTTTGAGGGTGTCTGCGACGCGGTCGGCGAGGGCTGCGGACCCGGCGTCTGTAAAATGAACGTTGGCGGGCTGCTGAATGTCCTCGAGCCGATCGAGGGCGAAGGTGTAGAGATCGTTGATGCGAACACCCCGGGTCTCCACGACGCGTAGAGCGACCTCATTGTAGTGTGCGGCGTCCCCCCCGACACGCCCAGTTGCGCCTTCGGGCACGGGCGTGGTGGACGCCCAGATAAGCGCCGCACCTGTTTCCAGTAGACGATCGGAAATCACAGAGAGGTTCTGCTCGTAGCTCTCGATCGGCACCTGGTACGTACCCTGATCTGGCGGAACCATTTGACCGTCAGCGTCGATCTGTTTGAGGTCGTGGAGGCCGAAGTTGTAGTGGACGACGGCCCAGGGGTTGCTGGAAACCCATTCGTCGAGGTGTTCGAGGCCGCGTGTGGTCGGGCCGCAGTTGATCGGAGGACGAAGCACGTTCGCCCTTCCCTCCATCCGTTCACGCGTGGGCAGCGTGTAGCCTATGGAGATGCTGTCTCCGATCAAGAGGACCGACGGCAGGGAGGGATCGATTTCGGGCTGGACAAACTCCTGTCGGAGACCGTCACTCACTTGGTGTTCCCAAGTATGGAGGTGGCGAGTTCCATCGTCTTGATGGCTTCGTCGAGATTCGCCGCAGGCAGCCCGACCGGTCGATCGTTCTTGATGCAATCGATCCAGAAGCGATTTTGCTCTTCGGTGCCGTTCGTCGGTCCTTTCTCGATCGGATGGGACTCACCGTGAACGAAGACTTCTCCGCTGTGAACGCCCTCCATGTAGGCGGAAATGTCGTGTCCATGGATCTCGTAGCGTTCCAGTCTCGCATCTGTGGTGTAGTTGTGGATGCATTGGGCGATGACGCCGTTCTCAAAGAGGACAAGGGCGGCGTGGACGTCGCGGTAGGCGGACATGGATCGGCGCGAGACCCCGTGTGCCTCTTCGACGTCGGCGCCAGCCAGGAAGCGCAAGGTGTCGATCGAATGGATCGGTGTTTCGAGGAGCATCTGGTCGAGGAACTCGCGTGGAAAGATGCCCGAGTCAGCGATTCGGGTGATGGATTTGTGGAATTCGCCGACAAGCTGAGTGATCGGCCCTCGTTCGAGAACCTGTTCCCGTGCCTGGACGATGACGGGGTGGAAGCGTCGGTTCCAACCGATGATGACCTTGGCCCCGGACTTGTCCGCAGCGTCCTTCAGGCCACGCGTTTCGTCGACTGTCAAGCCGGGAGGTTTCTCGATAAGCGTGTGGACGCCGCGCTCGATGCAGGGGAGCGCGACCTTGCCGTTCAGGTAGGCGGGCGTGGCGACGACGACCGCGTCGATTCCGGCGTCGAGGAGATCATCGACGGACGTATACTGCGTCTCGATACCGAACTCCTGCGCTGCTGCCTCGCGGCTCTCGTCCACCGGATCGCAAAGTGCCGCGAGTTCAACATCCTCGAAGCTTTCGAGGATTCGAAAGTGTCCCTTTCCTCTGCCACCACACCCGATCAGGGCGACCCTTACCTTCGACATGGTCTCTCCTCCGTCTATTTCCAGCTTTCTTCGGTGTAGGTTTCGCGATCGAACATCTGACTACGATGTTCATCCGCTCGGTCCATCCAGTCAGAAGGGATCTCCTGCGTGTAGCGATGTGGAGGTCCCGATTCCTTGAAAATATCGATCGTAAAGATACGATACGCCTGGGGTGAGTCGAGTGGTTTAGGCTCGACACCGTGAAACATCCGGGCGTTGAGATAGACGAAACTGCCCGGTGGAAGCTCCAGGTGGAGACACTCCAACGATCGACCCGCCTCTTGATTGAATGCGCCTGACAGCATGGCCTCGGGCGTCGCTTCTTCGGTTGGAGCGACTCGGTGGCTGCCAGGGATGACGCTGAGACTTCGGTCGCCTCGTTTGAATCCGTTCGGATAATAGAGGATTTGGATGTAATAGCGGTGACGCTCGGCGAGATTAACCGGATTCTCGTGTTTCCAGTGGTGGTGATCCTGATGGAAACGGACACGGTCTGAACCACGCGGCGCGAGGTTGAGCGCGGAATGACAGAAGTGATAACCCGGCTCGATGGTTGCCGCGAGGAGCGCCTTGACGAGCGGGGCATCGACGAGCGCATGGCCCCACGGACCACGGTCGTTCCAGGGACGGACGAAATAGGTGCTGGTTTTATTTGCTCCTGACGTCGCCCGGGAGGTGGGCCTTTCGCGATCTTCCGGTGGGGACGAAAGGAAGTCGGCGACGGGTCTCGAGGTCACTATCTCATCGATCAGACCTTCGCGCGCTTCATCCGTCATGGCATCGTGTACGGCGATGTAGCCGTCCCGAAGGAAATCTTCTACGGCACCATCGGGGACCGTGTCGAATCGGAAGGGGTTGAGTTTACTCACCGACCCACCTTCCGCGAAGCGCTTGCTCCTTGTCGGTCGGCGGAATGGGTCCCGGGCGATGCCGCTGGTCGTTCATACGACCCCTTCCCGCTTCATGGACTCGATCTCTTCTTTTGAGAATCCGAATTCGGTGAGGATTTCATTCGTGTGCTCACCACGCTCGGGAGAGCCTCGATATGGCATGTCGGGCGTGCTGCTCAGGTTAGCGGCATTCCGGACAACCTTGTGCCTCCCCAAGACATCACTGTTTGCTTCTCGTACCATCTGGAGGTGTTCGACCTGTGGGTCGGACCACATTTCGTCCATCTTGTAGATCGGGCCGCACGGGACGCCGGCTTCGTTGAGGCTGTCAATCCACTCTGCGCTCGATTTCTCCACGGTTCGTGTTTCCAGATCTGCGTTGAGTGCATCCCGGTTGCCGGATCTCAGCAGGCCATCCGTGTAGCGGGGGTCTTCGATGAGCTCGGGTGCCCCGAGGGCGTGACAGAGCCGTTGCCAGATCTGCTCGCCGGTCGTGGCAATGTTGATGTAACCGTCGGCCGTCTTGAAGACGCCGGTAGGGATGATTGTGGGGTGATTGTTGCCCGCCTGTCCGGGCACTTCATCGGCGAGGATCCAGCGGGCAGCCTGGAAGTCGAGCATGGCAATCTGGGCTTCGAGGAGCGACGTGTGAACGAGTTGGCCCTCGCCCGTTTCTTCACGATGGAGGAGCGCAGTGAGAACCCCGATGGCGGCATAGAGGCCGGCAGCCAAGTCGGCGATTGGTGTTCCCGCTCGCACCGGGCCTTGTCCTGGAAGGCCCGTGATCCACATGAGCCCCCCCAGACCTTGCGCAATCTGGTCGAAGCCCGGTCGTTGACTGTAGGGACCGTCTTGTCCGAACCCGGAGATGCTGGCATAGACGATTCGGGGATTGACCTCACGGCATGAGTCGTAGCCGACCCGAAGTCGATCCTTGACGTCGGGACGGAAGTTTTCGACGACGACATCGGCCTGTTCGACCATGCGCATGAAAGCGGTGTGCCCCGGTTCCGCCTTCAGGTTGAGGGTCATGCCCCGCTTGTTGCGGTGGAGGTTCTGGAAATCTGGACCGTGACGGGGACCTCCCATGCCGCCCGATGGGTCGATGGCCTCGGGAGCTTCGATCTTGATGACGTTGGCACCCCAGTCGGCAAGCTGGCGTACTGCAGTCGGACCGGAGCGTACGCGCGTAAGGTCGAGAACCGTGAAGCGGGAAAGTGGGTAGGGCATATCGTTGGACGAGTGTTGCCGTGTTTATTCGAGAGCGTTGAGCGCCGCCCGAGAAGGTTTGTGACTCTTGTTCAATTTGAGGGCCGTTCTGTAGGCCCGTCGCGCAGCCTTCGGTCGATCGAGTCCCTCGTAAATCCGGCCCGTCAGGTAATGACCGTGGGCTAGGTTGGACCGGAGGTTCGGGGGCGTCAGGGCGAGAAAGCGCTCGAGCGCCTCGAGCCCCTGGTTCGATTCTACTTCGGCGACGAAACTTCCTTTCGTCAGCAGCGTCCGGATCCGTCTTGACTGAAACCGGATGAGTCGATCGACATCCGCATTACGAAGAGTCGAATCCGCTAGTACTGCCTGAACCGAGTCGTCCAGCGCCGAGATGGCCACGTCGGTTCCTTGGAGCGCCTCGGAATGCCGACCCTCCAGGAAATGGAGTCGGGCCAGCGTCAAGATAGCCAGAGGACTGGTGGAGTGTGAGCGAAAGTGTGTCTCGAGCAAATTGATCGCTTTGCCACGGCGACCTTGGCGATCGAGAAAAGACGCGAGCCATCTCTTCGGACGAGGATTCTCAGGTGAGGCTCCGGCGGCGGACCTGTAGGCTGATTCTTCGCCTTCTAGATCTCCGCGTTTTGCGTAGATGAGCGCCCGGGCGAGATGGCCTCGGGTTGCGTCGATAGACGCGAGCGAGTCGGCTAGAACCATGGCTTTTTTCTCTCCGCCCCCGAGAATGCCCGGGGGCGTGAAGTGCAAACTCGATGAGGGATCGTCTTGCGGGGAAATGTCGAGGGTCCAGTTCGGCCGCACGTGCGAACGCTTTTCGTGCGTTTCTGGAGAGCGTCGGTTTGCGGAGGAAGCTTGCTTTCTCAGCTCTTTCTCCGTAGATCACCCCGAGTCGATAATGGGCGTCGGCGTGGGATGGATCTAGCTGGAGGAGTCCCTGAAGTTCCTCGACGGCAGATCCCGAATCGTCTAGAAACAAGGCCAACCGCGCCCGTACGTACCGGATGTCCGCGGTGTGCCGTTCGTTTACAGGATCGGATAGTCGCTTCACTTCCTCGTAGTTTCCGACAACGAATCTTTCGACGACGGACTCGAGATCGGGTGGGTCGGCGGAAACAACCCCCACGCAAATGGAAACTGAAATGATCCAGAATGCTGCGAGGAAGAGGGGCCGTACAGGGTGATCTGGCTTGCTGTGTCTGTCGCGGTTGATTTTGTGTTCGTCCAATTTTTCAAGTGGGGACAGCGGCAGGGCTATCACGCTCCCACCGTGGTCTCGACCAACTACGTGATCGTAGGGACTTCGCTTGCGCTCTATCTGATCGCGACCGATCGATTCGTCGTTCCGCAGGCAGCGCTGATCACGGGACTGGTCACGGGCTGTGTGTTCGTCAGTTCAATGGTCCTTATGACCACGACTCTCGAACGGGCGCCCGCAGGCGCTGTTTTCACCGTATTTCGGATGTCGATCGCGGTGCCCGTTGTTCTGGGGGTGCTGATCTGGAACGAACCGGTCGCGCCAGGTCAGCTCTTAGGTATCGCTCTTGCCCTGATCGCTTTGGGGATGATGACGTCGGGGTCCGACGCGGATCGCCACGTGACGGGTCTGAAAATGGCGGGTCTACTTCTGGCGATCTTTCTCCTGCAGGGTACCAGCCATTCGTGTCTCAGGTCCGTCCATTACAACGGTCTGGATGATGCCTTCGTGCAGGTTCTGATGGTAACGGGTACTACGGCAGGTACGCTGGGATGGGCGGCGATCGCGTGGTCGAGACAACGGCCCCTTCGGGGTGAGCTTCAGCTTGGCGCTTTTATCGGGTTCTATAACGCACTCGCCCTGTGCGTCATTATGGTCGCACTCAGCTTGCTTCCGGGAACACTTTTCTTTCCCGTTGTCGGGTGCAGTGTCGTTGTGTTAGATAACCTCGCCGCTCACTTCTTCTGGCGTGAGCGGCTCAACCGAACGAGCGTCGCTGGTGTTGTCGTCGCCACGCTCGCAATCTTCCTGGCCGTCTGACAAGGCAACCCGGCGGTGAGTGGCGAACCAGCCGGGGTCTACCGACCCGCAAGGGGTCCGGTGGGAGTGTCTGCGCTGTAAAGGCCGCCCCCCCGTTCGTAATTCACAGTCACCTCGCCGTCGGCGACATCGAGTCGTGGCACGTTGCGGCCAAAGTTGTCTCGATCCGGCCCACGCATCACAGCGAGTTGTGCGTCCGTCATACCTTCCACGACGTCCCCCCACCGGTTCTGCGGATAAACAAGATCACCCCCGCTCCGGTTGAAGGTGCGTGATGAGTATTTGATGAGCACGCCCCGCCTGGAAAGTTCACCTTTCCAGGGGTAGGTGCCGTGGCAGTTTGCGCCGTCCGCGAAGAAGAGCACATCACCCGCCTTCATGTCGATGTGTTTGACCAGCCCCATCGGCTCGTCGAGCGACTGCACCCCGGGTGGCACCTGGTAGTTCGCTTTGTGCGAACCCGGAACGCAACAGAACCCCCCATCTTCCTCATTCACGTCCCGCAATTGCCACGTGGCCGTGATGGCCTCACAGTAACTCCTACCGTTTTGGAACACATACTGGCGCGACGGATTAATTGGCTCACCGTTCGTGTGGAGTTTGTGACCCGAAGTACCCTTCACCGATGCGAACAAAGACGGATTCCCTGTTCGGACCCCGCTTCCTCCCATCCAGTTGAGACGATGTTCGACGACTGGGTGTGCGATCATCCGGCGGAAGGGATTGCAATAGGGTTCGGGAAGGCTGAGGAGTTGTCTGAGTTCTGGTCGACCCGTGCCGGCCAGCGACGTGTGCCCTCCTGACGTATCCGTGCCGACAACGATCTGGTCTTCCAGCACGTCGATCGCGTCATTCGCTTCCCCGAGCCACGCTTCGTTCATCACGTTTCGAAGAACCAGATACCCACACAGGTCCCAGAAGAAAAACTCCTTCTCGTCGATGGCCGAGTTTGCGTCTCGGCAGTAGATGGATGGGTGAAACCGCGGCACGGTTGGATCGGTACGCGTGGTCTTGCCATCGGTGATAAGGGTAGGGGGCGGTGTAGTGTCACGATACCCCGGCTGATGTTGAGTGGCCCGTTGCTCTTCGGTCAGGTCGGCGTGCCAGTCGGGTCGGGGCATCGAAGTCGTGATCGGCCCGGTACCGGTGGATCGGATCACTCCACGCCCGACATATTCGAAACTCAAAAGACGGGGTGCAGGTTTCTGCTTCCAGGCGAGGGCACCCTGGGCGATGGAGAGTCCGACCAGGAGGAGGTCGCCCTCTTTCAACGCAATCTGTCGGGTGAGGCCGAGGTCGTCGCTGCCGGAGAGTACATCCTCAGGAATCTCGACGTTCGCCTTGTGGGTATGGGGAACGAGAACGAAGCCGCCGGCGTTCTCGCTCACGTCCGAAAGAGCCCAGATGGCGCGGACACCTTCGCAGTGTCGGCGCCCGTTCTTGAAGAAATAGGCGGTGCCTGAATCTCGAGGTTCGGCTCCGCCCTCCAGGGCTTGGTCGAGAGATCGTGGATCCGATCCGATCAACTCGGGTAGCCGGTCAAGGTTGAAGCCCTGTCCGGTGATCTGGTTGAGATACCACACGAGTTGGGGGTGGATGAGCAACTCGCGGAAGGGCTCGCGTTGACCTTCGGGTAGGCTGAGGATCGCGTCGTCGGATCCCGTTTCGTCCAGGATGGCGTTGAGCCGAGCGACTTCTCCCGGATTGAGCACACCTGGCACGTGGAGAAATCCGGTCACGTCGAAGTGGTAGTTCTCTTCGTTGCTCATCTGATCGCGATCCATGCTGCGACTCCTGTTCTTTGTTCCTCGTGATCGCTCACCTGTTGGATTTTTTGGGTATGCGTCAGATCAACTCACGAGAGGAAGCTTCATGGTCTGACCCGACTGCGCGGAACGGGCTACCGCTTCAGTGAACTCCATGTAGCGCACACCCTCATAGAAACTAGTGTCACCCTGAGGGCCACCGTTGATAGCGTTGATGAAGTCACTCTCCGTGGTCCAGACGGCGGCTTCCTCGTCGGGAATGGGAATCTGGCTCAGTCCGTCATCTCCCGCTTTGCCTCCCTGGAGGTTGTCGGCCAAATCGTAGATCAGCGTGCCCTCGCTCCCGTAAATCTCGATCTGGGTCCTGATGGGTGTATGACGATTCATGGACGAAAAAATAAACACACCCTCGGCTCCGTTCTCCAACTTGCCGATCACGTGGATTGTGTCGGGGCGCTCTACTGGACCGTTTCCGGAACCGTCGGGTAGTCTTCGTTGCCGGATGAAGATTTCGGAATGCGCTGTAACGGTGGACAGATACCCTACGATCCGGAAAATGCGCTCCATCGTGATCCCCATGGCGAGCGCGTTCAGGCCCGAGTAGCGATCGATGTCACGCCAGTGCAAGGGAACGCCTGGATCGAGATGGTCTCGAACCATGTCGCGAACGTAGACGTTGTAAATCTCCCCACAGTAGCCTTCGTCGAGCAGCCGACGTAGAAACCACTGACCCTTCCACGCACCCGCCGGACAGATCTGTGTGACCAGTCCCGACTCCTGCGAGGCGGCGTACATCTGCTTCGCCTCGCTCAGATTCATCGCCATGCGGGCCTGCACGAAGGTGTGTTTGCCCGCTGCGAGAGCCGCGAGAGTGAACGGACAATGCTTGTAGGGCCACGTGCCGATCATGACTGCATCCACGTCGTCGCGCTCGATCAGCTCCTGGGGGTCTGTTGTGAAATCCGGGTTCAGGTCGAACTCTGCCGCGATCTTTTGCGCACTTTCGATGCTCCGATTGCAGATGGCGACGACTTCCGCCCCGTCGATTTTCGCGAGACCCGGGAAATGTCGTGAGCGGAAGATTCCGCCTGCGCCGATGACACCGATTCTGACTTTGGCCATTTGCTCGCTCCGAAGATTGGGGACTACGGAAGGACTACCACGAAAACGTACGAAACACACGAAAGGGTGCGGAGCCGCGACGGGTGTGCAGCCGTGGACCCTGCAGGTGGGTCATGGCACGAGCATCCTTTCGAGAAATGGTTTGAGTTGCCCGACATCGAACGACATGGCGTTCTCGAAGAACATCATCTCCGTCGTGGCGACGCCAGGAACAGCTGAAGGATGGAGGCCGCTCAAGATGAAGGTTCCGGTCTCTTCGGCCAGCTCGTTGTGTCGATCGAGGAGGACCTGATGATCCCCTCGGATGTAGAGGCGCAACATGTTCGTGTGCGGGGGATCGGGATGAACGGTGATCTCATCGAACGTCGTCAGGACTGCGGCGATCTCTTGCGCTCTTTCGACCCATCGATCGATCTGTGGCAGCGTCCGATCTAGGCCGACTTTCGCAGCGGCGACGAGCGGACCTTGGGTGACGAGGTTCCCGCCCTGCCGTCGGAGCCAGACTCGCGACTCGGTAATGAAATCCTCCGGGCCCATGAGCATGGATCCCGCCAGTCCGCCCAGGTCCTTGTAGAAGGAGACATAAACACTTTCGAAAAGTGTGGCGATCTCGGCGTACGACTTTTCGTAGAAGCCTCGACACTGCCAGATGCGGGCGCCGTCCATGTGGTGCGGGATGTTCCGGTCCCGAGCCCAGTCCGTGATGGCGGTTAATTCCTCCCAGGATGGCAGCACGCCTCCCAGGGGTCGGTAGGGGAGTTCGGTCAGAATCGTCCCGGGTCGGGCGCCAAGAGCTTCGTAATCTTCGACGGTGAGCGTGCGGTCCCCCACCGACTCGTAGCTGGCGAACTGAAGCCGGCGGAGGTTGTGGAGGAACAGAGGTCCTCCGTGCTCGGCGGTGATCAGGTGTGATGAAGGGTGGAGGGCGATCGAAGAGTTACGGTCTCGCTCGCACCAAATGCGTAAGGCGATCTGCTGGGCCATCGTGCCTGAAGGCATGAAGACGCCCGCGTCTTTCCCGAACATCTCCGCGATTTCCGCCTCGAAATCAAGGATGTAATCTCCGGATCCATAGTTGTCGGCGTACTCCTCGCCTGTGAGCTCGTCGGCCAGATCCTGCAGAGTCTCCTTGATGGAGCGTCGAGGACCGTGGCCGCGCAGCACGTTGGAGCATCGATCGATCAGTTTACCCAAAGACAAAACCTTTCACCGCAGAGGACGCGGAGAGTAGGCTGTTAAGCAAGGTGGAAAACACAGGATCTTGCGATCGCTCTCCCCGTCCCTCTTCCCCGCCGTGTCCTGAGTAGATGCCTCAGCGTCGTATCGAAGGGTTCTCCCGCTCATGCCGTATAGATGTCTTCCATCTGCCAGGCGTCTAGTGATATCAACTCTGAGGATGCGCCCTGGGAACGCAACGAAACGCCGATGCTTTCTCCACGACCGGGGTAAACGCGGGCGGCCACACACTGCGTGTTGTTGACGAATACCTCTACGACACTGCGATCGACAAAGACGCGAAGTGTGAGGGTTTCGCCCTCATCGAATGGAAGTTGGGCAGTTTCGGGCGCACGAGATTGAACATCTGCGGCGGTCGAGGAATACGACGTGTCGAGCGTAACCTGGCTGGCGGGAGCGTTCGTTCGATTCACACGATCGCGATAGCCACGCTCTTTGTAAAACGCGATACGCGTGAATTCTTCCCGATCCGGGGACCGAAGAACGTTGAGTTCGACCATTGGTGCGTCTCCGGGGTCGATTTCCGCGACGATCTCCATCGCGTTTCCGGACACGGTGTCCAACACGATTTCCTGGTTGGCTGGCAAGGTCTGGGAAGCGACCTGAACGTGCTCCTTGCGAAGCGACTCAATGTCCCCGGCCGGCTCCTGGTAGACTGAGTCTCCATCGACGGTAAGACGCCGAGGGAGCGTCATGATCTGGTTCCAATCCCTTGTCGGCTTGCCCTGGTTCATGTTGAAGATGACGATGATACCGCCTTCGCCGTCGGGAACTGCAGAGGGCGCGTGGACGCCCGAAGGCCCAAAAGGGCCGAAGTTGAATTTGGCGCCGTGGGTAACGACAAACTTGTCGCGATCGGTATCGTAGTCGCCCAGGAGATACTGCCCGCCGCTCATGTGGCTGAAGAAGAGGAGCATATGACGATCTCCGATCGGCCAGAAATAGGGGCAGGCGCCATCGTCGCCGACAAGAGTATAGTGATCCATTTCGACGAAGGGGTGCAGATACTCCCAGTGCTCGAGGTCGGCTGAGCGATAGAGGAAGTTGGCGCGAACCGGTTTGTCGCCAGGGCCGTTCGGCAGGATGCCACCGGCGATCGAATAGTAATGGTCGCCCTTCTTCCAGATGCACGGATCGAATACCGAGGGGGTTTGAAGGCCGTCGGGGACGGAACCCGCATATTGCCGATCGCCTTCCCGCTGCGGAATCACGGCTTTATTTGCGACTTTGTCCCAGTTCAGGAGAAGGGGATCGCTCGAGATCGCCACCATGTTGCCGACTTCGGTCCCGTGATACATGGCGATGACACGATCGTCTTCGACTAGGGCGGCGCCTGAGAAACAACAACGTTCAGGATTGGGGTAGATACAGTATGGAAGGTCGCGCCAGTGAATCAGGTCATCGCTGACGGCGTGGCCCCAGTGCTGGCGTGTATCCTCGGGCGGATACGCCTGATAGAAGAGGTGCCAGCGACCCTGCCAAAAGCAAAGGCCGTTGGGGTCGTTCAGGTTCGCTTCTGGGTTGATGTAGTGGTAGATGGGACGGTGTGGATCGTCCGCATAGGTCTCTCGATACGCGTTGAGGCGCTGCATCAACGGATTCGATTCGAGCGCTGTTTCCTGCTCTTCCAGGGTATCGGGAAACGTATAGAACGGTACGGCAGAGGTATAATCAGGCATCGGGTTCTCCACGACGAGTTAGGGATCGAGCCTCAATTTGTGGAAGAATCGGGATGACTGAAAGGGTTTTGGGCAGGCGAGGACCTGGAACGGGATTGCGAGAAGAACGAATCGGTGGCGATGGATAAAATCGCTAGGGGACGTGCTGACACGCCTCGATCAGTTTCTCTGAGGCGATCGTGGAGCCGACGCTGATTTCAGTATCCGTGACCGCTGCGAGCGTCAGTAGCTTTTCGTCGTAGGTGCGATCCACCTCGATTGCGGTCGTGCAGTCGCGGATGAGCACGATATCGTACCCTCGGTCCCGCATCGCCCTCATCCCATAGTCGCGAAAGGGGACACACATATTGGCGGCAAACCCGGCGTAGAACAGGTGCAGGATTTTCCTGTGTTTGAGAAGACGATGAAGCTGAGCGCCGGTCAGCACCACGTGGTCGCCCTCTTTGGGCGCGGCTTCCGGGATGATGCTGCGGTTCTCGATGATGTCATCGAACTTCTGATCGGGCGGGTCTTTGGGACGCGCCCATTTTTCGTATTCCCCCGTCTTGGACCGAAAGTCATCGGGGGGCCATTCGTCCTTGGCCGCCGCCGTCCGTCCGTGGACCTCGTCGTCGCCCGCGAACTCGGTCCATCCGTCGTAGCGTCGGGCGCAAGCCGGACTGGGCGCGTGGATGACGGTCGCACCGACCGACCGGAAGGCGTCTGCGACAGGGATGATCCGATTCAGGGTGATATCGCGACCCCGGTCGAGATGGGTCTTCACGTAGTGGTCGCTCCACACATCCACCATCACGAGCGCGATTTCGTCGACGGGACAGGTCAGGCTGAGTGTTCGATGATGAAACTCACTCTCCGCCTTGTACGCGGTTCGTGTGAGATGGTAGTACCGCACGTCCAGGTCGATGGATTTCACGGTGCGTTCTCCAGACTGACGCTATGCTCCTTCACGATCGTGCTGGTCTCTGTGAGGGTGACAAAATTGAAGGGCAACGGACAGGTGGTGTCCGTGTCGGTTTCGGACACGTGCGGCCAGTAGTTGAGGCCGCAGAAGGGCGTGCTCACGCTGTTGTAGTGGATCCCGTCACGGATAATCTGGACACCCCGGTGAACGTGTCCGAAGAAGACACCCCGGACTCGGTCGCGATAGGGGAGTAACGCCTGATGCAGCGTCTCTCCGTCCTTCATATCCACCCTGTCGCGGAACCAGTCGGAATCCAGATCGAGGGGGCAGTGGTGGAGGAAAACGGTGATCTGCCGATCGTTGTCGAACTGCTGCTCGAGGAAGGCCAGCTGGCCTGCTGGCAGTTTACCGCCAGCGCCGACTTCCTCGTGAGGACCTTGTGAGTGCAAGACGACGAATCGTTCCTGCCCCGCCTCGAACGTATAGGAGACGATGGGTTCGCTCTCATCGAAGACGGCCGTCTTCGGTCCCATCTTCAGTTTCAGAACTTCCACCGGGTCATCGTGATTGCCGACTGCGTAGTAGACGGGAACGCCCAGGCTGGAGAACTGATCCTCGGCCAGACGGTAGGATGCGGCGACGCCCAGGTTCGCACGGCTCCCCGATGCAACATCTCCTGTATGCATCACGAAGACCGGCTGCGTTGGCAATGCCTTGATCGCGTCGAGCAGACGCGAAAGACTATCGTAGGGTCGTCTCCCGAACGCTTCGTAGGCGCGGTCGGGACCGAGGTGCGTGTCGCTGATGTGTACGAAGTAGATGGGTTCGATCATCGCTTTTCCTGAATCACTGGATGCTACGGAGGATTGATTTTACCACCAACAACTGGTCTGACGCAATAGCCTCTCCGGAGACGTTATTGTCCGCCTCACTTTCCAGTGTGCGCAGAGGCTGGTCGTTGTCGCCGATGTGTCCGGCGAGTGTGCTCTTGACTCGATCGGACGGCACCTCTCTTTCGGCGAAGCGCTCGGCGAGCACCCGATCCGGTGTCCTTATACAGACTCTCGTGGAAACCCATTCGTCAAAGGGAAAGGCGAACGCGTGGGTGCCCGGAATCGCGTAGCCCACGTGGCTGGGCATCATCTCCTGCCCAGTACCGTTCGGGCCCCCTTCCGATACACGTCGCGGCGCTCCCGTCCAGTCCATTCGTGGTGTGTGGCAGGGGAACCCTTCAAAGAGAAGGGAAAGGTGGGTTCTAAGAAGCGACCAGTCGATGCAATCAGGTGTCCTCACCCATTCCAGGAAGGTACTCCCCGTGGCCACGGGCATGATGTACTTGTCGAGAGGAACGTGGGTCAGGCCGAGACCGGATTCCAGACGATGAGCAAGGGTCGTCTTTCCGGCTCTCGGGATTCCGGCGATGAGAAGGATCGGCTTTACCGACTCTCCAGGACGGCCACGTCCTCGGGAGGGAAGATGAGGATCCGTCCGTAGTCGTAGTCACGCTGCCAGTCCAGCCAGTCGTCGGTTCTTTTCGCGTAGGTCATCCGTTCAGAAGAAGCTGGACATCTGCAAGGTTTCTGATGAGAAGAACGCGACCATCCTGGATGAGTTCGGCGAAATCGGATTCAGGATCTTCGGTAGGTCGGAACGGGTCAGCCAGACCGTCCTTTCGTGCGATGAGCACCGGTGTCACGCCGGCAGTTTGTGCCGCTTCGATGTCGACACGTGAGTCACCCACGTACACCGCTTCGTGTGAGGAGACGTCCACCGCGTCGAGGGCACGTTGCAGTATCCTGGGGACGGGCTTCCAGATTCCGATTTCGCCGGATATGATGACGGGGTCCAACCATCGGGCCAGACCGGATTTCTCGAGAAATCTGTGAATTTCCGGTGGATGATCGTAGTTGGTGACGAAGGGGATGCACACGTTGCCGTGGAGCGCCTCGTGCAGCGGGAAGGCTTCGGGATCGATCTCGACGTAGTCCTCCGATCGCTCACAGGTTTCCTCAGCGATCGAAACGGCATCGGACCAGGCCAGGGTGAGACCGAGGGCTGAGGCGACGCGGAAGATCTTCTATTCGAAAGGCGTATGTCCCGCTTCCGAGGGTCGGGTTTCCATTCCCTCCCACGTCTTTCTCAGCGCTTCAACGGATCCAACAGAACCGTATCGGCTGAGAAGCCCGTGCTTATGGACGAGCCAATCCTCATCCTGATGGCTGGATACGTTTCGAATCAGATAGAGGTTGCGGGTCGTTGGTCTGCTCGTGCCAAAGGTGGATGTGGCTCTTCATCGATCTTGTGGTACATCCGGACTCAAGCTACTTCCTCTGAAGCGTGGCGCAGAACGGCTGATACCCTCTCTGCAAGATGGTGCGTTCATCGATGACGTTCCATAGGTCCTGCGCCTCAGCTAGGACGGTACGGATCGAATCGATGTCCTGGGTCAGTACGACCCATTTTCCTCCAGCCCGACAGACCCGTGCGGTTTCCTTGAAAGTTCCTCGATAGAGGGTGAGATTGGTCTCGCGAGAACCCAGGCGCTCGCCCCAGGGGAGATCCGTCGCGATGGCGTCGAATGACGCATCGGGGAAACAGATGTCCTGCGCATCGCCGGAAATAAGCCGAACCCGATCGGTGAATCCGGCGGCTTCGAGGTTGTGTTTGCTGGCGGTGAGGGCATCGTCGGAGATGTCGATGCCGACGGCCAATTGTGCCTGCAGGCGCCGCAGGCGCTCAATCAGCAGCGTTCCGCTTCCGCACATGAGGTTGAGATACCTATCGCCGCGGGCGGGCCGGGTCAGTTCGACCATGCACGAAGCGATTGCCGCGTTCAGACTGCCGAGGTAGTTGACCCTTCTCCAGTCTCGGGTGGCCAGCGGGCGGTTCCCGACCCGACACATCACCTCCCATCCGGGTTTCCCTGGCCTGAACACAAGCACACCGTCACCGGTTTCGGGATCGAACGGTATGCCCAGCTGCTTTTCCACCTGTTCTGCGATTCGACGCATCGTAGGAGATCCGGAACCGGCCGCGTCGAATCGGAAGCTGGCGGGCGGCGAGACCCCCTTGATGTTTTGCGCATCGCTGAAAAGCCTGACGACGGCGGCGGTGTGTTCGGGGGACAACAGGGTTCGGGGTCGGATGACGTCGAAGTCTCTTCTGAGGAGCAAGGTCTGAGCGGTGGAGAGCGACAGAAGCTCTCGCGGGTCGTCTGTGAATCGAAGGTGGATCTCGTCGTTGCGGGGATGATCTATGAACGAGCAACTCTTGCCGAATCGCCCAGTGAGCTCATCGCGAACGATGTCCTGCGTTCCCTCCAGGGCGGCGATTGCCCAGACATAGGGAACCGTACCGGGCGAACTCTTTTTCTGTGAGGGTCTGCGTTTCGGAGGAGGTAGATGCTTATGTGTGGAATGGCTGCCGCGATGTGATGGCTTCTTCTTCAAGGGAGGCCTATCGAATAGTTCGTCTGGCCAAGGCCAGCCAGTGGTAGGAGCACCTTAGCTTCACGGCACAGGCTCCGTCTAGAACACGCATACCAGATCGTGAAGAGGGACTTCTCGACTCCTGCCTTCGCGCCGAAGGCGCTTCGGCACGGCGGCCCGCTCGAAGTGACCTGCTCTCCTTGCTTCCACAGAGCGTGTTTATTGACTAGAGCCGTCGTAACGAGATGCTGAAAGGCTTCGTACAGGGATTCGTCGGGTTACCACATTACCCCACCACCGGAGTTGATGTCCTGACCGGTGATGTTCGCGGCATCGTCGGATGCGAGGAATAGTGCGATGGTGGCGGCATCTTCAGGTCCGGCTCCCTTTTCGACATACCCTTCGTCGGTACACCACCTGCCCGCCAGCACCGGATTGCTTCTGTCGTTCCATCGCTCTCGGAAAAGCGCTTCATCAAACGCCTCACCTTTGTACTCCGCCCGCCCTCGCGCCAGTTCGAGGCTGCGTTCGATGTGGCCTCCCGGACAAATGGCGTTCACGGTGATGTTGTGACGACCGACATCGGCAGCCAGGGTTCGTGTAAAACCGATGACGCCCATTTTTGAGGTGGCGTAGGGGGCTCGGTGAGAGAGGGGCTGCTTCCCCGTGCCGGAGCTGAAGTTGATGATACGACCGTACTTCTTTCCGATCATCTCCGGGAGAACGGCCTTGCTGCACAGGAACAGAGAGTCGAGGTTGACGTCGAGCGTTCGCTTCCACTCTCCGAGTGTGGTGTCCCAGATGTCTTTCGTCGGACCTGCGATGCCGACAACGTTGGCGAGAATGTCAACGGTTCCGAACTCCTGAATCGTGCCTTCCACGAGTTCTGCGACCTGTGCTTCCTCGGAGACGTCGGTCTGGAAGCTCAGAGCCTTTCCCCCTTCCGAGCGAATTGGCTCAGCGACATTGTCCTCGAGTTCCGCAACGGGGACGACGTCACAGATCGAAACTGCGGCACCTTCAGCTGAGAAGCGACGTGCGATCGCTTCCGCGTGGCCCCGGTAGGCGCCCGTCACGAGTGCGACTTTGCCGTCAAGTCTGCCCAACGTAGCTCCCTTCCCAACTAGTTCGCTTCGCGAACCTCATCGGCCCAGTCCCGCCAGATATCGCCGTCGGTGTCATCGACGACGAGCGCATCCGGTACCGATTCCGGTGTCTTCATGTAACCATAGATCGTGGCTTGCCGCAGGACGTCCGTAGATGCGTTTTGGCCCGGGATGTGCAGAATCTTGGTGTGCCAGAGAACGACCGTGCCAGCGGGACCATGACAGTCGACGGGCGGGGTGTCTCTCTTGATCTGGAGAATGACCGGGTCTGTGTATCCCCCAGCTCTGCGTTTCGCGAGATGTTTGTCGGTGTGTTTCTCGCCTGCCTTAAATGTCTTCCATTGTTCGGGCCAGATTCTGGAATGACTACCCGGCCAGACGGCGAATCCGCCGCAGTTGGGGGGCACATCATCGATGTAGGCGGAGAGCTGGACGCGAAATCGACTGTAACAGGCCCCGTCAGAATGGGCGCCCCTGTAGTCAGGTGCGGGATCGGGGCTCCCCGGCAACGTGCAGTAGATACCGCGCGATCCCTGGCCGTTCAGCCACACTGGTCCGGTTCGGGGTAGCCGTAGCGCGGGTTCGGTTTCGAACGATCCGCCCTGCGGAAACCCCATGTCGTTACCCACGTGGGTGACGAGACTGCCCACTGCGTCGTCGCACATGAAGGAAGGCCCCGTTGCCGTGTTGGATTCGTCGACTCCGGCGGGCCAGACGACCGTGTCCGCTCCCAGCAGCTGTTCCGCGACATCCCATAGAGCCCGAGGAGCGAGGTCGAGCATGAATTGCTCGGCGCCATTTCGGGCGAAGAGTCGATGTCCGCCGCCGCCCAGATGAGGATCGCCTCCTTCAACCGGCCGATGCGCCGTGAGCTGTTCGCTTTCTTCATCAGTAACGGGCGTCCAGGTTTCGGGATCGTCACGTCTAATCCGGGGGAGGTATCTCTCGATCAGCTTCCAGAGAGACTCACGCGCCTGACGGCAAAGTTCAGGATCGAGTACCGACGGGAGCACGAGGAATCCATCCCGTTTGAACCTCGCGATCTGTTCCGATGTCAGCCTGTCCACCTGTGGGCTAGGAGCGACCATTACTCTCTCAATCTCTACTGGGGGGAGGGACTCTTCCGCCAGATCTGGTATGTGTAGTCGATGTTCGATGAAAAACGCTGGCTGAAGACA
>CEVA01130133.1_pt1 | contig 18245 bp, 14 predicted proteins | sample 361521 | NCBI WGS metagenome assembly CEVA01 (sample SAMEA2622823, study PRJEB7988) | marine metagenome | isolation source: saline water (ENVO:00002010), including
AATTCTTCAATATTTTGAACCCTGTAATTAATCATAAATTCTTTTTTAGAAGGATCAAAATAATCAGTTTTTTTATCAAAGGGACTCCATTGAAGATAATTTACCTTATCAGGGTTATCAATATCTCTTGATTTAAACATTGTTCCCCATTGGTCTGTTGGTAATCCTAAATTTTCTTGATACCATTTTTTAGTTTTATCAGGATTTTTTGATTTGAATAAAATACCACCAATACCAATTACTTTTGGTTCTTTTTTACTCATAAACACTCCACCAATCACTCAACGGTAAAAGAACCTTTCATGAATACATAATGACCAGGAAAAGTGCATAAAAATTCATACTCACCAATTGGAGGAGAATCAAATGTAAAAGATTCTGTAATTTGAGGTTTAACAAGAGCCCCTCCAAAAAGAACATCTTCTGATTCTGGAACATAGTTATTCAAGGGGCCTGCATCAACTGCAGCCATAGCAATTTCATTTCCTTTCCCTTCAGAAATGAGAACGAAATTATGCTCCATATTTGAATCATTTACAAGTGTCAGGGTTATTGTTGAACAAGAAGGAACGACTATCTCGTCTATATCAAAATTCATTGGATCGGAAGCGATGATCTCTATATCAAAGGGCACCCTTTCTGCACAATCCTCAACCACACTGGCTTGATCAGATTCTCCTGAATGATCCGTGCTAGTTTCCTCATGACCCATTGATTGTGCCATAAACGATGGAAGAGTGAAATCCCTATCATAAATTTTCATTAATGCTGAAATCGTGCCTACAGCTAAAAATAATCCAAAAAACAATAATATTGTGAAAAACTTATTGTCATATTTGAGATGCATGAAAATCTGTATTACATAAACAAATTTAAAAATTGCCAAAATCAACAAACCAAATGTAAATACCCATTGAACAGGCCAGTTCGGCATCACTACTTCAAGCCAAGTTATCAAAGCTAAAATAATTGCAACCTGTATGTATTGTTTTACAGATGCATGGTCTTTATTGTCCGACATAAAATTAACCTCCGATTGGTAGCTCCATCAAATAAATTACAGAAAAAATAACAATCCAAACAACATCAACAAAATGCCAATAAAGTCCGGCAATTTCTACTTCTATAGCTCTCTCCTTTGTAATGCCACCCCAAAAGGAATAAATAAACATTCCCAAAAGCCATAAAACACCGATTGCAACGTGCACACCATGTGTGCCTGTTAGAAGATAAAAAGTACTTCCGAACAGGTTGGTTTTCAATCGTAGTCCTTCATGTATGAAATGCTCAAACTCGTAAACTTGAAAACCTAAAAAAGTCAACCCGCACAAGAATGTTGCAAAACACCAAAATCTAAACTTGCCCAAATCACCCTTTTGGATAGAGGACAATGTTAAAACCATAAAAAAACTGCTTAAAAGCAAAATGAATGTGCTGATTGTGGTTAGTTCCATATCAAAAACATCCAATGGATAAGGTCCGACTAGACTTTGACCTTTGTATATCAAATAAGCTGTAATCAAAGAGCCAAAAAACATACAGTCAGAAGCTAGAAATACCCACCAAAAAAGCTTTATGTTTGGCTCACCTGTGTATGTATCAACATGGTGATGCACGTCAGCATCCTCAGCTGCAATTGCTTCTTTGTCTTTTTTGGACCTTATGCGAGGGAAGCTTTTGAAAAGGTTTAATAGAGCATAATAAGTCAAAAGAACACAAACAAAAATACCGAATACAGTAAAAGCTGTTATTACAGGTTGCAACTTCAAAGCCTCCATTACTTTTTCCCCTTCTTCGGGTATGGAAGGTAATATTCAGCCTCTCCCTCAAGAGCCCAACCATAATAAGCCAATAAGAAAATTCCTAATCCTATGTAACGCAAATCAGATTCATAAACAGCACCGAAAGAAGCAATCAACAAGCCAATTGAAGTGATGAGCGGCATCCATGATTTGCCCGGCATGTGAATCCCATGAGGATCCCTTGGTAATGTCTTGATTGGCTTGTTGGAAACCTTACTTTCCCAAAATTCATCAATCTTTTCAATCTTGGGCAAATCGGCAAAATTGTAAACTGGCGGTGGTGAGGGAATACTCCACTCAAGAGTACGAGCATCCCATGGATCGGCTGAAGCTTTATTTTTACTTTTAACAGCTTTGATAACTTCTATAAAAAAGACAAGCAGGGCAATTCCCAAAACAAATGAAGCTAATGTTATGAAACCATTTAATGCTGTCCATTCCATATCAGATGAATAAGTGTATATCCTTCTAGGCATACCGCTTGTGCCTAAGAAATGCATAGGGAAAAATGTTAAATTGAAACTAATGAAAATCCACCAAAATATTTTTCGGCCACGCTCTTCATCCATGATTTTTCCAAAGAATTTAGGCAACCAGTAAACAGTGCCAGCTAAAAACCCAAAAAGACCACCACCTAAGATGGTGTAATGAAAATGTGCAACAACAAAATAAGTATCATGCTGTTGGAAATCAGAAGCAGCTGCACCATGCATCAAGCCCGAAAAACCACCTACCATAAACAAGAACACTAATGCAGTTGAATACATCATCGGAACAGAAAATTTAATTTTTCCATTCCAAAGTGTCAAAATCCAATTAAATATTTTGACTCCGGTTGGAATCGCAATAGCTGCCGTTGTAATTGAAAATGCAGAATTAACAATTGGGCCCATTCCAACAGTAAACATATGGTGACTCCAAACTGTAAATCCCATGAATCCAATAGCAGCACCTGACAAAACAACCAATTTGTAACCAAATAAAGGCTTTCTAGAAAAAACAGGAATAATTTCTGAAACTATACCAAATGCCGGAAGAACAATAATATACACTTCAGGGTGACCGAACACCCAGAAAAGGTGTTGCCATAATATAGGGTCTCCCCCTGCTGCAGTCTGAAAAAATGTTGTGCCATAATTTCGATCCATAAAAAGGATAATCAATGCAATTGTGATTACCGGAAGAGCAAAAGCAAGCAAAAACGCAGTGACAAAAGCCATCCATGAAAAAACAGGCATTTTCATCAATGTCATTCCTGGAGCCCGCATGTTAATTATTGTGACTATGAAATTAATCGCAGCAACAGTAGAAGAAATACCAGTAAGAATCAAACCCAAAATCCAAAAATCTACGCCATGAGTTGGACTGTATGTTGCTGATGTTAAAGGCGCATAAGCAAACCACCCAGCGTCTGAAGCGCCCCCCATAAACCAAGAAGCATTCAAGACAATCCCGCCAGCTAAATACATAAAATAAGAGAAAGCATTTAACCTTGGGAAAGCAACATCACGAGCTCCTATCTGTAATGGAATCATAAAGTTAAAAAATGCCGCAGCAAGAGGCATTATTGCAAGGAAAATCATTGTTGTAGCATGCATAGTGACCAATTGGTTGTAAGTTGAGCCAACAAAAATTTCTAGATCGTTGGCTGACAATTGCGACCTTACAAACAAAGCCTCGATACCACCCACAAACAAAAAGAAAAATGAAGTATAAAGATACAGTATTCCGATTCTTTTATGATCAACTGTTGTAAGCCAACTAACCAAACCATTCTCTTTAGTAGGTCTGTTTTTCAAGAAAGAAAGAAATTTTGGTAAAGCAAGTTTGTGACTATGTCCTGACATCAGTAAAGCTCCTTAAGGTATGCTGCAAGTTTTTCAATTTCATCTCTAGTTAAAGCAAATTTATCATCAATATACATTGGACCCTGCAGCGCCATGATGTTGTCTGGTTTAAAACTAGCTGGATCACCCAACCAATCTTCAAGATTGTCTTTGGTGTTTTCAACCCACATACCGGCTAACTTTCTACGACTTCCAAAATGAGACAAATTTGGTCCGGTTATACCAATAGCACCATCGTAACCCTTGACCGCATGACATGTGACACACATTTTCGTTAAGAAAAGCTCCTTTCCTTCTTTCGCCAACTCTGTGATTGGCTGTTCTGCAGGTGCAGCCTCTTTCTCAACCCATGCTAAAAATTCCTCATCATTAACAGCATGAACTTCGAATTTCATTTTTGCATGAGAGGATCCGCAAAGTTCAGCGCATTGTCCAGAATACCAACCTTCCTGATCCGCCTGAAACCATAAATAATTATCGCGACCAGGCACGGCATCAACCTTACCGCCCAATCTTGGAACCCAAAAACTATGAATAACATCTACAGAGCTTACATTAAACTCTATTGGTCTTCCGATAGGTATTTTGAATTCATTTGCTGTTGCAATTTGGTATTCAGGTATTTCAAACTCCCACCAATACTGATGGCCTATAACATTAACCTGCAAAGGGTTTGAACCACGCGGGGGTTCAGCCAATTTGTAAAGAAGCTTAACATTTGGCACTGCTATAACAGCAACCAAAATTGCAGAAACAACCATTAATCCAATTTCTAATTGAGTGCCATCATGACTCTGATCAGGCAATTCCTCATCACCTGGTTTAGCTTTAAATTTCAAAATTGAATAAAGCATAAAGCCACCCACAATAACGAATATTCCAATACACAGATAAAGGGTAAAAAGAAAGAGGTCTTTTTGGTCTGATGCTACTGGACCTGCAGGATCAAGCCAATTTTGCGGTGAAAGTATGAAATCTAAAAACATAACCAAAGGGTATTGTATAACTTTTTCAATAATTAAAAACGAGAGATTTGGTTCAAGGGCACAAATTCAACCAATAAAAAAATCATAAACAAACCCATAAAAAATACTGATGTCTTGAATAATGCATTTGCTGATTTTTTATTTTCTTTTTTAGACAAAAACATGAAAGTGTCTCTAAGATAATATAACGTTGCCAGAACCAGTAAAACCTGCACGAAAAACTGGTTAACAAATTCTATTGCAAACACAAAAACAAATACTGCCATGACTATTGTGTAAATAAGAATTTGTTTTTTTGTTACATCAACCGAGTCGGTAACTGGTAACATCTTGAAATCAGTTTTCTTGTAGTCGTCTTTATGCTTAAGTGCTAGGGCCCAAAAATGTGGTGGTTGCCAAAAAAACATGACATAAAACAGCATCCAGGCAATTCCGAATGGCTCACCCAGATCCCCTCTGGAGGCAGCATAGCCAACCAAAGGTGGTAAAGCGCCTGGCGCTCCACCCACAACAGTACAGAATGAAGTTTTTCGTTTTAAGAAAAACGTATAGACAACGTAAAGAAAAACTGCTAAAAAGGCAAGTACTGCTGAAATGGAATTGCAATAATTCCAAAGAATTATTAGCCCAGAAAACAAAAGGAAAAAAGCATAAAAAAAAGCATCTTTGACCTTAATTTTCTTTGTCGGCATGGCCCTTTCTTTCGTTCTATTCATCAAAGCATCCATATCCCTGTCAAGAATGTTATTGAACACACTGCCTGACGCAGAAGCTAAACCGGTTCCCAAAAGTAAAAACAAAAAATATTGCCAAAATTCACCAGGACCACCTTGTGTATCTGCAAAAAAACCTACAGCAGTACTTAGCAAAACCAAAAAGGTTATTCTTGGTTTTGTAATATCTACATAAGGGAATTTTTTTTTCAAATAGATTCTTCAGCCTTTGTGAAAAAATTTGAAACATGCATAAACCAAATAATTGCAGCAATCATCAAGTGCAAAGTGATGTAAGGTGGGTAGCTGGGGGCTGCCATCGATAAGAAAACACCAGCTCCCAAGAGTATTTGCAAAACCGAAAGGTAAGCAGCCCATGAACTTCTCTTGATGATTTTTTGATCCTGCTTAGTTCTTTTAGCTCTTGCCATTGAACTCATAGAAAAACCTGTAACAAGAAAGCCTAAAACAATATGGGTAATCAAAACATGAGCTGAACCTTTAAACAAATGCACATGCATTGCACCAATTGCAATTTGTAACATTGTAAATATGCAACAAATTTTAGATATTCTTGTAAAAGCTAAGGTGTCTTCATTAAATTCTAAATTTTCTGTAGCTGTATACCATGCTGCTAACGAGCCCAAAAACAACATGCTTGTAAAAAGATGTGCAAAAATCAACCAAGGTTCCTGCAATTCGGTTTTCACCGTAAACGCACCTAATGCACCCTGAAACAAAAGAATCAAGCATGAAGTCATGGCAATTTTCCTGAATGGTGTTTTGAAAGATTTGAAAAAAGCAAAAAATGCACAAAGACCCACAATAGCTGCTCCAAGCCTATGTAACCATTCTGTGACTTGTTCAGGATTATCAAAATTTGGCAACCAGCCACTATCGCAAAGGGGATACACATCAGCACAACCCATGCCTGATCCGCTTGCGGTTGTATATGCACCTAACGCAATTAGAAAAATTGTCGCATAAATTGTAATTTTAAGATTTCTTTGTATCATTAATCAAGGCTCAATTCTAAACTTTAAAAATAAAATTAGACAACATGATGAAGATACCAAAAACTTATGATGAAGCAAAGAAATGGATAAGACCAATATTCATAATCATGATTATCCTTCCGATTGTATTAATTTTTTTTGCAATCAATATGAGAAAAAATTCATTACCGGAACTCTTTAAGGCGCCCTCTTTTGATTTAATCAATCAAAATGAAAAGCAGTTTTCCAGCAAGACGTTGGCTGGAAAATATTGGGCTGTAAATTTCTTTTTTACAAAATGCACAAGTGTGTGTCCAATGCAAATATCTAAATTAAAAAATTTTAAAGATAAATATCCCGATATCGAACTTGAGTTTATCAGCATTACCGTTGATCCACAATATGACAACCCTAAACGACTTAAAGAATACATCCAAGAAATGTCAATAATTGAGGAGAGGTGGAATTTCTTAACAGGGGAAGAAAGTGATATCAGAAATGTAATAGTTAATGGTTTCAAGAGCGGAATGGACGAGGTTGAAAATGATGGTTTGTTCGACATTGCTCATGCCAACTACCTTCTACTAATTGACAAAGAAAATTACGTCAGAGCCATTGTTAGGTTTGATGAGAAAAATTTTGAACAAAAACTTATATCACTATATCAAAATATATTTAACTAGCTTTCCTTGTGGTAACAATAGATGCCATTGTCATAAGAAATTGATTGGGTTCAGAACCCTCATCCACCCCCCATGCTTCTGGATCTGAGATACAAAGATTTTCAATCGCTACAAGATTAACTTTCTCCAAGTCTCTCAAGAGCCAAAACAATTGGTCAAGTTTTAAAAATGTTGGCAGGAAACTGTCATCTTGAATTGGGTTAACTATCAAAAAAGCATTGTCAACCTCATTAACCATTTTAGCAATACGATTCATTTGCACACCCAGCAATCCGTTGTTATTGTCTAAATCCAATTCAGGATAAGAAATTTTTATCGTTTTTCGTGAAGGCAATTCTTGGAAATACAAATTGTCAGAATACACTTTTATACAAAGATATTTCTTTGATTGACATAAATTTTTTTTCTCTAATAAATCTTCTGGAATTGAAGATTTGAAAAAACATATAGCACCTGAATGGCCTCGAACTGTTTCGATTAGAGAGCTGGCCTCTTGCGCATGCATGTGAAAATTCAAAAAAGTAAAAATTTCTTTGATTGATTTGCAACCATCAAATAACAAATCTTTAACGGAATCCAGTCCAACATAAAGAAACTTGGAATTAGACAATTGCCAAATCAGCAACAGTGTCGCCAGGCTTTAACGTAATAACGATAACGCCACGACTAGATCTTTTTTGTTGCGATATCTCTTGGATTTCAGTCTTATAAATTTTTCCATCGGTTGTCGCTATGCCGACCTCTTTCTCGTTGCCAATAGCTCTACATCTAGCAAGATTCCCTACACCTTTTCTCTTGGATCCTTTGGGTGTTTTGATTGAATAAACCTTAACACCTTTTGAACCCCGGTGTGTTTTACGTACCAAATGAGCATCCATAAGCTTGCCAAGACCCTGATCAGTTACGAATAAAACCCTATCCCCTATGGTTAAACTATCACCAGCAAGAATCATTGTGTCTTTGTTTTTAGCCATCTTGATACCTAGGGTCATTTGTTGTGGAACAGTATGCGCAACTGGCTTTCGGTACTTTGCAGGCATCTCAACAATTTCATCAAGTGCTTTTACTTTTGTTCCTGGTTCAACTAATAGCTTACTTCTTGCTGGGAATTTCAAGTTTCTTTCTGGGAAGGGTGCTAAGCCCGTATCTATTTTGACAGTATAGTTGTCTTTAGTTCCCTCTGCATCAATAATTTTCCCAGAAAACTTTGTAATTCCTTTTGGCTCTATGACTAGTATTTTTGAACCATCATCTTTTTCCTCAATGGAGGATAATTTTCCTGAAACCTTGGCTTCCAGTCCAACAATACCAGCATCAACAATCTTATCGATTATCTTGCCTCGCTTTGTGGTCTCCAACGTCATTGCCTTAACACCACCAGCAGCTCTTCCCATTACTCTAATTTCAGAAGCTGGAAGATGTGAAGCCTTGCCATTTGCCGTAACCGTCAAGACTCTATCATTGCCATCAACCCATAAAGCATTCACGATTCGATCACCTTTGTCAACCCTCATAACCTTTTTTCCAGGTCTCATAATTTTTGCAACATCTTTTTGAGCCAATCGCTTCACTCGACCTTTTTCTGTAAGTATCAAAAGGCTTTCCTTCTCTTGTTTTCGAGCTCTGATGCAAACAACTCTCTCACGCTGAAGCTCCTTTCTGTAATTTTGGACAGGGATACCTCTTGCCCCTCTGCCCCCCTCGATAACATCGTAGACAGGAATTGAATATATTTTACCGTTGTCTGTAAACATGAAAAGCTCATCAGTGTTCCAGCAAAGATCAAGCTGTTTTACGGTATCTCCCTGCTGTAAGGTAATGCCCTTAATGCCCTGACCTCTTCTTCTCCATGTTTTGAAATCAGTAATAGGTATTCTTTTTATGTAATTCTTTTCAGTGAAAATAACGACTTGCAACTCTGGCTGTATAACCATCTCGTCACCAGCCTCTCTTGTGTCAATTTTAGTTCTACGTGCATCACCGTATTTTTCTCTCCACCCTTCCATCTCTTCTCGTAAAACACCATTTAAAGTTGTTTCGTCCCCCAATATCTTCTTGTACCAATCAATAGCTGTCTGAAGCTCTTTCATTTCGGCTTGTAATTTTTCAACCTCTAACCCTGTTAAGGTTCCTAATTGCATTCTTACGATCGCGTCAGATTGTAAAGATGATATCTTTAACTTCTTGCTTAGGTTTTCTTTTGCCGCCTCTCTATCTTTGCTTGCCTTAATAATTGCAATAACAGCATCAATATCCTTTAAGGCTACCAATAAACCTTCAACTATATGCGCTCTTGCTTCTGCTTTGCTTAACTCGAAAGCAGATCTTCTCTTTACAACAGCAGAACGATGGTTGATGTAGTTTAGCAAAGATTCCTTTAGTGGTAAAGGTTTAGGTGCTCCATCAACAAGCGTTATCATTCGAGCAGGGAATGAGCTCTGTAGGGAAGTATGCTTAAAAAGCAAATGTAAAACAAGCTTGGGGTCTCGTCTTGCTGAAACTTCTACTACTATCCTGATACCTTTTCTTCCAGACTCATCCCTGATTGCCTTAATTCCTCTTATTCGATCCTTATTTGCAGCTTCATGCATTTGCAAAACAATACTTTGCTTCTTAACTAGATATGGAATTTCTGTAATAATAATTTTGGCGTTTTTTCTCCCTTCCGCTCTTTCAATTTTTGTTTTTGCTCGAACACGAATGGAACCAACACCTGTTTTAATATAGGATTTAATTCCGGCTTTACCCTGAATGACACCGCCTGTGGGAAAATCAGGGCCCTTGATCACGGTCATTAAATCTTCTACTTCGGATTCAGGATTTTCAAGAAGCATTAAAGCCCCATCTAAAAGCTCTGTGAGATTATGAGGCGGTATTGCAGTACTTACACCAACAGCCACACCCATTGATCCGTTCATCAACAATGTTGGTAGCCTGCTTGGAAGCAGGACAGGTTCCTCAGCTGAAGAATCATAATTTTGTGCCCAATCTACAGTTTCCTGTTCAACCTCAGCCAGCATCTCCATAGCGATTGGCGACAATCGACATTCAGTATACCTTTGTGCTGCTGGCCTATCACCATCTATAGATCCAAAATTTCCATGCCCATCAACAAGGGGGTAACGCAATGAAAATGGTTGTGACATTCTGGATAGAGCATCATAGATAGCACCATCGCCATGGGGATGCCATTTACCCATAACGGAACCTACAACACGAGCAGATTTTCTATACGGCCTTCCAGGCGAAAGATTCATATTCCCCATTTCAAACAAAATTCTTCTTTGCACTGGTTTCAGTCCATCTCTAGACTCAGGAAGGGCACGCCCACATATGACAGACATAGCATAATTTAAATATGCATCCTCCATGGTTTCAGAAAGATCAACTGTATGTATACGTTCTAAAGATTCAAAAAGATCACTCATATTTTTTAGGGCTAAAAAACCATCAATTTAAATGAATTTTTGGTTTTTAATATTTTATCATTTTTTTTAGAAAAAAGCTCTCTTTTTCCTCTTATTTGATTAGGATATATCATTAAGCCGGTGTGGCGGAATGGTAGACGCGCTAGTCTTAGGAACTAGTGTCCGTTAGGGCGTGGGGGTTCGAGTCCCTCCACCGGCATTAATTTTCCATTTGCAAACGAATCAAATAATAATACTGGCCTTTCTTTTTCATCAACTGGTCATGCGTCCCTCTTTCTTTAATTTTTCCTTGATCAATAACTAATATCTCATCAGCCTGCCTTACCGTTGAAAGTCTATGAGCAATAATGATTCCTGTTCTTCCTTGCAACAACTTGTTAATGGCCTTATTGACTGTTAGCTCTAATTCAGGATCAATGGAACTTGTTGCCTCATCAAGAACCAAAACCTCAGGATCAAAAACAAGAGCTCTAGCGATTGATATCAATTGTCGCTCACCTAGAGAAAGATCCTTTCCCCCTTCTGCTAAAACAGTCTCCAAACCATGTTTCATTGAGTTGATCCTGTCTTCGAAGCCCAACGTCTTAATAATGTTTTCTATCTTTTCTTTTGGAATGTCTTGATGCAATCGTATATTGTCCAATATGGAACGATTGAACAGTGTCACCTCTTGCGGCAAAAATGCAATTCCCTTGCGCCATGAATCAAGATTTGCATCAAAGTGTGAATGCTTACCTGCAAATATCCTGCCCTGTTTTGGTGAATAATATGCCATTAGCAATTTAACCAATGTTGATTTTCCTGCTCCCGTTGAACCAACAATAGCTAATTTTTTTCCTTTGTTGAGTTCAAAATCTATTCCATCAATAATTGTTTTGTCTTCCGTGTATCCAAAAACAAGATTTTCTGATTTAAAGCTTCCCTCCAAGGGCCATGGATTGATTTGCTTTTCGGAATGATTCCACTCATCTGGATCGTTGATGTTCATCAACCAATGCACCTTCCCAACTCCAGCAAGGCTGCTTTGGATAAGATGAATCTTGTGTGCAATATCATGCATGGGCTGGTAAAGTGATTTTGTATAACTTAACATTGCTATTAGCACCCCAACAGTAATCCCAGAATCTACATTAATTAATGGGATTCCTTTTAAAAATAAAATTGCCATTGAGAAGTAAAAACACAATGACACAAATGGGTCAAACAAACTGAATGACTTAATGCTGTCCATATGTGCAACATATGTTTTCTGATTTAACTCCAAATATTTCTCATCGGTTTCCTTTTCTGAATTAAAAGCCCTCAAGAGACCCAAGCCTCTTAATATCTCGTTGAGCGAAATGATCATTTCAGTTGATCTATTCCTAATTATGTCAAAAAGCTTAAAGACCCACCTGGAAAAAGTTGGCATGATTGCCACTATTATGGGCAAGGGAATGAGAACCCACATAGAAACTGATGGAGCAATTTTGATCATCGCAATAGTTACACCAACAATCAAGAATAAATCGCTAATGAGGGTTGTTAATACTTGTGTGAACAAGTCGCTGATTGATTGAACGTCATTGCTAACCCTGTGAACTATTACACCAACAGGGGTTTTTTCAAAAAATGAAACCTTTAAGCTGACCAGACGATTAAACAAGTCTCGTCTTAATTCATACATGACCTCATTGGCCAGCCTTCCTAAGCTCCTTGTGGTCCACCAACTTAAATAAAAAGCCAACAAGACCAAAATTAAATACTTGAGTCCAATCACCAATATTTCGCTACTTGAAGCATTGGCTCCAACAACTAAATGCTTATCAATCAGCTCTCTTATCAACAAGGGTTGAAAAACTGTTGTTGAGACAAGGCCAACTAACGCAAAGACAATACCGATAATTTTCTTTTTATGGTGCTTTACCCTATCCCAAAGCCATTTCAGCAAAGTCATCTGTGGCACTACAGGCACATCGCCTGTATCAAGCGTGCTCATTCCTCTCATTTGACACTCTCTCCTTGGCTTAACTTCCACATTTGAGCAAACTTTCTATTCTCCTTGAGGAGCCTGTCTGGCTTATCACAAGCCTCCATGCTTCCGTCCTTGGAAAGAAGCAAAACCTTGTCAAAAGAAAAGATTGAAGATATTCTGTGTGTAGAAACAATAACTGTTTTATCTTTAATGACATCGATGAGGTTAATGAGTATTTTTGACTCAGTTTCCGCATCAACAGCGCTTAAAGCATCATCCAGCAATATTAATTTTCTATCTTGGCATATCGCTCTTGCAAGAGCAAGTCTTTGCCTTTGCCCTCCTGATAGCGAAATACCTCTTTCCCCGACTTTTGAATCTAACTTTCCTGACATTTTTTCAACATCAGAATCCAAAGCGGCAATCTTCAAAGATTCCCACAACCTGTCATCATCTATATTTTTGCCGAGATCAAGGTTGTATCTAATTGTTTCTGAAAATGTTACTGGATCCTGTGGAGACCAAGCAATCATGCTCCTCCAAGAATCTTTATTGATGTTTTCAATATCTTGATTATTGATTAATATAGTTTTTTCCTTTGCAGAATAAAGAGCTGTAATCAATTTAAAAATCGTTGATTTACCACATCCTGTAGGTCCAACAATCGCTAATTTTTCTCCCTCTTTAAGCTTAAAAGATATCTGCTTTAAAACATTATTTTCTTCAGAGTACAAAAAAGACATATTCTTAAATTCAATGTCAATCACCTGTGGTTTAAAGCCTTCGGGCCTCAACTCCTGAGGTTCGTCAATCATCTCTTGTATCCTCATCAAACTGGCAGTACCTCTTTGATAAAGGTTAACCATGAAACCTAACGCCATAAAAGGCCAAACGAGATAATTAAAATATTGCAAAAAAGCAGCTAAATCCCCAACTGTTAGATAGCCAGAAATAACCCGTCCTCCTCCATAAATGATTAAAACAGTGATGCCTATACCTGCAGCAACCCTAAAAACAGGCTCAAACCAGGCATCTAAATTTGCAAGCTTGAAACCTTCATTTTTTACATCGTTTGCTTTCGAAGTTAAAAGTCTGGCTTCGCCAAACTCCTGGCGAAAGCCTTTTAAAGCAAGGATGCCACCTGCAGCCTGTTCTACATGTGCAGAAAGCTTGCTAAATGCTTCCTGAACTAATTTAAACTGCTTATGAAAAGCCTGTCCCATATATCTTGTAAAAATAACTATCAATGGGAATGGGACCAAGACTGCAAGCGTCAAATGCCAATCTAACGAAAACATAAATCCAATCGTTAAGACGCCCCAAACTATACCGTCAAATGCACAAATCACTAAGATCCCAGACATATTCCTGACAGCTTCGATATCATTACTGGCCCTACCCATAAGGTCTCCAATCTGAACCTTGTCATAAAACTTCATTGGAACCCCCGTCAATCGTTCATAAAGCTTTTTCCTAAGATCTCGTTCGACCTTTCTTGATGCTCCGAATATCAACACTCGCCAAGAATACCTTAAAACCAATGTGGCTATTCCTGCAATCAAAAATACCCAAAATACCTGTATGGTTGTTTCGTTATCCCAGTTACCTTGTTCAATCCTGTCAATAACCTCTTTTGTCACCAAGGGCAATAAAACCTGAATCACGTCTAAAACTAAAAGGATAAAAATACCTAAAGATAAGGATTTCCAATGAGGTTTTAATAAATTAATGAAAATTTTTAATCGATTATCGCTTTTTTTACTACTTGAATTCATTTTCTTTCTGAGTTTAACCGTTAATCATATTACTAATACTAGAATTGGACAATCATGTCTCTAAAAGACGAGGCCTTAAATTACCATAAAAACCCCAAACCGGGGAAAACTGAGATAAAAGTTACAAAACCCTGTTTGACCCAGGATGACTTAACGCTTGCTTACTCCCCTGGTGTAGCAGAACCCTGTCTAGAAATACATAAAAACAAACAGGATGTTTACCAATATACAAATAAAGCAAATCTAGTTGCTGTTTTATCTAATGGTACTGCCGTTCTTGGTTTGGGAAACATTGGACCTGAAGCTTTTAAACCAGTTGGTGAAGGAAAGGCGGTTTTGTTTAAAAAATTTGCTAATGTTGATGCATTTGATATTGAAATTAATGCCAAAACATCAGAAGAAATCATTAATGTTACACAAGCATTGGAGCCAACTTTTGGTGGTATAAACCTCGAAGATATCAAGGCTCCCGAATGTTTTGAGGTTGAAGAAAAGCTAAAAGAAAAACTGAATATACCGGTTTTCCATGATGACCAATGGGGAACAGCAATCATTACTGGCGCAGCTGTAATCAACAGCTTGACTCTAACAAATCGAACATGGGAAGATTTAACTACAGTCATATCCGGAGCTGGGGCTGCTGGCATTGCCATGGGCAGGCTGCTTTGCCATCTAGGGCACAAGAAAGAGAAAATAATACTTGTTGACTCGAGAGGTGTTGTATACACTGGAAGAAAAGATGGCATGAATAAATACAAAAATGAATTTGCAATAAAAACAGATAAAAGAACATTAGCGGATGCTTTAGATGGTGCAGACTGCTTCCTTGGGGTTTCTGTAAGGGATACCGTTACGCCTGACATGATTAAAAAAATGAACAAGAATCCAATAATATTTGCTATGGCTAATCCAGACCCTGAAATCCCTTACGACCTTGCCAAAAAAACAAGGCCGGATGCTATTGTTGGAACAGGCAGATCTGATTTCCCAAATCAGGTTAACAATGTTTTGGGTTTCCCTTTCATATTTAGAGGTGCACTTGATGTAGCTGCTAAAGCAATAAATAATGAGATGATGGTTGCAGCGAGCGAGGCTTTAGCAGAATTAGCAAGAAGCTCAGTAACAAAAGAGGTGAAAGATGCTTACGGAATGGCGGATCTTGCTTTTGGACCAGATTATGTAATCCCAAAACCAACAGACAGAAGGGTTCTTTACCATGTTGCTCCAGCTGTTGCAAGAGCAGCAATAGAAACTAAAGTCGCAAGAAAACATATTGATATTGACACATACGTATACATGCTTCAAAGAAAAATAGAGCCGAGTCGAAGGATTCTTAAACCAATATTTAAAAATGCAGCACGCAAAGGAAGGAAGATTATTTTCCCCGAGGGTGATGAGCCTGTAATTTTGCAAGCTGCTGAGATACTGCTTGGAGATGCTTTAGCAAAACCAGTTCTTGTAGGAAATACTAAAAAAATTCAAGCTGCCGCTGAACAATCCAAGGTTGATATCTCGGCTATGGAAATACTAGATCCAGTAAAGCACCCTGATAGAAAAGAGTATGCAAAAAAATACCTGGAACTCAGGAGAAGAAAAGGCTTGACGAAAAAAGAAGCCGACAAAAGAATAAAAAGGCCTGTCATTTTTGGAGCAATGCACCTTCGTCTCGGTAACGCACATGGATTGGTTGTTGGACAAAATCTTTATTACAGGCATTCTCTGATACCATTATTCCAAATTCTGCCTACAGCAAAAGAGGTAGAACATGCAATAGGGGCTTATGTGATAATTCCAAATAATGAAAACATATCTCCAATCGTTCTTGGAGATGCAACCATAGGCATAAAGCCATCCAAAAAAGATTTGGCGGAATCAGGAAAACTGCTTGCCGATCTTGCAGAATCAATAGGCTTGGATCCTGTGGTTGCATTCTTGAGTCACGCCAGCTTTGGATCAAGTCCGGATGAGGAAGCTGCAAGGGTTCAAGCAGCTTTAAGGTTGTTCAGGAACAAATGGCCTGAAATACCTGCTGATGGAGAGATGCAAGCTGATGTTGCCCTGAATACAAAAATCATCAAAAAGACATATCCATTCTCACCGCTTGCAAATGAATCCAGGGTAAACGTTCTTGTATGTCCAGATTTAGACAGTGCAAACATATCTTACAAGTTGTTACAATCTTTAGGAGAGGCTCATTTGGTTGGGCCTATATTGCTGGGCATGAAACATCCTGTTCATGTTCTTGAGAGGCATTGTGGCGTTGGGCAAGTTGTCGAACTCGCTGCATTAGCTGCCGCTCAAGAATATGAGTGATAAAAAAAACAACTCTTATAAAGAGCAGATTGGACTTGCAAGGAAAATGCTTCTATCACTTGAGAAAGGTGATGCTGAAAACCAATTGGAGCTACTTAAACAGATTATGGATCTATCACAGGTCCTAACTGATGAAAATCCAAAATCATCTGAGTCCTGGATGATGTTGGGCTTGGCGCAATACTGGTCTAACAACCCTACCGCAAAACAAAGCTTCAAAACTGCATTCGATCTGAGCAAAAAAACTGAATCGAACACCAGGGCAACATGCCTTTACCATATTGGAAAACTCTCTCTTTCGGAGGGAGATCTCAAGGATGCAGAAAGCATGTTTGACAAAGTTTTGAAAATAAAACCAAACCACATCCACACGCTTCACGACATGTCAATAATTTATGCAAAAACTGACAGATCAAAAGATGCAATAAAGTTTCTTAAAATGGTTGTTAAGGAGGACTCTGATTTTCCAGGAGCAGCGGAAAATCTAAGTGTTTTATTGTTCCATGAAAAGTAAACAAAAAATAACAAAAAAAGCATTACAAAATCTCGAGGATTTCCAGCTACACTGGAAGAGGATAAGAACAATAGCTGAACCCTGGCTGCTTTGTGCTGGAGCTCATGATATGCCAGAAACAAACACAGACGAGGAGAGCTCCTTTATGAGGGAAAAGGATTGGATTGCAAAAAACCTCATTCCGGTGGCATTGACAATTGGTGGCAATGATGAGAGAGCCAGCATAGTGGCAAAAGGCATCAAACAACTACTTGACATTTCAACCAGTCTCAGAGACCTGGGCGCCTCCACTGAAAAAAAGAAAAACTTTCAAGCGCAATGGAACTATACAAACAACCGGATTGGAATCACATTGTCAATGTTTGAAAAAGGCGCTGACGTAAAAAGCATAAGGAAACAAGAAGAAACCCTATACCCAACATCAATACAAAAAAAAGAAAGCATTTTGAGTAAATTTGTTGGATTGATCATCCTGATTTTGATACTATGGAAAACATTGGACCTAGCTTATATCGCCATGCAGGTCAGCAAATATGGAGATAAATGTGCTAGATCATCAAGCCCTCAGGCATTTGAGGTTGACTGTCTTCCAAACTTTATACCTTTTGTTGATTGATGCAAGAAAACGCCTTTATTTATTTGGTTTTTTGTCGATAGTAATTCATAAAATTAGAAATTGTCCATGATCTGCCCAAAATGCTGAAAACAAATACAGCAAGCAAAACATTCACTCCTTCAAGTTGGAATGTTGAGATACATGGTTTGTGCAACCAATGTGAATTGAATTAATTCTTGACTTCCATGATGCCGTTCATGGTTGCCCAATGACCTGGATAAGTGCATAGATAAGGGTAAACACCTTCATCCTCAGGTGCAAAAAACAGCAATTCTGTAGACTCGTCAACATTTATCATTGCAGTATGGAAAAGAACCGTGTCAGTTTGTGGGATGTAATCCAAACCTGAAGCATCTGCAGAGCCATACAGGTCGGCAAGCTCTTCAATGATTTTGTCTGGAAAGGATCCTGGTTCAATAATAACAACATTATGTGGCATCGACTCTTCGTTCTTTAAGATGATCCTGACAGGCTGGCCTGGCTTTACGGAAAAAGAGTTGACGTCGTACTTCATTACCGGAATGGCTTTCATTTCGATTGTTTTAACTTCGTTTCCAAGAGCCTCAAGCGCAGCAAACCTGATATTTATTGAAGAATGGTTTTCTGCAGTTGCCATCAA
>CEVA01228805.1_pt1 | contig 18232 bp, 16 predicted proteins | sample 361521 | NCBI WGS metagenome assembly CEVA01 (sample SAMEA2622823, study PRJEB7988) | marine metagenome | isolation source: saline water (ENVO:00002010), including
GGAAGGACGGTCGCCTGCTCAAGCGATCACGCCTGGGCGTTGCCGGGTTGCCGGCCCATTTGGAAGATTATGCGTTCCTCATCCATGGGTTGGTGGATCTCTACCAAGCGAGCTTTGACGAAAGATACCTACGAGAAGCCCTTTCGCTGACCGACCTCACCTTGAAACATTTCTGGGATCATGACGGCGCCGGTTTTTTCCTCACTGCGGATGATGGCGAAAAACTCCTTGTTCGAGCTATGGAAAGCTATGACGGCGCCTTGCCCTCGGGTAATTCCATCATGGCCCTCAACCTCGTTCGCCTCGCCCGGGCCACGGGTCGAACCGCTTATGAGGAAAAAGCCCAAGCGCTGGTACAAGCTTTCGCGGGAGCCATCGCGAGAAGCGGCCAAGGACATACCCAATGGCTATGCGCCCTCGACTTCGCAATCGGCCCGTCATTGGAAATCGTGATTGCAGGAGACCCCAAGGACAAGGAAGTCCAAGCCATGCTAAAGACGGTTCGGGAACGTTTCCTGCCCAACAAGGTACTGCTCTTTCGCCCCATGGAAGAAAATCCCCCGATCGTGAAGCTGGCTCCCTTTCTCGAGAACCAAGTCGCTGCGGATGGCAAACCCACCGCCTACGTCTGCCGCGAGCAGGTATGCGAGAAGCCCGTGCACACGGCCAAGGAGCTTGCAGCCTTACTGGACGAGGGGACAAAGAAGCCTTAAGCCTCTTTCACGCCGTGGTGTATCGCCACGATGGACCCGGTGAGCGACGACGCGGTCACCAAGTCGAAACCAGCCGCCTCCAGCTCGGCTTTCAGCTCACTCTGGTCGGGAAATTTGGAAATCGTTGCTCCAAGGTATTGATAGGCGCTGCGATCTCTGGTGATCACCCAGGCAAAGAGAGGCAGGATCGCTTTCAGGTAAAGGTAATAGAAGGGACGCAACCAGCACGCGGGCTGGCTGAACTCCAGAACGAAGAGACTGCCTCCCGGTCGGAGAACGCGCCTCATTTCGGCGAGCCCGAGGGCACGATCCTCGAGGTTGCGCAAGCCGAATGCAATGGTAAGGGCATCGACTGAAGCCTCCTCGAAAGGCAAGTCCAGGCAGTCGCCTCGGACAAAACGCAAACGAGACGCATCCGTTTCTCCCGCCAGGCGAGCTTTCCGAACCGCTTCATCGAGCATGGGTTGGCAAAAGTCCAGCCCGATGACCTCGGTATCGGCGGGCAGAGCGTCCCTGAGAGAAAGGGCGACGTCTCCACTGCCGGTGGCTAGATCAAGTGCGTTTTTTGGCTCGGCCGACGCCACCATGCGGACAAGGCGCCGACGCCAGATACAATCCATACCGAAACTAAGCAGACGATTGGCAAGGTCATACCTGAGGGCAATCCCCGCGAAGGTCCGCTCGACGGCTTCCGCCTCGGGTTCGGTCATGACAGAAGTCCGCAAAAGACGGAACTCAGCTGTCTTCCTCTTCCCCGCGGAAGCTTGTCACCACCCATTTCGACAATTCCTTATCCGGATCGGAAGCGGTTTTCTTGTCGATCGGAAACGAATCTTGGCCGGTGCGTTGATGAATAATCTTCAAGCCATGTTCGAAGTCTTGAAACTTGCGTTCGCAAATCGAGTAAACGGAGCGTTCGTTCTTTTTGGCCAATTCGACGAGGGCACGCTTGGCAGGCTTATGAAAGCGAAGTTCGAACCCGTATTCCTGCTTGAAGTCGGCTGCGAAACGATCCACGTCGTCGAGCATGGCGACGTCCATGAGGTCCTTGTTGCCTTCCAGTAGGCTCGATAGTCCGGCAGCTGGATCCTCGATTACTTCGGGCGTGACCGAAAACTCCGTTAAGGCGGTGGAAGGCAACTCGAACTTGAAATCGCGGAATACACGCTCCAGCACGGTAACGAGGCCACGGGCTCCGGTGTTTTCCTTGTGGGCCAACTCCGCCACTTTGTCGATGGCGCCATCGCTTATCTTGAAATGAATCCCGTATCCCTTGAAATCGCTCCGGAACTGTTCGAGGACGTTACCCTCGGATGAACGCAGGATTTCCGCGAGATCCGCAGGCATCAATTCCTCGCAAGCGACGCGAACCGGCAAACGCCCGACAAATTCGGGTTCGAACCCGTAATTCATGAAGTCCCGGGTTTCCGCCATGGCGAGGTAACGGGACATGTTCTCGCCCTTTCCCTCGGACGGCCCGAACCCAATCTTGTTTTTGTCCAGTCGCCGTTTCACGTCCTCGGCCAACTGGTCGAATGCCCCGCTCACTATGAACAGTACGTTGCGGGTACTGATGCTTCGCTTGCCGCCCTTCTCCCCACGCTGCATGTCCATGATGGATTGCATCTGCCCCATCATGTCGTGAGCGGAGTGGAGGTTGACCTCGGTTTCCTCCATCAACTTGAGGAGGTTGATCTGCACCCCACGCCCGGAAACGTCGCGCCCTCCTTGGGACGAAGCGGAAGCGATCTTGTCTATTTCGTCTACGTACACGATGCCGTGCTCGGCCAACTCGACGTCGCCGTCGGCCACCTTGACGAGATCACGGACAATATCCTCGACGTCGTACCCGACGTAACCGGTCTCCGAAAATTTCGTGGCATCCGCCTTGACGAAGGGCACGCCGATCAATTTAGCCACGTTTCGCATCAAGTAAGTCTTTCCTACGCCAGTCGGGCCAAGCAGGAGAACGTTTGGTTTGACGTATTCGCGCTCGGCAAGTTCAGGCGATTCCATGCAGCGGCGGACGTGATTGTAATGGTCGCAGACTGCTACTGAAAGCACGCGCTTGGCTTGCTCCTGCTGGATTACGAAACGATCCAGGTAGTCGCGAATTTCCTTGGGCTTGCGGTCGAATCCCCGGAAGGACTCCTTCGGCTCCTCTGGGACGTCTTCATCCGAAACCTCTTCATTTTCTTCCTCCTCAGCCTGAGCCGCAGCAGCTTTCATGAAAGGAGCGAACGCCACTTGCACATTCTGCCCCTTCAGCAATTGCTGAAGTTGCTTTTGGATCTCTTCCAAAGGATTATTTCCATCCTTTTTACTCATTTCAAAGTTACAAATAAAGGGTTGACAGTTTGTCGGTTACGAAAAAACCTCAGTGTGAAACTACCTCAAAAAATCAGCGAAACCCTAAATTTTCAAACGGAAAGTTCTCATGGAGGCAAATCTCACTAGACGCCAACAAGGCAACCTCACCAAAAGGAAGATTGTTCTGAAGATTTACGAGGATTGCGAAAAAAAGGGCAATCCTCACAAACAGAACGTCGTTCGAGAAATCGTGCAAGCGACCTTGGACGCCATACAAGACGCTTTGGCTTCAGGACAAAACATCGAGTTGCGAAAGTTCGGCGTATTTGAGATTCAAGTCAGAAAGGCCCGCGTGGGTCGTAATCCCAACCGTCCCGAGAAAGACGTCGAGATTCCTCGACGTGCCGTCGTGAAATTCAAGGCGGGCAAGGAACTCAAGGCTGCTCTCAAGAATCTCGAACTCGACGACTTCGAGGTATCCTGAAACCGAGAGCGGGCCTCTCCGCCCGACCATGTCCGAGCATCTTCCCGGTTTCCGCGACTTTTACCCTGACGATCTCGCTCGTCGCAATCACCTCTTCGCCATTTTGCGCGAGGTAGCGGTGCGTTTCGATTTCAGGGAATTCGACGCACCTGTTCTGGAACCCCTCGATCTCTACTTGGAAAAATCCGGTGAGGAAATCGCCACCCAGCTCTTTCATTTCACCGACCAAGGCGGGCGCGAGGTTGCCTTGCGACCTGAATTGACCCCTTCTCTCGCCCGCTTGGTGGCGGACAAGGCTGAATCACTCAAGAAGCCCATCAAGTGGTTTCACCTAGGTGAGCACTTTCGCTACGAACGTCCGCAAAAAGGCCGACTACGTTCCTTTTTTCAATTCAATGCAGACCTAATTGGTGAAGCAAGCCCTTCGGCGGACGCCGAACTGATCGCTTTGCTCGTGTCCCTCCTCGAGGAATGCGGCCTCCATTCGGAGATTTTCCAAGTGCGACTGAGCGACCGGATCACTTGGAGCCTGTTTCTGGAGGACAGGAAAGTCCCGCAGGAAAAACGCAGCGATCTCCTCGACGTCATCGACAAAAGCTCTCGTCGCGATCCGGAAGCCACCCTCGAGGCCTTGGAAACCTTGCTACCCGGTGAAGGCAAGGCATTTCTGGACGCGGTCGACGAGCTCAAGTCCATCGACACCCTCGAAGGTATTACCGAGAGGTTGCATTCCTTTTCCCAGTCAGAGGAAGACGAAGCCGCTCGCCGAGCGGAAGATTGGAAGGTTTTGATCAATCGGCTGGAATCCTTGGGTTGCATCGATGCAATCACCATCGATCTGGGGATCGTGAGAGGCTTGGCATACTATACCGGTTTTGTCTACGAAGCCTTCGAGACCAGCGGCGAAAGTCGGGCCTTGGCAGGAGGCGGTCGCTACGATCATCTCATATCCAAGCTCTCGGGAGGGTCTTCCGACCTGCCGGCGAGTGGATTCGCCTTGGGCGACGTCACCCTCGCGGACTGTCTCGAGGCAAATGGCCTGTTGCCGGAAATCGACGTTGGCCCGGACCTGTACCTGATAGCTGGTGGTCAAGACGAGCGAGTCGTCGCCTTGCAGGACAGTTCCCGGTTGCGAAAGGCGGGATACGCAGTGACCTATCCGCTGAGGGAGCAAGGATTCGGCAAGCAGTTTCGCGAAGCCGGCAAGTCCGGAGCGGTTTTTGCCTTGGTCTATGGAGAAGAGGAACTTGCAGCCGGAAAAGTGAAGGTCAAGGATCTCACCAGCGGAGCTGAGAAATCGGTCGAGTCCGGCAGCCTGATCGAGGAATTGCTCGCCATCGAGGAGGCCGGCGGATTGGCCGTCGAATCCTGATGCACCCGTGACGGCGAGCGAAAAGGCATCGGACAAACCGCAGACCGACTCGCCCGCTTCTGCCTCCCCCAAAGCTTCTCGTCGCCTTTGGTTGAAGGCCCTCATCGGGCTCGGAACCACCGGCATCGGCGCTTGGCTTTACATGCGATGCTTGGAACCGGGATGGTTGCGAGTCTCGCGCCACACCCTGGCAACGGACAAATTTCGATCCCGGGGCAAGCTGCGCTTTCTGCACCTATCCGATTTCCACGCATCCAGCGTGGTACCCTTCGAGTTGATCGAAAACGCCGTCGATCTGGGCCTGGCGGAAAAGCCCGACGCCATTTTCCTGACGGGAGACTTCATCACCACGACGCTGAGCGAGGAAGACTTTGAGCGTTTTGCGGAAATCCTCTCCAGGCTCAGTGCCCAAGCGCCGACCTTTGCGTGCATGGGCAACCATGACGGCGGGCTTTGGGCTGGCACTAGTTACGGGAACGGGTATCCCACGAGTAAGAAAGTCGAATCCTTGCTGAAGAAAGCAGGTATCGAAATACTAGTAAACCGAAGCGAAAAAATAGTGATCAAGGGGGAGGAAATGACCGTTGTCGGAATCGGAGACCTGTGGAACGATGACCATCGCCCTGCAAAAGCCCTCTCGCTCCGGAATGAAAAACCGCCGCATCTCGAACGCAACCCCATCCTTGTATTGTCCCATAACCCAGACTCGAAGGAATCACTGGCTGCCTATGACTGGGACCTCATGCTGTGTGGACACACCCACGGGGGGCAATGTATCCTGCCTCTTTTCGGTACACCCTTTGCCCCAGTCGAGGATCATCGGTTCGTGGAAGGACTGCACGAATGGCAGGAACGGCTGATACACGTAACCCGAGGAGTTGGCAACCTGCATGGCATGCGATTCAATTGTCGTCCCGAAATCAGCTTGCTCGAAACCACCCCTTCGTCTTGAAACCGTCCCTCCAGAGAATGGTGTCCGCAAAAGCATGAATTTCCATTTCCTTGGCCAGGACTTGGCTTTTCCCGATCCGCATCTAGCCGATGAAGACGGTTTGCTTGCCATTGGCGGAGACTTGAGCGTGGGGCGTCTCCAAGCCGCGTATTCGCAAGGTATCTTCCCTTGGTATTCCGAGGACGACCCGATCCTTTGGTTTTCCCCGGACCCTAGGATGACGCTATTTCCTCATGCCCTGAAGGTCAGCAAGAGCATGGAAAGGACCAGGCGCTCCGGGAAATTTGAGATTCGGTTCAACAGCGCTTTCGAAGCGGTGATGCGTCGCTGCTCCTCGATCAAGAGAAAAGGGCAAGAAGGCACTTGGATCACGACGGACATGATCGCGGCCTATGGCCAGTTGCACCGCATCGGGCAAGCCCACTCCGTGGAAACGTTTCTCGATGACAAGTTGGTAGGCGGACTATACGGTGTCTCGCTGGGCAGGGTGTTTTTCGGGGAATCGATGTTTCACGAGGTCTCCGATGCCTCGAAAATGGCTCTCTGGGCCTTGTGCGATCAATTATGCAAGTGGGACTTCGAGCTCATCGATTGCCAAATGTCCACCCCTCACTTGAAAAGCTTGGGAGCCGTTGAGATGGCAAGGGACGATTTCATCGAAAAGGTGAAAGTGGGGACGCAACGAAAAGCGCCTGACGGCGATTGGGGCTTGGTCGAATCCTGAAAGCCTCCTCAGCGACTTTGCAGCCAACGGAGCCATATGGGCTGGATGGTGGCGAGGTCCGCCCCGAATTGAGCCTTGGAAACGGAGGAAAAGTTCGTCGACCCTTGCTTGGCCATGGCTCGCATGGCTGGCAAAAGACGAGCCTTCCTCGTCGGGTGCGCCATGATCCAGTCGATGAAGAGAGCAGCTTGGGCGTATTGCGCGACGTCAATGGGCTTGCCGTTCAACAACTGCCCTAGAGGAACGAGGCTCCGCTCGGCGATCAATCTCTTGGCTAAAGGTCCGAGGTCCTGCTTGCCGCAACGCAATTGGTAGTAGGTGGCAAGTCCTTCCTGCAACCAATCCCCCTCGCTGGCGAGGCCTACGGCGTGAGTCATCAAGGCATGACAACTCTCGTGAGCGAAGACGGGACGAATGGAACCCTGCCTTGGGTCGAAAAAAGAACCGGAAATACCGAGCATGGAGTAGCCGTCTGACTCAGGCCGAGGCCCGGTCGAATTGAAAGCCTCCGCCAATTGACCCCAAAACTCCCGGTAACGCGCCTCTTTCGAAAAAATCAGGAGAACGGGCGGACGCGGCGGAGACCGAAGCCCGGGAAAGTCGGCCATGAACAACGACTTCATATGGTCGAGAGCCTCGAAAGTCAGGGTCGGTTTCAGCCTGGGTTCGTCCGTGATGATCATGAAGTGCTTCCCACGGTGAATTCTCGCCTTGCTTCCAAAGGCCATTCTCCCGATTTCCTTGGGCAAAAGCTCCGCAGGAAAGTCTCCGTAGGGAGCGTCCACCAACTCGATCATGTCGACATTCAAGCGACCTGCGTTGCGAAACATAAAAGCGAGCTGCCGAGTCTCCTCCCATTTCACGTGGGAAGAGGGGCTGTGACGAAAAAACCTCGTGGGCAACTCGATCGTGCGCCAACCAGGGCCGTCGATGGTAACCTTTCGCCAACGCCATGCCCTTCTCTCGGTGGAGTAGACCTGAAACTCGAAAACCAAGGGATTGGCCGCCGTCGCATTGGGCGCCTCCGCCCGAAACTTAACCGCAGTGGCCGCATGAAACCGACGACGACGGAAATTCGGCTGCGTGGCAAAGTAGCCTCCAGCCACTGCGTCCACCTGCAGGATATTGTCATCCACACCCTCGTGCTTCACGGTTACGGGAACCAAGACTCTCTCCAGTCGCATTCCCTCGCTGGCCATCCAACTGTCCCCCAGCTTGCCTGGTTGCTCGAAATTCTCGACCATCTTGGCCTCGACGCCGAACTTGCAGAAAAAGAGCCCAAAAAAGAGCCACACCACGTTCGCGACACTAGGTTTCATCTCTTTCCATGGTATCTCTTTTGCTGCCGAGTCAAAGGAAAACCGGCACTCTCGAGGGATGGACTTCTCCTCGGAGGAGGCGAAGCTCATACAAACTCGCGTCAAGGCTCCTCGGGAGATTGTTTCCCTTGCAGCTTGGCCATCTCGTCGAGGAGAGAATCGCGAAACTCCTCCCCTAAGCCCTCGCGCTTCGCCATCTCGACGTAAAACGGGACGTAGTCTTCCTTGGCCAACGCCTTTCGAGCAATGTTGTAAAAAGGCTCGCCCTTGGCAGCGACGTAAATCCTTTCGCCGAAGGAGAAGGTGATTCCCTCGTCTGTCTCGAAGACGGCAAGTTTGCGATCTGTCATGAAGAAGGCTTTCATTATGGAAGCCTTCCGCCAGCGGGCAAGCTTCGGGTAGCGGTCAATTGGTTTTGCCATCGAGGCGAGGATTGTCATGCTTCGGTAGCCAGACGCCGAGAACCATGTTTTTTCCTTTCAAGGACGATAATCCCACGCGAAGCTTCCCGCTGATCACTTGGATTCTCATCGGGGCGAACGTCTTTGTGTTCTTCCAGTGGCAATTTTCTCTCAGCCCGGAAGGTTGGGGAACTTATTTGCAGAGCTTCGGCTTCGTGCCGAAAACCTTTTTCGAGCAGGCTCCCGAAGCCTTCACGAAAGGAGATTTCTCCGTCGTGTCTCCGATTTACACCTCCATGTTCAGCCATGGGAGCATTTTGCATCTCTTCGGCAACATGCTCTTTCTTTACCTATACGGCGACAACGTGGAGGATGCCATGGGAAAGGTACGCTTCACCTTGTTCTACCTGACCTGCGGGACCATCGCCGCCCTTGCCCAAGCTTACGTAGCTCCGGGTTCGCCAGTCCCCATGGTGGGTGCATCGGGTGCGATCTCCGGAGTTATTGCAGGATATCTCCTCCTTTATCCACGCGCCAACGTGAGGGTCTTTTACTGGTTTTTCATTTTCATCGGCGTTTGGTTGGTGCCGGCATGGGTAGTTCTGGGATTATGGGTAATCGAGCAAATGATCGCCTTGCCCGCATCCATGAAAGCAGCTGGAGGCGTGGCGGTAATGGCTCATTTAGGCGGGTTTGCCTCCGGTCTGCTTTTGACCCCCTTGTGCAAGCAAGCCCACGTTCCGCTCTTCCAAAAACCACGCACGCGAGCTTTTTCTCGCAAAGGACGGCGGATTCGCTAGCCTCGCTAGGCTTTTGGCACATTCATCGAAGTGACGGATTCAAAGGACATACCGAAAGCTTACGACCCAAGCGAGGTCGAGGATCGCTGGTACGCAAAGTGGGAAGAGGATGATTGCTTCGCAGGCAAACCATCCGAAGGAAAGCCAACCTACTCCATCGTCATTCCTCCCCCCAACGTGACCGGCGTGTTGACGATGGGCCACGTTCTCAACAACACCATCCAAGATATTCTTTCTCGTCGAGCCCGCCAGAAAGGCGCTGCCGTGATGTGGTTGCCCGGCACCGACCATGCGGGTATAGCCACCCAAACCAAAGTGGAACGCGCCTTGCGCGAAGAAGGATTGTCGCGCCACGACCTGGGTCGCGAAAAGTTTCTCGAGCGGGCCGTCGAATGGCGAGACAAGCACGGCGGCATCATCTTGAACCAATTGCGCAAGCTGGGCAGTTCATGTGACTGGGAGCGGACCGTTCACACACTCGACGAGGACTATTCCAAAGCCGTCCTCACGGCCTTCGTCAAATTGCACGAAGGAGGCTACGTGTACCGAGGCAAACGCATGGTGAACTGGTGCCCGGTCAGCTTGACGGCCCTGTCGGACGAAGAGGTCATCATGAAGCCTCAAGAGAGCAAACTCTACAAGGTGCGCTACGAGATCGTCGAGGAACCGGGACGCTACGTCGAGGTTTCCACCACCCGCCCCGAGACCATCATGGGCGACGTCGCCATCGCCATGCACCCCGAGGACGAAAGATGGCCTCAGCTGCAAGGGAAGCACGTGCGCCGTCCGCTCAATCCCGCCGAGATACCACTCATCACGGACCGGGCCATAGAAAAGGATTTCGGAACCGGCATGCTCAAGGTCACACCGGCTCACGACGCCCTCGACTTCGAGATCGGGGAACGACATGACCTTCCTTTCATCGACGTCCTCAACCCCGACGGCACCTTGAACGAGTTGGCCGGCGAACCTTTCGTCGGAATGGATCGCTTCGAGGCCCGCAAGGCCTGCGTAAAACAACTCGACGAACAAGGGGATTTGGTGGACGAGGAGCGCCACGAGAACAACGTCGGCTATTCCGAAAGAGCCGACGTACCCATAGAGCCCAGGTTGTCCGAGCAATGGTTTCTTCGCTATCCCCGGGTCGAGGAAGCCAAGCGGGCGGTTGCGGAAGGCTACGTCCGCTACTTCCCCGAGCGATGGAACAAAACCTATCTTCACTGGCTCGAAAACATAAAGGATTGGTGCATTTCCAGACAACTCTGGTGGGGCCACCGCATACCTGTGTGGTACAGGAAAGGGGCCGATCGCTCCGATCCCGCAAACCTGCTCGTATCGGTGGACGGCCCGAGCGATCCGGATAACTGGGAACAAGACGAGGACGTACTCGACACCTGGGCCTCGTCATGGCTTTGGCCCTTCGCCACCATGGGATGGCCCGACGAAAAGGCCATGCAGGAACAAAACCTAGCCGCCTTCTATCCCACCTCCGCGCTCGTCACGGGTCCCGACATTATCTTTTTCTGGGTCGCCCGCATGATCATGGCGGGCCTTGAGTTCATGGGCGAAACCGTGGACGAGGACGAGACCCTCTCCGACGAGGAAATCAAGCGTCGCATTCCTTTCCACGACGTTTACTTCACAGGCATCATTCGAGACGGCAAAGGACGTAAGATGTCCAAATCCCTGGGCAACTCTCCGGAACCCCTCGACCTCATTGCCAAATACGGCGCGGACGGGCTTCGTCACGGCATCATGAGCATCGCTCCGAAAGGGCAGGACATTCGCTTCGCCGAGGAACGCGTGGAACAGGGGCGCAACTTCTGCAACAAGCTTTGGAACGTCTCTCGTTTCCGTCGCATGTCGGGCGAGGCTCGCGACAACACCTCGCTCGAAGCCATTCTCGGACGCCTCGACCCAGACCAACTCGACGTCGAGGACCACGCCATTCTGGGCCGTCTGGCCGAAACCCTCGACCAAGTCGAGCGTAGCCTCGAGGAATACGAGTTTAACAACGCTCTCCATGAAATCTACCGATTCTTTTGGTCTGACTTCTGCGACTGGTACGTCGAGGTATCCAAGGCAAAGCTGCGAGACGACGCCCTGCGCGAAACCTGTCTCGCGGCGCAAGACCTTTGCCTGAGGCAAACCCTTCTCCTGCTGCATCCCGTCACCCCCTTCATCACGGAGGAACTATGGCAGCGCCTCGGCTACGCCCAAGAAGATCAATCCATCCAGTACGTGGACCCCGGCGAAGGCAAAGACCTCGTGGATGCTCTGGCCCAAAAAGGCATAACCTTGGAAAGCGCATCGAAAAGCGAAGTTGCCGCCGTCCGCGACCTCGTGACCGCGTTGCGGGCGCTAAAGGCCGAACGGGGCCTTGCAACCAACAAGGAAGTCGCCTTCCACTACGTCTCGACGAATGACAAGGCCGCCGTACTGGAAAAACACAAGGAGAAGATTCTGCTCTTCGTGGGAGGGATCACTTTCGATCGTCTGGAAGAGGCTCCCTCAGGCGCCCCCAGCGTAGTGACCGATTTGGGAACCACTTTTCTAGACCTTGCCTCGGGGATCGACTTGGAAGCGGAGCAAGCCCGCCTCGAAAAGGAAATCGCAAAACTGGAGAAAATCGTGGCCTCGACAGAAGCCCGGTTAGCCAACGAAAGCTTTACCGCCAAGGCGCCGCCCGAAGTCATCGAGGGAGCTCGCCGCCAACTCGCGGACTCCCAAGGAAAACTCGAGGAAACGCGAAAAGCGTTGGTGGCGCTGGCTTAACCGGGAAAGCTCAGGAAGTCACGAAGGTGACCGCCTTGACCACCCGGCAATCGGGAAGCTTTCGCACCGCAGCGAGAATATCCTGCTTCCGAAACGCCATTTCCTGGCGTGCGGTCGACCCCATGACTTGAATGACGAGCTTGCCGTCGTGGGTAATCCGTCGAGGTCCACAACGATCGGCAAAGGCTTCGCCCACGATTTCTCGCCAATGCTCGACGATTCTTTGCTCCGGACGAGGCCCTTCGAGAGAATACTTCCTGACCACCGCGGCCAAGGTATCGCCCAAGCTCTTGGCATCACGCCCAACGGGCCTGGCCTCGCTCTCCGGCAAGGAACGAAAAGCGCTAAGCAATTTTTGAACTTGTCGGTCGTGCTTCATCCTCGTCCTGAAAAGAGAGCAATGCGCGCCTGAAATGAAATTTCAATAGAAAGCGAGATTGACCGCTCCACCTGCCTGCGTTAGGAGAATTTGCTTTCATTTCTTGAAGGCGAGATAGCTCAGTTGGTAGAGCACGCGACTGAAAATCGCGGTGTCCCCGGTTCGATCCCGGGTCTCGCCACCATTTCCCATCCTTCTCCAAGTTGTCTAAACGAGATTCACCGGTGGGGATTGTTCGACAGATTGAACGGGTTTGTCTTTAGTTGCAGACATGGAAACGGATCAAGTCGCCGTACTGGCAGTGATAATCGGCACCTTCGGGCTGTTCGCTTGGAATCGGTGGCGGCACGACGTGGTGGCGATCACCTCCTTGGTCGCCTTGACCTTGACCGACTTGGCCTTGGTGGCTTTCGGTGAAAAATCTCGGTTGGTCGACAAACCCGAGGAACTGCTGCTCGGTTTCGGCCATCCAGCGGTCATCACGGTGGCAGCGGTCCTGGTAATCAGCCGAGCTCTCCGCAACGCCGGCGTGGTAGACATTTTGGCTCGCAGCATCCTGCCGTTGACCAGGAGCGAACCCGGTCACGTACTCTCGCTTTCCGGCGTGGTGATGGCATGCTCCGCCTTCATGAACAACGTCGGGGCCCTCGCTCTCATGCTGCCGGTCACCCTGCGCACCGCCGCCGAGCGAGCCCGATCTCCCAGCATATTGCTCATGCCCCTGGCCTTCGCCAGTATCCTTGGTGGCATGATGACCATGATCGGCACGCCCCCGAACATCATCATAGCAACCCTGCGCCCCGAGCTAGTCGAGGGCGCGGATCCTTATGGATTGTTCGCCTTTTCCGCCGTCGGTGTCCCCATTGCCATTGGAGGCGTGGCCTTCGTTGCCCTGATCGGGTGGCGACTGATCCCAAGGGATGGTCGCAAGAAAGCAGGAAGCGACACTTTGTTTCAAATCGATGACTACGTCACTGAGATACGCGTACCTGAGGATTGCAAGGAAGTCGGCCGAACCGTCGGCGAATTTGCGGAGGAATGCGGGGACAAGCTCGAACTGATCGCCTTCGTGCGCAAGAATGGTAAAGTGGTTCCCACGAACCAAGATGGCATCATCAGCCCGGACAGTCGTTTCCTTGCCAAGGCGGACCCCAACGACTTGCAGGAGGTTCTCGAGGAGCATGGCTTTCGCTTGGGCAAGGAGATACGCCAGCGCATCGATGCCTTGGAAGGAGAGGATCTCGGATTTGTCGAGGCGGTGGTGACCGCAGGCTCGCCGCTGGAAGGCCGTGACCGTGCCTACCTCAGGCAACGAATGGGGCGTTCCGGAGCCTTGCTGGCGATTGCCAGACAAGACCAACCGATCCGCACTCGTCTAGGCAAAGTGATCTTTCGCGTCGGCGACGTGTTGCTCCTCCATGGAGCCACCGAGGAACTGGACGATCGAGTGGCTTCCCTCAACTTGTTGCCCTTGGCCGATCGCGAAGTGAGCGTGGGTTCCTTTCCCAAGGCTTGGCCGGCCCTGCTGATTTTCGGGATCGCCATCGGGTTGAGCGCCGCCGGCGTCCTGCCGATGACCATGGCCTTCGTGGGAGCAGCCTTGGTCTACGTTTTCATCGGTATCCTGCCAACCCGGGACATCTATCGCGAAATCGACTGGCCGGTCATCGTACTGCTGGCGGCCATGATGCCGGTCAGCAAAGCGTTGCAAACAACCGGTTGCGCCGAACTTATCGCCGATGGCATGGCCCAGAGCGCCGCTTCCTACCCGGGCTGGGTCGCCTTGGTCGTGGTCATGGTTCTTACCATGTGCCTTTCCGACGTCATCAACAATGCCGCCACCGCCCTCATCATGGCTCCCATAGCGGTGGGAATCGCCACCCAGATGGGGTTCGCCCCGGATCCTTTCCTAATGGCCGTGGCCGTAGGGGCATCCTGCGCTTTCCTCACACCCATCGGGCACCAGTGCAACGCCCTCGTGCTGGGACCGGGCGGTTACCGTTTCGGCGATTACTGGCGCATGGGACTTCCCCTCGAGATCCTCATCGTGGCATGCGGCACGCCGCTGATCCTATACTTCTGGCCTCTCGGCTGAAATCGCCGACCTTATTCCGTTGAATACGGAAACGGGATGAGATCCTGAAGCTCGGGAGCGCCTTCTCCTAAGTCGCTCAAAACCTTCTGGTAGGCTTCATCAAAACCACCACGCGCCTTGATCAGGGGGCTGAAAGGCAAACTATTCGAGCCGGGAAAAGCCTGTAGCACGACTTGGCCTTGCTCCAAGGCGATGCACCAAGTGAAAGCCGGGATATCTCCCTCATTGAGGTAACGAGGCTGGTTGAGTTCATCCAAATGGCCGGCATACTCGAAGGAAACGGTCGATAGGTATTGGAGGAAGTTCAAAAACAAATTGGCCTCTTCGGAATAACTGATGGTATCCAAGCTTTCATAAAACAAGACGAGTCTTTCCTCGATCTCACGATGAGAGGAAGGCGACGTCCAGTCGGTTGACTGCAGGGGATTCTTGAGGATTGCCTTCAACCGCGCGTGGTTCTCCCGCAAACGAGAGGAAAGAGGAATCCCCCATTGCTCACCGCGAGTCAACATGATGCGGCACAGTTCATCATGGAGGTAGGCCTTGAAGAGGAGTGATATTTCTTGGTTTTGGAGAAGGGCGTCCAACAAGTCCAACAAGGGGGCTCGGATTTGTCGTTTCTCCTCATCCAGGTACTTCTCCACTTGCTCACGGAGGAAAACGGATTCCGAGGTCAGGTTGGAGTCATGCAACATCTTACCTTGGATGGCATCTTTAAACCGAATCGTCTCGTAGGAGGTTACAGCTACGCCCGCGGCGATGAAATCCCCCTCCTGAACCACTTTGAACACATCTTTCTGCCTATTGCCGTTGGCATCGAATGCCTGCTCCGTTCGGGTCTCGCTGAACGCACCGAAGGAAAAAACTTCCTGCAAGAGCGTTTCCTCCGTGGTGTAGAAAGTACGGCCTAATCGCTTCTCGCTTGTGACCGTGAATCCACTGAGTTTGTAACGCAAGACGTCGCGGATTCTCGATTTAGCGATCGAGGAAAGGGCTTCGTATTCGGAGAGAGAGTTAGTCGGATAAATTCCGATCGCTCCAGCTTGAACGTTCGCCCAAGCCTCCGCCGATCCATTGAAGAGAAGCTCGCCATTGAGTTTTCCATTCTCGTTGTCGAAGAGAGAACGGTACTCGATTACTTTGCTGGCCGCCAGATGAGCCGCCTCCTCGTATGACTCCTGATTCACGGCTTGTTCCAAGGCCTCGAGGTAACTCTCGAGGTCGGTGGCCTCATGAATTTCGCTCTTCAGCTTCACGTCCTGGCCTTTCTTGGCCGTCATTTCACGAAACCTCTCGAGGCCCTTTTCGAGATCTTCGTCGATCGAACCCTCCGTGACCTGAAAATCATCCGTTTGGTCCATGTATAGCAGCATGTTCGCAACGATTTCTCGCAGCTCCTGCACGTCGTTCTCGAGATCCTCATGGACCACGGCAGCGTCCTGCGCCACCTCGGAAACCGCTTGGGTGTCTTTCCGTCCTTGGGAATAGAGAACCGCCAAGGTCACGCAGGAGGCGGCAATGGTCAGACCGATGGCAAGCCACAACCATTTCAGACAGCCAAAAGACGAAGAAACCTCGGGCTCCGCGACGGGCGCGGACGAAGCCTCACTCAAGTTGGGAGCCAAGAGAAAGTCGGCTACTACCTCGATGGCCATCGCCTCGGCCACGGGGTCCTCGCCATCGGGAACGTCTCGCCCCCCTTCTCCCAGCAAGGACTCCAATCCAGTGAACATTTTCTTCCGATAGGTCGAATCGGCCATCTTGAACTTGAGGATCGCCTGCAAGTCGCCCATCCGCAGTTCCAACCCCGGTGGAAGCTCCGTTTCCTCCAAATAGATAGCGAGAAATTTCTTCTTACGATTGAGGGCCAGATTCACCTCGTTGCGACAATTCTCGGAAACGGCCGACCTGGGGGAAGTGAACATCAGGAACAGGGAGCAATCGATCACGGCTTTGGCGATATGCTCTGGCCAATCATTGCCTGGATCTATGCCTTCGTCGTACCAAATGCGATACCCCGCCTCGTGCAGGCGCTGTATTTCCCTGAAGACCAAGCCACCATCCTCATGAGAGTAACTGACGAAGATGAAGGGCTTGTCGCCGGAGTAGGCATCGAAGGGAGGCACGAGGTGCTGTCGATGCATCTCCTCCGAAATCACGATGCCGGGAAGGTACGATACCGTGGTCCATTCCCGGCAGCCTTCAAACCACACCGAATCAATGGGACTGAAGGCTCCGACGTCGAGAAAGCCTTGCACTTCCTTCACGGAGTAAGGTCCGAACTGCTGGTCGTTCTTGTAGAGATAAACGTCCATCGATTTTGGTGTCTACTGCACTATGGCTTCAAGCGCCACTCGGAGTCCTCCAGAACCCATTTCAAGTCGTAGGGGAACTTCTCCCACTGCCCGTTGACTCGGTAACTTAGCTTCACCATAGCCTTAGTTATTTCATCGTCAAAGGAGATTTCGTCGATACGAAAATCCTCTTTCTTCATATTCAACAAAGTATCTCCTAGGTGGAGGGCGATCCACGCCAAATTTATCTTCAGCGGGTTGGATCGAGTACTCGAATCGAGGAGCGACTCGAACTTGACTTGCTCATTGTTGAGAATGGATACCACCAACTTGTAGTGCTGAAGAGTCAGGGCGAACTTCGCCGCCGACTCGAGCTTCGTCTGCTCGGCCGCTTGCTCGGACGCCTCCTTTTCCTTGAGGTGGGCATCGATGAAATACCAACCTGCTCCCAAACTCGAGATTATCACGACGGCCAAGCCGATCCACAATGCCTTTCGCTTGGCCTTGCCGACGCCTCGCAAGGAAGTGTCTTCTTGGAGCTCGGGCGCGGAAAGGTATTCCGCCCCAACGTCGATGGCCATAGCCGCAGCCGCGGGATCGGCGCCCTCGGGCACGTCGCGCCCATCCTCCGGGAGCATGCCCTCAAGTCCCATGAACAACTTCTTGCGATAGGTAACGGCAGACATTTTGAATTTCATGATCGCCTGCAGGTCTCCCATGCGAAGCTCGAGACCAGGAGGCAAGATCGTCTCCTCCAAGTAGACCGAGAGGAATTTCTTCTTTCGGTTCAAGGCAAGGTTCACCTCATTGCGGCAATTCTCGGACACGGCCGACCTCGGAGAAGTAAACATCAGGAACAAATCGCAATTAATGACCGCATTGGCTATATGCTCGGGCCAATCGTTACCGGGGTCGATGCCTTCGTCATACCAAATGCGATAACCCGCCTCGTGGAGTTTTCGGATTTCGCGAAAGACGAGTTCGCCATCCTGATGCGAATAACTGACGAAGACGTAAGGCTTGTCTCCTACGTAGGCTTCAAAAGGGGGGACAAGATGCCGTTGACGCGCCTCCTCCGCAATATCAATGCCAGGCAAATGGGAGATGGTCGTCCATTCCTCGCATCCTTCGTACCATGCGGAGTCAATTGCCGTATAAACGCCACTTTGCAAGAGTTGCTGAACGTCTTCGAGTGAATAAGGACCAAACTGTTGGTCGTTCTTGAACAAAAAGATTTTCACTGCCTAGTCATCTTTGTCCAACCGTTGAGCTCGCCAAAGAAAATAGCCCATGATCACGAAAACGATCAACGCGTATAGGTACCTGTCGTAACTTTCCCACAGGTCATCGAATGCACCGCCACTGCCATCGTCCTCGGCTGAACTCTTGGACTCTTGGCCGAAGAGAACGGAGGTCGTGAAAAAACAAAGGTGAAAGAAAAGGAATAGCAGTCGCGTCATGAGGGATAAAGTGGTGATGAATTGCGTCGGGTCAAGCGAGGTTCTTTGCAGTTGACCCAACGGTGGAGGGGAGCGCAATCGTTCGGGAAGAAAGCATGACCACCCATTACCTAGCCATCGACCTCGGAGCGGAAAGCGGACGCGTCATGCTGGG
>CEVA01178909.1_pt1 | contig 18214 bp, 14 predicted proteins | sample 361521 | NCBI WGS metagenome assembly CEVA01 (sample SAMEA2622823, study PRJEB7988) | marine metagenome | isolation source: saline water (ENVO:00002010), including
TTGAGGTTGATCGGGTTTTGGATCATCGGATTGGCGGCAAAGAGATTCAGCTTGAACCCCTTGGGGACGGTGATCGCCTTGAGCTCGGCGACCGGATCGGGCGCGGGAATGTTCTTCGGCACCTCGTGATCCGGATAATTGCGCGGCGCCCGCCATTGCTCAGGCACGCGCAGCTCATACCGCTGCGGCCGCGGCGCGCGCGTCTTGGCGATGATCTCCTCCTTGCTGGCGACGAGTTCGTCGAAGTCCTTCATCTCCTTCGCCAAATGCCCCATCTCGTGCCGGCGAAAGAGGAAAATGTACGCCTCATTGATGGGCCGCAGTTTGTGGCGATACAGCGCATTCTTTTCCACGATCAACTGCCGCAAGCGCTCGGCCTGTTGAACATCTGGCCCGGCGGTCAACGCGGCATTTTTTTGGTCAACCGATGCAAGCCGCTGCCCGTCGTGCCACAATTCAACACCGTCAACCATGCTAAACGCCGCGAACGGTGAACCCACGGCGGGCAGCCGGTCCAACGTCAGGTCGAATCGCAAACCCTGCTTGGTGCGCACCGAAGCGCCGAAATGGATCGCTTCCGCCTCGATGGTCAGTTGTCCCGCTTCGCCGCCCACCTGAAAGTCCAGTGGCTTGGTCATGCCCAGCCCGCGAGCCAGCCGCTCGGAGAGTTGCTCGTACCCCTTCGGCGAAAGGCGCAGCGCATCCTGATAATCGTAAGGGCTCAGCTCCCCGCGTTCATCGGCAAACAGATTGATGCCCAGATGCTTGCGCTGCGCAGCCAGTTGCATGATGAAATCCGCCGCCTGTTGGAGGCGTTTATTGCGCGGCGCCGCATTCGGCAGCGTACGCGCCCATTGCTTTTGCGGAATCGGCGTGAGCAAAATCAACCGTGCACCCTTCGCCTCGAGCTGCTGAATCAGCTTCGTGTAGCCGGCCTGAAAATCTTTCATCTTCGCCTCCGTATCAGCAAAGGCCGCCTCGGCGCCGTAGCCGACAATCAAGGTGGTGGGCTTGGCCTCGTCGATGTGCTTCATCATCTTGGTGAGCCCAAATCCCGCTTCCGCGCCGGGCGGCTTCCACGAACGTGTGTTGCGCGCCGAGCCGAACTCGCCGCGAGCCGTGCCGAACACATCATCCGCCGGCCAGCCGACATTGCGAAACGTGAGGTCATGCCGCGGCCAATGCGCCGTCACCGCGGCTTCAAAATAGCCGTGATCCTCCATGCCATGAATCAGGCTGCCGCCCAGCAGCACGACGCGATTCCCGATAACCTCCGGCGTGTACGTGGCGGCGTTGGCGGTCGACTCATCGAAGGCCCAGTGCGCCGCCAACCCGTTCGGCACCGCCTTGGGATCGGCCGTTGCCAGCTTGGCCACCTCGGCTGGGGTCAGGCCGCGGTTGTAAACGCGAAGATCATCGATCGCACCCTGAAAGCGTTCGCCCTTGCCTTGGAACGATCCGACGAACGCCGACGCGTTGTTGCCGCTGCTGAGAGCCCCGCGCCGGGGCTGACTGCCGATCCGTTTGCCGTCAACAAACAACGCCAAGGCCGTCCCGTCAAACGTGGCCGCCAGATGATGCCACTTGCCGTCGCCCAAAATGTTCCGGTCAAATGGCGCGCCGAACTCCACATAACGGCCGTTGATCACGAAGCCGCACCACACACCCCAAAACGGTCCCTCCTGCCCGATCGCCAGCAGCCGGCGCGCACCGTCTTCCTTGCGATAAATGCATTGCCAGCCGTTCGCGAGCCTGTCCGGCTTAATCCACGCCGCGATGGTCGTGCCCTTGGCGGACCGCAGCCCGTCGTAATCCACAGCGGAAATCACCGCGCCTCCCAAGTGCACCGCCTTGCCAATGCGCCCCGGCACAAAGCGCGGCTTGCCGTTCACCGCCGTCGGCCGTGCCACCTTGCCCAGTTTCACCTGGCGAGTCGGCACCTTGAAACTCGCTGGCTCACTCCAGTCACTGGCTTTGCCATCTTCATCCCACACGCGCACCTTCCACCAAACCGCCTGTCCCGGCTGCAACGCCCGCCCGCGACAAAGAATATTCGTTTGCCGCTCCGACCGCCGCACGCCGCTGTCCCAAACGTCCCCCACACCCGCCGCCAACTTCGGCGCCGCGCTCGCCACCAAAATCCGGTAAGCCACCTGCCCCTTGCCCTTCCAGGAGAATGCGAATTCATTCAACGCCAACCCCAGCCGGTTGGGCACTTCACTGGACGACAAACGGTCCGGCGCCGCGTGCAGAGTCGGCAACAGAAACGGGATCAAACATAGAATGCGAATTAATGTTTTCATTTTGGATAGGTTGCCAAAGCGTACGCCCGCATCAAGGTCAGTCAAACGCAAATGGCTGCAGGCTTGTGCCTCTCTATAAAGTTACCAGATTTGTGCCATGGCCATTTTTTCCAAGGCCAAATGATAGGTGGTTAAACATTACCACCTTGAGATTGGCGTCAATGGGGATAGGCAAATTGGAGAGATCGCTAGGGACGGTGAAAAACTGGGCGGGGTTAGGTTGCCCTGCGGGACTTTTGGAACTGTCCGCCTGTTTCTCAGCACTGAAATATAGTGCTATTCTCGGGCGTCCCCATTGGGGGCTTTTCTTCGTCTGGAACGCTTTAGTTCCGGCTGAGGTTTTTGGCTTTGTCGAGGAGCTTGATGTAGTCGCCAAGGATTGAAAGGGTCTCGTGCATGCTGGCGTCGAGGATGGCGGCGGTCTCGGGGTTGACGAGGGACTCAGGTTGCTCGGGGGTGTTTGGATTGGACTTGGGGCCTTCCTCCTTCTTTTTTGGGTCCAGCTTTTTGACTTGGGTGTCGGTTCGAGCATTGTTGAGAGTAACCTCAAATACGGTTTCTTTCCGGGGCGCTCGGGCTTCTCGTTCCTTTTTACGGGCTTCGTTTCGGGCCTTATTGTCTTCCCGCTCCTGACGGCGCTCCGCCTCGTTGAGGGACAGGCTCTTGTCAGCGATACGTTTTTGAGTTCGCTGGATGTCGTTCTGAATGTACTTGAAATCGGTGTCCTTCTTGATCCGTTGAGCTGAGGTTATGGCCAATGCATCGATGTGGGCCTTGGCTTGTTTGAGCAGCTTGTAGTCGGCGGCGGGAATGGGTTTGACCTTCAGGGAGCGGGAGAGATGGGCCTCGCCAATTTCCAAGTGGTCGTACACGGAAGGCAGGATGATGTCCGAAATGACGCCGTCACGCTGGGTGCTGGTGCCGTTGATGCGGTAAAAGGTGGAGACGGTGAACTTCAGCGTGCCCAGGTCGGGGCCGTTGCCAAACACGTTTCGGTTGATCGGAACGAGTTGCTGAACGGTGCCCTTGCCGTGGGTGGTCTTGCCGCCCACAATGAGGGCCCGGTCGTAGTCCTGCAGAGCGGCGGCGACAATCTCTGAAGCGGAGGCGCTGACGTGGCTGACGGCGACAATCAGCGGCCCGTCGTAGGCAATGCCCTTGTCGGGGTCGGGAAAGACGCGGGTGCGGCCGTTGATGGAGCGAACCTGCACGACAGGGCCTTCGGTGATGAACAAGCCGGCCATTTGGATGGCCTCGGGCAGGATGCCACCGCCGTTGCGGCGGAGGTCCAAAACGAGGCCGTCGATGCCCTCGGTTTTCAGTCGGTTGACAAGGCGGCGGACGTCACGGGTGCAGTTGTCGTAAAACTGGCGCAGGTCAATGACCCCCAAGCGGAGTGCCTTGCCCTCGGCATTCTTGCGCTCAATGATATAGGCCTTGGCAAATTGATCCTCCAGCTTGACCTCATCGCGCGTGATGGTGATGACCTTGCGGACGGTGTCATCATTGGCGGCGGCGGGGATGACGGTGAGCTTGACGTCGGTGCCCTTGGGGCCGCGGATGAGCTGGACGACCTTGTTGAGCTTCATGTCCACGACGTCGGTGGCTTCCTTGTCGTCGGGATTCTGGACGGCGACAATGCGGTCGTTGGCCTTTAGCTCGCCGCCGCGCAAGGCGGGGCCGCCGGGGATGAGGCGGATGATCTTGGTGACGCCATCCTCGGAGGTCAATTGGGCACCAATGCCGGTGAGCTTGAGGTTGATGTCGATTCGGAAGTTCTCGGCCTGAATGGGGCTCAGGTAGACGGAATGGGGGTCATAGGACCGGGTGAGCGCGCTAAGGTAAATCTCGATGATTTCGGAGCGGTCGTTCTCGCGCATGGTCTTGAGTAGCCGATCGTAACGGTCAGCCACGCGCTCCCGGGCCTTTTTGTCGGTCTCTGGGGTAGACTTGTCGGCGGGGCGGTTGAGGCGGTCGGTCAACAGCTCGAATTTGATTCGTTTGCGCCAGAGTTCATCGGCCTCGGCCTTATTGGCGGGATAAGCGAGCTTGTCGCGCACCGGTGTGAAGCGTTCTTTTTTGGCAAAGTCATACTTGGCCTTGAGGAGTTTTTGTACGGTGGCATGGCGCTCGGCAAGGCGTTTGAGAAAGACGTCGTAAATGGCCCGCGCGGGTGCGGTGTTGCCGCCCTTGGTGAGATCATCCAGCTTGTCGCCATATTGTTTTTTGAATGTGGCAATGTCGGCTTGGGTAAAGATCATGCGGTTGACATCGAGCGCCTTCAGGTAATTGTCGAGGAAGAGGCCGGACACGGCGTCATCGAGCGGTTGCTGACGCGGGTGGCTGGCCATGCTGAAGCCTACGACACGGGCGACGCGGCTGGCTTGTTCCTTGGTAAAGTCCGCGGCGGTGAGGCTGCAGGCCAGCGCGAGGGCCGTGAAGATGAAGGGGAAATTTTTCATTGGCGTCGTGATCGTGCGTGTGTTTTGTGCCGCTGGCAACAAAGAACCATTCCCAGATTTTCTGCCTTGCGTGACGAGACGGGGGGGACAATTCTGGCCGTCTGGTTCACCACAATATACCTGCAATGATGCGATACTTCAACGGATGTTCCCTCTCACGAGTGTTGGTGCTGCTGCCACTGGTCTTGGCGGGTGCGGGATGCCAATGGCTGGAGACGGGAGAGAAGGGATTTGTCTCCATTTTTGATGGCCGCTCACTCAAGGGATGGGCCTTGCTGAATCCCAAGGGAGACGGTTACGGGGTGACCAACGTGGTGAAAAACGGGGTGAGCACACCGGCGATTTTTTGCGCGGCGGGCGGTGGCGGAAATCTGCTGACAGAAAAGGCGTATGGAGACTTCGTGTTGCGGTTTGATTTCCGGCTGAAGGAAGGATCAAACAATGGCCTGGCTATACGTGCGCCGATGCAGGCGGGCAGTCTGGCTTATGAGGGGATGGAATTGCAGATTCTGGATGGCGCCGGGTGGGAGAAAAAGAACGGCAAGACTCTGAAGCCAGAGCAGTATCATGGCTCGCTTTATAACGTGGCCGCGGCCCGGCGTGGCGTGCTGAAACCGGCTGGCGAATGGAACCGCCAGGAGGTGGTCGTGCTGGGGCGGCACGTCCGGGTGGTTCTGAATGGAAGGGAAATTCTGAATGTGGATATCAACTCCATCACTGACCCTGCCAAGTTGCGCAAGCACCCCGGCCTTTTGCGTGACCGCGGTCATATTGGTTTTCTGGGGCACAATGACTACGTGGAATTTGCCAACATCAGGATTCGGGAAATCGCTCGTCCCGTTGTCAACAACATCGCGACAGACGGGTTTCGTCCCTTGTTCAATGGCCGGGACTTGGCGGGTTGGCAGGGATTGATGAAACAGCCGAATGATAATCCATACAAGCGGGCGGACCTGGCATCGAATGAACGCACTACGGCACAGGCTGAAGCAGATGCCAACATGACGGCGCACTGGAGGGTGGAGGGTGGTGCGCTGGCTTTCGACGGAAAAGGGCGTAGCCTGCAGACAGTTCGGGACTACAAGGATTATGAATTGCTGGTCGATTGGAAAATCAAGGAGGCGGGGGACAGCGGGATTTATTTGCGTGGCACACCACAGGTTCAGATCTGGGATCCGCGCGCCAGCGAACGCAACGCGGTGGGCAGCGGCGGGCTGTTCAACAACAAACAGAATCGGAGTACGCCTCTGCGCGTGGCAGACCACCTGACGGGAAGCTGGAACCATTTTCGCATCCTCATGGTGCAGGACCGGGTTCATGTATTCTTGAACAACCAACTGGTGGTGAAAGATACCGTGCTGGAAAATTTCTGGGATCGTGCTCAGCCCTTGTTGCGCTCCGGCCCCATTGAACTGCAGAACCACGGAAACAACCTTTGGTTCCGCAATATCTACATTCGGGAAATATCCATCCCTGATCCTGCCGCGCCCGCGGAAACACAAAAGGAAAACCCATGAACGAACACATACAAATTAAACGCCGCAGATTTCTGGGGCAATCTGCTGTTGCCAGCGGACTGCTGGTCTTTGACGGTTTGTTTAGTCGGGTTCGCGCGGCGAACAACAAGCTGAGTATTGGCGTGGTGGGCGTGGCTGGCCGGGGCGGGCGCAACCTGAATGGTGTCTCCGAAGAAAATATCACGGCGTTGTGCGATGTCGATACCACCCGTCTGGCCGCTGCCAAGAAGGGCCATCCCGGTGCGGCGACCTACACAGATTGGCGCAAGATGCTGGAGCGGAAGGATTTGGATGCCGTGGTATGCAGCACGCCGGATCACACCCATGCGGTCATCGGGGTCAACGCGATGAAGGCGGGCCACCATCTCTACTGTGAAAAGCCGCTGACCCACACCGTCAGTGAAGCCCGGGCCATGGCCGAGACGGCTGCCAAGCACAAACGGGTGACACAGATGGGCACCCAAATTCATGCGGGCGAAAATTATCGGCGCGTGGTGGAAGCGGTGCAATCCGGACTGATTGGGCCGGTAAAGGAGGTGCACGTGTGGGCAAACGCGGTTTATGGGAATGTGGGCCTATCCGCGCCCAGTGCGCCGCCGGAGAATTTGGACTATGACCTGTGGTTGGGGCCGTTGCCTTACCGGCCGTTCCGCAAGGAATACGCGCCCTTTCACTGGCGGCATTTTTGGGCATTTGGCGGCGGGACACTCGCGGATTTCTGGTGCCATTTCAGCGACCTTACGTTTTGGGCGCTGGACCTGAAGTATCCGGACACTGTCCACTGTCATCAGGGCGAGGTTCGCCCGGAACGTGCAACCGTTCAGATGCGTGTCAAATACGAGTATCCGGCGCGCGGCAAGAAACCGCCGGTGACGCTCCATTGGTATCAAGGTGGGGACAAGCCGGATTTCCTCACTGATGAGCAGCGCAAAAAATGGAAGAGCGGCGTGATGTTCTTTGGCGACAAAGGTCAATTGTTTTCCAACTACGGCAGTCACCAAGTGATGCTCGCGGATGCGGCTGCCGAGGTGAAGCCGCCAAAGCCCTACATCCCCAAATCGATTGGCCACCATGCGGAGTGGATCAAGGCCTGCAAGGAAGGGGGGGCGACCACCTGCCATTTCGGCTACGCTGGTCCACTCACGGAAAGCGCCCTTCTGGGTATTGTTTCCCATCGCGTAGGCAACAAGAAACTCGAATGGGACGCCAAGCAACTCAAGGCTACGAATTGCCCGGAGGCAGACCAGTTTATACATCACAAATATCGCAAGGGTTGGAGTCTTTGAATTCAAATAATAGAGCCCTGCTTTTAAGATGTTCATTATAGGTTCTTGACTGGCCATGCCTAGTAGTTAGGCTGGGCATGATTTTCGTGTAATATGAATATATATTTATATAGGCGCGACCAGTACATTGGTCCCTACCCGGTTGAAAACATCCGGGACATGGTGGCTGCGGGGCAGGTTTTGGTTTCTGAGCCGGCGATTCAGGAAGGCAGTCAGGAGTGGCGGACGGTGGGGGATTTTATTGGGGCTGCCGAACCCATGATTCATGTCAGCCAGAATGGGGAACAGCAAGGCCCATACACACTGGATCAACTAAATGCCGAGTTGTCGAAGGGTAATGTACAGCCCACAGCGCATGGTTTTTGTGACGGTATGACTGACTGGGTGCTGCTTGCGGAAATCCCTGGCGTTGTGGTTACGAGGGCAACCCCCTCTGCTCCGGCAGCGGCGTCCGCAAAATCTTTTATAGCGAAGAAGGAAGACGTAAAACAATCCAAGTCAGCGCCTAAGTCTGGTAATGCCCCATCCAGAATATTGGTTCTTGCTGGAGGGGTTGCGGGTTTCGCGGCCTTGGTTAGTATAGTTTGGTTTTACTTTTTTCGAGGTCCCGCAAGCCCATTTGATCCAAATAATCCAGATCATAGGGTTATAGAGGCTGCGATAAGGAAAGCTATTTCTAAGCCGGAAGGAATTATCACTGATGAGGATTTTCTCAAAGTTAAAAGACTTCATTTAAGCGATGGGAAATTAAAAGATATTTCATTGCTTTCAAAGCTGGTTGCGGTTGAAGACCTTAATCTTGGCCGGAACAAGCTGGGTGATTTGGGGCCGCTTTCAGGCCTTAAGAGTATAAATACCTTAAATTTGAGCGGAAACCAGATAACAGATTTGAGGCCTATTGAAGCACTTGAAAATATTGAATCTTTGGATATATCTGGAAACCAAATCTCAGATATTTCGGGTCTTGAAAAAATGCAGAATCTTAAGGGTTTGAAGATGGGTGGTAATAGAATAATAGATTTGTCGGCGTTATCAAATATGCTCCAAATGGAGTCTCTCGATGTGGGAGGGAATCAGGTTGAGGAGGTGGCTGCTTTGCTTAATCACAAGAACTTAAAAATGCTTAATTTGGGAAACAACAAAATCACCAACACGCAGGCTTTGAAGGGGCTGGGTTCGCTGGAGATTCTGATTTTAGAGGGTAACCCGCTTGAAGAGGGAGCGACGGAGAGCCTTAGAGAGAGTCTGCCGAAATGCCAAATAATATTTTAGCTAAATCTGAAATTAGTTCGCATCCAGCTCATGATCTATGATTAGGTTTCCGCTCAAATAGAATTTTAGTTTATTTTTATTCTTTACCGCTTTCATGGTGCATCTCTGGCCGTCGTTGTCCCACCCACCTTTTCCATATAATTGTTTTCCTTCATGCTTAATTGATCTAAAGGTATATCCCTCTATTATAAAACAAAGGCCCTGATTTTCACTTTGCCCCTTAGATAAGTCATTTGTTGGATCAATATTGAAGTGAAAATGGCCGGCCCACTGTAACTTGTAAACTGAGAAAGAGATTTCAAAATTTTCCGGAAGAATTTCCTTGAAGTGCATAGTGGCATAAGAATTGTAGGCGCCTGCTCCATTTCGCCTGTAGCCGGTACATTCCAGTCGCAAATCTCTGCCATGTTGAACCTTGTTCTTTGAATTATCTTCAGGGGTTGTGTGGTGTAGCCTGAGTTTGTCGCTGAGGCCATTTGAGAAATTGTCTTCGAATATTGTTTCGCCCTTGTCCAAATCCTTAATTATTAGATTATCAATGACAACAGTGCTCCCTGCTTGGAACGCCCTTAGATTAAGATACTTAAGTCTGGAATTGTTTGGTTTTGGTGCTTCTGGTTCAGGTTGCTCCTCTTGGTTTACGGCAAGTTGAGCCTGATTGCAGCCTAGAATTCTCGTGCTGGCTTTTCCGTGTTTGATTCCGCCGTGCGAATTTATGTGGTTTTGAACAATTTTACCTTTTGAGGATAGGTCGCTGTCGTTTGAGAGCAGGGCACTTCCATCTGCCATCAATAACTGGCCTTCATTTTTGAAAAGAAGCGCAAGGGAATTTTTATGAATGGTGGCCTCATTGCCGCCGACCCAGCGAGTTTGACCAAGATCACAGCCTTCCAAGTTGCGTGTTGCAGCCAAGACGGTTGTTGGTCGGGCCACGTCGCCGCCTTCTATTAGGACATAGCTGATGGCGTTCGCTGGAATAGGGTTCTGTGTGGTGTAATTGGACCAACTGTCTGCGGCCTTCTTGCTGGCTTCCACGCGTTCTGGATCGCAGGGTGAATGCAGCACTGCAACATCCCCCAGATTTGATTTGATCGCGCTGATTGAAAAAATCTTGTTGGGCTCGAGGGATTGATTGGCAGCTTTCGCTTCCTCCCGGTATTTCGCAATGTTCTTGAGTCCGTTTGCCGCAAGGGAAGATTTTCGACCACTACGCGCAACGTCTCTTGCCGGCCTGCCGCACGCCTTTTTGACAATTGATGCAACAGTCGCAGAATGGGATGTGTTCTTGCCTTGTCCGGCTAGCTTTATGACCTTTTCTGCTTGGTCCAAATCTTCCGTTTTATATGAGTTGTTTGCCGTGTTTGCTGTTTCGGGCATAAACGCACTTCTCAGGACAGGGGTTAATTGCCAAGGCAAACGACCTCGGGTGTCGTTAGCAAAGCCGATGAAAACGGTGCCGATTTGTTTGAGGTTATTTATGCATTGCGTGCGCCTGACTTTCCGTTGAACCTTGGCCAATGTCGGGAGCAAGATGGAAGCCAGAATGCCGATGATGGCGATGACCACGAGCAATTCAATTAGAGTGAACCCGCGAGTTGAAGGCATTTTTTTCATGATAACTGGTTCTCAGTTGCAAGGCAATTAGAGGGGGCAGAAGGCCTTAAAATAAGCCAATCTTAAGCTTGCCTGTAAGGCTTTCTCTAAGAGCTCTAATAGTATCATTTTGGGCGATGGCTAGCAAGCATGATTTAAAGGAATTTTTGGCCAATTATTTCCCTCTTATCTTTTTTTGTGGTTGCTCGTTAAGCGGAGATTTCAGTTGATTTTTCAGCATCAAGCGGCAAGAAGGAAGGTATGTTTACAGTCAACGAAGGGGAGGATGCTTAAATGAGACGGCGCAAATTTATTTGGGCTTCGGCAGGAGTGCCGTTTGTACTTAGGGGGGCGAATCCGCCCAAGATCAAGGCCGGGCAGATTGGGTTGGGGCATCCACATGCACGGGGCAAGCTCGAGGCCATGCGGTCGCTGGCGGAGGACTATGAACTGGTGGGTGTGGCGGAGCCTGATGAAGGCCGGCGACGCTCCGTTCGTGGGGTGAAGTTTATGGGCGAGGAGGAGTTGCTGAATACCAAGGGCCTTCAGGTGTTGGCGGTGGAAACGCGGGTGCATGACTTGGTGCCGACAGCAAAGCGTGTGGTGAGCAACGGCCAGCATATCCACTTGGACAAGCCAGCCGGGCCTTCCATGGTGGAGTTCAGGGCATTGCTTGGGATGGCGCGCCGGAAGAATTTGACCGTCCAGATGGGCTACATGCTGCGCTATAACCCGGCTTTTGAATTTATGTTTCGCGCTGTGCGGGAGGGTTGGTTTGGGGAGATCATGGAAATTGACGCGATGATGGGCAAATTGGGTGGAGCGGCGATGCGCAAGGAGTTGGCGCAATTTCCCGGCGGCGGATTTTTTGAGTTGGCGTGCCATATTTTGGATGCGGCCGTTTACATTATGGGGAAGCCCTCACAGATCCATGGCATTACGCGCAGGACGGGGGCGGCGCAGGGAGATTCTTTCGCGGACAATCAACTGGCGGTGTTGGAATATGAAAAGGCGACGGTTTGTCTGCGGTGCAACCACAATGATCCCTTTGGTTTTCCGAGGCGCCGCTTTAATATCGCCGGCACCAAGGGGGGCATGGAAATTCAGCCCTTGGAGAGTGGGAAGTTTGCCCTGAACCTTGACCGGCCCCGGGGTGCCTACAAGAAGGGCTCCCAAACGTTGCAATTGAAAGGCGGCCGCAGCTACAAGGCCGAGTTTGCCGACTTGGCAAAAGTTGTCCGCGGGGAAAAGAAGCTGGCGTGGACCTACCAGCACGACTTGACCGTGCACGAGACATTACTGGAAATCTGCGGGATGGCAGATGTTTAAGGCAGGTGCATCGTTCGCAAAATTTGGTTTCTGAGGCAGTTTCGTAGCGCAGGTTTCCAAACCTGTGAGGTGAATGGTTGGTGGGGGTTCTATTTCATGCTGATGCTTTCGGATTTTCCATCCTTCGCAGGCCCGGAGGTCTGCGATGCGTCAGGTCGAGAAACCTGCACTACGGGGTGTGGGCAATTTTGGATGGACGATTGGGGGTGGGTTTTTAGGATGGGCGTGGGAGGCTGGCTCGACTTTTGGAATGGTCGATGTCAGGGTGGATTTCGGTTTTGGAGAAGTTGAATGCATTACGGTCTGTTCTGCGCGGGTATGGCTCGTGTCTGGTGGCTTATTCGGGCGGGGTGGATTCGGTTCTGTTGGCAGTGACGGCGCGGGAGGTTTTTGGGGGGGAGGGAATGCTGGCGGCGATTGCGGATTCTCCCAGTTTGCCCAGAGCGGAGTTGGCGGAGGCCAAGGGATTGGCGGAGCGGCACGGATTTGCGCTGGAGGTTTTAAGGACAGGGGAGTTTGAAAATCCGGATTACTCGACGAATCCATCAAACCGGTGTTATTTTTGCAAACAGGAGTTGTTTTCGCGATTGGTGCCGCTGGCCCGGGAACGTGGGTTGACGGTCATTGCGTATGGGGAGAACGTGAGTGACTTGGGGGATTTTCGGCCGGGGGCAAAGGCAGCCAGGGAATTTTCCGTGCGGGCACCGCTGTTGGAGGCGGGTTTGTCGAAGGAGGAGGTGCGGGAGGCTTCACGGGTATTGGGATTGCCGACGGCGGACAAGCCACAGATGCCCTGCCTGAGTTCGCGCATTCCGCATGGAGAGGTTGTGACGGCGGAAAAGACGGGGATGATTGAGCGGGCCGAAGGCTTCCTTCGCGGGCTGGGGTTTGCGGAGGTGCGGGTGCGGCATCATGAGACAGGGCCGCTGGCTCGGATTGAGGTGCCGCTGAGGGACGTGGGGCGGCTTGAGGAACAGGAAACTTTTGGGCTGGTTGTCTCGTCTTTCAAGGAGCTGGGCTATGCGGAGGTGGCGGTGGACGAACGGGGTTACCAGCGCGGAAGCCTGAACAAGATCAGCAACTGATGCCACAGTTTTCATACAAAGCACGGCGCCCTTCCGGTGAGGTGGTGGAGGGAGCGCTGGAGTCCGCGGACAGGGCGGCGGCCTTGGGGCAGCTGGACCGGATGGGCTTGTATCCGATGTCGGTACAGCAGGCGGGCGGCGGCGCGGTAAAAAAGGCGCGGGCTCACAAGCCGGTGGCGAGGACAGCGCATCGGCCGGCACCCCGAGCAATGCGGGCGCGGCCGCCCAAAATGCAGGAGCTGGCGGGCTTTTCACGGCAATTGGCCAACCTGCTGAACTCGGGGATGACGGTGACGACGGCCTTGGGGAGCATGACGAGCCTGGAGATCAAGGGCATCCCGCCGGAGTTGATTGAGCGTTTGCGGCAGGATGTGACGGAGGGCAAAAACCTTTCCGCAGCCATGGGGGCGCATCCGCATGTGTTCTCGGAGATGTATATCAACCTCGTGCGGGCGGGGGAGCAGAGCGGGGGACTGGTGGAGGTGTTGCGGCGACTGGCGGAGCATTATGAGAAATTTGCGGAACTGCGGCACCGCGTCACCTCGGCGATGGTTTATCCGTTGTTCGTGCTGGCGGTGGGGGTGGTGATGGCGTTTTTCTTCATGTTTTTCATGATGCCGCGGTTCCAGCAGATTTTTGAGAGCATGACGGGGCCGGGCGGAAAAAAAGTGGAACTGCCGGCGGCGACGAAACTGTTACTGGCGGCCAGCGAGACATTTTCCAACGTGTGGGTGATGGCGGGGTTGGTGATTTTTCTGGTCGTGCTGGTGGTTCTGATTAAGCGCTATCTGGCGGGGCCGGATGGGCGGCGGGCCTTTGACGGGTGGGTTTTGAATGCGCCGTTATTGCACCGAATTGTGCGGCCCAACCTGTTCGGCCAGTTTGCGCGCACATTGGGGACGCTGATGCAGAACGGCGTGCCGGTGTTGACGGCCTTGCGGATTACGGAACAGGTCATTGATAACGCGGTGATTCGCGACGCGATAGCGGACACGCGCGACGGGGTGACGGACGGCAAGACGATCGCGCAGCCGCTGGCGCGCAGCAAGGTGTTCCCGCAATTGATGGTGGATATGATACACATTGGGGAACAAACGGGTGATGTGCCGGGTGCGTTACACAACGTGGCGGAAACCTACGAGGGCGAGCTGAATGTCTCATTGCGGGTGATTACGTCGTTGATTGAGCCAGTGCTCATTGTGTCGATCGCCTTGTTCGTTGGGTTCCTGCTGTTTGCGGTGTTGTCGGCCATGTTTAAAATGACCTCCACGATTGGGTGATGTTTCATACTGGAACAGTTCGGGGTGCACGGGGCTTCACGATGCTGGAGGTCATGATCGTGATTGGGATCATGGCCATGGTGATGGCCATCTCGTTGCCGGCATTGCGCAAGTCGGGCGACCGTGAACCGCTGGACATGACGGTGGAGATGATCAGCAGCCTGACGGCGAGGGCGCGCGCGGAGGCGATCTTGGATCGGCGCAAACGACTGGTGATCTTTAACTTGGGGGCGAACGGCGAGGCGGGGCTGGCGTTGTATGGCCTGCCCGAGAATAGGCCCGGCCAATTGGAGGACGGGGGCCGGGTGGAAACGGTGATGGCGCCCCAGATGCTGGGTACAAACCGGTTTCCGGCGGTGGTTGGGTTTGAGCCACCGAAGGTGTTGGAGGTTTGGTTTCGACCGGACGGAACCTGCGATGGGGCGGAGTTTGACATGAAGGAAGGCGGCCGGGTTTACCGGTTTTTCCTCGAACCCTCAACCAGTCTGACCATGGTAACGGAGCAATGACACGGAGGCTGGACTCATTTTCGCTGTTGGAAGTGGTGATTGCGGTGGCGATCTTCTTCACCGCCATCTTTGCGGTGATGCAACTAGTGTCGGCCAACCTGAGTCTGGTTCACTCCCTACAGGCCAAGCGCCCGGATTTGGGGACGCTGGCGGGGAAATGTTTGGCGGACACAAACTGGTCGGAGTTCGGGCCGCAGACACCGGATGATGAGGACTTTGGCTACAATGGCGGGGGCGGACTGGGATCGCTTTATCCTCGGGCAGGCTGGGAGCGAGACTGGGTGCTGGTGGCGACCAATGTTTCCCTGACGAATGGACTTTATCGAGTGGACTTGAAATTGACCGAGACACTGGGAGAAAACGAAGTAGATAGCCGGATGAGCATCCTGATGTACCGGCCCAACGCCTTGAGCGTGGCACCACGATGAGGATTCAAAACATGAAAATGAACCGAGGCTTTACGCTGGTGGAAACACTGGTGGCGGTGGCCATTTTGGCCATGGCGATTGGGGCGATGTACTCCACGTGGATGGCCGTGGTGCGGGCGACGCAGTCCGGCGAGCGGGCGACCTCGCAAATCCAGCGCGAACGGGTGGCCTTGGCCACCATGGAACAGGCGATGAGCTGCGCGGTGGTTTATTTCAATGAGAAACGGCAGCAACAGGGAATGACCAACGCCTATTCGTTCGTCGCCGAGGACGTGGATGGATTCAAGACGGTAAGCTTTGTGGCGCGCTTGCCGGAGGATTTTCTGGGTAGCGCGAGCTTTCCCAACCAACCGGTGCGGCGCGTATTGCTTCAGGTTGAACCCACGGCGAATGGGAGTAATGAACTGGTCATGCGGCAATGGGCGTTGGCACGGCAGGAACGCGCGGCCGAGGAGGGAGATGATGGATTACGGATCGTTCTGGCCAGTCATGTGGATGTGTTTCAACTGCGTTTCTGGGGCAACGTGACGCAGGAGTATGTGGACTTTTGGGACCAACCTGAGTCGTTGCCTGACCGGATGAGGATTTTCCTGGCGCTGCGGGATGAGGGGGAGGAGCAGGCATCGGAAGAGGCCCTGAACATGCGTGAGCTGGTGCTGGCGGCGCCATTGCCGATTGACGAGGTGTATGTGAATCCGCCTCGCAAGACACCTTCGCGAGGCGGGGCGGGTGCCGCAGGCATCAATCGACAGCAGATCATGGCGAAGTTTGACAAGAATGGGAATGGCCAGCTGGATCCCGAGGAGAGGCGGGCCTTGATGGAATTCGCGCGGAAAAACGGATTTGGCCGGGACGGTGGACCGGTGCGTGCAGTGCGGCCTGTGCAAGGCGGCGGTGGTGGGGCTTTTCGAGGAGAAGTAGTAGGACCAGGCGGCAAGTCAGGGGGGAAGAGGAAGTAGGTCATGAAGCTGAAGGGGTATCCACGCAAGAAGCCGCCGGGCTGGAGCCGGGGACGGCGTGGCATCGCGATGATCTTGGTGATGCTAGTGATCATGGTGTTGGCGGTGCTGGCGGGGAATTTTGCAAGCAACATGAGTGTGGAAGCCGCGCTGGCGCGCAATGCCTACAACGATCGTCGGCTGGAATGGCTTTGCCATTCCGGAGTGGAACTGGCCCGTTACATGGTGGGGCAGCAGTTTGCGGAACAGCGGGAGCAGTATGATGCCTTGAACCAGCGCTGGGCGGGTGGGCCGGGGACACTGGAGGATTGCGTTTTAAATGCTGTGAACCTGAATGAAACAGGCACGGCGGAGGGATCGCCACTGTGGTTTTTGCAAACGGAAGACGAGGACTGGAACAACTACCTTGAGGCGGCCACCCTGAAAGTGAAGGTTGTGGATTTGGAAAGTCGGCTGAACATTAACTGGGTGGCGCAGGAATATCATCCCCGGGACGCGATCAAGCCGGTCATGCAGGATGTGTTGAAGATTGAAAACACGGCACAGGACACGATCTTGGATTCCATCGCCGACTGGGTGGACAACGAGGGCGGCGACGGGAGAGGGGATGGGGTGCGGTTGAACGGCGCGGAATGGCGGCACTACGAGGCTCTGGGTTACGCGCCCAAGAATGGGCTGATCGATGACCTGTCCGAGTTGCTTTTAATCAATGGAATCCGCGGCGAGCGCGAGTGGTTGGTCACGGGACGCATGCCGGAGGAATTGGACGCGGATTTGCATCCGCATATGATTGTCCCGGAATTGTTCACGGCCATGTCGCGGGGACGCGTGAACGTGAACACGGCGCCACCAGAGGTTCTGCAGATGTTGCTGCCGAGCATGATGGATTACACCAATCAAATCATGCTGGCGCGTCAGGGGCAGGATGGACAACTGGGAACGGAGTTCGACACACCGTTTGATTCACTGGATCAGTTGAGGGATCCCTTGATCGGCATGGACGCGGCCACGGTGAATGTGCTCCGGTCGGTACTGGATGTGCGGAGCATGACTTTTGAAGTGACGGTGACCGCGACAGTGGAGGAACAGGCCAAGACGCTGGTGTCGGTGGTGCGGAGGGATGACCAGGAAGGAGACAAGGTGCGGGTGCTTTACAGTTACTGGAAGGAAACGGGGCGATGAGCCGCGTGGTGTTTGTCACGGGGACGGACACGGGGGCGGGCAAAACGGTTTTGACGGGACTGCTTTTGGCGCATCTGCGACGGCGCGGAGTGCGGGCCTTGGCTATGAAGCCGGTGGAATCAGGAGGGCGGGCGGATGCCCGATTGCTATGTGCCCTACAGGAGAGGGAACTGGGATTGGATGAGGTCAATCCGTTTTGGTTTCGAGAGCCGTTGGCGCCGGCGGTGGCGGCACGACGTTGTGGTGCGTCTGTTTTAAAGAAGGATATTTTAAAGGCTGCAGGGAGGCTCAAAAGCCGGTGCGATGTTCTGCTGGTTGAAGGGGCCGGGGGGCTGCTTTCACCCATGGGCAAGAACTGGAGCGGGCTGGATTTGGCACTTGGTTTGAGGGCGAAAACACTTTTGGCGGCGGGAAATGTTTTGGGGGCAATCAATCATGCGCGGCTGACGCTGGACCGGCTTCGATGGGAAAAGATTGAAAGCGCCGGCATGGTGTTAATGGGGGGCGGGCGTTCAGTTCTGTGCCGTGAAAATGCCTCCGAATTGAGGGAAAAAACGGTAAAAGTGCCCATTTTTGAGATTGGGAATTCAGCGGACTTGAAAAGGGGAGTGAGCGGAATTTTGAGGGCTGAAAAAAAATTCTCAAAAACACTTGCCAAGGTGGTGAGTTGCCTGTAGAAGAGCCCCTCTCTGAGCGCGCGAGGGCCTGCAGCCTTTGTTTGCGGGCCCGCCGGAGGAGAGAATTTTCCGGCGCTACCCCGGGGTGAATCCGAAAGGAAATCGTCCTGTGGGTGCTTTTGTCTTTGTTGGCAAAAGTGGCATGGCGAAGGCGTGCTGTGAGAGGGAGTTCTTTGAAAATTGAATTGTGCGATTGTGCGAGCCCTTGAGCCGTACTCCAGTTGGTGGGGCGCGGCTCGAGACAAATAGTTAAAAGTACTCAATAGTGAAAGCTATTGGATCGAACCAACGTTTTTTATACGGAGAGTTTGATTCTGGCTCAGAACGAACGC
>CEVA01001089.1_pt1 | contig 18153 bp, 18 predicted proteins | sample 361521 | NCBI WGS metagenome assembly CEVA01 (sample SAMEA2622823, study PRJEB7988) | marine metagenome | isolation source: saline water (ENVO:00002010), including
TTGCATCTTTAGGTATTGATTGAGTCGCGCGGTAGGTAGACGTTTACAGTCATTCGAGATCCTTTCGATCTAAAGAAAGCGGAATCTTACCGAACAGAACAAGGCCCTTTCATGAAAACGATAAATGGAAGTCAGCTGAGAGGCTTACTTAAGCCGGAATGTAGAATCTTTGTAGTAGGTGGTAGTAACGAACCAATAGGGTTGTGTAACGCCCTTCGCGAAGCACCGGAATGTGCCAGAGGAGTGTCTTTTCTACAGTTCCCGTTGCCTGGGATGAATACTTTTGACTACACGACGCTGGAAGAAACGACCCATCAAGAAACGTTTTTCCTCACTCCTGATTTGCAAGAAAACTTTCAGGCAAGGCGTATCGATTATTTGCCGATGCAGATGCGATATATATACGATTATTTGTGTCGCACCAGGTTAGATATCGCGTTCATTCAGATCGGGTACGATCGGGATGGAACGCTTCGTGCGGGGCCGAATGTCGATTTTTGGAATGCGATTACAGGAAACGCTAGTGTCATTGTAGCTGAGCTCAATCGCGGTATGGTTTGTGCAGCTGGCGCTCCATTGGTCCGGGAGTCGGATATTGATTACGTATTCGAAAGTAGCCGTTCATTACCGCAGATGGAAAGTGCACGAGTTGATGATGTTGCTGCGACAATCGGTAAAAATGTCGCATCGGTTATTCGGGATGGAGACTGTCTGCAGACGGGTATCGGCGCCATTCCAAAAGCCGTTTTGTCTGCGTTGCAGGGTCACAACGATCTCGGTCTCCACGGTGGACTGATTGATGATGCGGGTATGTCGTTAATACAAAGTGGAGTCGTTACTGGATTTAAAAAAGCCATTCGCAAAGGAATCCATGTAGCGGGAATGGCATTGGGTACAGACAAACTGTACGAATGGCTCGCCGATACACCGTCGGTAGAGTTTCACAGTGCCAACGTAACCCATGAGATCGAAGAGATTAGACGACTGGATCATTTCGTCTCGATAAATTCGGCCGTCGAAATTGATTTAGAAGGTCAGATAAATGCGGAGGTAATTGGCGGACGACAAATTTCCGGTACAGGGGGATCTGTTGATTTTATGCGCTCAGCACGGGTTTCGGAAGGAGGACGATCCATCATAGCTATGACGGCGACGGCAAGACGTGGCCAAGCATCCCGTATAGTTCCCAAAGTCGAGATGGTGACCGCATTACGAACGGATATAGACCTGGTGATTACTGAATTTGGTATAGCGGACCTGCGTAACGCAAATCGGACGGATCGGTTGGAAGCTCTTGTAGCGATTGCGCATCCAGATTTTCGCTCAGAATTGTTAGATAGCAGACTTTAGGAGAGATATGGGTATTAGAATTGGTATTGTGGGAGCGGGCGGGAATACCCGGTTGAGGCACATACCGGGCTTTCGAGCTATAGATGACGTAGAAATAGTCGGAGTGGTTAACAGGACACGAGAGTCGAGTGAAAAATCGGCGCAAGAGTTTTCAATACCGGAAGTATTTAACCATTGGCAAGATATGATCGATTCACCGAATATTGATGCAGTGTGTATTGGTACTTGGCCCTATATGCACTGTGATATCACCATAGCAGCGCTGTCCGCTAACAAACATGTGTTGACCGAAGCCCGCATGGCTATGAATCTTGCGGAGTCGCGAAGAATGCTCGAGGCCGCTAAAGCTTCTGACAGAGTTGCAATGATCGTCCCGGCACCTTTTTACTTTACTTATGAGCCTACATTGTTAGATATGGTGCAAGAAGGTGAATTTGGTGATCTGTTAGAAATACAGGTAAGTGCGTTGGGTGGAGGGTACGACCCAGATACACCGTTGAGTTGGAGGCAGCGGCGCGATTATTCCGGCCACAATATCATGTCGATGGGTATATTCAACGAAACGATTCGCCGGTACGCTGGTCACGAGAAAACCGTTTTTGCTTATGGAAAAACTTTTGTTTCCGAACGGTTCAACAGCGAAACGAACAGCAAAGCAAAAATCGATATCCCTGATAGTCTGGGTATAGTGGCTGAACATCATTCCGGTGCCATGGCTGTATATCATTTTAGTAATGTCGCCAAAGGAGGCCGAAATTCGACGATAGAAATGTACGGTACTCGAGGTGGCTTCAGGCTTGAGAATGACAAGGCGTTACTCGTAGAGAGAGACGGTAGTTTGCGGGAATTGGTTGTGCCTGAAAACAAAACATACGCTTGGAACGTCGAACAAGAATTTATTGAATCCATACAATCAGGGGTTCCTGTTACACGAACTTCGTTTGAAGAGGGGGTCCGTTATATGGAATTTACGGAGGCTGTGACTATTTCTATGATGGAGAGTAGACCGGTCAATCTAGCCGACTTGTAATCTTTCTGTGACCGTATTGCGTGGGATAAAGAATTGCTGCTCAAGTTAAGACTGTCTTTCGGGGCCGGTCTGTAAATGGTCTAATATGAAGGCGTATTCCTCAGCCAGCTCATATTGCGCGTTATATCTCCCAGACGAACCGCCGTGACCTGCTTCCATGTTAGTTTTCAAAATTATATTGTTACTACATTCTGCAAGATGACGTAATCGTGCTACGTACTTAGCGGGTTCCCAGTATGTGACACGAGGGTCGTTTAGTCCTGCAGTGATTATCATTGGCGGGAATGTTCCCGCTACAAGTTGATCGTAAGGCGAGTAAGAGTGAATGTGTTCAAAGGCCGCCTTATCTTCTAATGGGTTTCCCCATTCAGGCCATTCAATGGGAGTGAGGGGGAGTGTTTTATCGAGCATGGTATTAAGCACGTCAACGAAGGGCACGTGGGCTGCCACCGCACCCCACAACTCCGGCGCTTGATTGGTGGCTGCGCCCATTAATGTTCCCCCAGCGCTCCCACCAGCTATGGCGATATTCCCTTTTTTTGTGAACTTTTTGTCAATAAGGTAGCGAGCTACATCTACAAAATCGTTAAACGTATTTTCTCTGCTATGTAGTTTCCCACTCTCGTACCAAGCATAGCCGAGTTCATCGCCTCCACGTATATGTGCTATAGCGTAGATAAAACCTCGATTAAGCAAAGAGAGACGGGCCGTATTGAAACTTGGAGATACGGCTGTTCCGTAAGCACCATATCCGTACAAGTATAAGGGAGCGGAACCGTCCAAAGGTGTACTGCTATGGTAAACGAGAGATATCGGTACCTCAGTCCCATCTCTGGCGGGAGCCAGTAACCGTTGAGATCGATATTCGCTAGAGCTATAGCCACTCGGGATATGCTGTATTTTTCTGGTTGTTAGATACTGATTCTTAATGTCGTAGTCGAAAATGGTGGTCGGGGTAATTAGGGACGTATACGAAAGTCGTACCCTGTCAATGTCAAATTCTGCGTTGGCATCAATCCGAGCTGCATACGTATGCTCGGGGAAATCGACGTAATGTTGATTGAGGGCTCGGTCAATAATACAAATTTGATCGATACCGTTGAGGCTTTCTTCTAAAACGATCCAATCTTTGAAGCACTGAAGGCCTTGTATGTATCTTTTGGACGAAGCTGGGACGATTTCTTGCCAATTGGATGGGGATGTTAATTCGTGAGATGTTGAAACAACTCGAAAATTTTTATGCGTGTCATTGGTCCGAATGATAAATCGATCACCTTGGTGATCGACGTCGTATTCGTGTCCAGGTATACGTTTGCATACCAGTCGGGGTTTGGTTTCAGGCTCGTCCGCCGGGATCACATAGGATTCAGATGTGACATGATCGGCGGAGCTGAGAATAATGTAACGTCTAGATGATGTTAGTCCGAGATCAAGAAAAAAAGCGTCATCACTTTCCTGATAAGTGATCGGATCGTTTTCAACTCTAGTCCCTAAAACATGACGTTTTAATTGATGTGGGCGCCATTGTGCATTGCATACGAGATAGAAAAAACTCGTGTTGTCGGCGCACCAAATAACATCTCCTTGTACGTTTTCAATGCGCTCTTCAAGTATGTTTTCTGAGTTTAGGTCCTTGATAGAGAGGATAAAACGCTCGCCTCCCGATGTGTCAATACTGTATGCCAGATAACGGTGATCGTTGCTTAACGAGAAGGATCCGAGTGAGAAATACGTACAAGACTGTGCCAGATCGTCACAATCGAGAATCGTTTCAACAGCTTTTTTGTTCTCCTTATGATCCTCCATTCTCCAACGAATATATTTGGGGTACTGCGACCCATTTGTATATTGTGATTGGTAGTAATACTTCCCGTCTTTCAAAGGAACCGATTTGTCACTGGGTGATATTCGACCTTTGAATTCGGCGAATAATTTGTCAACGACAACTTGGTGTTTTGAAATTACTGAATTGAAATAGGTATTTTCGGCCTTGAGATAGTCGAGGATTTCTGGATCACGAACCTCCGGAAAGTCTGGGTCTCTGAGCCAATGGTAGGGGTCATCAAGCTCGATTCCATGGTGGGAATAGGTGTGGGATTTTCGACTACATTTTGGAGGCGCGGATTGAGCCAATGCAGCGCCATTTTTGGGCGGTTTGTTCATCGTTCTAAAAACAATACTTTTGCTTTAAGAGGCAGAAAGTTTTTTAGTGGCAATCAATCGGGCAAGCCAAGAACTCGTTTGGCAATGATGTTGCGTTGAATTTCATTGCTACCGCTATAGATTGAAGCCGCGCGGTTTGCTAACCAGGTGCGAGTGTCCGTAAGGCTGGTTGCATTGAATTCATCTCCAGTCCACCCGAGACCCTGAGTACCTCGAATATCGACGAAGAGCGAGGACTTCTCTTGTTGGAGTTCGGTTCCATACATCTTAAAGATTGAGGTGGCGGGGCCTGGCGTAGCTCCATCGGAAGCTTCTTCGACGGTTCGTCGTTGTGTCAAATGGAAGGCATGAGAGTTCATATTGTGCGCGATGACGGATTCCCGTATTGCCGGATCCGCGATTTGCCCATCAGTTTCCCCACTGTATTTTTTTGCCTCATTTTCGAGGGAAGGACCAGTTTCCTTGGCGGCACCCCCGCCAACCAAGGAGGCCATGCTGCCACGTTCGTGTTGCAGAAGCCGCTTGCCAACAGTCCAACCTTGATTGAGTTCTCCTATCAAATCCTCTTTGCGAGCAATTGCGTCGTCAAAAAAAGTCTCACAGAAGGGTGACTCACCAGAAATCAATCGGATCGGCCTTACGGTAATACCTTCCTGGTGCATATCCATCAACATGAAACTGATACCTACATGCTTTGGAACATCCGGATCTGTACGTACGAGAGCAAAAATCCAATCGGCGTATTGAGCACCTGAAGTCCAGATCTTTTGGCCATTGACGACAAAATGATCACCGGAATCAACGGCTCGCGTCCGCAGTGAGGCTAGATCTGAACCAGAACTGGGTTCGGAGTAACCCTGACACCAACCGACTTCGGCTCGAATTATTCGAGGGATATGGCGCTCTTTTTGTTCGGCAGTTCCGTACTCTAGGAGCGTTGGGCCTATCAGGCTGACACCCATTCCACCGAGTGGCGCGCGCGCATTGATTCGGCGCATTTCTTGGATGAGCGTCATGTACTCGGTATTACTCAAACCACCTCCACCGTATTCTTTTGGCCAAGTTGGCGTAGTCCACCCTTTCTCAATCATCCGATCGAGCCAGGTACGAGTATCCGTATCTTGGATATTTATTTTTGTACTGCCCGTGGGTATTTGACCGGGTTGTCGGGCACCGGAGGGACAATTATCTTCTAACCACGCTCGAGTCTCGTTGCGAAATTCCTCAATTGAGTCCATGGATTGATTCCAAATGATTGATCTACCGGAGCATATGCGTCCACACTAGCTACGAACAAGTTTTCTGCTGAAAAATTGTCATTTTTTGTAATGCATGCAAATAGGCATGTCGCTAAGCAAGGGGAGATATTACATGGATCACCGGCGTTTAGGATCTTCGGGATTGTATGTTTCAGAGGTTGGGTTGGGCTGTAATAATTTTGGCGGTAGGCTAGATCGAAGCGCGACGGAACAAGTCGTACATGCCGCTTTGGATCATGGGATTACGCTGTTTGACACCGCCGATATATATGGTGGAAGCGATTCGGAAGTATTTGTTGGTTCTGCCCTTGGATCGCGTCGTAAAGAGGTTGTAGTGGCAACAAAATTTGGTTTACCTATGGGCGAAAGTCTACTCATGAAAGGTGGATCAAGGCGCTATATATTTAATGCGGTGGAAGACAGCTTAAGTCGACTCAAGACCGATTATATAGACTTATATCAAATGCATTTCCCAGATCCAGCGACACCTATGGAAGAGACATTGCGCGCGCTCGATGATCTTATTAGTCAAGGAAAAGTGCGCTATATCGGATGCTCTAATTTTCTTGGGTATCAAATTGCTGACGCTGCCTGGATTGCTTCGAAACACCATCTCAATCCTTTTGTGTCGGCTCAAAATCATATGAATTTATTCGAGCGGGCTGCACTTCCGGAAATAATCCCAGCTTGTAAACATTTTGGATTGGGGCAGTTGCCTTACTTTCCGCTAGCTAGTGGACTGCTGACTGGAAAATATAAACGTGATGTGCCCCCTCCTACGAATGCGCGTTTGTCGACAGGTAGTCGGTCAGCGCAGGCCGCTTTGTCCGAGTCGAATTTCGATCGCATTGACGCATTAACCGCATTCGCTAAGGACCGTAACAGGAGCTTGATCGAATTGGCTTTTGGTTGGCTTCTGTCCTTTCCGGAGGTATCGAGCGTGATTGCTGGTGCTACTAGCAGTGAACAAATCACGTCGAACGTAGAAAACTCGACACTACGGCTCGATGCGGGAGAAATGACGGGGGTTCTTGAGCTTTTGAAGGAATAGTTCGACTTATGTGTGGCCGATTCAACGTCTCAGAGGATCCGGTAGCGAGGTTTTTCATGGATTTTGCTGGGTTGGAATTTACTGGTGTAGAGAATTTCAATACGGCTCCAACTGAAGCAACACCTATCATACGTAGCGATTTAAATGATCGACTCGAGTCGGTTGTTTCGCAATGGTGGTTGGTTCCCAGGTGGTCTCGAGAACCAAAAACTCGCTTCCAGACCTTCAACGCACGATCAGAAACAGTGGCTAAAGCACGAAGTTTCAAACAGTGCTTTGAGCAGCGTCGTTGTATTGTTCCGATTACCGGCTATTACGAATGGAAGAACAATAATGGAGTGAAAGTTCCCTATTATGTGAAACCTTCGGATGGCTCTACTTTGGTTGTTGCTGGACTATGGGATCGTTGGGTCGGGACGCTCCCTGATAAGTTCTCACTAGAGTCATTTACGATATTAACTACGTCAGCTTCTGATGGTCTTGATTTTTTGCATGCTCGCCAACCGGTCATGCTTGCGGATCAGGAAGCGCGCGAGTGGCTGGACTTAAAGGAACGACCGAGTGACATGGGGCGTTTTTTTACCGGTCATCGGCCTAAAACCTTGTCGGTGACTCCCGTTTCCACCTATGTCGGGAATTCACGTCATAAGAATCCTACCTGTATGGCAGCGGTGGGAGCTTCCTTCGAGATAGAATCGGCTGTGTTAATGGGCTGACGAACGATACGTAGATGCGATATAACGGCATTTGAGTTAATGGGCGCAACGCCCAGAGTTTTCGAAAAAACAAGGAGATTGATGATGTCTGCGATATCGGCGAAGGAAGGTCCAGTAGCAGTGACTGGGTGTTCGGGATTTACCGGTGCTCATATGGTTCGGGAACTTGTCCACCACGGATACCAGGTGCGCGCGTGTATTCGAGATGTAAATTCATGGCGCGGAAAAGATGCGGTGAATTATCTATCTGGCTTGCCACGAGTAGAAATCGTTGATGGGTGTGACCTTTTCACCCCAGGGTCCTATGACGATGCATTCTCGGGTTGTGTAGGCGTGTTTCATGTGGCGGCAGTACTCGGCAATTCCGCTGATGGGAAATCACAGCCATTGGGTAGCGGTGACGTATCAACTGATGTCTATGAGGGTGGCACGGTTGGTACGCAAAATGTCATTGATTCAATAAACGCGAGCGGTTCTGTAAAACGTTTGTTATACACCAGTTCCATGGCTGCCGTGTCCGGTGCGAAGGGGGCCGACCTGCCGCAAGGTTATGAGTGGACGGAAACCGATTGGGCCTCAGATGGAGTCGAAGAAAAACAGTGGCACCACCCTCGTAATTCATACGCTCGAAGCAAAGTAGATACCGAACACCAAATCAATGCGGCAGCGGATGCCAGTGGTGGTGTGTGGGACGCCATTACCATGAATCCAGCGATGATATGCGGACCGATTCTCTTCAAGGCGCAGGTCGGACAATGGATCGAGCAGATCGGGCGTCTAGCAGGGGGGTTGGAGCCAACCTGGCCATCCAAGTACGATATGTACTACAACATTATTGATGTGCGAGATCTGGTCAAAGCACATCGGCTCGCTATGGAGTCTTCTGTAGACCACAAGCAAACCGAGGGAGGTCCGCGGTATGTTATGCATGGTTCAGGTGGACGTTCTGCGATGCGTTTTGGGACAGAAGTAGCGAAAGTCATTAATTCGGATTTCCCGAACTTTACCCTGGGAGAGCCCGCAACGATAACTAGTAAAGGTGATCCGATCACTATCGAATCGAAAGTTTTGAATGATTGTAAAAAAGCTAAATCGGTGCTTGGAGCAACGATCCGGCCAGTGGAGGACACTATCCGAACGGTAGTAGAAAGTTCAATAGAACTGGGGATTATTGATCCTCAGATAGAGGGGTAAAGAGAATGCAACTACAATGGGTAGTGTTTGTTAGCTTGTTGGTATTTGCATCCAATTATGCGTATTCCGACTGTGATGAGGTAGGGTACTTGGCCGTGTTTGATGTCAAGGTCGGTCATGAAGAGGAATTCGAAACAGCGATTGTTGAGCTCTCTCAGAAGGTTATGGAAGTCGAAAAAGGTGTTTTGTTGTACTCCCCCTACGCAGGAGCGGAGTCTGGGCGTTACTACATGTTTGAACGATACGAAAATGAAGAGTCTCGACAAGCACACGCAAAATCTCCGGCAGTACGGGCGCTTTTTGGCCCGGTGATGGGCGCGTTAGCCGAGCCTGCCGATATTCGTCCGGTATCTCTGGTCTGTAAAAAATAGATTTAAAGGGAGTGGCAGGCTTATGGAAATAGGGGAGTGGAAGTCGGCAGGGTCGGTTGCACCTCTTTATAATGAGCTCAAACAGCTTGGACTGGAATCCAATATCGCAGAACTAGAATCTTTCGGGTTTACGGTCGTTCCCCCGGAAAAAGTCGGGCCGCCTGAATTATGTGAAGAGATTCGCGAGGCGTTAGAGAAAGCCATGATCCGCCGATATGGAAGCGATGGTCTATCGTTAACGCGCTGGACAAATGTCAATGACATACAACGCTTTATGTTGTGGGAAGATGAGGCCTTTGAACGGCTATCCTACAATCCAGCGGGACTTGGTCTAGCAGAATACTTGTTAGGAACAGATTGTGTATTGAGTTTGTGTGCGGCTTGGATTAAGGGGCCCGGAACAGTCCGTACCGGTATTCATGGAGATTACATTGATCCGGCAGTTCATGCGCAACCCGAGCAAGTAATCAATTGCAATATGCATTTCATGGTGACGGATTATACGAAAGACGATGGAGCTATTTCGTTTGTCCCAGGTAGTCATAAGTGGAGACGTCAAGCGACTCCTAGTGATGTCAAGTATTGGGAGAATCGAGCAATACCCGTAGAAGCACGAAAGGGCTCTATGGTTATTTGGGGTAACCATACCTGGCATGGGTCGTTCCCTAAGAAATCAGATGGACTGCGAATGACGCTTCAATGTGAATATATGCGTCGACGTCATCAGACTGAAGAAGCCTATCGAGAAACCGTCACGCAGGAGGCGTTGGATAGAAACCCGGTTCGATTTGCGGGTCTTATGGATGTCTACAGTCTGTTCCCATTTGGTAAGAGTGATTGGGACATGGACCGTCAGACAGGCGCTCAGCGTGGGGCCGCGAATGGACAGAAGCTTGAGAATTACTCCAGTTTGTTCGACCTCGAACCAGCGAAGGGCCGGACTACCATTCGTCCTCAGTACAATTATATGCAGCATGATGGGAAGATGACTTCTGAAAGAAATCGCGAGCGTACCGCCCGGCAGCAAGTGCAATCGAATTCTAGCGAACCCAGTTAAACTCCTAACAAGCGGTTGCTGTTCTAGTCTCCGGTATTCATTGCGAACGTTGCAGATTCAGGGCGTGCCAGACCGCGTTGAGAATTAGCGACTGCTTCCAGAAGAAGATCTATGTGCGGTTTAGTCCCTAAACTTTTTAATACCTCATCCACGGCAAGCTCGAGTCGCATTTCACGCATGAAAAGAAGTCGGAAAGCTTTACGTATGTCGGCGATTTCGTTGCTTTTGTATCCTGCACGCTCCATGCCTATTTTGTTTACCACTCTCATATGGGCTGGATAGCCGTCGGCTATGGTAAATGGCAAAACGTCCTGCGTTACCTTGGCAAAACCTGCCACCATGGCAGCTTTTCCTACCTGACAAAATTGGTGTACTGCGCTTAGTCCGCCTAGATTTGCATAATCACCAATTACTACGTGACCTCCAAGCGTTGCGGAATGGCTAAGAGTGACGTGGTTGCCTACCCGGGAATTATGAGCGACATGGGCGTGCGCCAGAAGGGCGCAGTCATCACCCAAGCGGGTTTCTGTGTTGGCTTCGGTGCCGCTATGAATGGATACATATTCTCGGATGATGTTGCGGTTTCCGATCGTTGTATGGGTGGTAGAGCCCTTTTGATATTTGAGGTCTTGGGACTGAATACCTAATGTCACAAAAGGGAAGACATCGCATTCGTCGCCGATGGTCGTATGTTCATCCACGATTACATGTGAACGCAACGTAGTAGAGTGGCCAATGCGCGCATGTTCACCAACCGTACAAAAAGGGCCGATAAAGCAATGGTCGCCAATTTCAGCTTTCGGATGGACTACAGCGAGTTTGTCAATGGTTATGGACATCAAAATTCCCGATTTAGATGCTTCCGAAATGGCTTATTTATATACAAGGCTTATGCGGCTGGGCGCAAGCCTTAGTACAACTACACGTTCGGACAGCTTGGTGCAACTAGTGGATTGTTTCGGGCATGATACATATAAGCATTCGATGGAGGAATTATGAGCGAAACCTCACGACACGTGGATAGTGATCCTCTGTCTGCCATTGACCAATGCTACGAGCAAGGTTGGGCGGCCGATGGTTTGCCGGTAGTTCCTCCGGAACGTTCGCGGGTGGAGAACATGATGGCAAATACGGCGGATGACGCAGAGTCGATTGTGTGTCGTCATCCAACGACTGGCATGTTTTGTACTGTTCAGGCAGCGGCCGTTAACGCAGTTATGGCGGGTTGTTTGCCGGAGTATTTTCCGGTGGTCCTAGCAGCTCTTCGTGCGGCAGATAAAGCCCCTTATAATTTTCATGGATCAGCAGCTAGCACCGGAGGATCGACTCCCGTGCTAGTGGTCAGCGGACCCGTGGTCGAACGTATAGGAATGAATTCAGCTGGTAATGTATTCGGCCCTGGTAACCGGGCAAATGCTACTTTAGGGCGAACTTTACGGCTGATTATTATGAACGTATTTAAGATGATCCCAGGGATCTCAGATCAATCGACCCAGGGCTTTCCAGGGAAATATTCGATGTGTATCGCCGAACGTGCCGATCGCAATCCATGGGAACCACTTCATGTAGAGCAAGGATATGATGACAAAACGTCTACGGTGACCGTCTTTGCCGGCGCTGGATTTTGCAACATTGAGAATCATGGTGGTAGCACGCCAGAAGCGATTCTCGAGTGTGTTGCGGATGCCATGGCGAATCTTGGAGCGATTACGTTGGGTCAATCCATCGTTGTACTTAGTCCAGAGCACGCACAGATTGTGTCTTCTTCGGGCTGGTCGAAAGATGATGTGCGAAAGTTTTTGTTCGAGCATGCTTGGCGTACTGTTGTAGCAATGAAACGTGTTGGTAAGTACGTTCCAGGAGAGCATAAACGGCAAGGTAATAAGGATATGCATCGAGGATTGGATGGCAGCGACATCTTGGTCACTGTAGCGGGGGGCGATGCCGGAGGGCATTCTGCGTTTATTCCATCCTGGAGTCGGGCTCGCGCATCTATAATGCAGACCATGCCCATAGATATTTCTGTGAGTAACGAAAAAAAATAAACAACCGGAGAACTTTGATGGCAATAGAATTGATGGATCCCGGAGGATCGACCACGACGAAGGAACGCTCTTTCGCTCCTCGAATTCGTGACCTAACGGGATTGAGAATTGGTTTATTAACTAATGGTAAGCACAATGCAGATTTGTTGTTGCGGGAAACTGCATCGCTCTTTGAATCAGAACACAAGTGTGAAGTGGTTCACTTTATCGATAAAAAAAATGCGAGCCGGCCGGCAACAAGTGAGCATTTGGACGAGCTGGCGGAACAATGCGATTTTCTGATTACCGCAGTAGGTGACTGAGGGAGCTGTTCAACGTGCAGTGTGCATGACGGCATCTCTTTTGAACAACGCGAAAAACCTGCATTAGTGATTTGCACTCATCCGTTTGAAGCTACCGGGCGAAATATCGCCCGTATTTTGGGAGCCCCCGAATACGCTTTCGCCATGGTTGAACACCCCATTGGTAGTCGCACTGTGGAGGAATTGAAAGCTCGGGCAAAAGACGCCTATGAACAAGGTTTGTCGATACTTCAGGGAAAAGCGTCGTGAACACACCGTGATAGAACAGTTTTTGGGGCGGTTTTCGTTAATCTATTAACTGGTGAAAGTAGAAGCATAGTCCATCGGGTGCGATGACAAAAAATACGCTAAAACGCTCGCCATCGCGTTCGTCGGTGCGTTCATCACCTACGGCTATCCCTTGATCACTTAGCAGCTTCTTGGCCGCTGCGATATCCGACACTAAGATGGCGGCTCCATCTTGGGAGGGGTCTTCACCGGTGATCGCAAAGCCAATGCGGGTTCCATCCCGCTCAAGAACAACTGTTGGTATAGGTGTTCGAAATCTTTCCTCCTCTCTCATACCGAAAGCATTCGAATAATACTGTGCGGCTCTATCCAGATTCTCGACTGGTAGCGCGAGTACATCGTTTTGATACGGATACGCTGCGAGGAATAGTTTCTGCGAATTGTTCATCGATATATCTCCGGTCTACGCTCTTTGATCTTTTTTGAATAGATTGGAGCGTTAGGAAAAGATACACTTCTTCGTGGTCTTGTAAACCGTTGGTATTTGGTTCTAATGATCTAGTTAGGAGCATCTGATAAGGAATGAAGGCATGATTAATATCTGGTGCAGACGAATAGCCCTATTGTTAGCGTTGGTTCCATTGAGTGCCGTAGCAGATGAATTGGGTAAGCCAATGTTAGACGCTAAAGCTTTGGTTACGGGAGCATTGGAATTGACCCGTGGCGACAGTTCTTATTCTGAGCTTACGATGCAAATACAGCGGCCGGGTTGGCAAAAAACCTTGAAAATGGTTGCTTGGACCCGGGGCACGGAAGACGCTCTGATACGGTTTACTGCTCCAGCCAAAGATGCCGGACAAGCCACCCTGAAGAAGGGTGATCAAATGTGGACGTTCATCCCGAAGTTTAAAAAATCCATGCGACTGCCCAGTAGTATGATGTCGAATAGCTGGGGTGAGTCTGATTTTTCGTACAACGATTTATCGAGATCTGATTCGCTTTTGCGGTATTACGATCTTTCGGTCGTTGAAGTGGAAGAAAAAGACGACCATAAGATTTATACCCTCGACGCCATTCCGCATGACGATGCTCCAGTCGTGTGGGGCAAGGAGCGCATGGTGATGCGTGACGATTACATCCTGTTGTCACAAACGTATTTTGATCAAGATTTGAAACCGATTAAGTCCATGGAGACGTTAGAAATTACCCAGATGGGAGGACGCACCATCCCCCGTCGGATGAGAATGTCTGATTTTGAAAATCCTGGTGAGTGGACTGAGATTATCTACGAGGCGGCGGACTTTGACGCCAAACTTCAAGACAGCAAGTTTACTCTGTTTTCCTTGCAGTCCAATCGATGACGACCATTCTCGAAGGTTCAACGGCAACTTCAGAAAGAGCCTTTTCGTTACTTTTTATTTTGGTGGCTTGGCGGAACCTCTGGCGTAATAAACGTCGAACGTGGTTATCAGTAGGAGGAATCGCTTTTTCGTTGTTTCTTGTCGTTACCGGGATGGCGTTTCAGACGGGTACCTATGACGACATGATCAACTTGGGGGCTCGGCTGGGGCATAGTCATATCCAAGTGCAACATCCCGATTATCTAGACAATCCCCGAGTCAAAAATACGTTCTACGATGCTCTGGGTACGAGCAGAAGTATTGCACAAATTCCGGATGTCGCAGGAGTCGCTATGCGGACGGAGTCGTTTGCTTTAGTGTCGGTGGGCGAACGCAGTTACGGAGCGATGGTCGTTGGGGTCGAACCTAACAAAGAGCCATCGGTGTCTGATTTTCCTTCTTTGTTGGTAGAAGGAACTTATCTGAGCGATGTTGGCCATGCGTATATTGGTTCGGCATTAGCACGCAACTTGTCTGCGGCGGTTGGTGATGAAATTGTCATTCTTGGGACGGGTAAGACCGGTAATTTGGCGCCGATGTTGTTGACGATCGGCGGGATTTTTACTACTGGAATTACGGATGTAGATCGATCGTACGTTCAGGTACGCATTGAAGCGTTTCAAGAAGCGTTCGAATTTGGGGACGAGATACATCGTCTCTTAGTCTCGGTATCGGATCTTGCACAACTCAATTCGGTTGTTGCCGAGATGGGTCGAATCGTGTCCGATGAGGTGGTTGTACACGATTGGGAAATACTCATGCCTGAGATACGTCAGGGCATTGATCTCGATAAAATCAGCGCGCAGTTTATGTACTGGATGTTATTGGCGGTGGTGTTGTTGTCCATAGTGAACACGTTTGTAATGACGGTATTTGAGCGTTCACGAGAGTTTGGCATGTTAGTGGCGGTAGGAATGCGTCCTCGTCAAATTATCGGCATGGTCGTGATTGAGAGTATCGCGTTATGGATTGTCGGGTCGGTAGTGGGCCTTTTGGTGTGTCTCGCGGTGGTTATCCCAACCAGTTGGGTCGGCGTTCCAATGCCCGCGGCCGCGACAGAAGTGTCTATGGGTGGGATGCAAATACCTACTCATATTTATCCGGGGTTGGATGCCAGTACTTTACTTACGGGGCCCTTGGTTCTGGGTGTGGGAACGGTACTGGGTGCCATGTTGCCGGCGCTTCGAATTCGTACATTGAAGCCGGTAGAAGCGCTCCGAGAGGAGGAATAGGTGGCAGAAACGTATATTGCGAATACAACCGATATTCCGAAAAGACGGAAACGAGTCGTACCATTTTTGATAGCCGTCGCTTGGAGAAATCTCTGGCGCAATCGGCGACGAACCTGGCTCATGTCTAGTGCGATAGCTTTCGCTAGTTTTTTAGTAACGGTCGCGGCGTCGTTTCAGGGTGGTATCTACGACGATATGATCGATCTAAGTGCCCGTTTCTTTAATGGCCATGCTCAGTTGCAGCATCCTGATTACCAGGACAACCCACGCGTGAAATACACCATCACGGACGCGGCGACAAAAATAGCTGCTTTAGAGAAACATCCTTTGGTACGGACAGCGGTACCGAGAGTCATTGGGCACGGCTTGGTGTCTATTGAGGAATCAAGTTTAGGTGCCCTGATTATTGGCGTGGATCCGCAGAGAGAATTCTTAACCATTCAGGATTCGATTCAAAACGGTCGTTATCTCCAAGGAAGAGGTGAAGTGGTCATTGGGTCTCTCCTGGCGCGAAACCTCAACGGGCAGCTCGGCGATGACCTGGTTATGCTTGGTAGTGGAAAAGAAGGTAGTGTCGCCGCTTTGGCAGGCACGATTGTTGGTTTCTTTGAGACGGGGGTATCCGAGATCGATCGAGGTCAAGTGCATGTCGATTATCGAGATTATGCGGAAGCCCTGGAGATAAGTGACGAAGTCCATTCAATCGCTTTGCTACTCGATCACTATTCATCAGGTGAGACAATGGCTACCGCGGGTTCGTTGACTGAAGCAGGGGATCGTTTCTTGTCGTGGATAGACTTATCGCCACAAATAAAGGACTTGATCGATGTGAAGGCTGTAAGTTCCAATATGATGTACGGACTTCTTGGGATTTTAGTGGTGTTTGGAGTGGTTAATGCCTGCATCATGACGGTATTAGACCGTACCCGGGAATTTGGTATGTTAATTGCTGTAGGGATGCGTCCCTTGGCTATCATCTACATGCTCCAACTCGAAATACTGTGGATGACGGTGGTCGGTCTCGGTTTGGGTTTCGCACTTTCGGGAGGTCTTTTAGGGTTGTTTATGTGGCTCGGAATACCGTTGCCGGAAAGTTATGATGAGTTGGCACAAGGGTTTCATATGCCCGAGGTCTTGGTTCCGGGATTTAGTGTGATGGCATATGTTTGGATCAGTGTGAGCTTATTGTTAGCCACGCAAGCAGCATGTGTCTTATCTTCTGTGCGTTTGTTTCGACTCAAGGTAGTTGAGGCGCTTGCGACAGAGGAATAGTGGATTCGTAGAACGGAGGGCTCTAACGTGTCATTAAAACTACTATTGCAATTGAGCTGGCGTAACGTGTTTCGACAACGACGGCGCAACGGTATTTTAGTTTCTGCCATCTGTCTTGCGGTTGCTGGGGTCGTCCTTCTGAATACGATAATGCGGGGCATGCAGGTTGAGATGATTAACGGGGCAATAGAAAATCTCACCGGCCATGTCAAGGTATTAAAACCGGGCTACATAGATGATCCGGGCGTATCTAAGAGTTTTGTTTTGGACCCGGGTTGGTCTCCCGAGTTGCCGCCTGAAATAGTAGCAGGCTGGGCTTCCCGTATCCGCGTCCCGGCGGTCGTTCAAAGTGAGCGTGAGACGCGCGGTATACAACTAGTAGGTGTTGATCCCGCTCGAGAGGGTATTTCTTTTTTTAGTAATGTAGCTATTGAGGGCGAGACGCTATCTGATGCAGACGATCGACGTATCCTGATAGGTACAGCGCTGGCTGAGCAACTAGAGACTCGAGTAGGAAAGCGCTTAGTAATCATGACCCAAGGTGCCGATGGAAAGAATCGAGAAGCCGGATACCGTATTGCGGGGCTTTACGACGCTGACGGAACAGGACTCGAAAAAATATATGTTTTTACAGGGGCGCAGAGTGTACAGAATATGCTCGAGTCCAATGTCGTCACCGAGGTTTCCATCAGGCTGACCGCGCAGGAACACCAGCCCACTGCCTTGGAACGATTGATGGCTAATTTCACGGGACTAGACGTATTGACGTGGCAGGAGCTTGAGCCTCAAGCAGCGGCTTTTTACGTGTTAGGTGACACGGCGATATTTATATGGTTTTTGATCATCATGGGGGCCTTGGTTTTCGGTTTAGTTAATACGTTGATCACGGCCGTACTGGAGCGAACCAGGGAGCTTGGTATGTTGCGTGCGGTTGGAATGCGTCCTCGAGCGGTCGTGACACAGGTAGTTTTTGAGTCCAGCTTTATCATGATCGTAGGGGTTCTAGTCGGTGTGTTACTTGGTATTGCTTTGTATTTACCTCTTGCAGATGGTATTGATTTGTCGGCCTTTGCTGCCGGCATGGAGGGATTCGGTGTGGGCAGTGCCCTGTTAGTTCCTGTGTTGGAATCGCGCGACATTGGGATGGTCGTGGGGATGAGTTTAGTTCTGGGCATCTTAGCGAGTTTTTATCCGGCACGGCGGGCAGTTCGCATTAAACCGCTTGAAGCGCTTCGTGGGTAAAAGGATTTTACAAATCGTTCGGTGATAGGAGTAGGGGATGAGTGTTGTTACATGTCGATCGGTTTCTCGAGTGTATGAGAGTGAAGTGATTCCCGTACACGCATTACGAAATGTTGATTTTTCGTTAGAGTCCGGCGATTTCGTCGGTCTCGCCGGGCCTTCGGGTTCCGGAAAGTCGACTTTACTTCATGTGATAGGGGGTCTCGATAGGCCGACGTCTGGTGAAGTGTTTGTGGAAGGG
>CEVA01001674.1_pt1 | contig 18139 bp, 15 predicted proteins | sample 361521 | NCBI WGS metagenome assembly CEVA01 (sample SAMEA2622823, study PRJEB7988) | marine metagenome | isolation source: saline water (ENVO:00002010), including
TGCATAATATCCTGAATCCAATCCACATGTTTCTTGGTATTTTTTAGTGCTTTTTGCTCAGATTCAGCAACATGAACATAGCGAAAAAAAGGAACCTCATCAAGATGATCTGATTGAAATCGCTCTTTGCATAATCGGCTATATTTCCCTACCAGATTCAGAGCAGCATCAGTATCTTGTACCACAGCAATACAAAGAAGAAATTGATTTGAAATCATAAAATCTAAAGTTTCCTCAGACCTCGTTGCTGCGATATAAATGGGTGGATGAGGTGATTGAAGTACGGAGGGCACTAGATCTGCATTGTTGATTGAAAAAAAAGGACTTTCAATACTGACCCCTTTGTCGCACCACAAATCCCTAACTGCGAGAACTGTGTCTCTAAATCGATCTTGACTATCCTCCGTAGGAACGCCAAACCCACCATATTCATAGCCATAGGTTCCTCTCCCGAAACCAACGTCCAATCTACCTTCACTCAAAACGTCCACAAAAGCCGAATCCTCGGCGATCCTAATAGGGTTATGCAAATTAGGGACAATTACTGCCGTACCTAAACGAATTTTCTGCGTAACTGCTGCTAAATGCCCTAGCATAAGTAAGACAGAAGACCCCATGCTGTAACGGGTGAAGTGATGCTCAGCGAACCATGCACCGTGGTATCCCATGGACTCAGCTAACTTTACCTGTTCAACGGAATTGTGGAACACCGAAGTTTGATTCACTCCCTCTGGCCACGACATATGCGTGAAAAGTGCTAATTTCATAATTGCTATTCCAAATCAGAAACAAGATCCATTAATCTTCCCAAAGCATCACTTTTACTAGCTATATCATCGCCGGGCAAATCAACTTTGAGAGTACTAACACCCAACTTCTTATATAGCAAAAGTCTTTCCTTAATCATTTCATCCGTTCCAATTAAATTGGATTTCAGAGCGAGATCATTAGGCACCATATCCCGTGCCTCTTCTCGCCGCCCTTCAACCCATAATTTTTGAACAACATCAACAATCTCGCCATACCCTTGTCTTGCATAAGCATTCTTATAAAAATTGTTCTTCACTGACCCCATAGCACCAAAAGTGAATCCATATCCGCGAGCATGCCTTTTTGCCGCTTCTTCAACTTCATCTGTAAACTCTAAGGAAACTGGTATCAAGATATCTATGTCGTCAATTTTTCGGCCAGAACGAGACAAACCTGCCTTTATCTTGTCCAAAAAAACATCTCCAGTTTCTGGTATGAAACAACCCCCGATCCATCCATCGGCTTTTTCTCCGGTCATTTCCAGATTACTAGGGCCGAGAGATGCGACATATACCGGAACATGTCCGGTTTTGGCATTGGTTCTTATTGCCTTACCTTCCCCTCCCTCCAAAGGCAATTGATAATATTTGCCTTTATATTGGAGTTTTTCCCCGGAGACACCCATCTTAATGATTTCCAATAGTTCCTTCGTTCTCAGCACTGGGTTACCAAAAGTTACACCATGGAATCCTTCGATAACTTGCGGCCCACTAGTCCCCAACCCAAGAATAAATCTGCCACCCGACATAGACTGCAAAGTTAAGCTAGTCATTACCAAATTTCCCGGGGTTCTACTTCCGACCTGAACAATCCCTGTCCCCAGACGTATCTTTGTTGTAGAAGCGGCCAAATAAGCCAAAGGAGTGATTGCGTCGGTTCCCCAAGCCTCTGAGGTCCATATCGAATCAGCTCCTAAAGATTCAGCTTCCTTTGCAAATTCTGTTATCTGATTCCAATCCGAAGGATCAGACCAAGATAAGTCGGACCTAACACCACTAAATGATCTTACTGCTATTTTCATGTTTCCTGCCTATCACCTTTCTCTACTAATCATTCGGATAATTGGCATGAGCTTTATTGTTTCTTATTTGGTTCAAATGGTCTAAGTCGTGAACTCTTTGAAACATGTACCACCCTCCCGCATGCAAGTCTCCAAAAAAACCGTGATTTGAATCGTTTTCCATATTGGGACTATCTGGCAGATTATCTGTCATAGCCGTCCATTGAAATGCCCCCTCCAGAATGCCTTTTCGCAATTCATCAATATTAGAGTGGGAAAGCTGCCTTGGAGGGTCTATATTTGAGGAATCTCCTACTCTACCACTCGCAAGATTTGATATTAAATCCGTAACTCTATTTGTACTAGCAATTACATGTTCCAATATCTCTGAAATAGTCCATTCATCTTCATCAAAGGAAAAATCTGCCTGAAGTTGACTCACATCTGAAACTTCCTTTATCAACTCCAAGCGAGCCCCAACAGCCCTTACCCACAATTCTTTAAAAGGATATTTTTCTCCTTGAGAAATCAGATATTCTCTAACTCTTTGTTCTTCAGGGGTCATTATCTTTCATCCTCTATGTGGCTACCTTCGATGTAACATTTCAGGCCATTTAAAAACAGCGAGTATCAGTATAAACAAACCGAGTATCCCGTTAAATATCAATGCCAGAGATGCATCAGCGTTTTCAGCGATAAAACCAGAAATCAACACCCCCACCGGCAACCCATAAACAGCTAGTTGGCGAAGACCTAAAACTCTGCCTCGCATCTCTTCTGAAGTGTATTTCAATAACATCATGGCCATAGTGACCATCGCAAAGGACTGTGAAATACCCACAAAGAAAAGGACAGGCAAGGATATATAAAACCACTGCATATAAGCCATTATGAGGATCCCAATATGCCACAAGATAGACCCTATAATCATGGCCCTGCCCGCCTTATCCATGGTGGAGAAATATCCAATTATTAAGGATCCAAGCAGGGCTCCTGCAGAGTATGTTCCCATCAACCATCCCAACCCGGCCGCGTCAATATCCATCACCTGCCTCGCTATGACAGCCAAAAGTGTGTTGTTTAATGGAAATGCAGTTAGGTTCACGATAAAGGCCACGACAAGTAATCCAAATAAAAATGGGTTTACTTTTACATATGAGAACCCGCCTTTGAGATTTTCAAATATAGATTGAGCTGTTTTTATAGTTGTATTAGGTACCCCTGGAATTAAAAACACAAACATCAGTGATAACAGGTGAAAAATAACAATAAAAATATAACTCTTGCCAATACCAATAGATTCTAGCAAAAGCCCTCCCAAAACTGGGCCTACAATTTGAGTTATATCTCTTCCTGTCCTTAGCAATGCAACACTGTTTTGAAGTTGGGAAGTAGATACTATTACCGGTAATACTGACTGTCTTACAATCATATCTAATGATCTAGAAAGCCCAACTAGCGCGGCAACAACTAAAACAGCGATCACATTGAGAAGATCAAATAACGCTAAAATCAAAACGGAAGAAGATAGGACAACAAATGAAATTCGGGCGAATATATATATATGACGCCTACCCAGCCGATCTACTATTACACCAAAAAAAGGAGCAACCACCGTTCCCGTAAATCTAAGTGCCGCAAATACTCCTAGTAGCAGAGGTGACTTAGTTTCTCCCAGTACATACCAAGACAAAATGACAATTTCCATAAATTCTGCAATTGAAAGTGCTAAATCTCCCAACCACATGAATCGAAACCCTCGAACGTTCAGAGAATCGAAAGCTCTCTCAAAAATTTTCTTCATACGACTTTTAACTTAAATCACCGTTACTAAACATTGGAGAATCCTACACGAATATTTCATCTAACACATATGAGATAAGATAGAGGTATAATCCAAAATGAGTGTCAGCTAAATAGAGTGTAAGGTGGTACAGAAATGAGCACTATAGAAAAAGCTACCCTAGCAGCAGGATGTTTCTGGTGTATTGAAGCGGTATTTGAATTAGTTGAAGGAGTTGATCAAGTAATATCTGGTTACATTGGGGGAGAGACAGTAAATCCATCGTATGAAGAAGTCTGTTCAGGTACCACTGGGCATGCCGAAGCAGTAGAAGTCTATTACGACGCATCCATATTGGATTACCAAACTGTTCTAGAAATTTTCTTTAGCTACCATGACCCCACGACACTAAATAGACAAGGAGCAGATGTAGGCACACAATACAGATCTGCAATTTTCTACCATGACGAATCTCAAAAAGAATTTGCTGAAAAATCCATAAAATACCTAAATGATGAAAACGTTTTTCCAGACCTGATCGTGACGGAAGTAACTTCAGCTTCCAAATTTTATGAAGGCGAAGATTACCACCAATCCTTTTTCAAAAACAATCCGTACCAACCATACTGTCAGTTCATAATCGCTCCAAAAGTCATGAAGCTAAGAGAAAAGCATGCCCACCTTCTAAAGGTTGGCTTGCCCCACTAATTCCGAAACACATATCTTTATACGCCAGCAGCTTTTTCGGCCGACTTTCGCGGATGTTCAAACCGGAAATTTTCCATCCCAATCAACTTATTATAGGAACCGAAAATCTCCTCTACGTTATCTTCAAGTAAATCTAGGGGGTCTTTCTCGTTGTCAGATTTGTCATATACCTTTCTAAGACTGTAATTCGTAAATCTCTCTGCTGGTATTCTCCCAGCATCTCGAATCATGTCTCTGAACTGGGAAGGTTTCATTAGCTGCCCATGCTGCGCGCCTGCTGATGTGGAAATGCTTTCATTAATTAGGGTTCCACCTAAATCATTTACCCCTGCAGTAAGCAATAACTGGGAAATCCGATCTCCTTCTTTAACCCAAGAAGCCTGAATATTTGGAATCCAGTTATTCAACATTATTCTAGCAACAGCATGAACTTTAACTACGTCCATTCCACTTGGTCCAGTTCTAACATTAGGGATTAAACCTTTCAAAAACATAGGTGCCTCAGAATTAACAAAACTTAAGGGCACGAATTCAGTAAACCCTCCTGTTTGAATTTGTATACTTCTAATTAAATCCATATGCTCAGCGATCTGCATATTCGTTTCAACATGACCAAACATGACTGTTGATGTAGTTTGTATTCCTAATTCATGGGCTGTAGTAATAACATCAACCCATTGATCTTTAGTTATACGCCCAGGGGATATCTTATCTCTAAGATCTTGATCCAATATTTCTGCAGATGTTCCAGGCAAACTACCTACACCAGCCTCTTTCAAATCGCTAAGATGCTGCCTAATTGATGTCTTAGATCGAATCGATCCATAGAGAACTTCTTCTGGAGAAAACCCATGTATATGTATATCTGGGAGTTCCTCCTTTATTGCTTCGCATAAACGAACATACAAATCACCCTCCATTTGAGGGGGTAGTCCAGCCTGTATACATACCTCAGTGGCTCCGTAATCCCAGGCCTCTTTCGATCGACGTACTATTTCTTCAACCGGAAGCAGGTAACCTTGTTCTTCTCTGAAATCTCTACTAAAGGCACAGAAACCACATCTTTTTATGCAAACGTTTGTGAAATTAATATTCCTGTTTACAACGTATGTAACCACATCTCCCACTGTCCTTCTTCGTAATACATCTGCGACCAAAACAGTGGCGTTGTATTCTAATCCGTTTGAATCCAGAAGCAGGCAAGCATCTGATGCCGAAATATCTTCTCCTTGCATTGCTCTTTTTAAGACACAAGATATTTCAGGATCTATAGAAGCTAAGAGACCTGAAAAATCAATATTAGCTTCATTTGGTTCAATATTAGACATATCTGTTAATACCATCCTTTACATAGCCTTGACCATCAGCCAAGCCTCTCACCTTTGCCAGTAAGTCTACCGGCAAATATTCATCCGTATCAAGGAAATATTCCGGGTACACAGCCAGTCTAGGTTTTAATTCAAATCCGGCAGACTCTGTTTTGGCTTTCAGATTTGCTATTAAAGGCCACGGAGCCTCTGGATTCACATAATCAATTGTTAGGGGAGAAACGCCGCCCCAATCATTTATACCTGCAGTCAAATACATCTCATAATTCTCAGAGCTAAGGTTTGGTGGAACCTGTATATTCGCGTGAGGTCCCAGAATAATACGGGCAGCTGCGACTGTCCAAAGCATTTCTTGAGTTTCAGCATCCGGAGAATCTGCCATAGGAGTTTCAGGTTTGGCTCTGAAGTTCTGAATTATTGTTTCCTGTATATGGTTGTATTTTCGTTGGAGATTTCTAATTTCCAAGAGGGATTCAATCCTGTCCAACATAGTTTCACCTATTCCAATGAGAAGGCCAGTAGTAAATGGGATTTTTAGCTCTCCTGCTATTGAAATTGTTTTCAGCCGAACAATGGGTCTTTTACTAGGAGCAAACTCATGAGGTCCACCTTCCTGATATAAAAGTTCGCTGGTACTTTCTAGCATTATTCCGGTGGATGGATTTGAATCCTTTAAAACATTTAATTCTCTATGAGTCATTGTCCCCGGATTCGCGTGAGGTAATAACCTTGTCTCCTTAACGACAAGTTCGGTCATTTCAGACAAATAATCTAGAGTACTGTTATAGCCATTATTTAAAAGCCATTCTTTTGCTTCCGGATATTTCTGTTCTGGCCTTTCTCCCAGCGTAAATAAGGCTTCAGTACAGCCCAAGCTTTCCCCTTGTTTGGCCACATCCAATACCTCTTCAGCACTCATGTAAAGAGTTTGAGTTTGATCAGGGTCTATCCTAAAAGTGCAATACCCACAATAATCACGGCATAATCTTGTTAACGGGATAAAAACCTTTGGCGAAAAAGTGACCGTGGTACCTTTCCCATGATCCCTAATTTTAGCTGCACTGTCACACAAGTCATCCAAGTGATCTTCCGAGTAGCTAGAAAGCAAAAGAGCTTCCTCATCAGTAATTTCCAAAGACTCTGAAGCTTTGAAGATTACTTCATCTAATTGTGTATTTGTTTTATTCTCATTTGTCATTTCAATGAAGTATTTTAAATCAATGGGTCTTTGCCTGTTAATCCAAGTCTCTCAAATCGATTTATTTCACTCTCAGACCGTCCGGTTAGACCAACAAAAATTTCATTGGAATGCTCCCCTAATGTCGGGGCTGGTTTTTGAGGCCTTCGATATTCATCTTCAAAATCCCAAGATGGCACCGGATAATGAAAATTTCCGGATTTGGAATGAGCTATGGTTTCAAATAATCCCATGCGACGGAAGGCGTCATTTTCAGCGGCTTCTAATAAAGTGGAAACAATTTCACATGGAACTGACTGATCCTGTAATTTTTTCACGACTTCGCTCGACGGCAAATTTGCCATAGCCTTTGATATCTCTTGATCTAATCTGCCCGAATTCAAACTTCTAAGACTTTTGCTGGAATAATCCTCATCAAAGAACAAATGGTCCAGCATCAATGAATCACAAAGAGATTTCCATTGAATATCCGTTTTCACAGAAATAGCTATCCATTTCGAATCCTTCGAAAAATAACACCCCTGAGGAGCGTAGTCCCTATTGGTATTACCTTGTCTACTTGGAGACTCCCCTGATAGAGACCCTTCCATAATGTATTCAGCCAATAGTGTCATACTGACCTCTTGTTGGGAAATATCCACCTCTTGCCCTACTCCAGATATTAATCTTTCCCTCAACGCAGTTATCGTTGCGCCACATGCTAAAACACCGCTATATGCGTCAGTGTGCATTATTCCAGAATTGATAGGAGGGCCATCATGGTATCCCATAAGAAATGACATGCCGGATACAGGTTCTGTAGTACCTCCATTACCCGGATAATTTGAGTATGGCCCATTTGTGCCATATGTTGGCATTCTAACCATGACAATTGAAGGATTAACACCCCGAAGAGATTCGTAATCAAGTCCTAGATTACTTATTACTCTGCCTGAAAAGTTTTCTACTACAACATCACTTATGGAGACTAATTCCATAAATACATCCTTTGCCTCTGAATTGGATAGATCAAGAGTTATGGCCTTCTTACCTCTGTTCACACCATTGTAAAGAGCATTTCTGTCCCAGGGCCTTTCCCCAGGATTGGAATCAGGGTACAAGCCAGACAATCTTGGCGGAACTCCCCCTCTCCAAGGATCTAGCCGAGTAACGGATTCAACCTGAATAATTTCCATACCTAGATCCGCGAGAAGTTGAGTACTATAAGCGCCAGCCCAAGCCTGAGTTAACACAATCCCTCTCATCCCTGAAAGAGGACCGTCAGTCTTATCGGCCCCAACTGATGTTTTAGAGGTATGAGTGGCTTTCAATGGCTCCTCCCAAACCTGAAGATCCTTCGAAGTCAAATAGGGATTAAATTTCCATGGAGTTAAAGACATCTGGAAAGGAGGTCCCGGCATTTGCCATGACTGACCATCGCTCTCGTACCTAACAAAAGCATTCCTTGTTCTAAGATGCTCATCTTCGAGTAAATCAGATACTGAATTTGCTATACCAACCAAAATCCGAAGAGGGCTCAATCCGTGAAGGAGTTCCTTGCGGGAATATTGTGAAAGTATTGGCAAAAGTATTTTAGAAAGCTCAGCTTCATTACTACGTCGTTTATCAGCTGTATCGAATTTAGGATTTTCTGAAAATTCAGGATCCCCGAAAAACAACCACATATGTTCCCATGTAGGTTCATGACGTACACTGAGAGATACATACCCGTCTTTACAAGGTATGAGGCCAAAATGGAGCCCCTGTGACTGCTGTTTTCGGGGATTTTTTGTATGTAGTGCAGCTAGCAAATATGGGGTAAAGCTATGCAAAACAGATTTGAGTATAGATACATTCACATTTTGAGAAACCCCTGTAACATCTCTGCTTATTAAGGAAGCTACGGACGCTACGAATGCATTTGCCCCAGCTATAAATTCACTTTCTGTTCCTGGTTCCTTTAAAGGACTTTTCCCTTGTTCCCCATTTACACTACACATACCTGTTAGAGCCTGAATAGTCAGATCGCTCCAAGGTTTTTCTGCCCATTCCGTATCTCTCCCAAAAGGTGTCACAGAGCATATTAGAAGATTCGGGTTCATATTACGTATCTCTTCTAAATTCAGATCACTAAACTGCAGTTCTTTATTTGAAAAATCCTCAATTAATAAATCCGCCGAAAGTGCTAATTCCTCAACTACCTCTGTTCCTTTAGATACTGAAATAACCTCTTTGTTGAAATTCATATAATGGAACATAGCACTTGATTTTGGTTCTCCAAGTTGTTCAATGAACGGTCCATATGAAGCTGAACGATCTTCTCTACCTTCATAGAAAATCTTTTTAACTGAAGCTCCAAAATCACTGAGCAATTTGCTGCAGTAGGTTCCGGCGAAATCGGCAGAAAGATCCAAAACTTTTAAATTAGAAAATGGTGCCATCAGAATCAATCACCAAACTTTTTATCACGTTCTCTAGCACGATCAATCGAAGTAACCCTTTCACCATCGTAAATCTCACGCCTGTATGACAATCCTAGAGCGTGATTATGAAAACCTGACATGATGCTACTTCGATAACCCATCTGATCCTGCACTTGATTCAATGAAGCTTTAGATAATCTCAAAGCGAAGGCATCTTGCAGAGCTATTCTTTGAGCCAGCTTCATGGTCTCTTTTTCAAGTTGGTCAAGAGGCACCACTTTATTGACGAGCCCCATGTGTTCCGCTTCTGAAGCAGTCATCCAGTCGCCAGTGAAAAGATATTCTTTTGCTTTACGTACTCCAATTTCGTAGGGAAGACTTAGGTATTGGACATGCGGACCTCCCCACCGTACCGTTCTATCGCTAAAGCGGGCATCATCCGAAGCTACTATAAGATCACAAGATGAAGCCAAAATGATTCCTCCCATAATGCATACACCTTGGACTTGAGCAATTGTTGGTTTGGGAAAATCCCTCCACCTAAATGTATTCGCTACATTCTGTTGCCAGCTCCTTTCGTATTCTCCGGCTGTACCTGGCATATAAGGGCGCTTTTCACGATCCGCCATTTCTTGAGGGCTCCCTAAGTCATGACCTGCAGAGAAGTTGGACCCAGCTCCCGCAATAATCACTACCTTAACTGATTCGTCATTAGCCGCCTTATCAAATGCATCATCAAGTTCTTCTCGCATTATCCTACTTTGAGCATTCAAAACTTCAGGACGATCCACCGTTATTTTAAGAACTTCACCATCCTGCTCTAGTTTTAGATCTGTATAAGACATTTTCAAACTCCAATTCAATACACTTCTCTGATCACAGAATGGATTATACAATTGAAGGTGTCTATACAAATCTGTGCACTAAATAGTGAATTTCATTTGATCGCAATCGAAACAAATAAACTGACAAAAAAATACGGAGATTCTCTCGCAGTAAACAATGTTTCTATTAGAGTCGATGTAGGTGAAGTCTTTGCATTGCTTGGCCCCAATGGAGCAGGCAAAACCACAACCGTAGAAATACTAGAAGGTCATAGAAGTAAGACATCTGGCGAAGTAAAAGTGCTGGGTATGGACCCTTCCAATGATTCACCTGAATTTCGATCTAAAGTAGGTATAGTTCTACAAGAAACTGGTATTGAACAATACTTAACGGCATCAGAGGTTTTAGGACAATTCACAAGTTTTTACAAAACTCCCAGAAAGGTCTCTGACTTACTAGAAATGACAGGGCTAACAGAGGAAAAAGACAAGCGGGTTAAGAAACTTTCAGGGGGACAAAAACGACGCCTGGATGTCGCAATTGGACTTTGTGGCAACCCGGATCTTTTGTTTCTAGATGAGCCAACCACAGGGTTTGACCCATCTGCCAGACGTACTTTTTGGGACATGATAAAGAAACTAAAAAGTGACGGTACTACCATTGTGCTCACAACACATTACATGGAAGAAGCGGAATACCTAGCTGACACCGTTGCTCTCATGAACCATGGCAAATTAATCACACAAGGTTCATTAAACGATCTGAGAATTTTATACAACAAAACGTCGATAACCTTCACGTCAGATGATGCATATAATCAGCTGCCAAAAAACCTAAAAGAAATAGCTGTAATTTCCGAAGGTACAGTCTCAATAAACACTGAAGATCCAACTACCATTCTTTCAGAACTAACAGGATGGGCAATATCACGGGGTATTGAACTCAGTAATTTAGAAGTCTCCAGACAAAACCTTGAAGAGATTTATTTGGGGATTCTGGAATGATTCTTAAAAAGTACCTACCCCTTTTCTTAAAGCAAATAATCTATGAGAATAAATCGTACCGAAGAAATCCTGCTGCTGCTTTTTTTACCCTCGTATTCCCCCTACTTTTTCTATTCATGCTTAGAATTTTCGGGAATGATTCCGTTGAAATAGACGGTGGTACTGTATCCAGAGCTACTAAATACATACCTATGATAACTGCCTTTTCAGTGATTGGTTCGTCATACACAGGAATCGCTATGACCTTAACTTTAAACAGAGATATAGGAGTGCTAAAACGCTACAAAGGCACTCCTTTACCTTTGATTATATTTCTTCTGGGTAAAATAGCGCATAACACAATCGTATCTTTTGCCTTAGCTGTAATAATTGCTGTAATAGCTTTTGCAGTATTCGATGTTTCCTTGCCAACTAATTCAATAGCATCATTTTTGTTAACAATGATTCTTGGAGCTGCTACTTTTACTAGCCTGGGAATTGCGTTTACTAGCCTAATCCCTAATTCTGACGCAGCAGCACCAATGGTAAATGCATCTGTAATACCTTTGATGTTCATATCCGATGTATTTATTCCCATGGATAGCGCTCCCAATTGGTTGAATTCAATAGCACAATTATTCCCTGTAAGACCATTTTCGCTTTCATTGCAAGAAGTCTATAGCCCATTCTCCTCTGGTCTAACTGAAACCCCAGAAAATTATGCGATATTACTTGCCTGGCTAGTAATCGGACTTATCGCGTCTTTGAAATTTTTCTCTTGGGAACCAAGAAAATAATAATTTCCCTCAACTTGCAGAGGCCTTACAAGATATAACCTTTACGGAAAGTTGTAGTGGATATAACAAACTATTACTATTCCTTATTATTGCAGAATTATGGAGATACTATGAGTGCTTTAAAAGACCTAAAAGTCTTGGATTTATCAAGAATTCTTGCCGGACCGTTTGGAACCCAGATATTAGCTGACCTTGGAGCTGAGGTATGGAAAGTGGAATCACCGTGGGGTGACGATACTCGAGGGTGGGGACCACCCTTTGTGGGAGATGAAAGCGCGTATTATCTTTCTGCTAACAGAGGTAAGAAAAGTATTATAGTGAACCTTAGAGATGAAAAAGGTCAAAATATAATCAAAGAACTGGCACAAAAAGCTGATGTCTTTGTGGAAAATTTTAAGGTAGGAAATTTAGCCAGATTTGGCTTAGATTACGATTCAATTTCTTCTTTAAACCCTAGAATAATTTATGCTTCTGTTACCGGATTCGGACAAACTGGTCCGAGAGCTCCAGAACCCGGATATGACGCAGCCTTACAGGGAATGACCGGGGTAATGAGCGTAACTGGGAAGACTGAAGGGGGCCCGACTAAAGTAGGTGCTGCGTGGATCGATATCATGACGGGTCTGACATCTACCATTGGAATTTTATCCGCTCTTCATGAACGATCTCTAAGTGGGAAAGGGCAACACGTTGACGTTTCGCTATTTGACGTAGGAATTGCATGCATGGCCAATATAGCCCAAAGTTATTTAGCTACTGGAGAGGCACCAGGACGAATAGGAAATGCGCACCCTCAAGTAGCTCCATACCAAGATTTTACGGCCTCTGATGGCGACTTTATGACTGCTGCAAATAATGACGACCAATTTAAGCGAATGTGCGAAACTGTGGGAATTCCCGAGCTGGCAGAAGATAGTAGATTCCTGACAAACGCTGACCGAGTGAAAAACCGAAAGGATCTCGAGAACCTATTGAATGACAAATTTATGGAAAAACCCAAATCTCATTGGATGACTGCTCTACAAGAATCAGGATTAACAGTCACATCTATAAACACTCTAGATGAAGTTTTTCAAGACCCCCAAGCCAAAGCTCGAAAATCTCTTTGGAAAATGGATCACCCAAATTTAGGCGAAATCGATTTGCTTGGAAGCGCTCTTCAACATCTCAGTCGAACTCCAGCCCAGCCAACAACTCATCCTCCCTTACTGGGAGAACATACTGAAGAAGTCATGAAAGGTGTGCTAGGGATGGATGAACAAGAAATAGAAGAATTAATTTCATCAGAGGTTATCAAAGGTAAGTAAATAAACAGTAAATTCCGCCCCGGGAGGATAGGGAAAATGAAAATAAAAAGTATTAAGGCAGTGGCAGTAAATCTAAGTCCAAATCCAAAAACTAAACCCAGAGTAGAACTCGACCCGAATGGCGGCTATTTTGTGAACCCTATGGATAGGTACAAATATGATCCAAAATACAGATCTGGCACAAACTGGACTCGCGTCGCTTGCGTTGTGACAGCAGAAGACGGAACGTGGGGTTTGGGAACAACAATACATTCAGGGCCCGTAGTTTCTATAATAAACGACCATTTCTCCGAACTACTGGTAGGCCAAAATCCGATGGCAACTGAAAAAATCTGGGACATGATGAGGAGGTCATCCTCACCATATGGGACCGCCGGGGTAGTTAGTTATGCAATTAGCGCACTAGATAATGCTATATGGGATCTCAAAGGAAAACTTTTAAACAAGCCAGTTTATGAGCTTTTGGGAGGGCCAGTGAAAGATGATATTTTTTGCTACGCTTCTAATACCATGTTGAAATACAAGACCAGTGACTATCTTGATTGGTTCCTAGAACTTGGTTTCAAAGCAGTCAAAGTATTTTTGAGGCATGGTCCTGACGAAGGTATAGAGGGACTTAACAAAAATGTTGAGATAGTAGCCAAAGCAAGAGAACAAATAGGTCCGGATATTGAATTGGCAGTCGATTCATGGATGTCTTCCAATATAGAGTATGCAGTCCGTGTCTCAGAGGCGCTCAAGCCTTACAATATCAAGTGGCTGGAAGATTATATGCTTCCTGAGGATATGGATAGCTATGCCAAATTGAGGCAAAGAGTTCCCAGTCAGATTTTAGCTACTGGAGAACACTGGTACACAATACATCCATTCGCCGATGCGGCAGGAAGAGGTCTCGTAGATATAATGCAGCCAGATGTTCAATGGGTCGGCGGAATAACAGCTAGTGTGAGGATATGCCACATAGCTGAAGCCCACGGCATAACAGTCATAGGGCACGCCGGTATGAACTATCCATATGGTCAGCACCTGGCCTATGCAATGCCAGTTATTCCATGGGGAGAAAGGTCAGAAGGAGTTTCCCCTCCCGGGGTACCATTGGAAGAGATGGTAGCCTTACCAGGGACCCCTGTCATAAAGAATGGCAGGGTAAAACCCTCCGATGCCCCAGGATTTGGCATAGAAGTAGATATCGACTGGATAGAACAAAGGGTGATATAAAAAAAGCCCGCATCTGCGATATCGCAGATGCGGGCTTTTTAATCTAAAATATCCGACTAATTCTTTAGAAAGCCAACTTTTTCATATTCACCTTTTACTACTGGTCTGGCATCTATTTCTAACCAATCCTCTAATATTTCAGTATAGACGCTTCTGAAGTCTAGATTAAACCTTAAATCTCCTTCTAGAAGTTGATCTGGTGCCAAGGAAGGATAATCACTATATTGTCCTCCATCTACTTGGTCACCAATAACAAATGCGACACCTCCAGATCCATGGTCTGTACCATTACCATTGTCCTTAACCCTACGTCCAAATTCAGTGAAAACAAACATTATGACATCATCACTTTTATTGGCTCTTTTCATATCATCATAAAAATCATAAATTCCACCAGAAACGTCGGTTAGTAAGCCTTCCTGAAGAGCAATTCCGTTGGTATGTGCATCAAAACTACCATGTTGGGTGTAACAGATCCTAGTACCTATGTCAGCCTGTAACACTTGAGCAGCTCCTTTCATTGCTTTAGCAAACGAGTTTTCAGCGTACTCTACATCTGATGAATATTTCTCCGTAACACCTCCGATGATCTCTGCACCTTTCAATGCATCAAGTCCAGTCTGGCTGAGGTAGTCCATAACCGGACCACTCCCGATCGCCTGAGAGTACATATCCTTGAAAGCCTGTAGAGCCTCATTTCGTTGGTCGAGCTCAGTGACGTGATTCATCAAGCCATATGTATTCAAATCTGTCACAGATGCAACCGGGGCACCATGAGATACAAGTGCGCGAGGTAAGCCAGCTCCAAAATTAACTGCGGCTACAACATTATCGTGTTTTGGATACATCTGATTTATGGCGTTCCCCAACCACCCTTCGTTACCCACTTTAGTCGGTTCCGCTGTATGCCATATATCCATAGATCTGAAGTGAGATCTGTTGGGTTCTGGGTACCCAACACCGTGGATAACAGCTACTTTGCCTTGATCATACAGATCTTTTATAGGACTCATGACTGGATTGAACCCTAAACCATCTCCGATAGGTATCACCCTGTCTTCCGTAATACGGACATTAGGCCGATTGTCTACATAATGTGGGTTGTCGTATGGAATCACACAATTTAGGTAATCGTTGCCTCCAGATAACTGAACCACCACTATTTTTTTCTCGCCCATAGTATTTCTCCTATTTCCTATATGGTAATGATTCTATTAAATTCTTTCAAAAATTTGAAATCTATGCCTACAGGTTTCCAATACATAAACTCGCCCAGCTTCATCTACCATTATTGAGCACGGATCCCAAAAGTACGGCTCAATCCTAGCAGATATCTCTCTAACATCTTCTGTATCTGTATCAAAAACAGGCACATAACTAGACCTCGCTCGCTTCTCATCCTGCTGAGATTCAAAATACTCAAGGGCCCACGGGTTAAGATCTGCTTCACCTCTATTCATATATAAAAATTTGTTGTTCTCATCAAAAACTTGGAAAATCTGGTTTCCCCAATCGGCAACATATACATTACCGTCGAAATCTATAGCAACATCGGCTGGTCTGCTAAGTGCTAACTCAGCACCTATACCCTTCGATAGAGTAGAAATTACTTCTCCATCAATTCCAAACCTGACAATTCTGTCATTTCCCCAGTCTGCCACATAAATATCATCTTTAATTCCACTAGTAATACCCCAAGGGTAATGTAATTGAGAATCGAAATTTTCTCCTGAGTTAAGCTGATCTATGTATCGTCCATCTGTGTGGTGGCGCTGAATTCTATGATTCATGGCATCAGTCACATAAACAACGTCATCCACAATTAATAAACCAGTTGGACGACTAAGTTCACCTGGCTGATCCCCCGAAACACCCCAAGAATCTATAAGTTTTCCTTCCGGGTCAAACCGTGTAATCCTATCCAGTTTTTCATCTGATACATACATATTTTGATCAGAGTCAAAAGCGATGGCACTTGGCTCTAGCATCTGACCATCAGCTTTACCTTGGGAACCAATTTTTCCATAAAATTCAAATTCTCTCGACACCATCTGCACACCAACCGTTGGTCCCCTTCCTCTACTTGCAACGAAAATCTTTTTGTCTTTCCTCATCGCAATATGAGCCGGTAACTGAAATCCCCTGCCACCCTGATCGGTAGCAAAGCCAACGTTGGAACTATATTTAAGGCCAAATTTTGTAGCTACCATTTAACCACTTTACCCCGCTTGAGCAACTATGCCGTTTGATATTCTTGTGTACAAACAATAAGCTGAATTACCGATAAGGCAGCCTTATCGAATTGTTCATACGATATTTCGTCTTGCCAACCCAATTCTTGGTATTTACCCGCGAATACCTTCAACCTATTTTCAGTCGTCACTGATACATCTACAGGTCCAAGAACTTCCAGACAAGAAGATACCAACTCATCTGAGGTTATGGTCCCAGTACCCAGATTAACTTTTATTCGGTCAATTATGTCTCTAACACCTAATTTATCTGTGTTATTCAATACCTTGGATGCGAAATTTATCCTTTCGACATAAGTGCCAGTATTTATCCATTCATTGCCGCCTTGCCAACCTTCTACACTAGGTGGGCCCAGTAAAGCTTGTCCCATATTTGAGCATACCGCCTGTGCATAATAAGTTTCATCGGAAGGAAGCTGAATAGGCCCAGCAAGCCTCATGGTTCCAACCACCATCTCTGCTGGACTTTTTATCCTCGCATACCTGGCGGATTGGCTTTTAAAAAAGTCGGATTTGAACATGCTTTCTAGCATCGACTTGATGCTATGTTCACTTTGAAAATAGGCATCCACCATTGATTGAATTGCTTTGGGATCTCTTGGTGATTCATGAGGCCACTGGGGGACAGGAACTTCATCGGCTACGAAGAAATGGTATAAATGACGAGCAATATATTCTGCTGTGGCCTTATTTTCACATATGATCCTAACGGCGTCCTCTCCATTCCAATTCCCTGTCTCACCCAAAATTGTTTTTTCTCCGTCGTCGTGATCCTCAGAGTCATACTGGTACTGCCATGAAATATACCCATAAGGCCGAACTGTATTATTCCTCATCTTGATCGACATATATTCAGGGTTCACTACGCTCCACCCAGTGAAGGCCCTGGCAGTTTCCTTAATGTCATCTTCGTCATAATTGCCTACACCCATAGAAAAAAGTTCGAGAATTTCCCTTCCATAATTCTCGTTGATGCTTGTCCCGTGATTGTCTTGATTGTCTAACCACATGATCATAGCCGGGTCTTTAGACAACGCCAACAAAAGATCATCAAATCTTCCTATCCCTTTTGTCCTGAACATGTTGATCTGATTCACAACTACTCTGTTCTGTATAAGCTTTGTTCCAGCGGTAGCAAAAATCCGGTGCCAAAACAAACACATTTTTTCTCTCAGAGGCGTGTCGGTCATTACCATGCGGTAAATCCAATGTGCTCTTGCCCCCTCCGCTAACCTCAAATCTGATTGATCTTTATGAAATCTCGATATGAATTCTTGAGGAATGTAGTCGGGTTCATCAAAGTTGAGGAGGCTATCAACTATTTCGTCATAATCCATTCCACTAAATCGATCCATTTCCGCAGGAGTAGCTCCGAACCCAGCTCTTCTTAGCAAGTGAGCTGTCAGTCCTAGATCCGCCTTACTTTTAATAGAAGTCAAAAGATCCTCCGTTATTCCTGTTATTAAAAGACTGTAATAGCACCATCAGGAACATGAATTGAGCACTATTTAAGCCCGTTCAAATATTT
>CEVA01036526.1_pt1 | contig 18116 bp, 17 predicted proteins | sample 361521 | NCBI WGS metagenome assembly CEVA01 (sample SAMEA2622823, study PRJEB7988) | marine metagenome | isolation source: saline water (ENVO:00002010), including
ATGCGATAGACCAACCGCCAACAACAGGGTAGAAGCCCATGATTAGTAGGCCACTGACTAGGCTAATTAAACCGACAAAGGTCCAGCGGCGGTCAGTTGATTTGAATGCACCGACAGCAGACTTCTGAGTATGACGGCCTATAGCAAACTCAGTAAGCATTACACTAAAGCCGATAAATACCACGAAAAATAGATAGATAAGAACGAACGCACCGCCGCCGCTCTCTCCTGCAGTGTATGGAAACTTCCAAATGTTACCTAAGCCTACAGCAGATCCCGCTGCTGCCATGACAAAACCAAGCTTAGAACCCCAAGAGTCTCTTGGTTTAGGTTGTGTAGTAGCCACAAATACTCCAAATATAAATTGTGTAAAGATAGGGCGTTGATGAGAACAATGCCCATTGCTACTTTAAAGTGAATCTTTATTTTTTTAATCAGAAGAATTACTGAAATTACTCATAGTATTCACTAAATAAATTAAGTTTTGTCTAATTAATCTATCTTAATTAAACTTCCAAAATGATAGGGTTTTATTATAAATTGGCAGGTTTTGGTTTTGTAATGTGACTTTGCGCGGATATGTGTATTTGTGGGTTTTATTTTATGAGGTTTATTTGTTAAATTTATATAGCTCAAGTGAAGGTTCACTTTAATAGTGGTGTTAACAACCTTCTTATTCTGCGATGCTTGAGTACTAGCAAACCAACCCAATTGTGACGTCTTCACAACGCCAGGCACCTCATATAGCCTGGCTTTTCTTTTTTGATTTAGCCTGGTAGATAATTGTAGAGATTGTTCGTTTCAACCACTTTCATTCTTAGCTCCTGTCAGGCTTTCCTTTACATCAGGAGCTTGCAACTTCTAGTGTTACCTTTTTTCTTTAAAGATTAGTTATTTTTCTGAGAGGAATAATGACAAGAGTATTATAGGTGAGCGAAACTTACCCAACCTAGAAACTAGAGATGAAATCATAATTTCTAGGTTAGGTTTTTTTATTTGTTTTTTATCGATTTTGTTAGCGTATAAAATCTATCGCCCATTTTTGTTTTTACTTGGACGTAGTGTCTATTTCCTACTTTTTCTAAATTCCCTTTTCTTGAAAACTCGAGTAAGCGACAACTGTCAGGCAGTGTACGAGCCTTTCTCAGTTCTTTCATAGCGGTGACGGCAATAATACCACTCTCTTTTTCACAGACGATACTATTTTTAGTGATGGTGATATCAGCAAAGCAATTGGCAGATATTGCTATCATAGGAATCAGCAAGACTTTTGATACGATACTAACTCGTTTGTTGTTTTCGCTGTTTATGATTTTCATACCAGTAGCCTAGGGTATAAGTACAAATAGTAATGTCTGTGATTGCAAATGGGATAAAACTTGCGTTCAGATGTGCAGTCTCAGGGTTAAAAAAGTTAGAGACAAACAGATAAACCATAAACAGTTTTTCTAAAAACGAGTACAAGATAATAGGCTCGCGCCAACGACTGACATATGCAGATGCTGCGATGAAAAAGCCCATCAACCCAACCATAATTCCCCAGTGACGAAACAGAAAAACGTAGTTTGAGTCATAGGGTAAGTTATTCATTTCTCGTAATGCATTTTCAGGGTTCAGTGCATAGATACCTGCGTACATGGTAACTAGTCCACCAATAATTAAAAATGGTTTGAGAAAACGGTTAAAAAACATAGTCTCCCCTTACTATAGAGCTAAGATATTGATTTCAACACGTCGATTGCATGCATGGCCTTCTGCTGTCGTGTTGTCACACACAGGGTAGCGCTCTCCGAAACCTTGAGTTGCAACACGTCCAGAAGCAATTTTTTGTCCGATAAGGTAGTCACCGACGGATTTTGCACGTTGCTCTGAAAGCGTTTGGTTGTTAGATGATGGGCCAGTACTGTCGGTATGACCTTTGATTTCAAGTCGAGTCTCAGGGTATTCACCAAGAATAAGTGCGACACTATTGAGCGTTGGGTAGATATTGGACGAGAGGTAGTAGGAGTCAGAGTCAAACCCAATTCCGTTCTCCATAATCAATTGCAGTTCATTCTCGTTGATGCGTTTAACTTGTACACCTGAACTTACCAATTGTTGGCGTAATGCTTGTTCTTGTTTATCCATGTAGTAACCAGCGCCACCGCCGACAACACCACCAATTGCAGCACCACGTAAAGCATCTGAACTGTTTCCTGTTGCAGCGCCGATAGCTGCACCTGCTAACATACCCACTAAGGCTCCTTTAGTTGCCGAGTTTGTTTCGACTTCCCCTGTAGTGGCATTTTGTCTTTGTGTTGCTTGGCAGCCTGAAAGTAGGCTTATGAGTGATAAAGCGATGATACAGCGTTTCATAAAATCGATACTCAAAAAGTTAGGTAATAATGTAGATATTACTAATATATAATTTTACCAAGCTTTCGAAGAGTGATTAACAAAGACAATAGCTATGCTAGATAAAACTTGGTAGTACATAAATCATTTGAATGAATAACTCTATAATGACATTTACATATTAATATGGGGATCTGTTATAATTTTCATTACAAAAATTAACTTTATATTTTAATGCCCACATAATCATCAGTAAAATTACTGCATTTATATATTGTTCATTAATACGTATTTATATCTAATGTGTCTAGTTTTTTCTGGAGTGAACTTTTAACTACTTCGACGCAAAATTGATACAACGGGTGACTATGATTCCTTTCTAAGTAATAGATAGCATGGCTGACTTTTTCGGGGATGAGTTCACTTAGCCACGGTGGCTGTGTACATGTAAGGGATTCTTTGCACATTGAAGCTGCAAGAGACTCTGTAATGGCCAACGTGTCAGAATGCTCGGCTAAGCAAGCAAGAACAGACATGCTGGCTGAACGGTACTTGAAGTTAAATATAGTAGGGTGCTGTTTTTCAAGCAGTGCGTTGAAGTCTGTTAATCCTGGTACCAAAATGCCACCTGTGGGGTATCTATTGAAGTCTTTTATACTGCACCCCTCGGCTAACCAAGGGTGGTTATTCCTCATGATAACAATGGGTTCACTGTTCGTTAGCGGAACGGATCTTATGGATTTAGGTGTATCAATTGGGTAGAAATTCAATCCAATATGCACTTCATTATTTTGTATGGCTTCAAAGGTCTTGTCTGTCCAAGTTGTCAGTTTAAGCCTAGCTTTTGGGAATAGATTAAACACAACTGAGCTCGTCAGTTCGGTCGCGATTGCTTCCAAAAAGACGCTAGACACGGCTATGGTTAGCTCTCCATCAAAGGTATTAGGATCGTCGAAAATATCGGAATAGATACGGTTGTCGAGCGCTTCAATTTGCTCGTTTAATCCCAAGCCAATAGCGTCGGCTCTATGTGTGCTCTGTAGCTTACCATTTGATGAGTAAAATAGTTTGTCACCCGTATATTCACGTAATTTTGCCAGTGTTTGACTAACCGCGGATTGACTGATTCCTAATGCAGACGCTGCAAGTTTGGTGCTCCGATGAATATATATGGCATCAAATATTCTTAAGTGGTTTAAGTTTATTTGCTCGTTATATTTTTTATACATGACTCTAGCCCTATTGATTTTTTGATACTGTAATTCAAACCTATTAAACAAGAAATAAGTAAATCTAATTTTTTGTATAAGTAGCGTGGAGTTCTCAATCTATTTATATTTCCCGTCAAGTTATGAAAACGTAATCGGATTGTATAAATGATAAATAGAAATAAAGTATCAACAACACTTGTAAGTGTGGTGTTGGCTCTAGCCTCAACATCAGTATTCGCGGAACAAAGTGAAGGTGGACAAGAACACCAATATCACGATGCAGACCCAAGAAACAGTAGCCTAAGATCGGCAGTTTTTTCAGATGATGAAGGTGAGTTGAAACTACTTGCTGGGGGAGGAGCATCAGGTCTAACGAGTGATATTTCACAGACGGTGGGGTTCGCCGAGTACTATACACAATCAGAAAATGCTCGATTAAGAGCGGCTCACTTCGACTCTTTTGGTGGTGTTTATGTCGATGTATACCAACTTAAAGACGCAGCTAACATGTACACGACAGGCTATATGCTGCCTCTAGGAAGTGAGGATGGCACGCTATTTTTCCCCTCTGTTAACTATACCTATGTGGATGGAGGAGATGCATATTCAACTTTGAATGGTTTAGGAGTCCCTTTGCAGGGAAACGAAGAAGCACATTTGGGCTCAGTTAATATGTACGCATTACACCCTTGGAACGATACCCACTTTTCAGTGTTCAATATTAACCTTGGCTCGTCCTATGGAGGCGCTGAAATGCAAGTAGCGAACTTGATGTGGCTACAGGGCATTAAAACCAAGGTAAAGGATAAAGACTTTAACATCATGTTTGAGTTCAAATATGACGTCATTTCTGTTCAGAACGCTCATGGCATTGATGAGACATCAGAAGAGGTGACAGCTTCTATAGGTATTGATTATCGCTTCTAAGGATGGAGAACGCTGGACGTTGACGTCCAGCGTTGAGCATAGATTGTTAGAACGTGAAGTTAGCCCCAATAAAGTGGATGTTGCCAACGAATGTCCCGTGGATTTGCGTGTACTCCTTGTTTGAGCGATCAATATCCATTGAGCCGAAGTCAGCGTACTCATAAAAGATATCGACTCGGGTGCTGTCCCAATAAGTGCTTGCACCGAGTGAGTATCGATATTGTTCACCTACCGGCAGGTCTACCCATTGTTTCGTCGGATCATCTTGAGGGGAAGTCTCATACGAGACGCCTGCTTTAATCGCCCAATCGGCGTTGAATTGATAGTCTATGCCGAGAGCGAGCTTCCAGACATCATCCCAATCTCGATCAATTGCTTGCGGTAAGCCATTGTGAGAATTAAGCGTATCGTTATATACAGGGGTTTCTGAAAACTCGCTCCATTGATGGTATTGAACAGAAGATAAGACAGTCAGTTGCTCATTCACGTCAAAACTAGCACTAACGTCAGTGATCGCAGGAACCACTAACTCTGTACCTACAATAGCTTCATTACCATTTTTAAGTTTGGCGGAAATGTCGTCAAAATCGTGAACGAGTTTCGAGCGGTAGCTTAGGCCCACAGACCATTGCTCTGATTTGTACATGGCACCTGCGTTATAACCAAACGCCCAATCAGTTCCCATATCTGATTCAAAGCCTGTCGTGCTTACTTCGATAATGCCGTAGTTAACTTGGACACCTGCTGCGACCGACCAATTACTATCGATTTGGTAGCTGATGTTTGGATTGAGTTGGAGCGCAGATAAGAATGCTTTGTCTAAATGGTTAGCACCATCCCAGTTATCTCCGTATTCAATCGAAGAACCACCAACAGCGCCAAAGTTAATACCAACGTGTGTTTTGTCGGTCAACTGACGTACGTGGAAAAGACCGATTGAAGGCATTAGTGTATTCGCACTAGCATCACCGTCTGGCGTATCAAGTAGTGAAGAATCTACTGAGGCATCGGTATAATCCATTTGTAGGTATAGAGCCATAGTATTAATGGTCGTTTTCTGCTCTCCCATATGACTCATAGTGGCAGGGTTAGTCCAACTTGCCGTTGCAGTTTGAGTATAAATGCCATCACCTGCGCCAGCTGTGCCTGCATTGGCCGTCACCGCTTCTTGCAGTAACAGGCCGCTCGCATTTGCAAACGACGAACAAATTAAAAGGGATAAAAGTGATTTTTTCATAGTCAGTATAATGTCCATGGGGCGTATAGTTACCGCCCTTTAAGCTAAAAAATTTGAGGAAGGAAGAGAGTCTCGCTACCTATTGGGGGGAGGTTGTTCGTCCATGAACAAGCAAGACTCTCAGATTAGAATGTGTCTTTAATGCAAATTGAATAACAAGAGCACGAAAGCGAAAAAGAAGATCATTTGGCTTTTTCTGCGATGCGTTTTGTCAACAAAATCAAACACTTTATGAAATGTATTCATAGCTGACCTACATGCTGTATATAAAGTAAATCTGTGCTTTCATACGAATGATGATTCCACGAATCACGTTCAAGAAATTCAAGAACGGGATTGGTTTCTCAGCATTTACCCATGCTAGGCCCACGGCGCCAACGGGTATGTCGTATCCATCTGGTTCGGTAATACGTAGTCTGACAAAGTGATGTTTGTTCATGACATTTTTGCCAGTTGTTGCACGAACATTGGTCTCGCGAGCAAGAAGGGAACCTTGTGATTCACCTGTTGCTTCAACAATGCCCTCGACTTCTGCTTGGAAGACTTTGCCCGGGTAAATTGCCGTCGCGAATTCTGCTTGCTGTCCAACTTTGATGTTACGGAACGCTTGATGATTGATTCGCATAAGAACAAACTTTTCGTTGCTGTACATTTTTAAGCGAGGCATTGTCCCAACAAACTGACCTTCACGAGCGATGAAGTTTGTTACGTAACCGTCTGTTGGCGCGTATATTTTAGTTTGTGCTAGATCCCATTCAGACTGAGCCAAAGATGCCTTCTTGTTTTGAAGGTCTGCTTCTTTACTTACAAGCGAGATTTGCGATTTTTCGATTAAGTTGAGGTTTTTATTTGCGGTAATCCGAGCTTTTTCGTATTGAGCCTCAATTATAGAAAGCTGGTTTTTCGCCACCTCGACCAGTGTCTTCTGCTGATCTAAAACGCTCTCCGTGATTGTGTTTTTTACTTTGGCGTTTTGGTCAAGGTATCGTTTAAGTGTACGTGCTTTAAGAGTCAGGTCTTGTTGCGCGGCCTCTACTTGATTGTTCAATATTTCAATGTCTTCAAGTGATGCTTGATAATTGGTATTGGCAATATTGATATCTTGTACTGCTGACTTGTAGGCCATCTCAGCAATAGCAAGTTGTGCTTTCGCTTTGTTGACCGCGATGACATAAGACTCATCTTCAAGCTCATAAACCAGCTGACCTTTCTCAATCGTGTCGTTTGGTGAGATATGCAAGGAGTCAATATTGCCTGTTACTCGCGTTGAGCCAGGTCTTAATTGAATGTGTGGTGATTGCACAACGGAGCCGCCAGATAAATCCATAGGAGCCCAAGTAATGAGACCGACCCAAACAAATACGAGCCAAATTGAGCCACCACCGTATGCGAATATTTTAAACGGTGTTTTCCAAGGCACTCCAACAAGGCGGAGGAGATAAATAAATAGAGCCCAAACAGCTAAACCTTCAAGCATTGTTATTCTCCCATTTGTTCTTGTTGAGATGGTGTTGTGTCATTCCAAAGATTGCGAAGACGACGGATGCTTTGTTCGGTATCGACGAAAGCGATGATAACGGCTAGAACCCATACCCAATGCCAGATGAACCCAATCCAGGTCAGTATGGTGACAAGGCCCATTTGTCCGTGTTTTTTCTTGTCAGCATGGTGAATAGGCAGTTCATGGAATTTCCAAAATGCGTAAAGTGCACCAACGATGGTACCAATCAGTACAATTCCTGCGACGACGTGTAAGCCTGTATCGAAACCAGTATCGACAAAAGGCATTGTGATTAAACTCATATCGCTTTCCTAAAATGGTAATAAAAATTTTTAGCTAGAGTTGTTCCGCCACATACAGTGGGGAAGCTGTGAGGAAATGTTACGGGGGGGATAACAAGAGGGAATCAGTAAAAATACGGAATAACTTTGCACCTAACTAAAACTATGATCTCGCGGTATAAAACTGGATTTATACGCAATAAAAAAGCCAACAAACGCTGGCTTTAAATTTATGTTCAGACTAGTTAAATAGAAATTTACGCAGATGTTTTTTCAATGAGTTTTACAAACAATGATCCCATAGCTTGCTCGCCAAATATTTTTTGTACCCAATACATGAGTTTTGCGTCGTGTGTGGATTGGTAACAAAGGCGAGGTTTCTTATCAAAACCAGCTTTGATCATATGCTTTACTGTCGAAGTTGGCGTTGAGCCGGAGCGATAAGCTCGGTTTAGAAAATTGTGTGATTTAGCCACTATTTGTTGGTATTCAGGTTTTGATGAAGTGGTTTTCATATCGTGAAGCTGGATAGCATCAAACTCTGTTTGCACAGCTCCTGGTTCAATGGTTGATACTGAGATGTTGAAAGCAGCGACTTCTTGGGCTAAACCTTTAACCATTCCATTTAAGGCATGTTTGGTTGCCGAATACCAAGAGTTCATGCTGGTGGACACTCTTCCTGCGATCGAGGTAGTAAAGATGATACGGCCTGAATTGCGTTCTCTCATGTGAGGTAAGACCGCACGAGCCAGGCGCGCTGCACCGTAGACGTTAGTGTCGAATTGTTGCTGAACTTTAGAGATTGGCGTTTCTTCCACTGGTCCGGCAATAGCGTATCCAGCATTAGCATACACAATATCGATATGACCCACTTCTTTGAGCATCATATCTACTGCAGAATCAACCTGACTTTCGTCACGGACATCAATTTTAATGATTCTTGCTCCCAATGCTTCAAGATCAAGCATGTTCTCTAGTCGTCTTGCGCCACAATAAACGGTGTGACCTAACTTTAATAGTTGAATGACAAGTTCTTTTCCTATACCAGAAGAAGCACCAACGACTAAGATATTTTTTTCGGACATGGGGAAACTCCAATCAAAGCTACGTACGTTTAATTATTTCTCGAATCTATATTAAATAGGTCTTTAGTTAGGAAATTAAAGAGGGAAATAATGTGATTATATTTAGCGATAAATAGAGTTAGTATGGAACATTACAATGATTTTTTAATCAGTATAATTACTGTAACGTAAATGATTTTGTTACAGTAATTACGAATTCTATGTGCTTAGATAAGGGTCAATGTTCGATTCCTAAACCATTCCTTAAAGCAAATTGAATGAGTTCTGTATTATTTTCAAGCTCGAGAATGTCTATCATCCTATACTTGTGGGATTCAATAGTTCTTGGGCTAAGAAACAACTTTTCTGCACACTGTTTCGCAGTAAAACCTTGCGCCAATAAAGTTAGAACAGAACATTGCTTAGGTGTGAGCAACAATAGTTTTTCACTCTCGTTTGCGTTTGTCGGTTGGTCTTGCTTTAAATTACGAACCATAGTTGAGTGCTGCCAATAACACAACCAGATATCACAGACCAATTTTAGTCGAGTCATATCCTTTTCTGATAATGGGGTTAAGTTATTGTTAAATCGGGAGAAAGATAAGGCTCCCCAATCTTGACCAAAAAGCTTCAACGGTATGATTCCATGCCAACGTCCGCCTTCAGCGTGAAGTGTTTGGATTACGGATATCTTATGGTTACTCATCTCATGTTCACTGAACTCTATCCATTTTTGTTTGGTACGAAGCAACTTAAAATAGTCTAAGTAATTTCCGCTGATGAACATTTGAGGATTTAGCTCGGGTACACCATCACGAGAAACAGAGACGGTTTTACCGTCATTCAACATGATCATCGAGTTAGGAAAGAGTGTTACTCGGTCGATTCCAAACCAATCAAGTACAGGCTTAGCAATGGTTTTCCAAGTGTTATCAAAATCTTTTGGTAACGATCCAATAAGAGCATTTGATTGTTCTGTGACTAATTCTTCGAATGAGATCTCGGAAATTTTCTTCATTGTAAATAGAGAGTCTTACTATAGAGTAATATATTTAAGTTACCTTCTAACCGCGTATTAAGTCAAACTTTTACTAAGTTTATCGCTATTCTACTTCTTTAGGGATAGCTGAGATGACCAAATCAGTAATACTACTGATTACGACATTATACGATTCTTAAATAATAGCTCACGAAAAGAAATTACGTTAAAAAAACAAAAGGTCTTGAGCTATGTTCAAAAAGAAAACCTTCCTACAACTCGCGATGGGCGCAGCACTCGCGTCAACAGCGATGGCGAGTTACGCGACAACAGATACCAGTCGTCCAAACATCTTAGCAATCTGGGGTGATGATATCGGTATTGATAATGTGAGCGCATACACGCGCGGTCAAGCAGGCCATTGGACACCAAACATTGATCGCATTGCTAACGAAGGTGTGTTATTCACGGACTTTTATGGTGATCAATCTTGTACTGCCGGTCGCTCATCATTCATCACTGGTCAGCATCCTATCCGTACAGGTCTGACAAAAGTAGGTATGCCTGGTGCGAAACAAGGTATGAAGCCGGAGGACCCAACTCTAGCAACAATGCTGAAAGAGAAAGGGTACATGACTGGTCAGTTCGGTAAGAACCACCTTGGTGATCTAGACTCTCAACTTCCGACTGAACATGGTTTTGATGAGTTCTTTGGTAACCTATACCACCTCAATGCTGAAGAAGAGCCAGAGCATCCTGATTACCCTAAGAACCCAGCGTTCAAAAAGCGCTTTGGTCCTCGTGGTGTCATCCATTCGTATGCGGACGGTCGTGTTGAAGATACTGGCGCACTAACAATCAAACGCATGGAAACGGTTGATGAAGAAACGTTAGAAGCGGCACTAGACTTTATTGATCGTGCGCACAAAGAGAACAAACCGTTTTTCTTATGGTACAACTCGACTCGTATGCATGTGTGGACTCACTTAAAAGAAGAGTCTAAAGGCATTTCAAAGCGTGGTGGCTTATATGGCGACGGTATGGTTGAGCATGACAACATGGTTGGGCAACTGCTTGATAAGCTTGATGAGCTTAAAATTGCAGACAACACTATTGTTTCATACACCACTGATAACGGCGTAGAAAAATGGGGTTGGCCAGATGGTGGTACGTCTCGTTTCTACGGTGAGAAAAACTCAACATGGGAAGGTGGTTTCCGTGTACCTGCAATGATGCGTTGGCCGAATAAGATCCCTGCTGGTTCTGTAGCGAACGAAATCGCTTCACACCTAGATTGGGCTCCAACTTTCGTTGCAGCTGCTGGTGAGCCAAAACTAGTAGAGAAACTAAAGAAAGGTACTCAGCTAAACGGTAAAGAGTACAAAGTCCACTTAGATGGCTATAACCTAATGCCGGCGCTTAAAGAAGGCAAAAATACAACGGCTGATAACAACCCTAACTGGCCGCGTAAGAACTTTATCTACGCTACAGATAATGGTGATATTTCAGCAATTCGTTTTGGTGATTGGAAAGTTATGTACTCAGTAAACAACTGTCACGGTATTGAAACTTGGACATGTTCGTTTGAAGAGTTGCGTTTCCCATACATCTTTAACTTACGTCAAGACCCATATGAGTCAGCATTGCACGAAAGTACTGGTTACCAAAATTGGCGTGTAGAGCATCTACCATATATGTACCTAGGTGCTGCACAAACATTCCAGTTCTTGCAGACGTTCCAGGAGTTCCCACCACGTCAGGTACCAGGCTCATTTTCTATTGACCAAATTGTCGAGAAAATGAACATCTGGCAACGTGCTCAATATCAATAGAGTTGTGCAAAAATAGCAATCATCACTGTGTTTCAATCAGAGAAAGGTTGGATATAGTGAATTTAAATTGCGAATTGGGAACGAAAAAGAGCGGCCACTATGGTCGCTCTTTTTCGTTTCGCTGAGCGAAGCAGATACCGTAATACTACTGATTACCCCTAAGAGTTACTGGTCAATAATAGTCTTAGAAACCGTAAAGGTTTGAATATCAAGGAAGTGATTACACAGTGATTGTGAGCCAATGAAAAGAGAATAATCATGACCAATCCAGCCCTACACAAGAAAAAACTACTGCCGAAATCGGCACCAGCACAGCGCATGAATATTATGACCAAGCCAATTGGCTCAGCATGTAATATCGATTGCACTTACTGTTATTACTTAAGTAAAGAAGAGTTGCTTGGTCATGAGCGTGGTTGTCAAACGCAAATGTCAGAAGAGATGTTAGATACCTATATTCGTACTTACATCGAACAGCATAATTACCCGGAAATTGTTTTTCATTGGCAGGGTGGTGAACCGACTCTCCTTGGCGTCAAATTCTTCCGTGATGTCGTTCGCTTGCAAAAAAAGTATTGCCCAAAAGGCGTTACCATTGAGAACAATTTGCAAACCAACGGCACACTCCTTAACGATGAGTGGGGCAAGTTTCTTAGTAAAAACAAGTTCCTTGTTGGCTTGAGTATTGATGGACCAGAGATGCTTCACAATGCTTATCGTACGAACCGTTCAGGGCGAGGTACATTTAAGCAAACGATGAAGGGTGTCGAGATTCTCCACAAATATAACGTTAACTTTGCAACGCTCACTTGTGTGAACAATTTAACGGGCTCAAATCCACTTGAAGTCTATCGTTTTCTTCGTGACCAAGTGCGTTCACCACAAATGCAGTTCATTCCTGTTGTTGAGCCAAAGTCGTTCCGAGACACAGCCCCTCATAAATGGTTAGAAGATGAGATTATTTTTCAAGGAATGCCTGAAACAGAGCCTAACCATCCTAACTCGATCGTTGAGTCATGGTGTGTGTCAGCCCATCAATGGGGTGCGTTCTTGTGTACCGTATTTGACGAATGGTTAGAGAACGACATAGGCCAAATACATGTTCCTTACTTTGAAGCATGTGTAGAAACTTGGATGGGGCGCGTTAACCCACTTTGTACACTAGCGCCAATGTGTGGCAAAGGTTTGGCCATTGAACACAACGGTGATGTGTTTGCGTGTGACCACTACGTTTACCCAGAATACAAGCTAGGCAATATTAACGACACGAGCTTGGAAGACATGCAGTTTTCACAGGGTCAAGAAGAGTTTGGTAGAGCAAAAGAAGCGACGCTACCAAAGCAGTGTAGAGAGTGTCGATACCAGTTTGCCTGTTTTGGGGAGTGTCCTAAGAACCGTTTTATCAAAACTCTTGATGGAGAGACTGGGCTAAACTATCTATGTGCTGGTTGGAAGCAGTTCTTTTCTCATATCGATCCTTACATCTCAATGGTTGTTGCGACTATGGGGTATCCCGTCAACAAAGGGATCAACCGTGAAGCAATGAATATTCAATTTAAAAAGTAAGGCAATAACCATGAATTTGAAATCACTAACATTATTATCGCTATCACTGTTTACGCACGCAGTTCATGCGCATCCAGAACAGCCATCCCACATGGAGAAGCTGTTTAACCAAGAGGCTGTAAAAGCTGTGATTGACGTGGCGTTTGAGACAAAGAATGTGCGTTACACGGAATTCGCAACTTTATTCAATTTGTGCCAGAAAGTGCCTGACAGCGAGCAATGCGGCGAAGAGTACGATGCAAAGCGCAAAAACTACGAAATTGCTAAAGCCAATCATGATGTGTTGTTAATGGCCAACCATCCAGAGTTTATTGGCTTGCTGATGCCACCTTCAAACTACCCAGAATTAACACACGCGTTGAAAGTACTGGGTTACTTAAATCCAGACCTAGACGACATCAAAAATGACCAAGTATTGTCTGCCTTGAATTATTGGCTAAAAAAACATGATTTTTCAGAAACAGAACAGATTTATTTCATGCACGCATTGTTGGTGAGAACAGAAGAACTGTCTATGCAGTTGAAAGAGTCGGGCATAAAGCGAAATGACCAACCTGGCACGACTGATCCAGAGCGAGTTTAGTTATGGGGTCACTACAAAAGAGAACCCAAGTCTTAACCAGCATTGGACTGGGGGTCGCGTTAATCACAACATTATTACTATTTTCAGGCAGTGTTTCAGCTAGCACACAAATGTCTCAAGCTAGCCAGGCAGAAACTGATGTATCCGCCATACGAGAACAATTGTTGTCGGAACATTCTCAGGATGAATCGTTAGCAATCGACCAGCGTGCGGCGGCTACAGTCAATTTAGGTATGCACTACGGCCCAAATGCAATTATCGCTGTCGCGAGGGCTTCTCGTTCACCACATAGTGAAATGCGCTTAGCTGCGATCCAAGCAGCTGAACAGTGGCAAGGCAAAGCGAAGTGGGATGTTATCTCTCCGCTAATGGATGATGATAGCAAGGTGGTGCAGCAAGAAGCAGTGAGGGCGCTAATTACACTGTGGCCTCAACTTGAGGGTGTCTATTTAGAAACGCTAGTGCCAGCCATCGAACGTCATTTAAATCAACTTCCAATGGATTTAGATGGGGATCTGGAGCGCGCTTGGTTTTACAACATCCAAAACGAGCAGCAAAAAGCTGAAGCTCTCTATACTGACATGCAAAACAAGTATGACGACCCAAGAGTATTTATTGTTTATGCAGAGTACCTGAAGCAGTCAGGTAACGAACTTGAAATAAGAAAAGTGCTCAATCAAGCATTGTTGAACTATCCAGATTCAGCGGCACTTCATTACAGCCTCGGGTTGGCGTATCTGAGAAATAATCAAACAAATGACGCTATTCATAGGTTACGCACTGCGTATCAGTTAGAGCCGACTCGTGGTTCATACGGCTATATCTATGCGACGCTTATTCGAGATACCGATCCTGAAACAGCCATTTCCATATATGAATCGATATATCAGCGTCGTTCTCAACCTGCTTATCTCTACGCCTTATGTGAAACGCTATTGAATACCGGAGAGGACGCGAACCAGTGTCTAACCGAGTTAGAGACTGTAGCGCCTCAGGATGTAGTTTTAAAGCTAAGAGACTCATCTCCATCTGAATAATAGGATTCTCGACGGCTTCCACTAGCAGTCGAGAACTCAACCAAGCTTTGTAAGGTAATGTCATGTCCCAAGAGACTCATGCGGCGATTTGCGATTTTATTGATCATACAAACCAATCGATCATTGGCCAACAACACGTCACTAAATCAATGATGATTGCGTTGTTAACGGGGGGGCACATTCTTTTGGAAGGCCTACCGGGGACAGCTAAAACTCGTGCCGCAAAAGTGCTATCAGAACAGGTCAATCTGGAGTTTAGTCGCGTGCAGTTTACGCCCGATTTACTGCCTTCAGATGTTACAGGGACGCAGATGTACCACAAGGAGCAGTCAAGCTTGGTGTTTAAACCGGGTCCAATTTTTAGCTCCATGGTTTTGGCGGATGAGATAAACCGAGCTCCTGCGAAGGTTCAAGCAGCACTGCTAGAAGCAATGGCTGAGGGGACGGTAACCGTTGGAGGTGAAACGCGTAAATTACCCGATCCTTTCTTGGTTATAGCGACACAAAACCCAATTGAGCAAGAGGGGACATACCCACTACCAGAGGCTCAAATGGATCGGTTCATGATGAAGGTACATGTGGACTATCCGAACAACGCTGCTGAATTGGCGATCATTGATTTGGTACGCAGGGAAGAGCTGGGTGACATTGAAAAAAACACTTCTTGTGAAAGTGCGACGTTTTCTGAACATCAACAAACAAATGATTCATCAGGCTCGGCATTAATTAGCCATGTTGAGCATATTAAAATAGGACAGGAAGCAGTAAAGCGTGTCCATAGTTCACAATCAATTAAGCAATATATTGTTGATCTTGTTATGGCAACACGTTTCCCTCATTTGTACCCAGATTCTAAATTGGCGAAATGGATTGAGCTTGGTGTTAGCCCGCGAGCGTCCATCGCCTTAGACAAGAGCAGTCGCGCTCATGCTTGGCTAGCAGGTCGTGATTATGTGACTCCTGATGATGTAAGGTCGGTCGTTGTGTCTGTACTGGGGCATCGAATTACTCCAAGCTTTGATGCTTTGTCCCAGTCAATAAGCCCTGAACAGATCGTAGATGAGTTATTGTTGAATGTGGCGATTGCATAGTGTTTCCAGTGCTTGGGTACGTTATTTCTTTGAAGCTGCCATTGTTTGGTAGTGCCTAAAGACTGTAGGAGAGCGTCATGAGTCAATCGTTTGATTCAAGAGTTGCTGTGTCGTTTGATTCATTAGTGGAATTGAAACTGAAAGCGGAGGGATTCACACTCCCCCCGCTGTCCAAAAGTAGAAGTCGTCAGTCGGGTGGACATGTCTCTCGTTTTCGTGGACGAGGCTTAAACTTTGAAGAGTTTCGGCATTATCAAATGGGCGATGATATTCGTAGCATCGATTGGAATGTCACGCAGAGAATGGGCGAACCGTATATAAGAGTTCAGAGTGAAGAGAAAGACCTTCCTGTTGTTCTGGTTGTCGACCAACGTAGTAGCATGTTCTTTTCATCTGTAGATACGATGAAGTCGGTCGTTGCGGCGCAAATCGCGAGTTGCTGTGCATGGAAAGTGGCAAAAGATGGCGATCGCGTCGCAGCTTTGATCTTTTCGGATTCTTACCATCATTGGTTCAAACCGCAGCGACACACAAGCCACGTTACTCGCATCCTTCAATCTCTCGCACAGACCAATCAACAGTTGTTGGAGAGTGGATCAGGATCTTCAGAGTCGGGCCTCTCTTTGGCTCTAAATCAACTGGCTCAAATGAAGCTAAAGGGAAGTTTGGTTTTGTTTATTTCGGACTTTAATGGGGTATCTGAGACGGATGTTCAGCGGATTAAATGGTTAAAACGACATAACGACGTTATGGCTGTGGCGATTAATGACCCAATGGAAACAAATCTTGAAATCGATCAATCCATGATAATAAGTAATGGCAGGCTTCAGCTACCTGTTGATACGTCCTTAAATCGACAACTCGCGCAATATAATCACAACGTAAAGAAAGTGTATAAAGCTATTCATGATGTGCTTTCGTCTCAATCGTTGAATGTTATTCGATTAAACACCTCGGGTAAGCACATCACTTCTTTCATCAATCAGATTAACGGAGGCAGTGGTGCCTGATAATCGCATCTTGTTGAAAGATTTTATTGATCCGACCGTCGTCGTAGAAGTGAATTGGGCACCAATAACGATAGGTTGGAAAGTGCTGTACTTTGTTCTTTTAGCTTGGCTTCTGCGTTGCTTGTACAAAAGTGCCCGGCATTTCAAAAGAAACCAGTATCGTCGTGTAGCACTAAGCAAGTTGACTCAATTATCAAAGGATAGGCCGAAGGGCACAATAGATGTGACCAAAGAACTCTATCAAATGAACCGAATTCTAAAGGAAGTCGCTTGCCATGCTTATCCAAACTCCAACGCTGCAAGCCTAAGTGGTGAGCAGTGGTGTGAGTTTCTGATGAATGCTTCTATGTCTACGAGTCGTTTCGTTAGACCACCGATAAGGCACAAGGTGTTCGACAACAAACAGTTAAGGCAATGGCAAGATGACTTGTATATGCCAAATCGTGCTAGTGATTGGACTGAAGCTAAGCATGATGAGATTTATCGCGGTGTGAAAACATGGATCAAACGCCATGTAGGGGAGTTAAAATGATTGAGTTTGAACACCTCTGGGTATTCTGGTTATTGCCATTACCAATGCTCATTTATAGTTTGTTACCAAGCTACAAGATACAGAAGCGAGCCATTAAGGTTCCATTTTTCGATGCTTTGATTAGTTATTTAGGTATAAGTGGTGAGAAAGGAACTCATACTCTGAGAGCAGGGCTGTGGCAGCGTTCATCTTTACTGTTTGGTTGGCTGTTATTGATTATTGCAGCATCGAAGCCTGTCTGGTTAGGCCCGGAAGAGACGCGGGAACTTGCGGGTCGCGATGTTATGATCGTCATGGATTTATCGGGTTCAATGGCAACACGTGATTTTGTTGATTCATCGGGTGTGGAGCAGAGCCGTCTAGAGGCTGCAAAGGCTGTTCTAAAAGTGTTTAGCGAGAGAAGACAAGCAGACCGGTTTGGTTTGATTGTATTTGGCGACTCTGCATTTTTACAGTCGCCATTTACTGTTGACCATAGTGCTTGGCTAGGGCTGCTCAATGAGACACAACCCGCCATGGCTGGTCAAAGCACTCATCTTGGGGACGCGATTGGTTTAGGGATCAAAACGTTTATCTCTGAAGTTGATGAGCGATCAAAAAAACACTCTCCTGAACGAGAGCACCTAATGATCGTTCTGACAGATGGCAACGACACGGACAGTCTAGTCCCGCCTGTGGACGCAGCAAAAGTGGCGTCTGCGCATAAGATTAAAATTCATATTGTCGCAATGGGAAACCCAGAAACTCAGGGAGAGCAGGCGATTGATATGGAGACCATCAATCAGATGACGGCTATCTCAGGTGGAGCTAGCTTTCTTGCTATGTCTTCCCAAGAGCTCGCTGAAGTATACGACACTATTGACCAGTTAGAGCCAAGCGTTTTCGATAGTTATAGCTATCAGCCGAAGCAAAGCCTTCATTATGTGCCTAT